>ERZ1090879.192-NODE-192-length-41978-cov-35.472366_pt1 | contig 41978 bp, 35 predicted proteins | sample MGYA00478472_ERZ1090879 | MGnify/ENA primary metagenome ERZ1090879 (study PRJEB33644, sample SAMEA5815723) | chicken gut metagenome | biome: Chicken; feature: Gastrointestinal Tract; material: Caecum | place: Ireland | collected 2019-01-01 | study: A study of the... | reverse complement strand
TCTTGTCTTTTTAACACTTTTTTGGGCGTTTTTGAGTTTTCAGATACACCCTAAATAAAAATCTCAAATACACAAGACAGAATACAATTTTGTGTATCCAGCACAATTTTAACATAGACGGACGCGGTCTGCAAGGGGGCGTCCGGTGCGAATCTTCCGGGCAAATCATGTGCGCTGGAACTTCGCGCGGACAGTGCGCTGCGGCACACAACAGGACATCACTCTGAGGGCATGTGGTGTGCGGCTGATATACCCGGCTTTGAGGCTTTTTTAAATTCATCCAGCTGTCTCAATAAGAATGCGGGTGAGAGAAAAACTGCATGAAAACATACGGCTTCTTCTCTTGCTGCGGAGAAAATGCCGGTGTTTTTTGAGATCGAGAAACAAACAAATATACCGCTGTGATAGACTTATCTGGGTGCCAGATGCAACAAAAAGGTATCCTCCATTCTGAAAATGGAGGATACCTTTTTGTTTTGGCTTGCATATCATTGGTACAGAAATTTTATCACAGTTCCGCCAAGTTTGCAAGTGGCAAAACAGAAATTCATAGCCGGTCCGTCAGGATCTCCATCATTTCGGCAGATTTCTCTTCCGGTGCGGGGTAAATTTGCTGCAAAATAGCCTCATGGATACATAACTCCGCCGGATCAGCAGTCAGGGTGGAGGGTCAAACAAGGAGGCGTTTTTATGGCAAAGCACGGCGAAAACATCCATAAACGGAAGGACGGACGTTGGGAGGGCCGCTATATCAAGGCACGGACCGACGGCCGAAAAGCTGTGTGGGGGTATATCTACGGCGCAACTTATGCAGAGGTCCGGCAGCGGCTGATCCAAAAGAAGGCGGAGTGTGGGTTTTACCAGCTTTCCGGGACCGAGATGACCTTTGAAGAACTGGCCGGGCAGTGGCTTGCCTCGGCTTCCCTCCGTTTGAAAGAATCGACCCTTGTGCACTATCACTATACCTTGCAGCGTTATCTTTTTCCTGTGTTTGGCGGGTGGCAAGTGAAAAATTTCAGCGAGCGGTTGTTGGAGCAGGGTATGCTGCAGGTCATTGCACCAGCGGACCACAGACATCGGCCTTTGGGGGCGTCGTCTGCCCGGGAGTGCCTGACCATGCTGCGCCGCATCTGCAAATATGCCTCCCATCTACGGCTCATCCGCCCCATGGAAATCTGTGTCAGTTTGCCGCAGACCAAAAGCGCCAAAATCCAGCCTCTTTCCAAAGAAGAACAGGCCAGGATGGAACTGTTCATCTGCAAAGCGCCTACGGCTCGAAAAGTTGGACTGATGCTGCAAATGCAGCTGGGCCTGCGCATTGGAGAGGTGTGCGGCCTGCAATGGGGTGACTTTGACCTGAAAGCCGGCACTTTGACGGTACAGCGCACCGTCAGCCGCATCTCCACCCGAGACGGTCATACCAAAGTCGTCATCCAAAGCCCTAAAACAAGGAGTTCCCGTCGTGAGGTTCCCATTCCCCGCAATCTGATAAAGATGCTGCAGGGTTTAAGGGGCGATGCCAAACCAGAGGTCTGGTTCCTGTCCGGCAATGCAGAAAAGCCGGTGGAGCCCCGCTGTTACCGGAAAAGCATTCAAATTTACCTGCGCCAGGCCGCCGTCCGGAAGGTGCGGCCTCATACCCTCCGCCATACGTTTGCCACCACCTGCCTGCAGGCAGGATGCGACATCAAGACTTTGAGCGAGTTTCTTGGACATGCCAACCCCAACGTTACCCTGCAGCGGTATGTGCACTCCAACCTGCGGCAGATGCGGCTCGAGATCGACCGGATCTTTTCGCCGCTTTTCCGAGGGGATCCGGTGTCAAAGAGGTGTAGCGCAGCACGGTAAAATGCAGGCAGGAAGCGCGGATAGCACCGCCGGTTCCTCCATTTTCAGAATGGAGGATACCCCCTTGGTGCGGAAGGGGGTGAGGTGGATGGTGCTCCACCTGTTTGAACACAATGCAAGGGCGTATCAGGCTGCCGCAGCCATGCTGGAACGGTACGGCAAAGCGGCTGTGGTCCATCCCACCGGGACGGGCAAGAGCTACATAGCTTTCAAGCTGATCGAGGACCACCCCGATGCGGCTTTCCTTTGGCTGTCTCCGAGTGAATATATCTTCAAGACCCAGCTCGAGAGCCTGCAAAAACAGGCGCCGGACTTTCCTCTGGGGAACGTCCGTTTTTCCACCTACGCCAGGCTCCTGTTCTGCACGGAAGAACAGCTGGCAGAAATCGCTGCCCTGCATCCCGCCTACATTATTATGGACGAATTTCACCGGGCGGGCGCGGAGCGCTGGGGCGAAAGGGTGCGGGAACTGCTGGAACTCTGCCCTGACGCCAAACTGCTGGGGCTAACTGCCACCAATGTGCGCTATCTGGATAACAACCGCGATATGGCCGAAGAGCTTTTCGACGGGCACATCGCTTCGGAAATGACCCTGGGCGAAGCCATCGTGCGGGGTATTTTGACTACGCCGAAATATGTGGCTACTGTGTTCCGGTACCAGAACGAACTGGCCAAATACCAGGCCCGGGTGGACAGTCTGCGCAGCCCCGGCGTCCAGGATGCCAACCAGAAATACCTGGAAGCCCTGCGCCGGGCTCTGGAACAGGCCGACGGTCTCGACAAGGTTTTCGCACAGCATATCATACAAACGTGTGGAAAATATATCGTGTTCTGCTCCAGCAAAGAACACATGGACGAGATGGTATCCCATGTGCCGGAGTGGTTCGCGGATGTAAATAAAAACATCAAGGTCTACAAGATCTACGCCAGCGACCCCGAAGCCAGCAAAGAATTTACGGCCTTCAAGGCAGACAATGGCGACCACCTGAAACTCCTCTTCTGTATCGATATGCTCAACGAGGGCGTGCATGTGGAGGGCATCTCGGGCGTGATCCTGTTCAGGCCCACGGTGTCGCCCATCATCTATAAACAGCAGATCGGCCGGGCCCTGACGGCGGGTACCACGGCAGCGCCCTTGATTTTGGACGTGGTGAACAATTTTGAAGGCCTGTCCAGCATCTCGGGGCTGCAAAAAGAGATGACCGCCGCCGTCCAGCGGCTCTATGCCAACGGGGAAGGGGAGAAGATTGTCGCCGAGCGGTTCGAGGTCATCGAGCAGGTGCAGGACTGCCGCATCCTCTTTGAGCGGCTGGAAAACAGCCTGTCCTCCACCTGGGACCACTACTTTGCAGCAGCCAGCCTTTATTACGCTGAGCATGGGGATTTGAAAGTCCCGCTGCGGTACAAGACGCCGGGCGGCTTGAGCCTTGGCGACTGGGTCCAGACCCAGCGGCAGATCAGAAAAGGGAAACGCACCTTCGGGACCCTGACCCAGCAGCAGATCGAACGCCTGGACAGCATCGGAATGGTCTGGGAGACCCGCTCCGAAACGGCCTGGGCCAGGGGGCTGGAGGCAGCCCGGCGTTACCGGCAGCAGTACGGTGATTTACAGGTGCCGTCTGCTTACAAAGATGCGGACGGTTTTGCCCTGGGCAACTGGATAAGGAACACCCGGAGCCGTTTTGGCAGCGGCGGCCTGAAAGAAAGCCAGATCCGGGAATTGGACGCGCTGGGCATGGTATGGAACAATATCGACGCCAAATGGGAGCGCTGCTATGCAGAGGCCGCGCTCTATTATGAGAAACATGGCAGTTTGAACTTGGCCCCCAAATACGTTTCGCCGTCCGGCATCCGGCTGGGGGCCTGGGTGGAAAATCAACGTGCTTACTATCTAAAAGGAGAACTTTCTGACGACAAAATCCGGCGACTGGAGGCCATTGGAATGTTGTGGGAGGGCCGCAACGACCGCCAGTGGCTGAGGGCCTATGAAGCCGCGACACGTTATTTCTGGCAGCACGGAGATTTGAATATTCCCTACCAGTATGTTTCGCCTGAGGGGATACGGTTGGGATATTGGGTCGTCCGGCAGCGCGCCGCTTATAAAGGGCGGTTTTCCATTGAGAAGAAAGCCAACCGCAAACCTTTGAGTTATGAACGAAAACGCCTGTTGGATGCCATCGGGATGAATTGGCATGAAGTAGAAAGGAGCGAACAGCTCCATGCAGGATAAGACAATTGTGGATGTACATTGCCATGTCCTGCCTGAAATGGATGACGGAAGCAAGGCATTGGGCGTCTCCCTTGCGATCCTACGGCAGGAGAAGGAACAGGGCGTGGATGTGGTCTGCGCAACCTCCCATTATTACGCCAGGCAAAACAGCATCCCGGACTTCTGCGCCCGGCGGAGCGAGGCGATGGGGCGCCTGACCGCTGCCATAGCGGAAAGCAAAGAATCTTTGCCGCAAATACTTCCGGCGGCGGAGGTAGCCTACTTCTCCCACATGGAGGAGCAGGACCTGGAACCGCTGTGCATCCAGGGCACCCGGACCCTCATGCTGGAAATGCCCTTTGCCGACTGGACCGACCTGCAGGTGGAGACGGTGGAAGCGCTGGCGCTGGACTGCGGGTATCAGGTGGTGCTGGTGCATCCCGAGCGGTTTTGCTTCAGCGGCAGCAACCGCAGCCAGCTCAGGCGGCTGGCCCAGCTGCCCATCGGGCTGCAGGTCAACGCGGGCAGCCTGATCCGCTGGCAGACCCGGCGGCTGGCGCTGGACCTGCTGCAGCTGACCCAAATGCCGCTGCTGGGCAGTGACTGCCATAACCTGACCAGCCGCCCGCCCAACCTGAAAGGGGGCCGGGCGGTGATCCGGCGGAAGCTGGGCGAGGATTTTTTAAACCAGATGGACGAGAACGCCGTCCTGGCCGTCCAAAGATGGGAGTGGAGCAGATAAACCGTGAGACATCATCATCATCACCGCGCGGATTACCATCACAGCCGGGTCCACCGGCGGGATGCGGCGCGGGCGGCAGCCGCAGCCGCGCTGCTGGCGCTGATCCTGTTGGCCGCCCTGTTCGGGATCAGCCGGTGGGAACGCCAGGCCTATGCGTCGGGCGGCGGGGGCACGGCCGCAGCCTCCCATGGCCAGCCTGACATCACCTGGAACGGCACGGTCTATACCCCCAAGCAGCAGGTGGAGGCCTACCTGCTCATGGGCATCGACGTCACCGGGCCGGTGACCAGCAGGCCGGGCAACTACAACGGCGGCCAGGCCGACGCCCAGTTTCTGCTGGTGCTGGACAACGAAGCCCAGACCTGGCAGATGCTGCGGCTCAACCGGGACAGCATGGTGGACGTGCCGGTCCTGGACCTGCGGGGAGACGTGATCGGCTACGAGCGCCAGCAGCTGGCCCTGGCCCACGCCTACGGCGACGGCACCAACAACAGCTGCCGGAACACCGTGGACGCCGTGTCCAGATTGCTGGGCGGCGCCCCCATCGACGGATACGCTGCCCTGAACATGGACGGCATCGCCCTCTTCAACGACGCCATCGGCGGGGTGACGGTGACCATCACATCCGACTTCACCGCCGTGGACCCCACCCTGGTGGAGGGCGAGACCATCACCCTGAACGGCCAGCAGGCGTTTGAATTTGTCCGCACCCGCAAGGACGTGGACGACCAGACCAACCTGGCCCGCATGGAGCGCCAGCGGATCTACCTGGAAGCCATGAAGCCCCAGCTGCTGGCCCTGAGCAACGAGGAAGTCGTTCAGGTCATGGATGCCATAAACGATTACCTGGTGACCAACATCGGCAGCCAGACCGTCCTGGACCTGGCGGAAAAGCTGCGGAACTACCAGGGTCTGCCGGAACTGACCATCGACGGGACCAACACCATCGAAGGCGAACACGTGGCCTATATCCTGGACGAGGACAGCCTGCAGCAGGTGATCCTGCAGCTGTTCTATCAAGAAAAAACAACCTGACAACCGGAGGGACAATGGAACGTCAAAACGAAACACAAACCAGGCCCGGGCAGATGCCCCTGGCCGTCCGTGAGCAGCAGGAAGATGAGATCGACCTGGTGGAACTGTTCTACCTGCTGTGGGGCCATGCGCTCCAGATCATCGCCTGCATCATCCTGGGCGGCGCGGCGGCCTTTGCCTATACCTATTTTCTGGTGACGCCGCTTTACCAAGCTACAGCGAAGATGTATGTGGCGTCGGCCACCTACAATTCCATCGTGGACATCTACGACATGCAGCTGGGCAGCCAGCTGGCGCTGGATTACCAGCAGCTGCTCCTCAGCCGTCCGCTGATGGAGGACGTAGTCGGAGCGCTGGAACTGGACGCTGAGCCGGAAGCGGTGGCGTCGCTGGTCAGCATCAACAACCCCACCGACACCCGCATCCTTGAGATCACGGTGACCTGCCCCGATCCGGTGCTGGCCGCGGATCTTGCCAACGAGATCGCCTATCAGGCGAGCGTCCACCTGCCGCGCATCATGGAGAGCCCGGCGCCCAACATTTATGAGGACGCCCTGGTCCCCGAGCAGAAATCCAGCCCCAGCTACACCCGCAACACCCTGTTGGGCGCCATGCTGGCTGCGGCGGCCTGCTGCGGATTTTTGGTGGTGCGCTACCTGATGGATGACTCCTTTGTGACGCCGGAGGACATCAGCCGGTACTTTGGGGTCCAGCCTCTGGCGGTGATCCCGGAGGGCAGCTTCGGCGCAGGGCGCAGCCGTCACACCCAGGAAAAAGCCCGGAACCGTGCCAAGCCCACCGATGCGGGCGCAAAGGCGTAAAAGGGGGAGTGTACATGAATCATTTGACCATCCAGCATTTGCCCGAGCTGCCTTTTGAGATCGAAGAAGCCGTCAACCAGCTGCGGGTGAATCTGGGCTTCTGCGGGGATCAGATCAAAACCGTGATGATCACCAGCAGCGTGCCCAACGAAGGCAAGAGCTTTATCACCATGCAGCTGTGGCGGATGATGGCGGAAGTGGGCAGCCGGGTGCTTTTGATCGACTGCGACCTGCGCAAGTCGGAGATGCGTGCCAAATACGGCATCAGCAGCGACGAAAAGATCACCGGCATCGCTCATTATCTGGCCGGCAAGGTGGAGCTGCCGGACGCGATCTACTCCACCAACGTCCCCAACGGGTTCTTGATGCCGTTGGCGGCATCGGTGGCAAACCCCTCCATCCTGCTGGAAAATCCGCGCTTTGCGGAAATGATCGAGGTTTGCGCCGGACAGTTCGACTATGTGCTGATCGACACGCCGCCCCTGGAAAGCGTAGCGGACGCCCTGCGCATCGCGACCCACGCCGACGGCGTGGTGCTGGTGGTGCGCAGCGGCCGGACCTCCCGCAAGCTGGTGGCAGATGCGGCGGAGAAACTGAGGCGGACCGGTGCGCCGATCCTGGGGGTGGTCCTCAGCCGGGTGGAAATGGACCGGAGAGGCAGCCGCTACTACAAACGCTATTACTACAATGGGTACTACAGCAAAGGGTACGGCCATAAACCCGGCAGGCCCCAAACTGCAGTCAATACGAACAATCAAATCGGGAGGTAATTGTCATGAAAAAGAAAATGATCAGCCTGGCCCTGGCCGCCGCGTTGCTGGTGGGAGCAACGGTTCCTGCTATGGCAGCAGACCGCACCGGAAAAGACCGCGTTGTGTCGCTTGACCCGGATCAGGACTTCATAGGCAGTCCGTCAGGCGGGCAGGATGCACAGTCGGATGACGAGGAGATCGAGGTGGTGACCGACAACGTGGTCACCGGCGGCTATATCCTGCGCAAGGGCACCGCGGAGCCGCGTCCCCTGGAGCAGATCGATTATCCCGTCATCAAGATCACCACCCTGAGCATGAGCGCTCAGGCCAATGCCAACGTGGACGCAGCTAATCCCGGCGCATCCGGCGACCAGAAGGCCGGCATGATGACCGAGAGCGGCCTTACCTACGGCAAGAACGCTTCGGTCAACGAGACGGCAGACCGCTATTCCAGCGCCGGGAGCACCGGCGAGTTTGTGGACAACTACGAGCTGTCCTTCTTTGACAACCTGGTGTCCATGGCGGAGGGCAATCTGGAAAATTATTCGGCCATCCAGATCGCGGACATCTCTGCCAACAGCCAGGCGCGGGGATCGGACAAGAGTGTCCGCCTGACCTTCTCGGCCCCCGGCGTCAAGACCGGCAGCCGCGTCATGGTGGCCCGCATCCGGGACGGTTCGATGGAATTTGTCAACTCCAGCGCCGGCAATGGCACCATCTCCTTCGATGTGGACCCCGGCAACCTGGGCACGTTCGTGCTGCTGACCCGCAAGGGGTAAAGCTGCGTGTTCTGCATCAAGCTGGCAGGCATCCCCATCGGGATCGACAACCGGTACGCCTATGTGAGGCGCTTGTGCGCCGGGTATGAGACGTCCGGGCGGCCCGCCTTCACCGTCCGCGCATCGGAGCGGGAGATCCGGGCTGAGCAGGGCGGGCGGACAGGCCCTTCGCGGGGGTACTGCGAGAGCCTCTGCCTGTACCGGCAGATCTGCCGTCGGCTGCCGTTCTACGATGCGTTCCTGATGCACGCATCGGTAGTGGCGGTGGACGGCGAGGCTTACGCCTTTGCCGCCCCCAGCGGCACCGGCAAGACCACCCACACCCGGCTTTGGCTGCAGCAGTTCGGCAGCCGGGCCCAGGTGGTCAATGGGGACAAGCCGGTGTTCCGGTTCATGGACGGCGCGCTGTATGCCTGCGGTACCCCGTGGCGGGGCAAGGAAGGGCTGGGCAGCAACATCATGCGGCCGGTGCGGGCGATCTGCTTTTTGGAGCAGAGCCCCACAAACAGCATCCGTCCGCTGGGCGGGGAAGAAGTCTGCCGCCGCATTTTCCACCAGCTGCTGTTCCCCGCCAGCGAGCAGGAACTGGACCGGCTGTGGCCTTTGCTGGAGCGGCTGCTTGCAGGCACGGCGTTTTACCTGCTGCAATGCAACCGGGAGCCGGAGGCCGCGCAGCTGGCCTATGAAAGCATGAGGAGAAAGAAATGATAAAAGCGAAAAAGGGTTTCCTGCTGCGCAGGCTGGGCGACGAATATATGGTGGTGGCCATTGGCGAAGCGAGCAGAAACTTCAACGGTATGATCCGCATGAACGAGACCGGCGCTTTTTACTGGAAGGAGCTGGAAAAAGGCGCCACCGAGGACGCTCTGGTCGAAAAGACGCAGGAGCGCTTCCCGGACGTGGATGCGGATACGGCACGCCGGGACGTACATGCGTTCCTGCAGTCCGTCTCGATCGCGCTGGACCATGACCCATCGGACGATTGAGCAGGAGCTGGCCCTGCACGGCCGCACGGTGGTCCAGACGGTGGGGGTCAGCATGGAGCCCCTGCTCCACGGGCGGAAGAGCAGCGTGGTGCTTGCAGCAAAGCAGGGGCCTTTGCAGGTGCGGGACGTAGTGCTGTACCGGCGCCCGGCCGGCGAGTATGTGCTGCACCGGGTGGTCAAGGTGCTGGACGGCGCGTACCTCATCCGGGGCGACAACTGCATCGGCTCCGAGACGGTGCCGGCGGCCTGGGTCATCGGTGTGATGACCGGCTACTTTGCCGACGAGGGAGACCGCTACGTCTCCTGCGACAGCCCGGAGTACCAAAACTACCTGCGCACGCTGGAGCTGCGCCGGTGGCTGCTCTGGCTGCGCGCCCTGCCGGGCCGGGTCTGGCGGCGCATCCGCCGGGCCAGACGTTGATAAAAAGCAAGCCCTGCGGGCGAACTTTTTATGATAATTTCAAACCCATAAGAAAGGAGAACGCAATATGATTTACGAAAAAGCAACGGCTGAAGTGATCCTGTTCGACAACAGCGACGTCATTACGGCGAGCGGGGGATTCTGTGACTCTTCGTATGGCAGTAACGGTTGCCCTAACAACCACGGATCGACTTGGCCGGTGAATGGCTTTGATGCGAGAGACAGAAGCAGGAGCAGAAGAAGATAAAGCGTTCTGTCAGCAAAACAATCAGTATTCCAAAAGCAGCGGACAGTCGCTTTCAATGTCCGCTGCTCTATTTAAATGTTAGTTAATATGATTTATAAACTGAAATCAAATTACATGCTGCGAGGCTGGCGCAAGTATTCCTGGAACCTTGTGGAAAGACCGTATAATTATGTCCAGAATCTGTCACAGGATGAATTTCAGATGCTGCTACTTTGTGACGGAGAAACGGATTTTACCGAAAGTATGCTGACGGAATCTATGCAAAAAGCTTTACGGCAGTTAGAGACAGAACAAATCGTAGAGCCTTGTGCAGAGCGGCATCCGCTTGAAAAGGAACAGTATTATAAATTTTTTGATAACCAGTATGTGAGTACGATTCTCTGGTCTATTACAGGGAGATGCAATTATCGCTGCCGTCACTGTTTTATGGATGCTCCAAATGCAGCATCAGGAGAGCTTTCCACGGATGAAATGCTGGACCTGATTGATCAAATGGCGGAATGCGGTGTTCTGAGGGTCGATCTTACCGGTGGCGAACCATTGGTACGCAAGGACTTTTGGCAGCTGATTGACTATATGGTATTACATAGGATAGCGGTAAGCACTGTATACACCAATGGCTGGTTGATTAACAGTAAAATTCTGGATGAGTTTGAGCGCAGAGGGTTAAAACCAAGAGTTTCTATTAGCTTTGATGGAATTAAGTGGCATGACTGGATGCGTGGAGTTCCCGGAGCAGAACAAGCAGCACTGAAAGCTTTACAACTTTGTACAAGGCGTAACTTTACATCCGATGTGGAAATGTGTATACACCGTGGCAATTTGCATACTCTTTCTCAAACGGTACACATTCTGCATTCAGTTGGTGTCAGAGGGCTCAAAGTTTCGAAAGTGAGTGCCAGTACATTATGGTTGAAGCATAGCGAGGGCAATGAATTGAGTGAAAAAGAATATATTGAATCAATGATCCGATATATTCCGCAATTTTATGCGGCAGGATGCCCGATGGAATTGACGATTACAAATGTCATTAAATTACACCGAGATGGAACTTATGAAGTGATAGCGGAACGATACGATGGAACTGAAACTTGTCTTGACTGCTATTTGTGCTCTGCCGTTAGGTGGACATGCTATCTTACTCCACAAGGTAGGTTACTTCCGTGTATGCCTATGACTTCCAGTCCGGCACAGGAACTGTTTCCAAGAGTACAAGATATAGGTTTAAAGCAGGGGCTGACAGACAGTTTCTACATGCAGTTTGTGGATGGTCGAGTGAAGAATTTGCTGGAAGCAAATGCCGAATGCAACGCTTGCGCTTACCGATATAAATGCGGAGGCGGTTGTCGAGCCAACGCTTTAATAGAAGGTGACCAGAAACTGATGGGCTGCGACCGAAATATGTGCATGCTTTGGAAAGAAGGCTATGTAGAGCGTATCCGAAAAGCCGCAGACGATGCTATCGCCAAGTATGGCGTGCCATCCAAAAAGGGCGGCAGCAGCGAGGTGGACGCATGAAAGTGCCTTTGCTGGATTATCTCCAGTGGAAAATGGGGTGCGCGTATCTTTCGGACCTGCATTGGCTGAGCGGCGGGCAGAAGATGCGGCTGGTGCGGGAGATCGAACGGATCGAAGCGCCGGAGGCGTCCCTGCATGAGTGGAACGACGCGCTGGAATACCTGCTGGGGTGCAGGCCGGAACCCACGGCGGAGGCCGCGCGGGCCGCGCTGATCGCCGCGCTGCGGGGGCGGGATGAACAAAAGGGGGGAGACCATGGAGGGATACAGGCCGGAAACCGAACTGCTGCTGCAGCTGATGCGGGCGGCGCTGTGCCGGCCGGACAGCGCTCTTGACTGGATGGACGGATGCAGCGCGCCGGCGCTGGCGGAGCAGATCGAGGAACAAAGTCTGGTCACCATGTTGTACCCCACCATCCGGGGGCAGGCCGGCGGGGCGTGGGAAGCGCTTGCCGCCAGGCTCAAGCCGGTCTATGACCGGGAGCTGCACCGGGGGCTGATGCAGGAATACGAGATCGGGGCCCTGCTGGACGATCTGGAACGGGACGGCATCGACTGCCTGCCCATGAAGGGCTGGGTCATGCGGCAGTATTACCCCGATCCGCTGATGCGCAGCATGGCCGACTTTGACGTCCTGCTCAAGGAGATGGACAGCCGGCGGATGCAGAAATGGATGGAGGCGCGCGGATACGCGCCGGACCATATCGAGCAGAGCGTGCACGACACCTACCGGAAGCCGCCTTACATGAACATCGAGCTGCACCGCCGCCTGATGGAGGAAGGCCGCCTGCGCCGGCAGCACACCGCCTGGAGGGAAAACTGTCTGGCGTCACTGTGGCAGCCGGGTTTCCGCCTGGAAGGGAAAGCGCACATTTACCGCCTGAGCGACGAGGATTTTCTGGTGCATCACCTGCTGCATTTCTATAAGCATTTTACCGGGTCGGGCGTGGGGCTGCGGCCACTGGCGGACCTGTATCTCTTTTTGCAGAAGAAGGGGCAGACGCTGGACCGCGCCTACCTGGAAAAGCAGCTGGAAGCGCTGCACATCCTTGCTTTTGCCAGGCGGATGGCGCGGTTGGCGCAGGCCTGCCTGGAAGGGCAGAGGCTGGACCAAAACGCGCGCCTGGTGGTGGAGTACCTGACCCATACCGGGATCTACGGCGACCGCGCCACGATGGAAACCGCCCGCCTGTTCCAAAGCGAGGGAAAAACCATCGGGCAAAGCAGGTGGAACGACTTTTTCAGCCGCTGCTTTGCGCCGCTGGAAACGATGAAAAATACCTATCCGCGCCTGCGCCGCGCGCCCTGGCTGCTGCCGTTTTACTGGGCGGTCCGGATAGGGCGGATCGTCTTTCGGGAGCCTTATAAGCTGGCCGCCGCGCGGAGATACCAGACCCAAAGCCGGTACGACCAGCTGCAGGAGATCTACCGCGCAGCGGGCATCCTGGGGGATGCAAGATGACGAATGCCGGAAAAACAAAAGGCGCTCCGGCATCCTTCCACGTGCTCAGGTGGCTCTGGCAGGTAGCCGGCCTGCACAAAGCGGGCGTGGCGGTGCTGTTCGTCGTGCAGGTGACGTTTGGGGTGTGCGGCGTGGCGTCGGCCATGCTGTTCCGTGCCCTGATCGACGGCGCCGTGGGCGGACAGGCGGAGCGGTTCCTGTGGGCGGCGGCGTGTCTGGCGGGGCTGTACCTGGGGGAGGAGCTCCTGGCTTCGGCCGAGCACTTTCTGTATGAGTGGACGCGGGCTTCGCTGGAAAACCGTCTGAAAGAACGGTTGTTTTCCTGCCTGCTGCACAAGGACTACGCATCGGTGACGGCCGTCCACACGGGGGAATGGATCTCCCGGCTGACGTCCGATACATCCGTGGTGGCCGGTGGAGCGATCGACATCCTCCCGGACCTGGGCGGGATGCTGGCCAGACTGGCAGGCGCCATGGCGGCGCTTTTCTTCCTGGAACCGGCGTTTTTTTACGTTCTGGTCCCGCTGGGCATTTTGATGCTGTTGCTGACGGCGTCGCTGCGAAAGGTGCTCAAAAGACTGCACAAAAAGATCCAGGAGGCAAACGGGGCTGTGCTGTCGTTCATGCAGGAACGGCTGGAAAGTCTGATGATCCTGCGCGTGTTTTCGATGGAAAACTGCACCCTGCAGGAAGCCGCCCAGAAAATGAAGCAGCACAAAGCAGCCCGGATCAAGCGGAACCACCTGTCCAACCTGTGCAGCTTTGGCTTTGGCGTGACCGTCGATGCGGGATACCTGCTCAGCGCCGTTTACTGCGGTTATGGCATCCTGCAGGGGAACATCACTTACGGGACTTTCACTGCGGTGCTGCAGCTGGTGGGGCAGATCCAGTCGCCCTTTGCCGGCATCACCGGGGTGGTGCCGCAGTACTTTGCCATGATCGCCAGTGCCGAGCGTCTGATGGAAGCCGAGCAATACCCGGAGGACGGCAGTGGAGTAAGCCTGCCGGCCGACAAGATCAGACGCTTCTATGAGGAACAGTTCGAAAGCCTGGGATTGCAGAACGCGAGCTTTTCGTACCAGAATGCGGACCGGGACGGACCGGGCACCCAAGAAACCCACGTGATCGACCATTTGGATCTGGAGATCCGAAAAGGCGAATACGTCGCCTTTACCGGCCGGTCGGGGTGCGGCAAAAGCACCCTGTTCAAACTGCTGATGTGCCTGTATCCGCTGGATGCAGGCAGGCGCTATCTCAGGGCGCGCAGAAACGGAAAAACGGAGGAATATCCTCTCACCGCCCTCTGGCGCGGCCTGTTTGCCTATGTGCCCCAGGGCAACCAGCTCATGAGCGGCACCATCCGGGAGGTCGTTGCCTTTGGCGACCCGTCTGCCATGGCGCAGGATGACCGCTTGCTGCGAGCGTTGCAGGTTGCATGCGCAGATTCGTTTGTGCTGAAGGGAGAGCGCGGGTTGGATGCCCAGCTGGGAGAGCGGGGAGCCGGTTTGTCCGAAGGACAGATGCAGCGGATCGCCATAGCCCGGGCGGTCTTTTCAGACCGGCCCATCCTGATTCTGGATGAGGCCACCAGTGCCCTGGATGAGGAGACCGAGCAGAGGGTATTGCAAAACCTGAAGGAAATGACAGATAAGACCGTTCTTCTGATCACCCACCGCCCGGCGGCGCTGCGGATCTGCGACCGGGAGATCACGATGACCGAAGAACAAGATGAGGGGGAAACAAAGTGAAACCGATGGAAATGGAAATCGCGCCCCATGCGGGCGCAGGGAATCAGACGACGGCGGCTTGCTATACGCCGAACCAAACTTCGACCCATAGCAAAGAGAGAAGCTATAGGTTTGACCGGGATGCGCTTTTGAGAGAGAAAAAAGGCTACTGGATGGTACGCCGCGCGCAGGACATTTTCTTTTCACTGCTGGCCCTGATCGTGCTGGCCGTCCCCATGGCGATCGTGGCGCTGGTGATCTGGATCGACAGCCCCGGGGCAAGCCCCATTTTCTCCCAGGACCGGGTGGGGAGAGACGGGAAGATCTTCAAGTTTTATAAATTCCGTTCCATGGTGCCCAACGCCGAAGCCAAGCTGCAGGAAGTGCTGGCCCAGAACGAGATGGACGGCCCGGTCTTTAAAATGAAAAACGACCCGCGGATCACCCGTGTAGGGCATTTCATCCGCCGGACAAGCATAGACGAACTGCCGCAGCTGGTCAACATCCTGAAAGGGGATATGAGCATTGTGGGCCCGCGGCCGGCTCTGCCCCGTGAGGTGGAGCAATACACCGACTACGAGCGCCGGAGGCTGTATGTGACGCCGGGGCTGACCTGCTACTGGCAGGTGCAGCCCAACCGCAACGAGCTGACTTTTGATGAGTGGATGGAGCTGGACCTCAAATACATACAGGACCGGAATTTCTGGCTGGACTGGAAGCTGATCTTCCAGACGGTAGGGGTAGTGTTCCGGATGTACGGCGTATGACCGTGCCGCTGTTTACGCCGCTTTCAGAGAATCCTATAATTTGTGTAAGCCTCCTGTGATCGGCTCCTGTTCTACACCTTTCAAGGCTGGTGTCGGTCAGCATTTTGATCCACGCTCCCCGCGAGGGGAGCGACCGGGCTGTGTCCCTTTCCGCCTTGCGTACTCGCTTAAATTTCTATCCACGCTCCCCGCGAGGGGAGCGACGTATGGGCCATGCTGCCTGCGCAAGGCGCGGGAGATTTCTATCCACGCTCCCCGCGAGGGGAGCGACACCGGGGGCCTGTCGCTGATCGGCGTCATCCTCTCATTTCTATCCACGCTCCCCGCGAGGGGAGCGACGGAAAAAACGATGGCGGCAGAGCCGGGGACTGCAATTTCTATCCACGCTCCCCGCGAGGGGAGCGACCTACGGATTGGCTTTTAACCGGTTCAATTCTTGATATTTCTATCCACGCTCCCCGCGAGGGGAGCGACGCGAGCTGGTACGCATCGACCCCGGCAACGCAGATATTTCTATCCACGCTCCCCGCGAGGGGAGCGACGAGGTGCGCGCCAACAAGGACGCACAGAGCCAGGTATTTCTATCCACGCTCCCCGCGAGGGGAGCGACACTTTACACCGCGAAAGAGGTTAAGGCCGAAAAGATTTCTATCCACGCTCCCCGCGAGGGGAGCGACGCTGGAAAGTCTCCGCTTGTGGTGCTGATGCTGACTATTTCTATCCACGCTCCCCGCGAGGGGAGCGACCTATTTTCGTAGGTGGTGAGCTGTACACCAAAAGCATTTCTATCCACGCTCCCCGCGAGGGGAGCGACGCGAATATGAGGCAAAAGCGCGGGCAATCTGGGAGATTTCTATCCACGCTCCCCGCGAGGGGAGCGACGATCCATTGTTCTGCTGTCTAGGCTGAATCTCATAATTTCTATCCACGCTCCCCGCGAGGGGAGCGACGTAATAATATTTTGCAGCTACATACACCTTGTTCCATTTCTATCCACGCTCCCCGCGAGGGGAGCGACTCCCAGACCCCGGCAGAGTCTCCATAATCGCGGATTTCTATCCACGCTCCCCGCGAGGGGAGCGACCTCCCCATTCTCCATCAAACCACACGCTTCCACCAATTTCTATCCACGCTCCCCGCGAGGGGAGCGACCTTCCAGCAGTGAGATGGTTCCTTCATCCTTGTTATTTCTATCCACGCTCCCCGCGAGGGGAGCGACCGAGAGACCGCCTACCATACCGAACAACCCGGGAAACATTTCTATCCACGCTCCCCGCGAGGGGAGCGACCCGGTTCCAGAGTGTTTCCTCCCTTTATTTAGCTAATTTCTATCCACGCTCCCCGCGAGGGGAGCGACAGAGCCTGTCCGGCGCTGGATGCCCAGTTAGCCAGATTTCTATCCACGCTCCCCGCGAGGGGAGCGACTAGCTGAGCCGGCATTCGAGGCACTGGCCGCAAGATTTCTATCCACGCTCCCCGCGAGGGGAGCGACGTCATGATTGCCTGCCCGTAGTTCTGGACGGTCTGCATTTCTATCCACGCTCCCCGCGAGGGGAGCGACAGGTTTTCCCAGTGCTCCCACAGCAGACGGCAGGATTTCTATCCACGCTCCCCGCGAGGGGAGCGACCCGAGTACCGCCGCGTGCGTCAGCCTCCAAGATATGCTATTTCTATCCACGCTCCCCGCGAGGGGAGCGACTTGTTGCCGGTTGGCGTCCCAAGTGCCGTTGCAAGATTTCTATCCACGCTCCCCGCGAGGGGAGCGACGCAGTGCGAACGCCTGCCGCATCTGGTTGATGGTATTTCTATCCACGCTCCCCGCGAGGGGAGCGACGTTGACCATAGCAGGGTCACAAAGGTTCTGGTCTCTATTTCTATCCACGCTCCCCGCGAGGGGAGCGACCATGGACAGTCCTTCGACCTGGTACGAGTTCACGGATTTCTATCCACGCTCCCCGCGAGGGGAGCGACATTGTGCACTTTGCACAATCAATGTTTCACGTGATTTCTATCCACGCTCCCCGCGAGGGGAGCGACGACGCTGCTGCCGACAGACCTACAGCTGTTCTTGAAATTTCTATCCACGCTCCCCGCGAGGGGAGCGACTGGATGCAACTCATGATTTTGAATTACTCCCGGCGATTTCTATCCACGCTCCCCGCGAGGGGAGCGACGATACAAACTCCTATCCATCACGCTGACGGTGCCATTTCTATCCACGCTCCCCGCGAGGGGAGCGACGGCCTCACAGATGCTTGCGCATCTCGCGGGGATTCCTATTTCTATCCACGCTCCCCGTGAGGGGAGCGACCAGCAGACGACGAAAAGCAGGACGCCGCAACCGAATTTCTATCCACGCTCCCCGCGAGGGGAGCGACGGCTGGCGCGGGGCGCTGGCATTGCTTCGCAATATTTCTATCCACGCTCCCCGCGAGGGGAGCGACGCATAGAGCCGCGGCAGCTGTACAACATCGCCTGTATTTCTATCCACGCTCCCCGCGAGGGGAGCGACCTTTCGCCCGCGGCTTCATGGTATCAGTTTAGCATATTTCTATCCACGCTCCCCGCGAGGGGAGCGACGATCTGCTATGGTATTTCGTTCCGCCGTGTGTTGATTTCTATCCACGCTCCCCGCGAGGGGAGCGACGGCACAGTTTTGGTGCGTGGAGGTGGCCGCCGAGAAATTTCTATCCACGCTCCCCGCGAGGGGAGCGACGTTTCGGCCTTTGCAGGCTTTGCAAGTAAACTCATTTCTATCCACGCTCCCCGCGAGGGGAGCGACCCTGCCCACGGTGGACGCTCTGCACTGGGCCGAGCGTATTTCTATCCACGCTCCCCGCGAGGGGAGCGACCGGCCACGAGGTGGTGGGCTTCCAGCATATGGACATTTCTATCCACGCTCCCCGCGAGGGGAGCGACGCGCCTGCTGCTTCTGGATCTCGGTCAAGTCGTTATTTCTATCCACGCTCCCCGCGAGGGGAGCGACCCTCGTAGGTGTCGATCTCCTGGGTGAGGGTGGAACGATTTCTATCCACGCTCCCCGCGAGGGGAGCGACCACGGGCCTTTCGCTCACCTGCACCGTGCTGGAGATTTCTATCCACGCTCCCCGCGAGGGGAGCGACGGTGGCCGTCCCCCGGAACAGGGCGGTGGGGATGCAATTTCTATCCACGCTCCCCGCGAGGGGAGCGACGCCTCCAGGGGGCCATGAGCGCCCTGGCCGAAGAATTTCTATCCACGCTCCCCGCGAGGGGAGCGACCGGAAGAGTAGAGCCGGTAGATCAGCTTGTGCCAATTTCTATCCACGCTCCCCGCGAGGGGAGCGACCAGGGGGCCGTCGCTCACCTCGCCGTTGGAAGTATTTCTATCCACGCTCCCCGCGAGGGGAGCGACCTGACCGCGGACCAATACCAGGCGGTTTTTGGAATTTCTATCCACGCTCCCCGCGAGGGGAGCGACGGGCCACAAAGACCTTGACGCCGGGGTCTTTCTGATTTCTATCCACGCTCCCCGCGAGGGGAGCGACCGGGGCGGATGGCTTGGCCGCCGCATACAGCAGGATTTCTATCCACGCTCCCCGCGAGGGGAGCGACGGTATCGACAATGGTTTTCGCGGAGCTGGAAATATTTCTATCCACGCTCCCCGCGAGGGGAGCGACCTGGACCTTGTTGCAAAAAATTATGGGCTTATTTATTTCTATCCACGCTCCCCGCGAGGGGAGCGACCAGCGCCTGCTGCTTCTGGATCTCGGTCAGGTCGTTATTTCTATCCACGCTCCCCGCGAGGGGAGCGACCAATGGCGGTCAGGGTCTTGCCGCAGCCCATCTCATTTCTATCCACGCTCCCCGCGAGGGGAGCGACAGGGTGTCTTTCAGCACGGTGTCAAAATCGGACTTATTTCTATCCACGCTCCCCGCGAGGGGAGCGACTCGGCAGCGGCAAGGGCAACTCCAAAGCCTGCAAATTTCTATCCACGCTCCCCGCGAGGGGAGCGACGTAACGGGGCGGATGGGCACACCCAGCGCTTTGTAGATTTCTATCCACGCTCCCCGCGAGGGGAGCGACCCGGCAGATGCTCTTCATCGTACGTCAGTGTAATATTTCTATCCACGCTCCCCGCGAGGGGAGCGACTCCCTGCCGGTTGCCACTGTCAAAAAGATCAAGCAATTTCTATCCACGCTCCCCGCGAGGGGAGCGACCCCACCACCTCTGTGACGTCCTTGTCCATGCCGGCATTTCTATCCACGCTCCCCGCGAGGGGAGCGACGTTCTTCCTGCTTTGCGCGGCGAAGATACGCTACATATTTCTATCCACGCTCCCCGCGAGGGGAGCGACGTCGCGATAGGCGGTGAGTTCGTTGCCAGAGAGTATTTCTATCCACGCTCCCCGCGAGGGGAGCGACCGACAAACTGAAAAGGGGCATTTCCGGCCTGATTATTTCTATCCACGCTCCCCGCGAGGGGAGCGACTGGTAAAAACCTGGTGGACATGACCCAGGAGGAATTTCTATCCACGCTCCCCGCGAGGGGAGCGACCTGACGGTCTTGTTGTAGCTGACGGTCCGGTAGCCGATTTCTATCCACGCTCCCCGCGAGGGGAGCGACCGGAAAGAGGCAGACAAGGCAGGCATGACCATCAGCATTTCTATCCACGCTCCCCGCGAGGGGAGCGACTATAGAGACCAACGTGGAGATGTTGACCATGAATGATTTCTATCCACGCTCCCCGCGAGGGGAGCGACCCATTGCGGAGCCGGTCACCCAGGCGGAGCCAGTATATTTCTATCCACGCTCCCCGCGAGGGGAGCGACAGGCACCTAAAGCTAGGGTTTTCAGTGTGACGATATATTTCTATCCACGCTCCCCGCGAGGGGAGCGACGGAGTGGAGTAGGCATGGTTCCCCTATCGGGAAAGATTTCTATCCACGCTCCCCGCGAGGGGAGCGACGTACATTCACGGCGGCTCCTTTCAAAAATCAAACATTTCTATCCACGCTCCCCGCGAGGGGAGCGACTCTCGTAATCGGCAAAAGCCTTGCTAGGGGCCACATTTCTATCCACGCTCCCCGCGAGGGGAGCGACCTATGACCTGATAGCCATTGAAGATTTGGCACCAAAATTTCTATCCACGCTCCCCGCGAGGGGAGCGACCGACGCAATGGTGACCGGCGACGCAAGGGTTCGCATTTCTATCCACGCTCCCCGCGAGGGGAGCGACTTCTTCTCGGCGCGCTGATCTGCGAGGAAGAACTCATTTCTATCCACGCTCCCCGCGAGGGGAGCGACCTACAACGGCCGATTTGAAAGAATCCGGCCAGCTGATTTCTATCCACGCTCCCCGCGAGGGGAGCGACCCGCCGACCGTGCCAAACAACCCGGGCAACAAAGAGATTTCTATCCACGCTCCCCGCGAGGGGAGCGACCGCTTGCATCAACATGATGGATAATGAAATTCGTGAATTTCTATCCACGCTCCCCGCGAGGGGAGCGACTGCTGGCTGCAAGGATAGGGTTAAGCCCTGCTGCTTATTTCTATCCACGCTCCCCGCGAGGGGAGCGACCAAATGTGTTTCGCACCAAAGATTATGTTCAACGATTTCTATCCACGCTCCCCGCGAGGGGAGCGACGGCTGTTGACGCTGATGTTTTCTACCTTGGTAGATTTCTATCCACGCTCCCCGCGAGGGGAGCGACCTTGAGGCTGACGCACGGGGCGGCACGAGATACACCATTTCTATCCACGCTCCCCGCGAGGGGAGCGACCCCTTCTGATTGCACCTAGCAACCTCGAACTGAGAATTTCTATCCACGCTCCCCGCGAGGGGAGCGACTGAGGCTGACGCACGGGGCGGCACGAGATACACCATTTCTATCCACGCTCCCCGCGAGGGGAGCGACATCTATCACGAGCTTACCGAAATCGCAGCGCTCTTAATTTCTATCCACGCTCCCCGCGAGGGGAGCGACCCATCAACGCAATGCCATTCCGGGCCTATGCCAATTTCTATCCACGCTCCCCGCGAGGGGAGCGACCCTTCAACTCTTTGAGTACTTTCAGGATTTCATCCAATTTCTATCCACGCTCCCCGCGAGGGGAGCGACAGGGCCCGGGGTGGAAACCGGGCCTTTTCCGTAAGATTTCTATCCACGCTCCCCGCGAGGGGAGCGACTAAATTCGATGCTCTGCCGGCCGTCATCAAGCAATTTCTATCCACGCTCCCCGCGAGGGGAGCGACCGAAGAAGTGCCGGTAATCAACAAGATTACAGGTATTTCTATCCACGCTCCCCGCGAGGGGAGCGACTAAAAGCGGAGAGATTTAAAAGGAGGTGATAAGATATTTCTATCCACGCTCCCCGCGAGGGGAGCGACAGCATCAACGCATTGCCTTTTAGGGCGTATGCCAATTTCTATCCACGCTCCCCGCGAGGGGAGCGACCTGCTGTGGGAGCACTGGGAGAACCTGATGGGCCAATTTCTATCCACGCTCCCCGCGAGGGGAGCGACACCCGCGGCGGTATCCGGCTGTAATGTTCCACGTGATTTCTATCCACGCTCCCCGCGAGGGGAGCGACCAACAGGCAACAACAGCCTTGGAGCATTCCTCGGATTTCTATCCACGCTCCCCGCGAGGGGAGCGACCGGTGCTGATCCTGACCGAGCCGGTGATGGAAAAATTTCTATCCACGCTCCCCGCGAGGGGAGCGACCACACAGCGGGTTCTGGCAGTTCTGCATTGAGGCTTCATTTCTATCCACGCTCCCCGCGAGGGGAGCGACTGGAGCCGGTATAACATCAAGACCGATTACGAATGATTTCTATCCACGCTCCCCGCGAGGGGAGCGACATCACGCCCAGGCCGTCACAGATTTCCTTCGAGCGATTTCTATCCACGCTCCCCGCGAGGGGAGCGACTAATGTGGTATAATAAGATAGAGGTGATTCCATATTTCTATCCACGCTCCCCGCGAGGGGAGCGACGCGAACATGTTATCACGGCCCGCAGAGGAAACCATTTCTATCCACGCTCCCCGCGAGGGGAGCGACTATCCTTTCATTCGCAAAAACAGGGCAAAAATGTATTTCTATCCACGCTCCCCGCGAGGGGAGCGACAGCAAATGTGCTGAAAAATAAAAGATTATCATCAGCGGAATTTGTTTAATAAGCTGCAGCTCACCAAAAATGTGGGCTGCATTTGTGCAGGATGCGCTATCTTGGAAGCATGGTCTTCCTATTTGACCAAAGCAGCCAGGTGCGAGGGAACAGGGGATTTTCTGTTTGCTGGACTCTCGCACCCGTTATGAATAGCATACCACAAACGAGCGCATTAAACCAGCAGGACCTCATCTTGCGGCCATGGAGGCGTGAGGCCGATGTGATCCACTTTGGTTTTGTAGCTGTTGCCCAGGCGGTAAAAGCGCAGACTGTCGGCCTCCGGGTCGATCAAAGCGGCCAGCTCTGCTTTGAACAAAGCGTACTGCGCGGCATCCAGGATGCACTCAAATACGGAATTCTGCACGCGCTGGCCGTGATTGACACAAGCCTTTGCAACCTTGCGCAGCCTGCGCCGTCCGGCTGCTGTTTCGGTGTTGACGTCGTAGGTGACCAAAACCAACATAGACGCTCTCCTTATTTCCAGAAAAAGGGGGGATAGCGATCCAAGTCGCCCCGCATGGTACGGGCCAGCAGCAGAGCCTGCACATAGGGCACCAGTCCCCAGGGGATTTTTTCACCCAGAAAGGGGTGCTGGATGGTCTGCTTCCTGCGCTGCTGCCATGCCTGCAGAAAGGCCCGGCGGCCCTCATCGGTCAAAAGGACGGCGCCGCTTTCCTGCTTGACACAGTGCTTGGGCAGAATGGTCTTTTGATTGATGCAGGTCAGCACAAAGCGATCGGCAAAAGAAGCGCGCAGTTCTTCCATCAGATCCAGCGCCAGGCTGGTACGGCCGGGCCGTGGCTGGTGCAAAAAGCCGACATATGGATCAAGGCCGACGCCTTCCAGTGCGGCGGCGCAGTCGCGGGCCAACAGCGTGTAGGCAAAGGAAAGCAGGGCGTTGACCGGGTCCAGCGGCGGGCGGCGGGTGCGCTTGGAAAAGGCAAAGGTTGGACGCTGCTGCAGGATCAAGGCATCAAAGCCGCTGAAGTAGAGCTGTGCCGCTTCGCCTTCGATGCCACGCAGTTCTTCGGCGGTCATGGCATCTTCGACGCGGGGGAGAGCTGCGGCCAGCTGGCCCGACAAGGTTTTCAGCCGCTCGACGGGGACGCGCTGTGGATGGTCGCGCGTTGCGCGTTCCAGCACCCAGCGGGCGTTGTAGATCTTGCCCAGCAGGAACCCTTTGGCGTAGCGGCAGCTGACGCCGGGATCGTCCGCCGCGCGGAACTGCTGCTGGCGGAGTAAAACGTTTCCCTTTGTCTCTCCGACAGAGCGGGCCAAAAACCTCCCGCGCGGCGTGAAGAACGCCAGATCGACATTCCGCTGGGCGCAGGCGCCCATCAAAGCAGGGGAGGCGCCCGCGTAGGAAAAGCAGAGGATGCCTTCCAGGGTGTGCAGCGGAAACCGCGCTGCTTCGGCATCCCCCTGCTTGACCACAACGGTTTCGCCGTCCAGGGTCAGATAGCTGCTTTCGGTCAAAACAAATAAAGTATTCAGCAGCTTTCGCATGGCGCATCTGCCTCCGTTTCTTCCAGGTGGGTGCGGATGTAGCCTGTCGGATCGGCCCGCCGGCAGAGGACGGGCAGGCACAATTCTTTCAGGGAGCAGGCATTGCAGTGCTTGCCGGGTTTGACCTTGGGGGTGTAGCCACGTTCAAAGTAGTCGTTCATCTCGCCGGCCACAGCCTGGGTTTTCTGCCGCAGTTCCGGGGTCAGGTCCACCCATTCACGGCGCCGGGTCTCTGCATAGAAAAGAGCGCCCCGTGGGATTTCACAGACCAGCATTTCTTCCAGCGCCATGGCCTGCGCGCAGAGCTGCAAACGGTCGGCATCGCTTGATTTGGGTGCGCCGTGCTTGTATTCCACCGGCAGAGGCAGCCACAGCCCGGGATACCCCTGGAGCGGCACCCCTGCGGGGTCGGCGTGGAATTCCACCACGTCGCAGATGCCGGACAGATGCAGCCGGTGGCTGACCACTCGCAGGCCCCGCACGGTCAGCAGATTGCCGCGCTTTTCGTGAAGCGCTTCGTCGTGGCAGCGCTCGTGCAGGAGATGCCCTTCGGCGGTGCGCAGATTTTCGGCCCATTGCTGTTCCAGATGGATGAGCGCCCACTGGCGGCGGCAGAAGCAGAAATGCTGGATGCCGGACATCTGCAGATCACGGTCGGGGTCCATCAGGCCAGCCTCTGGCAGGTGACGCCGGCGGGCAGATCGGCGTCGACGGTCACCCGGTAGTCGCTGTACTTGCGGGGGACGGTCACGCCCTCCACACGCTGGACATGGACCGCGTCAAACAGCTTGTAGGCGGGGGCGTTGCCCAACTCAGAATCATGCCGGAAAACGATCAGCTCGCGCACGGCCATTTTGCCGCGTGCAGCGCTGTGGTCGTTTTCAAACATATTCAGGATCGCTTCCCACAGGAGCTGCAGATCCTCCTCCGAAAAGCCGGTGACCTTGCGGGCCAGGTTGGCCGAGACGAAGCCCTCTGCCCGGTACAGGCCGTAGGGGACGATGTACTTACGGCCCATAGTGCCATTTTTCTCCGTGTCCGCCTCGGGAGCGATGGCGATGCGGGTGATGGTGATCTCCTGGGGCAGGATGGGGTCGATGCTGCGGGCAAAGCCCAGCTGCACCGGGCCCCGCACCTGGCCGCAGTTCAGCGCGCCTTTGACAAAGGTGGTCATCACCGCGCCGAAGGTGCGGATGTCGTAGAAGTTCCGGCACATGAAGTCGCGGATCTTGCCGTCCAGGGTCGGATCGTCTTTCTTGGCGGCTTTCAGGTCCTTGTCCACGCCCAGATAGCGCAGGGCTTCGGCGTCGTTGCGCTGGAGGGGCACCTGGCCCCGAATGTAGATGCGGTAGCCCTCGGCGTCCTCTTTGGCGTCCTCAATATAGTTGCGGATCTTCCGCTTGAGGCAGACGTCCGTCACCAGGCCGCAGCCGGTCTCGGGATCCACGCGCGGCATATTGCCGGCGTCAGGGTCCCCGTTGGGGTTGCCGTTTTCCACATCGAACAGGATGACAAAATCGTAGCGGTTCTTGATGGCTTCGGACATGATTACTTTTCCTCCTTTTTGGCGTAGCGGTTCTGGGTCTCGTGGTAGTATCCGATCTGGAAGGCGCTCTGCTCGTCCAGGGTCATCCGGGCGGGCAGGGTCTCGGTGATGCGGCTGTGCAGCTCAGTAAGACGCTTTTCATAGTAGGCGGCGAGCCCGCCGCCCAGTTTGTTCAAATGCTTTTGCGCGAGGTTGATGAGAGTGGGGAACACAAGGGCCGGCGTGGCCGACGCCGCGTTGAAATAGCGGCTTCTGATAGTGGTTTTAATGTCGGGGCTGGCGCTGCGCTGGATCGACTCCAGCACCGAAAACAGCCGGCCCAGCACATAGGGCAGATAGGTGCTCTGATCGTTCAGTTTCATGTCCATGACCTCCTTGAGTTGTTCGTCGCGGGAATTGCGGCTGTAATAGGCTTTGAGGATGGCCGCCTGGCCCCAGGTGATGTCCTGCTGGGCGCGGATGCGCAGCTGGACGCCGTTCAGCAGGGTGGCGGGGTAGGGGGCGTTGTTCAGGACCGCCAGCAGCAGATCGCCTGCCAGGCGCTGGGCCGGCTCGGGGGCCCTGGAGCCGGGGGCAGGTTTGCGGACCGTCTCAAGGGCCATGCGCCAGATGGTCAGCAGTGTGTTCCGGGCGTACGCGGGGCGGATGATGTTCAGCCGCTCGTAATGGCGGGAGAGGTTCTTCGCCAGATCGCCGAAGCTGTTCTGCCAGAAAAAGCGCACCGACAGGCGGGCGGCATTGGGGGCAAGCCCCAAAATGTAGAACCGAGTGCCGGGATCCAGGCGGCTGCCGTCCCAGTCGACAGGCGTCCCGCTGGACAGCTGCTTGAGCACGTTGAAAAGATCGGCTTCCTGATAGGCGGCACTTTCCTCTGCCCCGCCGCCGAACAGGGCAAACATGGCGCAGTCCTGATAAGCGCTGTCGGAGCCGTCGGCCCAGAACACGATGGTGGTGTCTCCCACCCGGCAGACGTGGTTCCGGTCGGCCAGCAGGGTGTTGAGCGCGGTGGTATACGCAAAAGCGGCGTATTCGCTGGTGGGCGCATTGCTGCCCTGTTCATGCTCGTAAGAGCAGAACGCCGGCCCGTTGAAGGAAACCAGCGCCGCGCCGGTGGGCTGGGCCCCGGCGACCCCCTTGATGTTGGGATGCAGCCGGGCAAGGGGCGCGTGGCGGCCGGTCACCAGGCAGAGGATATCCTCTGCGCCGTCGGAACTGCCTGCGTCGTAATGGTTTTGCCAGGCGTCGCGGACGGCGGGGTCCTCCGCAGCCGGGTGCCCGCCGTAATAGAAGGTCAGGTTGCCGCCCTTCATCAAATCGTCCCAGTCCTCCTGCAGCAGGGGGCAGGCGGATGCCTGAGCGGGGTCCCAGCGCGCAAAAAAGCGGACGATGGCTTGGGCCGCCGGGGAGGCGGCATCCTGCAAAAGCTCGGTGTGCAGGGCCTTTGCAGCGGCAAAGCAGCCGGCGGTGCGCTCCGGTTTGCCCTTGCTGTCTGCGCCCAGCAGGTAGCCGCTGTTGTCGCACAGGAAGTTGGCCGCAACGGCGACGCTTCGCTTCACCTGTGCGGGCAGCAGGAGCTCGAGGGGGGCCAGGGCCTTCTTTTTGCCGCGGGTGACTTCCTGCTGCAAATGGAACAGCTGGACAAGGTTGCCTTCCGCATCCAGATCCAGCCCGTAGGCCACTTTGACCTGGCTCCATCCGGGGCGGCCGATTTTGCCCTGTTTCAGCAGATCTTCATAACAATGGGTCAATGCCTGCAGGATCATCGGAACACCTCACAATTCCGGACGTCGAGGACGCCGTTTTCCAGCCTGGCGCGGAAATAGGTGGGCGTAATGTTTTGCGGGTCGGTGTAATCGAAGTCGTACAGCATCAAACCAAGGTCTCTGGTCTCTTTGATGGCTTCGATCGGCCCGCCCGGCCAGCGGCGGAACGAAGCGGGAAACTCCTTGCAGCCCAGATAGGGCGTCGTAAAACACTGCCCTTTTTCCATCCGCCGCGTCACAATATCCTGGAACTTGCCGGGGTTGTCCGACGGCGCGGCCTTGCTGGTCATCTCAAAGTGGGCCTCGATGACGTAGTGCACATCCTGCAGCAGCAGCGAAGAACGCTGCACGATCTCCTGGGGCGTGGCGAGGTACAGTTCCTGCCGCCCGCCCTGCGCGGCCTGCCGGACATTGCGGGCGGAGATCTTGCTTAAAACCTCGTTTCGGCGTATACTGGTAAAGGAAATCGGGTTCAGGACATGGATGCGATCGATGCGCCAGCGCAGCCCGGGATGAAAATAGACAGCTTCCACCATGCCCCGCGCCGCAGAGGGCGTGGGGACATCATAGGACACCTTTTCCACTTTCAATTCCGGCCTGCTGAACAGGGCGTAAGGCCCCCAGACCTCCAGTTGGATCACAACTTACATCTCCTTTCAATTGTATGTAATTTGTAACTATAATTTACACCGGGAAAAGAATCCTGTCAAGACAAACGGACGAAAAACAAAGAGAAATATAAAAGATCGTAGGATTGCCTAAATTTGTCATGATTTTTTTGTAGGACATTGCGGAACGATGGACAGCCGGTTTGCTTTTTGAAAAAAATCGGATATAATACAAATGTCAGCCTACTTGCCCCATGCGGGGGGGAGTGCTGTGGATAGAAAAAATTGGATGTACTTTGTAGAAAAGCGGCGGCAAGAGGAGCGACCTCTTGCCGCCCTTTTCGTGGCGTTTCAAATCAAAAGAGCGCTGCCGGTTCCCACATCCAGAGAAAGGCCGACGTTCCGGTCGTACAGGGAGGGATCGGTCAGACGATAGGAAGCGCCGTCCAGGAGCTCCGCCGCACCGGCGTCCAAAAGCGCCTGCAGGTGGCCGGGATAAATTTGGACGGCATACTGGCCCAATTTGCGGTAAAGCGCCCGGCTGGGCCGCCCGGCCTGCAGCTGGGCGATGAGGGGCTGGCTCTCTTGCAGGGAGAGATAGAGGGTGACGGTGGGGGAGTCGATCAGGTGGAACTGCTCCGCCACAGTGGCAAACGGGAGGGCGCAGCCCTGGTAACCGCGGCGGAAGGCGTCCAGGATCCCCTTTTGATCCAGAGCGGCGTCGCCCTTCAGGGTGCGGTAAAAGGAAAAATAGGCTTCGATGGCCTGCGGGCTGGCCGGATCGGCAAAGTGCGACAGCACATTGCGGGTGGAGTCCACATTGGGCCGGATCATGGCCGGGGCGCGCTGGCCTTCCAGACGGAAAATGGTGACCAGGCTTTCGGCAGCAGGACGGAGCCCTTCCCGGTTGCAGCGGCCCGCCGTCTGCAAAATGGAATCGAGACCGGCTTCTTCCCGCCAGGCGGCAGGGAAATCCACGTCCACGCCTGCTTCAATCAAGGAGGTGGAGACCACCCGGCATGGTTTGCCGTCCAGCAGGCGGGCGCGGATCTCGTTCAGGAGGCGCTTGCGGTCGGTAGGGCAGAGCAGGGTGGTCAGGCAATAACGCCCCTCCGTTTCCAGCATGGCATAGAGCTTTTGCGCTGTGGAGCGGCGATTGACCACACACAGGGTCTGCGGCTGGGCGTTCAGCCGGCTGGCAAGCGCTTCTTCGGACAAGGCGCCGGCCTGGCACAGGGTGGTGCGGTGGAAAAAGTCATAGAGGGACTGGGTGTCCGGGCAGAGCTCCTGCATCGAGAGGCGGGGCGCCAGCTGCGCGAACAGAGGCTGCAGGGCCGGCTGCGTGGCGGTGCAGAGCACAGCGGTGACGCGGTAGGACTGCACCAGTTGCCCGATGGCTTCCACACAGGGCAGCAGAGAGTGGATGGGCAGGGTCTGCGCTTCATCGAAAATCACGACGCTGTTGGCAATGTTGTGCAGCTTGCGGCAGCGGGACGGCCGGTTGCTGTAGAGGGACTCAAAAAACTGCACCGCTGTGGTGACGATCACAGGCACAGCCCAATTCTCTGTTGCAAGGGATTTGCGGTAAAGTGCGGCATCGACCGCATCGTCGCTGGCAGAATAGTCCGCGCCGGAGTGGTGTTCAAGGACGTTTTCGTCCCCCAGGATGCTCCGAAAGGTATCGGCGGTCTGGTCGATGATGGACGTGTAGGGGATCACATAGATGACCCGGGACAGGTTGTGAGCTACGGCGTGGGCAAGGGCAAAAGCCAGAGAGGAAACGGTTTTGCCGCCGCCGGTGGGGACCGTCAGGGTATAAAGGCCGGCGGGCCGTTCCCGACCGGCATCAAGGCAGCGCTGCAGAATCTCACAGCGCTTGCGGTTCAGCGCGTTGGAAGGGTTCAGCCAGGGGGCAATGTGCTGCCGCAGCTTCTGAAACAGGTCGGAGAGGGGCGCATACCCGCCGCGCGGCGCAGGCTCTTCCCGCATAAAGGCTTCGGTGTCCAAAAAGTCGGCGTCTACCAGGCAGGAATAGAGCATTCGGGTGTAAAAGGCTTCGCTGAGATTGTCGGGCGCGATCTGTGCCGGGCGCTTTGCGCTTGAAAGGCTGGGCTGGACCTCCCGGGACCAGGCTTCGCAGGGCTCGACGGCTTTTTTGAGCCGCCCGAATAAGGTCGGCCTCTCGCTGCGGTCGGTGGAAGAACCGCCATCCGGCAGGCCGCTGTGGTGGCCGGCAATGGCGAAGGCCGCTTCCGGCTGCCGCAGGCGGAACGCTTCCTGCGCGCCGGCGGTGGAATGGTCCACCGTACAGCTGCTGCCCTGCAGCCGACTTTGAAAGGCGTCGCTGTATTTGCCGATGTCGTGGAGCATCCCGGCCAGGCGGGCCTGCTCGTCGCCCCCAAAGGGGAGAGCAAACTGCCCGGCCAGGGCCGCGGTGCCCTCCAGATGCTCCAGCACCGTCTGCACGCGGCTCTTATCCTCGGACAGATGCGCAAGAAAGGCGGTTGAATGTTGGCTTTGCACGATGATGTTCACCCTTTCTGATAAATTGGGAAGGAACAGGAGCTTTGCTGAATATAGGATAACACTTTAAAAGGACTATAAAAAGGATTTTTATAAAAAATTGAATGAAAAGGCGGCGAGATGTACGCAGAATGTCAACTAAAATGAGGCAACATCAGATCGATCCCAAAGGGCTAAACGGCCGAGTTGGCTATAAAAGTAGAGGCTGCCTCAACCGTTTGGCTGGGACAGCCCCTTTCCTTGATCCATATGCCCTTATTGATGATCCGAGTATCCCGGATGCCGTTTTTTATTCCGTGACAGCTTCCAACCAATACAGTCGGGAGACAAAGTCGCCCTCATGCTGCGCCTGACTGTCGCCGGTGGTTACAAGGCCGGCTTGCATCAGCTCGTCGCCGCCGGCGGTGTAAGGCTGGCCGCAGGGCTCTGCGCCGCTGCCCAGCGGGGTGACGCGGTACAGCTGGCTGGGGTCGAGGCCCGCCAGACGGATCCGGCGGTAGCCGGCGTTGACCTGCTGCAAAATCAGATAATCGCCCACAAGGGCGGTTTCCCGGTCGGGGGATACCGTCATCCAGGCAGCTTCGTTGTGGGCAAAGGGGCTTTGCAGCCGCCAGAAGGCGCCGAACTGCAGGAGACGGCGGTGCTGTTTGAAAAATTCCACCTGCCGTGCTACCAGTTCCTGGCCGCGGGGGCTGAGCTGGGTCAGGTCCAGTTCGTACCCGAAGGCGCCGAAAAAGGCCACGTTGGCCCGCATGGTCAGGGAGGTGACGCGGTCCAGCTGGTGGTTGGGGACGGCCGCCACATGGGCCCCCATGCTGGAGATGGGGTAGACAAAGCTGGTGCCGTACTGGATCTTGAGCCGCTCCACCGCGTCGGTGTCGTCGCTGGTCCAGCACTGGGGGGCGTAGTAGAGCATGCCCGGATCGAACCGCGCGCCGCCCGAGGCGCAGGACTCGAACAGGATCTGCGGGAAACGGCTGGTGAGCCGGTCGTACAGCCGGTAGAGGCCCAGGATATACCGGTGCAGCACTTCGCCCTGGCCCGCGGGGCCGGCGGCGCAGGAGAAGGCGTCGCTGATGCTGCGGTTCATGTCCCATTTGACGTAGCTGACCGGCACGCCGTCCAGCAGCGCCTCCAAACGGCGGTAGAGGAAGTCCACCACGTCGGGGTTGGAATAGTCCAGTACATACTGGTGGCGGCTGGGCTGGGGCCGGCGGCCCGGCTGGTGCAGCACCCAGTCAGGGTGCTCGTCCCACATCCGGGTGCCTGCGTTGACCATCTCCGGCTCGATCCACAGCCCGAACTGCAGGCCCATGGCGTTGAGTTTTTCGGCAAAGCCTTTCAGGCCGCCGGGCAGCTTGGCGGTGTCCACTTCCCAGTCGCCCAGGCCGCCGCGGTCATCGCTGCGATGGGTGAACCAGCCGTCGTCCAGCACGAACAGCTCGATGCCAAGGGCCTTGGCCTGGGCAGCCAGGGCCAGCAGCTTTTCTTCGTTGAAATCAAAATAGGTGGCCTCCCAGTTGTTGACCAGGACCGGACGCACCTTGTCCCGCCAGATGCCCCGCGCCAGACGGGTGCGGTAGAGCTGGTGGTAGGTCTGGGACATCCCGTTGAGGCCCCGATCGCTGTAGACCATCACGGCTTCGGGGGTGGAGAAGGTCTCGCCGGGGCGCAGGGTCCAGCGGAAGTTCTGGGGATGGATGCCCATGGTCACACGGGTGACGTGGTAGGGGTCCACGTCGGCCTGCGCCAGGAAATTGCCGCTGTACACCAGGCTGAACCCATAGACCTCCCCAGCCATTTCGCCGCAGTCGGGGCGCTTGAGGGCCAGGAAGGGGTTGAAGTGGTGGCTGGAGTGCCCGCGCAGGGAATAGACGGCCTGCACCCCCTCCGCCAGGGGGCGGGTGGTGACGTGCCGCTCCCGGGCCCAGGCGCCGGTCAGTTCCACCATTTCGTAGCCGCTGTCGGGCAGGTCCAGGCAGAGGCTCATGGCACGGTCCAGCTGGACCGGTCCCTGGCCGGTGCAGGCGATCTCGGCGTGCCGTGCCAGGACGGGCAGCTGCTCAAAGAGGGTGTAGAACAGCTTGACCGTGACGCCGGCCAGCGGGTCGGCCAGGGTGACCGTCAGGGTGGCGGCTTCGCTGTCCTGCTCTGTATAGGTCGCGGGCAGGCCCTCGATGGGCGGCTTGCCCGGCGTGACGGTATGCTTCTGGTAGCGGAGGTCCAGCAGGCGGCTACCGTCCGGCATCTGGGCGTCCAGCGCAGGCAGGTGCATATCCCCGGCGCCGCAGGTGGGGTATTCCTGTTTGATATGCTCCAGCGAGTAGGCGTCGTCTCCGTCGAAGTAGCACACCGACATCGAGCGGGGCGCGGTCTCGAACAGGCGGTCGAAGTCCGGGCGGTCCCGCAGGGCTTTGCCGCAGTACAGCTGGCCCAGATGGCCGCTGGGCAGCACTTTGAAAATGTAACTGACAGAAGGATTGTACAGGTGAAATGTCCGGCTTTGCGGGTGGAACACAATGGGCATAGGGGTTGATCCTTTCTTCGGTTGGTCGATTGAAAAAGAGAGAAAGCCGGGGGCCTGGCGGAAAACACCAGGCGCCCCGGCTTTCATTATACACCGTGCTCCTAGGCGCTGGCAACCGCAAAGCAGCTCGTAAGGACCGGCTATGAAAAGATACGTGCCCGGCCGCTTTACAGGCCGGCACAGCCAAATGAAAACATCCGGGCGTCCGGCGGGGATTACGGGATCTTCCTGGAATCCTTTCCGGAGGTGCCCATCCGGGGCTTGGTGCTGCGCAACATCGTCATCGACGGCGTCCGCCGCCCGCTGCACGGCAGAAACTGGCAGGACGCGGTGGTCGAACAGGTCGTCATCAACGGCAAATCCTATCCCCGCCCCGATGGGGTGCGGATTCTGGGGGCGCCCAGCCCCGGCGCCGTAGTCGAGGCCAGGGCGTACAGCTGTGTGGCGGACAGCCCGTTCCTTTTCCAATGGGAGTGCTCCTCCGACGGACAGCACTGGACCGGCTGCGGCACGGGCCCGCGGTTGGTCACGCCTTCGGTCCAATGGCTGCGCCTCTGGGCCGAGCATCCGCCCGGATGCCGGGTGTGCAGCCGCCCCTATCGCGTCCTGCCTGCCCGGGCGGAAGGCGCAGCCGCCCGGCTGTATTGCCGCGGTATGCTGCCCGCCCCCGTGCTGGATCATGCCCAGCAGCCGGTGACGCGCGCCGAGCTGGCCCGAATGCTCCTGCCCCTGGCCGACCCGGACCAGACCGGGCCGCGCCCGGCCGATTGCGATGAGACCGCCGCCTGCCTGGCTTCGGCCAACGGCTTTCTGTCCCTGGAGGGAGGGCTTTTTTGCCCAGAGCAGACCGTCACCCGCCAGGAAATGGCGACGGTAGCCATGCAGGCCTGCGGGATCAATTACCGCAACGCCTCCACCACCATGCCGGTCTGCGCCGATGTGGCGGAGGTGCCCGCCAACTACGGCACCAACATTGCCCGCGCGCTTTATTTTGGTTTTATGTCTCTGGATGAGCGGGGGCGCTTTGGCCCCGGGCAGCCGGTGACCCGAAAGGACGCCGCAGAGATCCTGGACCGTGTGGCCGACTTTGCAGGCCTGTAATCTTCAAACGAGGTGAAAACAATGCCGGAACGCTTGACCATTCAAATCAACGACCATGACAACGTCGCCGTCGCGGTGCACGATCTGCCCGCCGGTACCAAACTGGAGGGCGGCCTCGTCACCCGGGACCCCATCCCCCAGGCCCACAAGATCGCCCTGCGGGACATCCCCGCCGGCGGCGAGATCGTCCGCTACGGGGTGGTGCTGGGCTACGCCAAAGCAGATATTCCCGCCGGCAGCTGGATCAACGAGCATATGCTCGACCTGCCCGAAAGCCCGGCCCTGACCGATATGCCCTGGGGCACCCGCATCAAGGCGGCGGAGGAACTGCCCGCCCCCACCCGCACCACCTGGCTGGGCTACCGCAACAAGGTGGGCCCTGCCGGCACACGCAACCTGCTGGGGATCGTCACCACCGTCCAGTGCGCCGCCGGCGTGCTGAAAGTGGCGGTGGAGCGGATCAAAAAAGAGCTGCTGCCGAAATACCCCCACGTGGACGGCGTGGTGGCCGTCACCCATCCCTACGGCTGCGGGGTCGCCATCAACGCGCCGCTGGCGTATCTGCCCATCCGTGCGGTGAGCAACCTGATCCGGCACCCCAACTTTGGGGGCGAGATCATGGTGGTGGGCCTCGGGTGCGAAAAGCTGACCTACGACCGGGTGCTGCCCCCCGAGGACATCACCCCCGAAAACGTCCTGACCCTGCAGGATTACGCCGGCCACGACGCCATGATGCAGGCCATCCTGGACATGGCCGACCGCAAGCTGCAAAGGCTCGACCGGCGCCGCAGGGAAGAACTGCCCCTCAGCGAACTGCTGATCGGGATGCAGTGCGGCGGGTCGGACGCCTTCAGCGGCATCACCGCCAACCCCAGCGCCGGCTATGCCGCCGATATGCTGGTGCGGGGCGGCGCAACGGTGCTGTTCAGCGAGGTGACCGAAGTGCGGGATGGCGTGCACATGCTGGCCGCCCGCTGCGTCAGCGCCGGGGTGCGGGACAAGCTGGCCGCCGAAATGAAATGGTACGACGACTATCTGGCCGCCGGCGGCGTCGACCGGGACGCCAACCCCACCCCGGGCAACAAAAAAGGCGGCCTTGCCAACATTGTGGAAAAGGCGATGGGCTCCATCGCCAAGAGCGGCACTTCCCCCATCGTGGAGGTCCTTTCCCCGGCGGAAAAGCCCTCCAAACACGGCCTGATCTTTGCCGCCACCCCTGCCAGTGACATTGTCTGCGGGCCCAGCCAGCTGGCCAGCGGCATTGGCCTGCAGGTGTTCATGACCGGCCGGGGCACTCCCTACGGGCTGGATGTCGCCCCCGTCATCAAGGTGTGCAGCCGCACCGAGATGAAGGAACACTGGTTCGACCTGATTGACATCTCGGCCGGCCTGCTGGCTGCCTGCGGAGGCAGCAGCACCTCGACCACCGCAGCCTCGTCGGCCGCTGTTTCCACCGCGCCCGCCGACGGCGAAGTGTCCCTGAGCATGAGCTGGTGGGGCGGCGAGTCCCGCCACGAGGCATACCAGAAAGCCATCGCCGCTTTTATGGAAGAGCACGGCAACATCACGGTGAACCCAACCTTTTCGGCATGGACCCGTTGGGAAGATACCATGTCCACCAAATTTGCCGGCGGCGTGGCGGAAGATGTCTGCCAGATCAACTGGAACTGGATGTACAAATATTCGGGTCAGGGCCAGGTATTCACCGATCTGCGCGAATACAGCGATTACATCGACTTCTCCCAGTGGGATCAGAGCGCCATTGACCTCTGCTTTGTAGCTGACTCCCAACAGGCGGTGCCCACCTCAATGACCGGGCGCATTTTCTACTGGAACATGACGACTTTCCGCAAAGCAGGTTTGGAGGACTATCCAAAAACGCTGGAAGATTTGTATAACGCAGGAGAAACTTTTAAAACCGTCCTGGGGGATGATTATTACCCCTTGCATCTGCCTGGCTACGACCGAATGATCCTGATGGTTTTCTATCTGGAATCCATGTACGGCAAGGAGTGGGCCGACCCTGACACCTCCACCCTGAATTATACTCCGGAAGAGATTGCCACCGGATTTGACTTTATGCGCAGCCTGGTCGAGCATCATGTCCTCATGCCGCTGCCTGATTACTACGGCATCAACGGGGAAAATCTTGTCTATCAGTCAGCCGAATGGATCACCGGCAAGGTGGCTGGCTTTTTCGAGTGGGATTCTTCCGCGCCCAAGTACAAGGAGGCGCTGGATGAAGAGAATCGCGACGGCTTTACAGTCGGCGACGAAATCAAATTCGGCGACTACAACGGCGGTTTTACCAAAGTTTCTATGGGTCTTGCCATCACCCAGACCTGCCAGCACCCTGCCGAGGCTGCCATGTTGATCAACTTTCTGCTGAACGAAGATACCGGTGCATCCATCATGGGGTCTGAGTGCGGTATCCCTGCTTCCAAGGCGGGCCTGGCCTATGCCGAGGCCGCCGGGGCCATCGATCCGCTGGTGGAGGAGTCGAATGCCCGGGTCATGGATTTCTGCGCATTCCAGTTGGACCCCCTGTTTGAAGATGACACCCTGAAAGCAGAGGGCACCGGCGTCTACCAGCAGGTGTTCGATACGATGGACTACGACAACGCGCCCAGCAGCGACCTGGTCGAGCTGCTGCTTGACGGTATGCAGGCCGCCGGCTATACTGTTTGATGAAAATGCTATTGGTCGGGAAGGAGAATCTCACGATGAAAATTGGTTTTATTGGTCTCGGCATCATGGGCAAGCCCATGGCAAAAAATCTGCTCAAGGCTGGATATACGGATCTGCTGGTCAACAACCGCAGCCAGGCTCCCATCCAGGAGCTAGAGGCCGCCGGCGCCCGGGGTGCGACCCAGGCCGAGATCGGCGAAAGCTGCGACGTGGTCATCACCATGTTGCCCAACAGCCCCCAGGTCAAGGAGGTCATGCTGGGCGATGTCAACAACGGCGTTGCGTCCCACATGAAGCCGGGCAGCATCTTCATCGACTGCAGTTCGATCAACCCGGTCGCCTCCAAGGAGATCGCCGCCGCCCTGGCCGAGAAAGGGGTCGAGATGCTGGACGCCCCCGTCTCGGGCGGCGAGCCCAAAGCCATCGACGGCACCCTGTCCTTCATGGTGGGCGGCAAACAGGAGATTTTCGACCAATGCAAGGACATCCTCTCCGCCATGGGGGCCTCGGTGGTCCGCTGCGGCGAGGTGGGCGCCGGCAACACCACCAAGCTGGCCAACCAGATCATCGTGGCCTGCAACATCCAGGCTCTGGCCGAGGCCCTGACCCTGGCCCAGAAAGCGGGTGTGGACCCGGCTTCGGTCTTTGCCGCCATCAAGGGCGGCCTGGCCGGCTCCACGGTCATGAACGCCAAGGCCCCCATGATGATCGAAGGCAACGATAAGCCCGGCTTCAAGATCGACCTGCACATCAAGGATCTGAACAACGTCCTCGACTGTGCCCACGCCGTGGGCGCACCGGTGCCTATGACCGCCGAGGTGCAGGAGATCCTGCAGTGGCTGCACAACCGCGGCGAGGGCCAGAAAGACCACAGCGCCATTGCCCACTATTATGAGTACCTGACCGGCATCGAGATCGGCCGCTGAGCGGCGCGCCTGAGGAGGACAAAACAATGCAGACCGATTTTATGAAAGGCGTCGTGGTCCCCATCCTGACCGTCATTGACGAAAACGAGCGGATCGACGAGACCGGCCAGCGCGCCCAGGTGGACTATGTCATTGAAGGCGGGGTCAGCGGCATTCTGGCGTTTGGTTCCAACGGCGAGTTCTACATGGTGGAAGAGGACGAGATGGAGCGCGGCCTGAAGATCATGGTGGATCAGGCCGCCGGCCGGGTGCCGGTCTACTTTGGCATCGGCGCCATCAGCACCCGAAAGTGCTGCCGCCTGGCCCGGATGGCCGTCCAGAACGGCGCGGCCGCCGTCAGCGTCCTGCAGCCCATGTTCCTCAAACCCACCTACGACGAGCTGTACAACCACTTTAAGACCATCGCTGAAAGCGTTCCCGAAACGCCGGTGCTGCTCTACAACAACCCCGGCCGGGTGGGCTATACCCTCAGCGCCCGGTTGGTGGACGAGCTGGCCCACAAGGTGCCCAACATCGTGGGCATGAAGGACACCAGCGGCGACATTACCCAGACGGCGGAGTTCATCCGCCGCACCCGGGACGTGGGCTTCAAGGTTTTTGGCGGCAAAGACACCCTGCTGTACGCCAGCCTCTGCCACGGGGCGGTGGGCGGCGTCTGCACCGCGGCCAACTTCATGCCCGAGCTGATCACCGACGTTTACAACAAGTACGCCGCCGGCGACCTGGCCGGCAGCCTGGAGGCCCAGTTCAAGCTCGACCCGGTGCGGCTGTCGATGGACGCGGCCAGCTTCCCGGTCGCCGCCAAAGATATGGCTGCACTGCGGGGCCGCAAGGTGGGCGTGCCCTACCTGCCCACCCTGCCAACCCCCGAAGGGCCCGCACGCCAGGGCTTTCTCAAAACCATGACCGAAGCGGGCCTGCTGTAACAAAAAGGAGTCGAGCTGTATGGATCAGAAGCTGCGTCAGGATGCGGATGCCATCATCCGCGCCGCCATTGCCGCCGTCCTGCCCGACGAGGCGGTCCGCCGTGCGCTGAAGGGCCGGCATTTTCCCGGGCGGGTGCTGCTGGTGGCGGCTGGCAAAGCCGCCTGGCAGATGGCCCGGGCGGCGGTGGAGGCCCTGGGCCCGGTGGACGCCGGGGTGGTGGTGACGAAATACGGCCACGTGCAGGGGCAGCTGCCCGGCGTCATATGCTATGAGGCGGGGCACCCGGTGCCGGACGAAAATTCCTTCCGGGCCACCCAGGCCGCCCTCGACCTGGTGGCCGGGGCCAAAGAGACGGACACCGTCCTCTTTCTGCTGTCGGGCGGGGGCAGCGCCCTGTTTGAAAAGCCCCTCATCCCCGGCGGGGAGCTGCAGGACATCACCCAGCAGCTGCTGGCCTGCGGGGCAGACATCGTCGAGATGAACACCATCCGCAAGCGTCTGTCGGCGGTCAAGGGCGGGCGGTTCGCCCTGGCCTGCGCCCCGGCGCGGGTGTACAGCATCGTGCTCAGCGACATTTTGGGCGACCCTCTGGACATGATCGCCTCCGGGCCCGCCGCCCCCGACCGCTCCACCTGCGCCCAGGCCCAGGCCATCGCCGAAACGTACGGCCTCCGCCTGTCCGGGGCGGCCCGCGCCTGCCTGCAGCAGGAGACTCCCAAAGCGCTGGACAACGTCGAGACCCACATCACCGGCAGCGTCCGGGAGCTGTGCGCTGCGGCCGCCGCAGCCTGCGGGCAGCTGGGTTACCAACCCGTCCTGCTGACCGACCACCTGGACTGCGAGGCCCGGGAGGCTGGCCGCTTTCTGGCAGACATCGCCCGCACCCACGCCGGCCGGGGCCAAGCGACCGCCTATCTGGCCGGAGGCGAGACGGTGGTCCGCCTGACCGGCCATGGTCTGGGCGGGCGCAATCAGGAGCTGGCCCTGGCGGCCGCTCCGGGCCTGGCGGGGCTGCCGGCCGCGGTGTTCAGCGTGGGCTCGGACGGCACCGACGGCCCCACCGACGCCGCCGGCGGCTATGTGGACGGGGATACCGCAGCGGCTCTGGCTGCCAGAGGGCTGGACGCCGGCACCGTCCTGGCCGACAACGACGCTTACCACGCCTTGCAGGCCGTGGACGGCTTGATCGTCACCGGCCCCACCGGCACCAACGTCAACGACGTGGCGGTTGTTCTGGTGCGCTGAACTTATCCAAAACGGGCGGCCCGGGTCCTGAACCGTCCGCCCAAGCGTATCGTTTTTCGGCGCGCTCAACACGCCGGATCGAGTGATTCGGCGTGTTTTCTTTTTCTTCAAGCTTCAAGATGCCTGCTTTTCACCGGCAGTACAGCATCCGGTAAAAATCGGCCGGCCCGGTGAGGGTCTCGATCGAGCGGGCAGGCCCGTCGATCTGGAAGCCTGCCGCCTCATAGCAGCGTATGGCGCGCTTGTTCCAGCAGCGCACCTCCAGGTAGGGCGTCCTGCCCGGGTACAGCTTTTGAGACAGGACGACGGCTGCCGACAGGATCTGCCGGCCGTAGCCCTGTCCGCACAAGGCGGGTGCGACGCCCATGCCGATGAATACGCCAGCCGGCTTTTCAAGCAGGTTGACATATCCTATCAGTGTGCTGCACCGGCGGCAGACAAAATAGTTTCTCTCTTTTTTCGGGTGGGCGAAAGCCATCTGCCGCTTTGCAAGTTCCTGATAGGGAGGCAGATTGTAGACTGAATATACGCCCTCGTATTTCCAGCTGCAGATTTCCAACTTGTCCTGGCAGGTGATGGGTTCTAAAAACATGGGCACCTCCTTGGGGCGCAGCGGAGTTTTCTTCCTATTATATTCGGTGGATACATCCTAACACAGGAGGCGGACAAGTTCAACTGTTTTGAAATGCGCATCCGGTAAAAAAGCTTTACATGAGCGGCGTTTTTTGTTATGCTTAAAATAAAGAACGGCCGCACCCATGCGGCTGGAATGTGAGGAGGTCAACCAATTATGAAGCGATCTTTTTACCGTATGCTGCGCTGCCTGACACTTCTGCTGGCAAGCTGCGCGCTGCTGGCAGTGGGGGCGAGTGCGGCGGACCCCGTGCGCGATTTTGACTTTGCGCGCTATGCCAGCGACAACCCGGACCTGATGCGGGCCTACGGGCCGGAACTCTATCAGGACGAGCTGTACCAGCATTACCTGCATTATGGCGCAAGCGAGGGGCGGGCAGCCTATTCGCTGCGGACGGGCCAGCCCTTTGTACTGGAGGCGGACGCCCAGCAGGCCTACCAGAACCAGCTGCAGCTCACCAGCGCCCAGGCGCGGCTGGGCAATGCGGTGCTCACGCCCGACCGCAGCTGGCCGGAACCGCTGCTGAATCTGGCGGATCAGGTGCTGGCTCAGGTGGGCGGCTCCACCCCTTATGAGACCCTGCGGGGCTGCTACGACTGGCTGATCCAAAACTGTTCCTATGGATATGAAAGAGCGGATTTGGATGGGGGCGGCCGAATTGCGGAGGACGCCTATTCCATTTTGGTGAACCGCGTCGGCGTGTGCGACAACTATTCGGCGGCCTTTGCGGTGATGGCCCGGATGCTGGGTTTTGACGCGCGGCTGCAAAGCGGCCAGACCCACCGGGCTGCAGGCGGCTACACCGGCCACGCCTGGTGCGTCATCAACATCCACGGGGTGGACTATGTGTTCGACCCCCAGGTGGAGGACAACATTGCGGCGGGGGGCGCCATCCGGTATCTGCGCTTCTGCAAGACCTACGAGGAAGTGCCGGACAAGTACATCCGCTATGCCGACGACGTGGTGCAGGACAGTATCATGGCCGGCGGCGACGCGGGCCCTGCTTATGCCTTTGGGCAGGGCGGCAGCTACTTTTCCGCTGTGAACCAGGCCCGCGCTGAGGCGGGCGTTGCGCCGCTGACGTGGGACGCTGACCTTGCCCGGGCTGCCCTGCGCATCGCCATGGGCGAGGACAGCGACGCCGTCCTGGATGAACTGGAGAGCCGGACCGGCAAGAGCTGCGCGCTTTACAGCAGCTACGGTATGTACCCGCTGCCCAGTTGGGCCCCCAATCTGGAGAGTTTCCGCAGGAGCGCGGGCATCAGCCTCTACGGGGCCAGTATGTGTATGCTGTACAGCATGGAATGACCCCGCCGGGGGCGTCTGCAGGTGATGCGGAGGTTCCCGCTTGGCCCCGCCCCTTCGATGGGGCGGGGCAGCGTGTCGCAAAAGCGCCACGCTCCAGGGGGAACCCATTTCTGCCTGCTGCGCAGGACAGAAATTCCTTCCCCCTGGTATCCCCCTGGGGACAAAATTGAGCGCTGAACCGCGCACTCGCCGCAAGGCGGCTCGCAC
>ERZ1090879.191-NODE-191-length-42077-cov-55.270787_pt1 | contig 42077 bp, 59 predicted proteins | sample MGYA00478472_ERZ1090879 | MGnify/ENA primary metagenome ERZ1090879 (study PRJEB33644, sample SAMEA5815723) | chicken gut metagenome | biome: Chicken; feature: Gastrointestinal Tract; material: Caecum | place: Ireland | collected 2019-01-01 | study: A study of the... | reverse complement strand
CATAAGTTTGCTTTTTAATGCTGTTCCAGATGGAACGGAAACTCCGGCATATTCGTCTTTCTTAGTCCATTCAATCGCAAATTCATTCATTCCTTTACCTCCATTTCTTTCAATGCTTTCTCGGCTTTTTCATGAGTCGAATAATATATTCCATCTATATCAATATTCCTTATTTCAATTAGCCTTAGTATATTAATACTCACAGGCATAATCATTGCATACGGTGTACCTTTGTTTACAATATACCAAGCCACTTCACAAGGCAGTACCACCAATCTTCCCTCTTCCTCTGCGATTTCGTATTCCGACAGCTTCTTTACACATTCATTCTTCCAATCATTAGGCTTATCGCACCTACTACACTCACATTCCCACCTGTTTGGATTTCCTATCTGCCTGTCCACTTTGCAACTATCACATGGGTTCTTATCACTCAGCCGTTCTGTCACTCGCTCCACCTCCCGTATAAGTCGTTTTGTTGTCCACTCTCGTGTCACCAATATCTTCTGAATATCCGCATGGACAAATCCATAACGTGTACGAATATCCAAATTTGTATTGAAGATGTGGTGTCATATACCGTCCGCATTTCGGGCATTTCCTAAAATATTCCATTGCTCAACACATCCCTATTTCGTCTAATGCATCCTCAATTTCCTCAACAATTTCATTTTTAGAAATCTCATAATCTTCCATCCACTCGGTAATAGGAAGATGCGCTTTCATACATATATAAATGTATTCTGCCAATCCAGAAGAGTCATATCCTTTAACTTCTGAGCCGTCCACAAGAGGCTGCATCATTCCGTCTCTAATATGATGAGCAAGTTTATCTGCTCCAATAATTATTTTGTTTCCTTTTGGAATTATTACCTTTTCGCCAGATAATGCTTTTTCAACCACGACTTCTGTATTCGATGTTAAAATCTGACCTACTTTATATTTCATCACTCAAACCTCATTCCCTCCAACTTCTCAATCTGCTTTTCAGACTGGCGATTTTCTCCTGGCGCATTTCTTCGGCTTTCTGGATTGCAGATTCATAATCAAAACAGAAATCGTCACTATCCAATATATATTTATTACCATTTTGGGATTGACACAGGTATTTCGCCATGACGCATACCGGATCATTTCGCACATTCCATTGTTCAATGATTTCGGCTTCGATAATCCCGCCCGTCAGCGCATATTTTGTAATCCAGGCTTTCATAAGCTCCTCCTTAATCCAAACTCCATTCTGGCGTTTCTTCCGGCTCAATATCGTCCTCATATTCACTTTCTGTATCAATCTCAATGTCAACAAATCCACGTTTTAAAGTCATAAGGAAGATGTCAAACTGGCTCAAATTCCGCAGAGAATTGATGTCACAGAAAGTGTTTATTTCATACGAAATATTCCAGTTTCTATCGGTTTTATTACGATACAGCCGAAGTTCCCTGCTCAACTCTTTGTCCGCGTCACACCAGAATTTCACTCTGCACCATTCCGATGAAGAAAACCACCTTTCCTCATGCTCGACCTCCATTTCTGCGGTGACGTGTTCATAATACGGTTCGCTATCGTCACAACGCGCTTCAAGTTCAGTCGTGTCAATATCATGCGCCACATACTCGCAATACTTTTTGAAAATGTCGGACAGTTTAATCACTTTCATATCCGGCTCAACCATAAGCGACTTAAAGTTTTCAAGAATTTTCTCGTTCTCTGCAAGGCTTGTCTGATTGATGATCTCCGTTAAAACGCTGTCCAGTTTCACGATGTACTGGTTAAAGTCATGTCGCTCGATTACTGGAACAATCACTTCTTTTACCTTTTCATCAATCAGTTTCTTTCCTGCTCCGCTCCATGAAAAAGCATCTTCCAGAGACTTCTTGATTGCGTTTTCTACGCTGTCTTTTACGATCTGCTCAACTGTGCCGTCATTTAACTTTTCCATGACCGCATTTGTAATTCTTTCTTCTAAGTTCATATTCCCCTCCTGTGCATTGCAAGTCCGCATTCATCAGATTTAGATTCACACCTATTCGCACAATTATCTTTATCGTCACATTCTTCACAACAGATATATCTGTTTTTTGGACAGTCGTATTTGCAAGCGAATGTATATTTCCCTTTCGGGAATCTACGGCTTTCATAATTGTTGGTATGATTCGGATTTATTGAACATGATTTGCATTTTTCTGAATCCCCACAAGCGAGTGTGCTATCTGTATTTATCGGCTGATTTACACATCCAAAACAGTCCTGCTCGTTGTCATAAATACCCCAAAACATACGCTCTGCATTCCTAACGAATGCATCTAAATCAATGAAGTCAGACTTCCATGACTCAGAATTGTACTTGTCATATCTGGTAACAAAACTATATTTCCCCCTGCTTTCATCATCAACAGACACACCGTTCTCATATTCAATCTGTGACAAATTCAGTTCCTGGAACTCTGGTATTGCAAACAATAAATCCTTGATAAACTGGTACACTTCTTTCCCTGGTAATCTCATAGAATACCATTCGTTATCGTTGCAACACCGTTTATCTGTACGAAAAGCGTCACGGACTTTCTGCATGATGATTTCCGCTTTTCTTGGCTGTCTGTTCGGCGCTTGGTCGAATAACTGACCGGCGATAGCAAATAATAAAGTTCTTTCGCTTACTAAAATTGTTTTCTGTCTCATATTCCCTCCTAAAACGGATATTTACTCAACTCAACTTCAAATCCGGCGTGTGCAACCTCCACGCTTACCCACTTCCCGGCAACCGATTGAACCTGGCTTCTGATATTTTCCTCGTTCGTATCTTTCGACAAATGAACAAGCATCACACTCCTCAAATCCGGCGTCTTATTTTCCTCCACGAACCGCTTGCAACATTGCAAGGAATGATGGCCAAATCCCACATGAGAACGCTTAAATTCGTCTATATCAGCAAAATCTGAAAAGTCATAGTTCGCTTCAATTATCATGTGAGACAGCCGCAGGTTTTTGAAACTCCAATCAACAGGCTTACCATCTGTCATCTTCAAGCGGTAATTTTCGTCCACCTGTGCAATACGGCTCATATCTGTGGCATATATGATGTTTCCGCACTCTGGATGGCTGATTATGTAGGCGTAGCAGGGACAGCCGTCATGGGGAACATAGAACGGTACAATTCGGAACGATCCAACCTCAAACGGAATCCTCTCCGGTTTCCCTATCATCTTCTCGCCGCTGATGATTTCAAAATGCTCTGCGGTTTCGTCATTGGTGAAAACCGGTATGCCATTTTGAAAAAGCCAGTGATATGACTTGGCGTGATCTCCATGAGCGTGGGTCAATAAAGCGCCGCACACATCAGAAACCTTATATTCAATACCTTGCAGGATTTTCTTTGGTTCGCACCCGAAATCCAGCAGAAGTATCTCGCCATTATCCGCAATCAGCGCATAGCAGTTTCCAGCTTGTGAGCCTGTACTTATGATTTTCAAGAGCATTTTTATATCACCTGCCTTTCGCAACAAACATTTATCTCTTTACCTTTTCAACATCATCACGATACGGAAATTCTCTGCGCAAATTACGCACTGCCCTATCTTCCTCATCTTCATCGCCAAAGTTAAAGAAGATTCTCCAATCCTTATATGCTAATGTCGGAATTGAAATCAAAACATCACGCAACTATTCCACCTCCCGTATATCATGCAATCGGCTTATCAGAACCTTTTCCAATTTCCCGCTGTGTTCCAAAAGCGCATATGTGCAAAATAACCCGTTCACAAAATCAATTATTTTATACTCTCGTGTATTAAACTCACATTCTTTGCAGTCTGGCATTTGGGAAACGTCACCACTGTACGACTCCCATGTATCAACACACATACTGCAATGTGATTTAGTCGGATAAACCTTGCATACTTTCATTCAGTCTCAACCTCCAAGCAAACATCTGTAATAAGTCCGTCACCCCATCCATCGAGCTTTGCAGATGTGATATACCCAATAAACTCTCCATTAACCTGTATAGATAGGATCCTCTCTTTTCCAGTAGCACCACCACGCCTATTTCCCTCTTTATCTAAGAGTTTGATTAAATCTGATACTGTTACGTTTCCCATCTCGATCCTCCACCGGCTGTTTGAGCCAATCTCCTATAATTGCTTGAGCGTACTCTTTCACGCAAACAAAACCACTATCTGCGTAGCACCTATCGGCTTCTTTGTTGTAATGTTCGCAAACTTTACATGCACTAAATTCTGAAAGAAACTTTGCAAGATCTTCATCGTTCATTACTCTGATACGTTCTCCATTTGTCATTTTCATAGTTTCTCGTCCTTTCCTACTCAGATATTCTAACATCGACATTGTTACCGGATTGCTAGTGTCTGGATTTCCTGTTGACCGCAGTTCCATCACTTATCGCCCTCTTTGAGCGGTATTGGATAACCGTCCGGCAATGCCTTGATTAAATTCTGTAATGCGTCCAGTCCAACTTTCTGCGCTAATACAAAAGCGTTTTCTTGGCAGGTATTCAGCTCACTGACCTGTGAATTGATACCGTCCAGAATGTCACTTCTGAATTGCGGTGTAAGTGGCTTGTAGTAACTCATATCTCATCCTCCTGCGGAAATCTGAAAACAATATTTCCTGTATATACCTGTTCTATGGAACTATCAGGAATAGGACGAACAAACATTCCAGTATGCATTTCATCAAGCGCTTGCGCCCAGCTTATTTCTCCTGCCGCAGCTCTTTCATCAGGTGATACGTCTTTATGTATAAACAATGGCTCTGGCGCATATGCTTCATGAAGTTTTTGCATGGCTTTCTCGGCTTTATCCGCCGTGCTGTATTCAGCCAAAGAATATACAACCCCATTGCAATTCGCATAAATATGAGTTCCAGATGTGCTCATATAAAAAGCACTATACTCATACGGTATATCCCGATAACAAAATCCTTCTTGGCTAATTATCCTCACTCTTCTCCCTCTCTTTCTGGCTGTCAATAAACTTCTGCGCCATAGCTGCTACTTGGATTGCTTCGCAAGCGAGGTTTAATGAACGTTTTAAAACCGCCTCACAAAATGGTATGCCTCCGATGTTCAGCTTTACTGACCGCCACATTTCTTTAAATTCAAAGCGCACTTCATTAAGTTCATGCTCTGCTTCTTCGATTTCCTCAAAAATCACCGCCGCACCCTCATGGTCTGACCGGAACATCGGGAATTTCTGGTTTGCGGATTCCAGTTCTTTCTGGACTAATTTTTCTACGTCTGATTCAACTGCGTTCAATTCTATTCCTCCTCATACGGACAATCTGGCAGTGTGCCGCTTAAGATAGCGTTTCCACATGTAATTCTCCCTAAATCCTCATATTCACTTGCAATAAATACAAGTACATCAAATCCGCATTTCTTCAAATCTTCCTCGATATGCCGATATGGATACATTGTCGTATAATCCCCATCTGTTTTAATCCCGTTTTCTAACGCTGCATGAGTCTTGTGCATAGGTGTGAGTTTTACTACAAATTTATCTGGGTCAAACAAATCTCTAAGTTTTTCAGCGTTCACTTCATATCCAGCCACCGCAAAATTCAAAGTGATTTTTCTGCCCTTTGGCATTTCCAGTGTTCTACCAATCTCTGCTATTTCCTCAATGCTCAACGAACTTCCGCTGAACATATTATCTCTTTCTTTATCAGAAGTAGAATTAATAGAAAACTGTAATCCTGCGTCTCCATTAAAAATATTATTTTTAATATCCATCCAATTTTCCAGATACTCTTTCAGCCTTTTATTTGCTTTCGGCAACATGGTTGATACCACCGGATGAATGAGACTATCTCCAATATATGGATAAAGTTCTTTTCCCATATTTATTGTAAAATCCAGAACATCACTATTCCATGTTGGTTCTCCCATTCTGGCATAATGCACATTCAGTCGCTTCGTCCTCGTGACTTCTGGATGTAAAGATAATCCCGTGATGATCTGTTTTTTCAAATCATTATATGTAGCATTTATTCCTTTTCCAACTTTCGGAACATCGCAAAACTTACATCCCATTGAACAACCGTATTGCGTACTGATGGTGATAACCCATTTTTCTGTCAGGGGAAGCATTTTCTGGTGATCAACATGCTCGATTTCCCTTGTTAATCCCATAAAGTCCGCCTTTAAATTCGCTTCTTTTCCATAGTCTCCAATGGATAAACATTCCAGTTTTCCTTTTTCCCCAGAAATAATGAGAATATTTCCCGTAGGAACTTTGATATTTCTTAAAATCTTCATAAATCCTCCCTAATCCAGCAACGTCTTATCAATAATCTGAAAATTTGCTCTGTGTATATACAACGCCTTTCCATCAATCATAAGTTTTGTCATCTTCGGTAAATCATCCGGAATCTCCCAGTACACATCATCTCCGGAATATGCTGTGATAGGCTGTCCAAGTTGCGATTTAATTACTACCACTCTTGACTTGCCAAACATGTTCTTATACTGGTTCACAAACCGGGCAACCGCCGTATTTTCATCAAAAGATCCGTCCGTCTGACTGTTAATCACTTCCTGTGTAAAATCTACTTCTGCGTCAAGCCCATCCTGCTCGAAGATGCAGGTGTCACCGCAGCTTTGAATTTCGTCTCCATCAATCGTAATAGTAATAACAGATGAAAGATCATACCCTGTAATCTTTGATCCTTCACTGTCGTAGCTTGTAGTCTCTGTTTTATTTCCGGTAATACTGATTTTGTCGCCGCTTGTCTCCAGAACCTTTTCACCGTAATTGTCGTATGTATAAATGTCATATCCATTTCCAACAAGGTTTCCTTTTAAATCATTGATTTTCGACTCCAGCATGGAACAGCCGGAAAGCGAAAACAGCATGACTACAATAGTGATTATCGAAATAACTCTTTTCTTCAATTTTTATTCCTCCCAAATTTCTTCTTTCATATCCACCACACGATACTTCGCATAAAATTACTTTCCGAAAAATGTATCTCTCATACTGACAAGATTTCTCTGTTCCTCATAAAGTTCCTTGTGGTTCTTTGCACCATCCGGGTCAGAGCAGATAAAGCACGAACAAATAAGCGGTTTAACAGGGTAGATAGTACATTTCTTGTCCTTCCTGTTCTCGTTCAAAAACGGACAGGTTAAATCGAATTTTGGCTGTTCTGCAAGAACCGAAGGAGCAACATGTTTCTGTTCTTTAATGTTATGTTTCTTGATGTATCTCTTAATTCTGGAAATCTCGCTATCCGAGAGCCAAAGCATATTACTGCAACACGCCCCGCACTGACTGCACTTCCCATCCTTTGTGAAGTCATAGACCCCTTGCTCCATGTCATTTATCATCTGTTCGATTGTACCGATCATTCTTCCGCCTCACTCTCTAACCACTCTTTCATGGATTTGTACAGCCCTACATATTGCGCAAATACTGCGTCAAAACGATTTTTCTCAACATCATCTCTGATACGCTCAAGAAGCATGCCAACAGCAATCTCGTCCGCAGTCTCATCTTTTGAATATCCGAGTTTTTCAAAGTTCGTCATTTTCTTTTGCTCTAATTTCCGGCAATATTCATGTCCGGAAACCGAGATCACTTCCCAATCGTGCGCCTCTTCTGCCTCAAAATCATAGGTCGCCTTTTCCTCTTCTCGCGGAGTAATCCATCCCGATCCAACACTATTTATGTCTCCATTTGGAGAAATCCATATTACATCTCCAACCACGAATATTTTGTCCGTACTTCGTTTTGCGATTCTATAAGGTTTAAGCTTTTCAAGTTCGTCATACTTCATCTTCAGCTCTCTCCATTTTCGGCAACGCTTCTCCCGTCATGCTCATTGGCTTTCTTGAATCAACGCACCAATCATTTTTATTTCCATATCGGTCATTCCATAATTGATGGCGAATCACCTGCCACACGTCCTGCGCTCGTCGCATTTCAATTGTCTGTTCTCTGAATTTTCCACCTTTAAAATGTAATGGGTGCACCGCGTTCAGCAGTTTATCTAACTCTGTTCTAAACGCATCTCTGCATTTAATTCGCTCATTGAAATCTTCTTCCGTATGATTTGTATAATCGAACGTCTCAAAACAAATGCTATCCGCAAAATCCCATGTCTGATTCATCCGCAACCGGAAGTATTCTTCCAGTGCAATCTTGATGATTTCGGCTTGTTCTTCGGTGAGTTCAATCCTGTAAATCTTTTTCGATTCCATAGTCTATATTTTCCTTTTTTAATCTCTCAACCTCTGCCTGTAATTCCTCAATTTTCTTCGCTCCGGCTTCACAATACACATGAATAGCATTGCAAATCTTATCTCCATCGTCCTGCGGAGGAATTGTAATCGGAAACTGGTTGCATAACCATCGGAGAGATTTTGCTTCCGGTATTTCGCTCATTCCTCTGTTTCCTCCCAACTTTCATAATCTCTTGTTACATCAACGGAATACCAGAAATGCTTTCCGCAGCTCTCACATTCTGTCCAGCACATATATGCGCTTATCTGGTCTGATTCATGTGTTTCCTGTATTGCCCCACAATAAGGGCAAATTAAATCTTCATTCATTTACTCTCTCCCTTCAATCCCGGCAGAACCATATCTAAAGCACGTTCACTTATTGGCTACTCCGGTTACTCAACAACATTCATTTGATAATTGAAACCCACATTATAAAATACATACAGTCGGAAAATCCTTGGCTACCACAAAACCGTATTATAGGGTTGAGCGCATTTCTGCTTTTTCCTCACGACAAATCCCTGACATCATAGTGTACTTTAAGCCGTGCCTGTGATTTATTTCTGTATGCAGAGTGAATTACGGGCTTTGTTCATAAGATACCGCTTCAGGCTCACGTCCGCACCTGTCAATTATCAAATATCCGTTCCCTTTCTCCTTTACTCCAAACTTTCAGCCGCCGGGGATGTTAAATCAAAAGATTTGCAATTGCTATAACTGACATAATCGTTGAGCATATAAGCATGTGATTTGATTTATCTCTGTCCTTAGCATTTAAAATCGTAAATACTATCCATGCAATGAATGCCACCACCCATGCCATCCACAAGAATAATTTCAAATAAACCATATCTTTACTCCATATTTTCCATCTTCATAAACGCTGGAATATCCTGTTTCTTCTCCGTTTTCACCGTCTCTTTCTCTTTCGCTCCGGCGGTCACATCATCTACAGTTTTCGGAGCAGGTTTTTCCTCAATCTGCGAAGGTTCCTCGACAATAAACTCCTGCTGATTTGCGTGAGTTTCAATATCATGCCGAACCTGTGCTTCTACGTCAATCGCATCATAATCGTCAATAGTCTCTGCCTCTTCCTTTGTGTAAAGCCCAAGAGTAAGTTCCGGGCAATTCAGACTAGAGAAGAAACTTGCCGCCCTGTATCTCAGCATTAGTGCCGGCATCGTTTTCCACTTACTTCCGTTCTTTGTCAGCCACCCCTCATCTTTCGCCATCTGCATATCAACGGTCATACCCTCAACTCTGCGACCATTCTTTGTAGTCCAAGCAAGGCAGGAATATGGTTTGCCATCCTTATCTTTTGTTTCCTCATACTGTAATTCCATGTCAAATTTTCCGCTTCCGTTGATTGCGGCAATCAAGAACTTTGAACTCCATGACGGTCTTCCCTGAATAACATATAAATTCTGCATTACCATCAGAGGGCTTACCTTTAATCTGTTTGCCTGCTCAATCGCCACAAGGCAGTTTGATACATTACCCTGATATTCTCTCGGAACAATCGTGGAAGAACTCAGTGCCTTTGCCATCTGGTTAGCCATAATGAAATTATCAGAAGTTCCAAAAATCCCAAGGCTGAAATCCGTTACCTTGTTTCTACTTACCTGTGCGTTTTCCTGTGTTGCTACCTGTGTGTTTTTGTTCTCTGCCATTTACTTTTCCTCGCTTTCTTTTCTAATCGCTTTCCTAAATGCTCCAATCTCAAGCCACCGCAGTACAATCCGTATCTGCATAGACTTGAAAACCTCAATATGTTTCGTCTGGTGATACCACATCACCCATTCCTGCTGTAATAATTCGGTCAAATCTGTGATCGGCTCACCCTCAATGAATTTCCTGTGCTCATTCAGATACACCACATGCTTTTTCAGATTTTCGCAGTCAACACATTCGTTGTCATGTGACGGCTTGTGTCCATATCTGGTTTTCGTGGATAAAGCGCAGTATCTACATGGGTTTTGTTTCATTGCTTGCTTTCCTTCACCACATCCTCAATCTCTTTCACCTTATCCGCAAACGCCGCCACGCTTCCCTCTGGCACATTGATTTCTGCCACAACACCATTTCCACCGCCCAGAAGAATGACTTCCTGTCCGACTTCAACCGGAAATGTAGCTTTGTATGTGTATTCTCTGCCGTGCGGTTCGCCGTTTTTGAGGAATTTTACTTTGATGTACATTTACATTGCCTCCACTTTCAAATCTCCGCCCGACACTTCCAGAACAATCATCTGCTGTTCGACTTCTGGTAAGCGTTCCGCATTTACCGCTTCGGAATTGTCCACCCAAACAGGTAAATTCAGATTATTCAATTTCTGTAAACCGCACACAAGGTCAATCTCGCACAAAATCTGGTCTGAACGATTTAGCCCGGAAAAGAAGTCGGTTCCATCGCACATAATCTTTAAGGTTTCATAGATTCCGCCCTCTTGCGTAAAATCGTAAAACACAAACTGGAAATGCTTAAAATACGGATTTACCATATCTGCCAGTGCCTTATTCTTCTCAATAGAAAAGTTCAGCAAAGTATCAATATTCTTTTCAATGTCAGCGCATTTCTGACCCTCCGCTTTCAGTTTTTCTTCCAGATTCTCAACTCTGCGATCATGTTCTGCCTTATCAGACTGGATTTTATTGATTTCAGCCGCTAACTTCGCAGACTCGCGGATGTATGCGTTTCGCTGTTCGGTGATTTCTGCTCTTGCGGATGAGCCGTTGTCCATGGTTTCAAGAGACTTCTGCGCCACCTCAATCTGTGCAGAAATGGCTCTATATTCGGCATCGCCGGACAAGTCAACCTCTGTCGGAAGTGCGGATAATTCTTTCTCTTTTTCTGCAATCTTTAAGGCTAAATCGGAGATAGATTTCTTGATTTCCGCAATCTTATGCTCCGCTTCTTCCTGCGCTTTTTTGGCTTCTTTTAAGTCTGTGGCTGCTTTGTTGCCAGACTCGGTGACTCTCTGGATTTCTCTGTCCTTCATTTCTTCATAGTTCCGTCCGGCAGACTTAACTCCTTCAATCCGAAGTGCCTTGTTCTTCTCAAAATCTTCCCGGATTTTTTCTGCCCTTTCTTTTGGAAATGCTTGTCCACAAGTCGGACAAATCAGAGAATCTTCATTTAAAACTTCTGATTCAATAACCGCAATTTCCGAATCATCAAATTCCTGCGAAATCCATCTTGAATAATCTTCCTGTGCTTTCTTAACCTCTGCCGTATGCCGCTCAATCCCCATATTGGCATGTCTCAAGTCCATTTCACCAAGAGACAATTCATTTGATTTCTCTTTCTTCTGCGACTGTAACTCCGCAATCTCACTCTGAATAGACTGCCTGTTCCCCAAAAGAACACTGTTCCGCTCCATGCGTATCTGGCTCTGCTTATTCCGCAGTTCAACAATCTCTCTGGACTTTTCATCATAAGCAGATGAAACATCGTTCAATGCCTTTTCCCGCTCGTTCAGTTCAGCAATCTGCTCGTTATATTCATCAACGGATTTCTGCAGCTCTGCAATCTCCGTCTCGCCTTTCTCCGGCTCTCTGGACTTCTCGTAGGAAAGTTCCGTCCTTGCCTTATCAGCAGATTTCTTCTGTGTGTTCAGGTTCTTTCGAAGCTGTTTCAGAGTATCTTCAACACTGTGCCCCTTGGTGATTTCCTCAACCTGTGCATATTCCGGGTTCTGTGCGATAAAATCCTCAATTTTAAATCCAGACATCCGTTCCAGAATTTTCCGTGCTTCTGATGTTGATTTCTGAACTGTATTCAGAAACGGTCTGGCGTTGGAGCACATCAGCAGAACATCCGGGTCGGCAATGCTTTCCTGCCATTCCGTGAATTGTTTCTGCTTAATGTCAAATCCGTCAATGCTATATGTAGTCACATTCCCGTCAAAGACCTCTTCCGACTGTCCTCTCGGTTTTCTCCACTTCTGCGCTGTTTTCTTTGTAACCGTGACGGGTTTTCCGTCAATTTCAAGGTCGAGTTCCCGGATAATATCCACCCGATCAATATCTACACCATTTTCATCGTGCGGCCTGACTTTATCCGGCTGCGAACCGTCCGCCAGTTTCCCGGTAATCGTGTCGAAATAAGCATCTTTCAGCGTGCTTTTGCCCTCCCGGTTTCTTCCGGAAATCTTCGTCCGATGACCAAACTCACAGGAGAAGTCCTTTCTTCCCGGCAGAGAACCGGAAAACGACTTGTAATTTTCTAATTTTATTGAATCAATCGTTACTGTCTTCATCAAATCCTCCCGTCACATTTTCTACTTTTTGTGGCTTTTTTAATTATTTCTTTGATGTAGTCTTCTGTGATATCCGCCTGTATGTTATTATGGCTAAACGCAGTTTCTTCATCCTCCATTTCCCTTTTGGTCATTCTGTATAAAAGAGAAATACTGCTTGAATTACTGGTATTGATGAACCCAATATAGTGATTCGCCATTTCATAATCTCCCTTTGCACTTCTTGCGACCTCTAATGCGTGTCTGATCCCTCGCTCTACCATCGTGGGAGTTTTTCCATGATTCTTTCCTATTTCATAGTAAACCGCTGTCCATTTCACATTCATTCCATCTCGATCCAGAATCAAAACAGCCTCTTTGATGTAATCAAATCCGGATAGATTTGAAGGCACACCGATTTTGATAAGGACATCTTCAATCTTTCTTTTCATCATCATTCACCTCCATTTTCCCAATTGAAACTTCATACGCCGTTCTGACCTCACGTTCTTCATCTGATAATTTCTTTACATATGTACGGCTCTGAATCCTGCCTTCAATGGAGATCGTTGTACCAACCGTTAAATCTTCCGCCCATTTAGCACTTCTTCCCCAGCAAACGCAAGGAATATAATCAGATCTCCACCGCGGTCGGTTCACGGCAATCAGCATATTTGTGATTTCACGCCCACTCGGCGTGATCCGATAAACCGGCTTTTTCACAACAAATCCGTTAAGAACGATTTTGTTCTCATCATCCAACTTCTCCTGAGTTGTTCGAATATTTTTTGCAAAAATCTGCAAAATGAGCTTTGATTTTCCTTCCACCTCCATATTCATAGAGCGGAATTCTCCATCAATTTCTACATATTTACCATCAAAGTCATCTTTTTTGACTAAGTATTCTGATGCAATGACCGGGATATCATCAACAGTTTCGCTCAATCTTCTTATATGTACGTGAGACGCATAAAACTTCTCGCCATACGCTGTATGGTCATATGCAAAACCGTCAATACGTCCTGTAACTCTCACATTATTATTAATCACTTTGCTCTTTCCTCCAGCTTATTCTCTCTGTAAAATCTAAACACTTCTTCTCTTTCCCTTGCGATCTTCCTGCGTCTTGCTCTTTCTTTTCTTGCGTATTTATCTACTCTTTTCGCAATCGCAAAACCAAATAACATGATCACGATCCCCACAATAAAAACCACTGTGTTTTCACTCTGATCCCCAGCGACCGAAACAATCACTCCGGCAAATCCAAAGAACAAAATAATTTTCTGCTGTAACATCTTCATTTCTTTCTCCTTTTCCTCCGTCGAACCGCAACACCGCGAACTTTACTCCTGTTCTTCTGTCTCCGGATCCTCTGTCCCATTCGTTACATCACCACCTACATCTGAGTTATAATAGTTGTATCCCTCTCCGTCCTGAGATACATAGTCATATGACGAAAACAATTCTCTCCAGTCCCTGTCATTGCAATAGTTGATGACCGCCATGCCGATGCCGATAATCACAACCGCTGCCGTCAGGCACACAATCGCAACATCTTTTGCCTTAGAAACTTTGTATGACTCCGCAATCATCTGCAACGCCGTCTTTTTGTCTTCTGCCTTTTCAAGCATTTCTTCTCTGTTTTCTTTCATAAAAAATATCCTCCTTGAAATTGTTCTTGCCAAAATCAAGAGGATTTGGTAAAATATACTCTTGACAATGGTAAGCTGCTTTTACTGTTGTCACGCTCCGGTTGGTGTGCCAGCACCGCCGGAGCGTCATTTATTTTCTTTTAATTCAAAACCCAAGATTGCGGCGCAGGTCTTTCTGTCAATGTCAATGTCTTCATGTGAATCCACAAAACCTGCAAAAGCTTCCAGTTTTCCGATCAGGAACATCAATTCCTCAGTGTCAGACTCTGCGTTGTAGTCAAAATATCTCATAGTCATGTCCTCCCTTCGCATATACCGCATGAGTCTCCGGGTCATAGCAGAGAATCAACTTATCCCCTCTTGAATCGATAACTATTCCTAAATTCCCGATAACCTTCAGTCGGAAATACTCCATCTGAAATCCTTCATTTTCCAGCCACTTGCGGATTGCGTATTCCGCAATGGTTTTTGATCTTTTGTCGCTCAATTTTTAATACTCCTTTCAATAATTGGGATAATTCCTGCTTTCTTCAATTTGTTATAAAGAAAAATCCGTCCTTTCTGTGTCCACTTCGTATTCATCTTGATGTCTGGTCTTCCATCAGCTCTTACAATATTTACCGTTTCGGAATGTGTGTATCCCAAGCCGTGATATTGTCTGTACAAAAGCCACTGACCGCTTTGTTTGAACTGGATTCCAAGGGAATGAAGTTCTTTGTTCATTTCCTTTGCTGACATGCCGTAGTCTTTGGCTATTTGCGTAATTGTTACGAGTCCAGGATTTTTCAGAATTTTATCAGTATAATCAGCTTTTGGTTTTAATTCCCCGATGACCTGATTTTTTACATTGACTTCCTTCGTCAGTTCTTCGATATGTTTCTGCTTTTCTGCGATTTTGTTCTGTGCAACTACCAAAGCTTTTGCCAGAAGCTCTTCATCGCTCATCGTTTCCTGACCAGATATGTAACCACCATTCTTTCGAATTGAAGGAAGAATTTCGGATGTTACCCAGTGTTTAAAACGTTTTGCTGATTCCAGCTTGCTTCCGAAGATAAGAGCGTATAAGCCGGATTCGTTGATAATAATTGCTTTACTCTTGTAATTCGTACCACTCCCCTGAATCAGGGTACTGGTTTTATCCTCTTCGTTTACGTGAGTGGATATTGCGTTTTCTGGTTTTGCATATCCAAGTGCCGTTGCCACATCCTTACCCACAAACCACGGTTCATTGTCTATAGTTACTGTCCGGATTTCTCCGAACTCTTCATTTTTAAAAATCTTCAATTCGTTCACCACTTCGCCCCTTTCTGTCTTTAAATTTGCACAAAAAACTAACTACCGATATGTCTTGTACTTCTATTCAAGAAAATACTCAATTGAAACACCGAAGTAATCGGCAAGTATTTTAAGTTTGTCTACTTTCGGTTGGCTTCGTCCATTTTTCCAGTAAGAAAGTACATTCTCGCCAATTCCCGTGTCTTTTGATACCTGATATGCCGTTTTATTGGTTTTCTCTAATAATTCGGCAAATTTTTCGTACATTTTTACGCCTCCTTTCCACAATCGCACTATTGTATCTACTTCACATTTGTGATATACTTCAATTGCAAGTTGAAAGTATTACAATTTAAAACGCATTCTTTTTTGGGATTATTTTTATTTTGTTGCTACCATTTCGTGAAGTATGGTTTTATTATACCACCCTTTTTGAATTAGTCAATAGCATTTAGTCCCATTTTGTGTAGTATTGCGTTTTTTGTGAAAGGAGCACAAAAAATGTATGATGTTTTTGAACAATTATTGCAAAAGTTCGGCGTTACCACCTACCAGGTCTCGAATGCAACGGGGATACTTCAATCAACACTCAGCAACTGGAAGGCTAGAGGGAATTTAATACGAGGAGATAAAGCGCAAAAAATCGCAGACTATTTTGGCGTGTCGGTGGACTACTTAATGACAGGGGAGGAAAAAGAAGGCGGTGAGAAGTATTACCTGAACGATGAAACCGCCGAGATGGCGCAGGCATTGTTCGAAAACCGAGACCTGCGCGTCCTGTTCGATGCGGCAAGAGATGCATCTCCTGAAGATTTGAAAACCACTTACGATATGCTTATGGCATTAAAAAGAAAAGAGCGTGGGGAAAATGATTGATTACCAGATATTTTATCTGGACGGAATGAAAACAAACGAAGCAGTGACGGAAAACGAGGACGGAAGCTATGCAATATTCGTCAATGAGAATTTGTGTGAAAAAAAGAGACTGTTAGCCGTGCAACACGCACTGAAACATATTCAGGGAAATGATTTTGGAAGATCAGACATCTAAGAGATTGAGAACGGAGCACATGAGTGCGCCACTGCCCAACCGGCAGAGTAGGTGCTGTATATATAAATATTTACATTACTAACTATATATACTACTTAATAATTATTATATAATATATATTATAATATATATAAGGACTTTTACGATTCGTGGCTTCACGCTCGAAACCATTGATTTTACTGGGTTTTACGATTCGTCGACGATTCGGGCACGATTCGTGGTACGATTCGTACACAAACGAAAAATGCCCCGGAGGATTATCCTTCCGGGGCTAATATTCCGTAGGCGCAATCCCCTACGGTGGTCAGCACCAGGCCCAGGATATAGCGACCCATTGCCTATATCCCCAGAGCGATGCCTTCTGTTTAATTATATCTTTTCGTCAAAAATATGTCAATAAAAACATTTTAAAAAAGCAAAATAAATATATGATTTTTATTGTACTTTAGTGTTATTTTTAGCGTATATAACGCTGCCATCCGAACCATCTGGTTGCTCATTTGTATCTTTTTCCGGAATATATTTTCCCTCTTTATCGACATATTTCCATGTTTCTCCCTCGAGAATCCACGCATCATAAAGCCTTGCGCCCCAATCCCGGAAGAAATATGTATCATCGTCCGCAGCAATCCATCCGGTCTTCATTTTGCAATCTTTGCCAAAATAGTATGTATTAACACCGTCGGACCACAATCCAATGTTCATGGCCGCTCCCCATGACCTGAAATAGTACCAGTCTTCTTCCACCTGTATCCATTCATCATGTACCATAGAGCCGTCCGAATCGCCAAAATAAACATTTCCATCTGATGGATCTGTGAATAATTCATTGCGGTAAGCCGCTCCCCAGCTCCGGAAATAGTACCACTTTCCATTAATCTGCAGCCATTCATCATGCGCCATTTTCCCATCGGATTTCAGGTAATACAGGTTTTCTCCATCATCATGGAACGCATTGTAAAGGCGGGCTCCCCAATCACGAAAATAGTACCATTCTCCATTGATTTTAAGCCATTCGTCAGAAGCCATTACGCCATTTTTATCAGCATAATAATAATCTGTGATACCGTCTTTTTCCACTCCAAAAACAGCATCATATTGCATACCGCCCCAGCTTCGGAAGTAATACCATTTTTCGTCAATCTGTTGCCATCCAGTTACCATCCAGCCATCTTCATCAAAATAATATGTGTCAATGCCAACTTTATAAAGTTGCTTTTTTGGATAGCTTAATGTGCCGTTACCGATCAGATACCACCAGCGCCCGTTGTCAGCAACCCATCCTTGCAGATTCTTTCCATCTACCCAACCATCGCCGTAATGGAAAAAGCATGATCCGTTTGTCCATGCCCGGTAGTCACATGCCAATAAGTTTCCATCGCTAAGATATCCGACGATCTTATTTGCGTTTCCCGGTTCCGAGCATACAGGAACTTTGTTTCCACACACTCGAATGCCTTTAACCGAAGACGAAGTAGTGGTAATTTTGATTTTCTCATAGTCCGGTTCAGCCATCTTTTTAGCATACACTTCATCCAATTTCGCTTTACTCTTTTCACCAAAGATACCATCAACACTGAGTCCATAGTCACGCTGGAAGTTTTTCAAAGCAGTTTCGGTTCCTGCCCCAAAATCTCCGTCTGCTCCGGAAGAACCACAGGAATACTTACATGCAATGAGTTTCTTTTGCATGTCTTTTACGGCTTCTCCTTTATCTCCCTTTCGCAAAGTTCCGGAAGAGGAGGAAGAACCGCTCCAGCTTGCGTTTGCTCCCATGTCAAGATTGATAGCCGTATGATGACCCTCATACAGCAAAACGTCTCCCGGACGCAGATACTTATCGGAAGTCAGATATTTGCTGGCAGTTAGTTCGATAGCACCGGCTCGTTTCAAAACCGCTCTAAGGTTTCCAGTGTATGCATCCACGGATACATTTTTAAGTGTCTGGATTCCAAGTCGGTATCCTACTGCCTTGACGTTCGCCGCTACGCCAGAAGAACAGTCCGCTTCACAGGCAATCGTAATCTGTGCCGGATCATAATTGCTTGCCTTAAGATGTTGCCAATAAGTGGTTCTCTGATTTTGGTCATAACCAATCAAATTATTTTTTGCAGCAGCTCGTGCGATATCAGCAATCATCTGAGCCACTTGCTGGTTTTCAAAACGCAGAACTACATTCCACGGGCGATTGTACCAAGGAATAATCTGCCATTCTGTTCCGGTTTGGTCGCCTGCCTTTCCGCCGGAATATCTTCCGTTTTCATCATGTCCGCAATTACTAATCATATATTTTCTCCTCTCTTTTTATTACTGGTGAAGAAGTGCCTCTACTTCATCGCGAATTGATTCTGGGACTTCTCCCAATGTTCGTAACCCTTTTTTGATCAAGGCCACATAAATCTTTGCCATATATTACTCACCTCCCGTAATCATTTCATATATTTCTGCCAGTGCAAGCTGGATATCGGTGACGCTGTTATCATTCTCTTCGATCATTTCCGCAAGTAATTTTGCGGTTTTTTCAAGCGGTGTCAATTCGTGAAATGCAAGATACCATGTTCCATCGGTCCACAGCATCTGTTGCGTGAATTCCACGTCATTATACACTGTTTCATTTACACCGTCAGATACGGTCATCATACCCAAATTATTTACGAATATTGACTCATCGATTTTCATCAAGCTAACAAAGTTATCGCCATTCATGCCCAATCCTGTTAACTGCCTTCCGTCTTCCAGTGTAATTGTATACTTATATTCCATCTTATCATCCCTTTCATTTATTCATTTATTGATTGCTTTGATAGTGATTTGTTCTAAGTTTCTCCGTGAGTTTGCATATATTTTCTCTTTGCTTTCTGCTCATGTATTTTGCATATCCGCGTATCCATGACTTCATCCAATTATCAAAATCTTTTTCACATAATACTCCACACAATTTCTTCGCTTTTCTTCTCATACGTGTAATGTTTTTCGGATTAATTTTGTGAATAATTCTTCCGGTTTCGGTCAATGAATACTGTACCTGAAGGAATCTCCATTTGTCCGATAGTTTGCATATACGTGTTTTCTTTTTGTTAACCGTAATTCCTATATCTTTTGAAATATTGACAATGTCATCCAGTAGATCTTCCAAAAACTCTTTGCTCTCGTGGATTGCGTAACTATCGTCCATATAAGCGGCGTACTCTTTAACTCCTCTGACAATTTTTATATAATTGTCAATCGGTGTGCGGTAAAGTATTCCTGCGCTCTGAGATACTTGATTTCCGATATTCAGGTGCTTTGGAAGCCATTTCTGTTTGTTTAAAAGGGATTTATCCACCTGGTCATGTTTGATCGAATCGAATACTCCGTCCATGCACTTGGCATACTGATCGTCGGACATATACGATACATCAACGCGGGACTTATTCACGATCTGTTGAGTTAAATCGAGCGAGCTTATATCCGTTACGTATTTGCGAAGCATTTTCATCAGCATATCGTGCTGGATGTTATCATAATACTTAGAAAAATCAATCAGAAGTATATATCCATTATTGCTATTATGCCTCTTATAGTAGAGCTGAAGATGTGTTTCTAATCTTCTTCTTGTAAATGTCACGCCTTTTCCTTCTTGACTTGCCCCATTATCGTAGATAAGATATTTTTTGATCGCGGGATTGATAATTTCATCGCACAATACATGCTCAACAATTCGATCTTGTATGCATTCTCCAGTTATGCGGCGTGCTTTTCCCCTTTCACGAATTGTGAAGGTGTTTCCTTCGTGGAATTCATATGTTCCCTCTCTAAGTTCCTTTTGAATATCTCCAAGGCCAAGTAGATAATTTGTCTCAAACTTCTGGACAGATGCTTTCCAATCGCTGTTTTTCTTTGATTTCAGGAATGCCCTATACAGAGCATTCCCATCACTAATTATATCGCGCTGATAACCTCTTTCACCGTTTACGGTGCTCTCGTAAGAGCGGGTGTCGCGTTTTGCATTTACCATAACGGAAGGACAATTTCTCCTTTCTCTGACGCGAAACGATCAAAAGTCTATTAAATCGCGCCATCGAAATCGGGGCGAACGCCATTAGCATTCGACGCGCTGTTGTAGTTCGCATTGCCGTTGTTGTTCACATTGGCGAAATTAGCGGAGGAGATCAGAAATTGCCCTATTGAAATCACTCCTTTTCAAATTGTTTTCTGAATTTATTGTCGGATTTTCTCCAACCTTTAATTAAATCAATCTCTTTCTGTATTTGCTCTGAAAATATGAGATACGCATTAACATCAACAGGAAGAGTTTCGATGGAATATTGCAATTCCTGAACCAATCTGTAGCATTGGCCGATTGCGAGATCTTGATGCTTTCTTCTTTCTATCAGTTCTTCAGAACATGATGGATAGATGCTGTTTGCGGTGTACACGTGTTCATTGATTCTATGTAGGCAAGATATAATTACATTTCTCTCCTGACATATAAACCATTCATCGAACGCTTCTGCCCGTTTTTTCTGTCTTTCAAGGTTCTGCCGCTGTATATCTGCAAGCTGATCCGGCGGCTTACCGCCGTATTTCCGCTCAAGATTTTTCTGAAATTTTTCATTGCTGTATCCGAAATCCCGAAGAAGCAGATCGGTAATATCTTTTCGCATTTTTGTAAGATGATGAAAAACCTCAAATGGAGATTCTTTTCTTTTCCTTTTTACAACAGTCATTTATTTTCCTTTCTAATCTCGCCCCATAAAGGGGCGAGATTTTAGACCCCGATACAGAAAGCGGGGCGAACGCCACTAGCATACGACGCGCTGGTGTAGCGCGCATTGCCGGTGTTGTTCACAGAGGCGAAATAAGCGGAGGAGATTACATCCCTAAGCCACCAGTTTGAACGATTGCATATTATTTTTGGCTCCAGTAAAAATAACGGAAGCTGTCCTTTTTCAACACGGTGATTAGTCGGAATGCTACTTCCGTCCGATACGGGGTTAAAAATACCCGATCCATAAACCATGTGTTCGCACATTAGATCAATTGTGCTATCTGCCCACGCTCCCGCGGAAGCCCGACCATTTGATGTGGCATTGGATAAATAAATCCTGTGGGAAAGCACGTGGGAACTTCCGAACGCATTGTTGATCGTAGCTTTTGCCTGCTCCAGTCCTTCCGTATACATTTTTGACCCTACATATGCTCCAGTTGTTACATTTCCGTCGTTCATGACATGATTATATAAGTTTGTATCCGGAACAATCACTACATGATGTTTCGTAAAATTCGTGTCACCGCAGTTATAATAATAATCAAATGCCGCAATACGCCAATTTACACCGCCAATTGTCCAGTAATCCCCAATATACAGACCATCAAACGTCCCCGCTGATATGGCGCTCCATTGTGCTTCTGTAACGGTAGATCCCAGGGATTTTCCCCGGAAAATCCCATTGTGCGCCCCGGAGTTCTTGTAAAGCATTGGGGATAAATCCTCCGACTCGATTTTGTTTTTGATCCATGCCCAAACTCCTGAGAATGGCGTGCGCTTATTCGCGCCGCCGGCGGTGTCCTTAATCATTAAAGTATCATTATCCGCCGGGGTTGCTTTCTGTGTGTAGCTATCCCAATTTGCCATATTAATTTCCTTCCTTTCTTACGAAAATATCATACAAGGTATCATAATTCTGTGCTGTTAAAGCCTTGTCCTGAAACTTTTCCATAAACTCTTCTTCGGAAAATTGAGGAATGTCAATTTCAGAAGTAATTTCAGATATACTAAGAATTTCCGACACTGCTTTTTCAAATTCTGGTGATCCTTGTGGTATGCTCCATCCGTTTTCGGTCTTTTCGCCATATTTTTCAAATATCTTCTGTTTTTCCAACAAGTATTCCTTGAGCTCATTTGCTATCCTGCGATGCGCAATCCCAATCAACATTCCAGGAAAGCCCGATGCGCTATGACACGCATCAAGCCCCTGAAGGTATGTTTCCATTTGAGCGTTAGACAACTTCATCTCACACCTCCACAAAATACTGACCTACTAATGTAGATGGCATAAAATACAATTTTTCCACTTGTCCATACATTTCTTCTGGATTCTCAACACCCTGCCGCTGGCACAGGTACACGGTGCTGCCCTCGCTGTAGTATTTCCCATAAATATACTCAAAACCGGAAGTTGTCACGCTGTCCGGGACCGGGATGGGATCCTCAAGCGTACCGGTATGTCCCTCTACAATCTGCACCCACAGTGTCGGGTCTGCGCGCGGATACCAGGATGCCTGCTTGTCATGGTCTTTCTGGAGCTTCCACAGACCATCTGCATACTGACGACGCTGGTCTTCCGGATTGTCCAGGCTGTAGTGATAGCCGTCCGGGTCATCTTCCCATTTCCTGCACAGTTCCTTGACTGTCAGAGCCTGCTGATCTGTCAGATAAGTCAGCGCGGTATCAATACTATCCTGCTGTTCTTTCGTGGACTGTTGCTCCTGCTCCAAAGCAATTTCTACAGCTGTTTTTTGACGAAGCGAAAAAATAGCATGAATTTTATCGTTTTTTCGTATGGTTGTAAAGCTCAATTTTGAAGGCACGGTAAGGTGCGTATACTCAGCGCCATTCAGTTCGACGGCATCAAGATTACCGTCCGAAAGTATTGCCTTTTCTAATTCCTGTAAGTCTGCATAATTATCAACAATTACAGTTATTTTTGTTGGCATATTTCCCATTACGTTCTCATAAGTAGTTCCATCTTTAAATTTTAAACTCATATTGCCTCCCCAATTTTACTTTTTAGCTCTTCGATTTCTTCCTGCTGCTCTTGAATCGCTTTATAGGCTATTGCTAATGCACTATACATATCAATCGCTCCGCCACCTCCATCTAAGATATCTTGACTGACATTATACCCATCACCAATCACAAACCCTATATGCCTCCCTTCTTTCCAAACGCTTTTTGATTGATCTTTGAGATCATAAAAATAAACGTCAGAATTAAGCACCTCTCGCAAAGCATTTTTATAATATGGGACAATATTTTCTTTCCATTCCACTCGCGAACCAGTCACCCAACTCATGGCTTTGCACACGCCTTGGTCTGTCACCACGAATTTGTAATTTGCAACATCTGCGGGAGCTTCTCTATTCCATCCGCCCCACACGACCCACGGGCCGTGTGCGCAAATACCGTTTTCCTGCGAACCTGGCGTATCCCAATAAGTAATTTCTGCATATCCAAGATAATCATAAGTTTTCTTGACTTGCCACCCTCCAGTACGCAGCAATACATTTTCTTCGCCCGGAAATCCTTGTGGGCGATAATTGAATTCGTCTCCCATAACAACCGACCCATCACTGGCCAAGACAAATGGAATTGTATTATCACTGTAATTCTGTACAACAATTACTTGTGCATTACCCATCGACGTATCTCCATATACCTGCGGGGCTTTGATTCGCACAGCAAAGGTCGAATTGTCAATATACAGTTTTGTATCATCAATATTCCATCCGCCGATCTTAGCGCCATTAAACTCCATATACTGACCGTTTAAATACAATTGTCCAGCCTGGAGATAAATTCCTTGCGCCGCTCCGTTGTTGGTTAAACGGTTAAAAATTTCTGTTTGGTCGAGTTCCTCGTCAAGATTGTCTACCGCTGAATCATCTGTGTATTTGCTGGCTTTATCCCAGTCAGCTGAAACATAGCTTCCGCTTGCCCTGGCGGTTATACAACGCATAATATCTCCGGAACCGCCTTGCGCCCATAAATCTCCAACATCATACGGCGGTGTAGGTGTGCTTGTGAAAACCCGGCGTTTACTGTCTGCTGTGTCTTGCGCTGTAGCCGCCTGTTGAAGTGCCTCGTCAATATCGCTGTCTTTAATCGCCTGCCATTTCCAAGTGGAACCGTCTTTCAAAAATCGATAGGTAAATCCTGTTGACTTATAATAAAAAAGATCACCAATATGCTTTTGTCGTTCTTCTTCGGTTGTCCATGCGGATGCCGGTACGTTTGTCAGAGTAGGTTGATAATCATAATAATAGGTCTCGATTTTTCCATCGATCTGGGTTTGCAGATTTTCAAGATCTCCAACAACTTGATCTGTAAAATTAGAAAGATTGCCTGCCACTTCTTCTGCATAAGAATCATCGGTATACTTATTGCGCTTTTGCCAATCAGATGCATTGTAGCTTCCGGCTTCACGTCCAACAATACAAGTCATAATGTCAGATGTGGCACTATTAAACCAAAGATCACCAATTGCATACGGCGGTGTCGGGGTGCTTACAAAAATCTGCGCTTTCCCATCGATTATGTCAAACACATCATCCGGAATACTGGTCTCTTTCCATTCTCCATCAACGTAAATGTACTCTTTGTTCGTATTTGGGTTATGCCACAAATCCCCATCGTGAAGCGTCTTCTCTTTTTCCCAAACAGTAGTAATATTTTCTCCTGTAGTATCGGTGATGTTATTCCCGTTTGTATCAAGCAATGGATCATTGTCTACATTATCTGTCCACTGGTTTGCTGGATCGCTCGTCTGGTACCAAGTTTCAGATTTTTTATCGATGGAGTTTACAATTTCTTGGATTTCATCGTTATAATCTTCTATGAATCTGTTTAATTCATCGTTAATCTCCTGCGCATAACTGTCATCCGTATATTTATTTCTCTTCTCCCAATCTTTTGCATTATAGCTTCCGGAAGGACGAGCGGTTATACAGGTCATGATGTCGGAGGTAGCACTATTGAACCACAAATCGCCTACGGAATATGGGGGGACTGGCTGTCTCACGAAAATTTGAGCCTTACCGTCGATTTCATCAAACACCTCATCCGGCGGTGTACTCTTTGTCTCCTGCCATGCCGAACCATCATAGATATAAGTTTTCTGGTTTGATGTGTTGTACCAAAGGTCTCCTTCGTGTTCAGCCTTTTGCGTAGCATTCCAGGATGTAGATGGGTCTGTGCCTTGATACCATGTTTCAGCTTTCTTGTCAGCCTGAGTTTTTAACTCTGTAATGGTTTCCGAATACTCACCAGAAAGGAAATTTTGTAAAGCACTATCATCCGTATATTTGTTTCTTTTTTGCCAATCTCCGGCATTAAAGTTTCCACTCTCCCTTGAATAGATACACGTCATAATATCGGAAGAGGCACTGTCAAACCATAAGTCACCTACTGCGTATGGCGGAACCGGTTGTCTGACGAATATTTGAGCCTTACCATCTATGGTGTCAAATACTTCATCCGGTGGAGTAGACTTTGTTTCTTCCCATGAACTTCCGTTATATATATAAGTCTTTTGACTTGTCGTGTTGTACCAGATATCCCCATCATGTCGTAGTTTTTCTTCGCTGCTCCAGAGATCCGATGGATCCGTTGGCTGATACCAAGTTTCAGCCTTACTGTCTGCCTGCGTTTGTAGTTCTTCGATGGTTTGCTTATAGTCTCCCTCCATGAACTCATACAGTGCAGAATCATCGGTATAATTATCCTGTTTTGACCAATCCTCGGCAACGAATTCTCCAGAATCTCTCCTGGTATCACAAACGAGAATAGTGGTTCCGGTAAACCATGTATCCCCCACGTCGTAAGGCGGAACAGGCTGAGTAACGAATATTTGCGCTTTCCCGTCTATTGTATCAAAGACTTCATCCGGAATGCTCATTTCCACCCAGTTCCCATCTACGTACATATATTCTGTATTATTCGCTGGGTTTCTCCATAAATCTCCGTCGTGAGTGGATTTTTCTTTCTCCCAAAGTGTGATTATGTCATTGTTTTCGGAATCCAAAATAGAATTTCCGTCCGTGTCTTGCAGTACAGATTCTTCTATCGATGCCCAGTCCAGAGAAGGATCTGTGGTTTGATACCAGGTCTGTGCTTTTTTATCAACAGAATTATATATTTCTTGGATAGTTTCGGAATAATCTTCTCGAATGAAATTATTAAGTTCTGTATCATCCGTGTACTTAACCGCTTTGATCCAGTCATCTGCATTATAACTTCCGGAACTTCTTGACCTTTGGCAGCGCATTAAATCAGATGTATTATTACCAACCCACAAATCACCTACATCGTATGGAGGATATGGTTGACTAACAAAAACACGTCGTTTCTGATCCGCTGTATCTTGTGCTGCCGCTGCATCTGCTAATGCTTTAACAACAGCTGTATCCTCTACGTAATCCCAGGTATATTCATTGTTTATTTTCGCCCAACGATACGCTTCTCCACCATGTTCGGCATTGTCAACAATATAGAATAAGTCACCAAGGTGTTTATCTTTTTCAGTTTCTGTAGTCCATTCTGATGCCGGATAATTACTCGTGGTCGGCACATAATCATCAAACCAAGTTTCGATCTGTCCATCTATCTGTGCTTGCAAATTGGAAATGTCTGGCGTATATACAGCATCAACAAAATCGTTAACCTGATCTTCTGCAATTTCTTCTAGTGTTTTCCCCTGAAGAGAAAACGAATTCGCCACAATATCAACTTCTCCTGTTTCTGTATCAGCCCTGAACATGACCTTTCCGTCTTTTTCAATGGTAAACGATCCGGTCTTTATCCAATCAGCATTTATTCCGACTGCTGTTAATATCCGAACTATAGTATCTCCATCAACCGTCATGCCGGCGTTTATTGTTTCTCCTCCATTGGTGGAAACAGACCATGCCTCGGCGGTCATTGTCCAAATGATATCTGACTCAGACAATTCTGCTTTATTGTGCAAGTAGTATTTTTTGCTGCCATCTGGCAAAGTTTCAATTGTGGTAAATACGCCAGAAGAAGCCTCGACACGATTTTGAAGTTCTTCCAACGCTTCCTCTCTATCTGTGCGCTCTTTTTCCAGATCTTTTCGATAATCAACATAAACCTGCGATAATTGACTGTATCTCGTGGCACTATTTCTGGCTGGGCTTTCCGCACCGCATGATAACGATTGAAATGTCCCAGGTTGAAACGTGGCGTTTGTGACATAACTTTTATATCGCCGACCTTTCCTGTCAACAAGAACAATATAATCTCCGCATTCAATCGTCGGGTCAGATAAACATGTTGCAGAAAAGCCGCGAAAGCGCATTCCGACTATTTTGGCTGCAATTTTTGTGGCGATGTTTGCGCCTTCGTCTCCCTGAACAAACTTATTACCTGAGATGGATAAAACATATCCGTCTTCTCCTGCCTGATAAGTGATTGTTTCAGTTCCGTTATCACTCTCAACATCATGTAATATCCGAACTCCTGTAATCACAACATCATCAAGTTGAACGTTTAATGACGTGAAATGTTTAAGACCTGACTCTATTGTAGTAATAATCGTTGAATTTTGAGTGTCTAAAATAGGGTCGTCGGAAGTATCATACAACACGGATTTTTCAATTCTGTTTTCACTAATGTCTGCGCCATCTACGTCATACCATCCAATAGCAAGCCGACCTTCTTCATCTGCATAAAAGTAATTGACAGAAATTTGTCCAACCCATAATAAAATCTGTCGGAAAGTCAATGATTCATCAGATGGGCGTTCCTGCACTACATAATCATCATCATCGAATGTAACGGTACCAAGTGTAACATCGCATACATCGCAAGCATCTCGGACAATTTGTCCGAGCGTTGCCGGATATTGCAACTTGCTCTCCGAATAGCTTTTATCAAATTTATAAAGGCAATCATAAAATGTCAGAGTAATAACCTCGCTGCTATATGTCGCTTCATTAAGATAAAATGTGCCATACGATAGTGATTCAATTGATCCATCTTCGAGCTGCAGGCCTAACTTCACATTTGATGCAATGCAATCCGTAAAATCATATTCGGAAAATTCATCATTGATATTCAACAATGTCAGAGTTAATTGTCCTATAATTACTGAGCTTATATCGAAACTATCCGTGTTCGAAACAGCGTTTTCTATTTTCAGACCATTGTTCCAGAGTTTGCTGTTGTCGATGTGAAGTACAGTTCCGTTTTTAAGCGTAATATCCGCAGATTTTACATAATTACGATTTCCATTATTTAATTCATTTCGAAAATTTGATGATACATTTTTCATGCCTACACCTCGATGATATCAAAACTAACCGATTCCATTCGGTGGTTTCCAGCCCACCAGCATTTATATGGTGCTGTTCGGTCTCCTACATAGAACCGCCTTGTCTCATCTAATCCTGACATTGCGTCCGGGTAAGTAACGGAAATATATTCTGGATTGAAAGCCTGAAGTATTTTGGCTGTCGTTTCTCGATCAGTGCCGTTCCACTGCAAGGAAATCTTCCGTTTTTGACCAACTCGGTTTTTATGCATGATGGTATCGTCAGTTCTTCCACTTTCTGCTGCCGAAATGTCCTGCAATCCCCAGTTAAACACCGACGGGCAAGGCATCTCAGTGCCATCAACTGTAATCATTGCCATGATATCTTCCTCCATTTTTGTGAGGTTAGCGACCAGAACTATTTTCGGGTCGGCAAAAGAAAAAGGCCGCCTACAGGCAGACCTTTTCTATCGCATTTTATACGCAAAAAGTGCAATCAGATAATCAACTATCCAATTGCACTTCTTGTCATCATATATACTTTTACTTATACATATTTTACTATATCTTATATGACATTGCAATCTTTTTTAAAATGCAAAATCAATCATCCGTCACAGGACTCATACCGCCGATAGAGTTAATCAATACATCAAGACGCTGAATGTAATCGTTGAGGATTGATACCTCTGTTCCCATGTCGCACCGCGCGTTGAGATAATCCATCTGCTGTACATCGGTAAGTGTTGCATCTTCCAAGTGATACTTTTCAGAAAAACCATATGCGATCAACTTAATCTTGCCCATGATACAAGACGCATCAAACAGTTTATCCTGTGTATCGTTATCTCTTTCCAAAAGCTCATTCATGAGTGAAATCATACTTGCGTTTTGAATATCTGACATATCAAACAATCTCCTTTACGAACATACTTTTTATCTTAACAAACCTGTGGTGCTTCGAAATTTCCCGGATTTTATCAAGAAATTCTTCGGTAGAAAAATCTGATTTCATCAAATTGCACCTTTTGCAGGCCAACTGTAAATTATCCATTCCGTTCGTGCCGCCCTTGGACAACGGGACAATGTGATCTATGGTCATTTTCTTGTACTTTACCGGATTCCCGCAGATAGCGCATGTCCCATTGCACTTGGCATATACACTTTTCTTTTCGTAGTCTGAAAATTTCCTACGCTCCGACATTCGCTTCACCCGCTCTCTGAAGATACAGCCTATATGCCAGTCGATTCCATTCGTCGTCTGTCATGACTTTAATATTGAGAATCGGGATGTTTTTATATTTTCGAGATGTTGTACTGTCTTTTCTTTCTTCTATCATATCGTTTTCTCTCTTTCTCCTGAATTTCAGGTTTTGTCTTGGGTAAAATGCGCGCGTTTCATTTCTCTACACAATAAGCAATCATCATTTCCTTAATTACGGTTTCATATACCGGCCGCAAGCTTTTGTCGTCAGAAATTACTGACAGTTTATTGATTGCGTTAAGTTTCGCCTTGCTGATTCCGGGATTCTTTTCCATCGCTCTGCCCCGCGCCCTTGAAACGCGATCGTTCAGATTGCAGTTCCATTTCTTTTTCAGGCGTTCATAGCTCTCATTCCGGGCGAAGGCGTAATTATTACTGCGCCCATATCCTCGATCGAACTTCGGGCTTTCAGCAATTTTCGCAAGGCAGCGGTTTGCCCAAGTTTGAAAATCCTCGATCCCGGATGCGTGCTGGAAAGTTTCTACAAGCGTGTGCTGGGTATCTTCCAGCCGCTGAATCTGTTCGGCCTGCCGTTTCTGCTCCAACTCAGTTCTTGCAATGGATTCTGTCAAAGCCATAAGAGCCTGGGTATGCGGGGAAAGCTGGGTGCGGTCAATGGCGTGCTGCTTTGCCTTTTCCTCAATCCGAGTGAAGTATTCTCTAGCCTGCTCAGCTTTTGCGCTGTTACCCTTAACAGAGAGCTTCTTGGCAAAATGGGCGGTGAGTTTGTAATCCTCACGTTGAATTTTTCCACCTGTAGGCGTCTCGTCTTCAAAGACGAATCGCACAAAATCCTCATTTTCTGTTGCAAATTCATTTTCTGTAATGTTTCTTTTGCACCAATGAGAGAAATTAGCAGGTCGCAATTCTAAGAAATTATATAATTTTCGAGCTGTAGTCATACCTTCGTCGTCTACACCCAATGCAATTTCAATAGGTGTCTGCATTTCGCTTAAAACAATGTTCTTCATAAAATTACTCCTTTCATTTTGCTATTGAAAGAAGTCTCAATTTCTGATATGATAGATTTATCAGAGGGAGACTTCTGATGACCTCTAAGAATGACCACTACTCGCCAAAGTGACTGGTCATTCTTTTTTTATGTCTTTTTCCAATCTTTTAATCCCACGGCTTATTGCTTCTGTCTTGTTCACAGATTCTTGTTCGCAATAATCTTCTAGAATCTTCTTATCTTCATTGCTAATTCGTATGCTGATTTTGTTTGGACGCGGATTATCAGTTGGTCTGCCAGTTCTAGGGCTCATACAATCACCTTCCTTTCTTTTGTCTGGCATAATTCTATTATAACTTATGTCTGGCAAAAGTCAAGAGGTTTTTGAAATTAAAAAAGGAATGTCGTTCAACCATCCATTATTGATGATTTTGCAACATTCCCTTTTTTGATCATTACCCTTTAATAAAATTCTCCATTTCACTTACTACCTGATATACTTCTTACCGCATAAAAGACAAATTCTGAATGCTCATAATCAGCTCAATTTTCTTTCATAAGTTTTCATACACCAGAAAAATACAACTGTTATTAACAGCGGAATCAGGTTCATTCTTCCCAATAAAAATATAGCAATAAAGAATATTCCTGATATTTGATAAAGTATACAGCTTGCATTAACAACGTTTTGTTTTCCTATTGACATCAGTGATAAAACTCCAGCCGACAACATAAGACAAGCAGTAATCATAAGGAGAACCTTAAAAAGCGGATCTACCGTAAATGCTATCGCCGCTAAAATCACTGCAAATAAAATGCTTAAAACGCCTATGGTAACAGGAATTGCAGGGCTGATTTTTAATGATTTGTCAGTTCCTTGTTGAATTATTTTGTTGTTATCCCAAATAGTTCCACATTTTTTGCAATGATAAATCATATCATTTTTATATTTATCTCTTGTTTTCGGAAGTATAAAACCGAGCGCCCATAGCTCAAATATCTTTTTGTATATGGGAATACCATTTGAAACATCATAATATTGGCTTCCGCAAACAGGGCACTTTATATTTTCATCTGTAAGCATGTCAGATTTCTCGTTGGAAATATTTTCTTCCTTACCTACTGGCGCTCCTGCATTCGAAATAGGATATCCACAATTGGGGCAAATGTAAGCCTTATCACTGATTTCCTTCCCGCATTCAGGACATTTTATCATTGACATGTCTTATTCTTTTTCCCCTTTGAATTTTACTAATGCTACAATCGCCAACACAACATTCACCAGGCACCATGTTGCCCAAATGTTTAAATCGGAAAAGTTTCCTGCAAGTCCATATCCCAATAATGTCGCTATTCCAAAAACTACGATAAGGGCAATGCTTCCGCCTTTTCCACCTTTTCTGGTTACGATAGATACTATTCCTCCCGCAAGCATCATTATCGCAACAATAACTCCTGCCGAACCACTGACTTGTCCGTTTTCGCTCATTGTATTGACGATTCCAGCTGCGCACGATTGAAACATTACCACAAGTGACAATACGACGGATAAAATTCCCGAAACTAATTTCCACGTTTTCATATTCAATTATACCTCACTTATCTCGAAAGTAACTCCTTCACTTCTTCAACGCTTTTCCCACTCTCAGAAATGATTTGATAAATTTCCTCCATATCCTCTTTCTTCTTCTCTTCCAGCAGAGTTTTGCGTTCTGCTTTCAAAGCCTTCAGTTCTTCTTCTTTTTGAATGATTTGCGCTTCTACCTGTGCAATTCTTTCGGTTATCGATAGTTGTTTTCTTCTCGCCATAGCGATTTCCTCCTTAGTATATATTTATTTAATCATATCACGGAAAATTAGAACTATCAATATTTGTGGTCAACTACCCATTACCTTTAGGTGATGGGTAGTTGACCTACGTTATATTGTAAAGCTATTTTTTGTAAAAATCAATATCCAAATTTTATTGTTGGATTATTCCGGTAATCAATCTTCTGTTGTCCTCTTGTAACAGCTCTTGCCAAAACTTCGTCGCTTTCTGTCTTCAGTTCTGCATACACTGTAATAGGCGGTTGATTTCCTTGATTGTTCATCATAGCCATGACCACTCCCTCTGCTACGGCCTGTTGGATTTCAGCTTTTGAAAGCCCTAATCCGCCGGAAGAATTACTAACGATGCTATCCGCAATCATTCCCATTGTTCTGCTGTTCTCCAACGGAAGAACGGCTTCTTTCCGGAAGTTTTCTCCCGTAAATGCCAGCGTCGGACTCGTTATCAATCCACCTTTTGCAAGGAACGGTATTCCGCCCATGAGGTCAGACAATGTGATGGTTCCTATTCCTTCTGCATATCCGTGTCCTCTCCATCCTCTCGCAAGACTTCCGTATCTTCTAACCGTATACCGGATAGAAGCAAGCATATTTGACAGAGGATCCCAGATATTTGAATTATATCCCGGACGGGCATACGCACGGAATGTCGGGTCAATCACCTGCATCAGACCTTTTGATGGTGTGCCTCGTTTGGCGTTAATATCCCAGTTGTTTATCGCGTTCGGATTTCCGCTGGATTCCGTCTGCATCTGGAACAGCATAAGGTTTAAGTTTGACGGAGAATATTGTCCTTCCATGCGAAGTGCTTTCGCTGCAAGAGATCGCCATTGTTCCACTCCGGCGGATGGGTTGTAATTAATTTTTGGTGTCGCATCTTCAAAAATCCGAGATACGAAATTTGTCACTTCTCCAAGAACTGTATTGGCCATACCGCCTGCAACGCTGAGCCACGGCTCAAACAATCCGGAAATATTAGTAAATTTATCTATAGCGATTTTTACAATATCGCCCGGATGTGTTATGTAATCCCATATCTCTCCGGTGAAATTTTTGACAGCATTCCATGCGCTTCCAAAGAAATCTCCGATTCCACCTTCGAATCTAGGCAATTTAGAATATCCGGACATAAACCGTTTCGTATCGTCTGCAGGCATAATTTTTGTTCCTCTTTGAAGAGGAAGCATGACATTGCGTCCTTTGGGAATAAATGGCTTTCCATTCGGCGGGACAATCAGTTCTCGATAAGTCGATCCCTTTTGATCGTTTACAATACCGAGAGTATCTCTTTTCAGCCCATCAGTACCGTTTTTAAAAGCAATTCCACTCCATTCGCTAACTCGCTTGCTTGATCCGACTTTACCCAGCACCCAATTTACGCCTTTAATAACTCCATTTACGAGTTTTTTAATTGGCGAAAACGCATTCGAAGCTATATTTCGGAACAAGTCTCCAAGCCCGCTCCAAATGCTTTTTACGGAATTATACGCAGCTTGAAATCCGTCTCTAAAAAACCCATTTACATTCGAAAATACATTCTTGACATCGCTCCATCTATTTTGAAACCAATTTGACACGCCACTCCAAATATTTTGGACGCTACTATACGCATTACGGAACCATTCGCCGAAAGAATTCACAACTGAAGGTGAAAATACATTTTTGATAGATGTCCACTTTTCTTGGAACCATGAATTCGCTGGCTGCCAAATGTTCTTAACGCTCGTATATGCGTTTTGAAACCATTCTTTAAATAAGTTTACAACAGATGGAGAAAATACGTTTTTAATAGATGTCCACTTTTCTTGGAACCATGAATTCGCTGGCTGCCAAATATTTTGCACTTTTTTATACGCGTCATCAAAAGTAGTTCTAAAGAACGATGCCGTTGGAGCGAACGCTTTTTTAATCAAAGACCATTTTCCAGAGAACCAACTGTCTATATTCGAGAAGGATTTCTCTGTATAATCAGCAGCTTTTTCGAATGTATCTTTAAAAAAAGCAGGAGCCTCTTTCATTACATTTTTAATTGATGACAGTACTTCTTCAAATGTTTTTCGAATACTATCAGGCGAAATTCCGCTTGTAATTCCATTAATGATATTTTCGCCTATAGATGCAACAGAATCAATGGCGCTTTGCGTAAGTTCTTGAATACCATTAATCAATCCTTGTACAATGTTTTTTCCGATTTCCGCAAAAACAGTTGATGGCGAATGGATGCCCAAAAGATTTTTAAACCATTCAATGATTTTTGTTCCTAACCCTTCGGTCGCTTTTCTTACATTTTCTTTGCTTTCTTCAATACCCTGTTCTGTTCCACTTCCTATCCCTTGACCGATTATTTTGGCTTGATCTGGCGCAGATATTCCAAGCTCATCCATTGTGTCAGAAAGAACCTTTTCAAAATCTTCCACGGAAATTCCGGCATTCTGAAGTTCATCTTCTACATATATCAAAGCGTCAGAAAAAGGTACAGATTTTGAAGAAGCTGCAAACAAAGTTTCGTAAAAGTCATTAAATTCTTCGTTCGTTAAATCTCCGGTTTCTTTAAGGCTCTCTAACGATTTGGCAAGCGTGTTATAGTTGGTTTGATCCGCTACTTGATCGGAATGTTCGACAGCTTTCGCAAACATTGATGTGATTCCAGCTGACCACAACGCCGAGTTACCAAGGCCAGATATTTTCCCAGATGATCCTTCAAGAGCTTTTTCTAGGCTTCCAAGTGAAGAGGTTGATTCTTCAATAGCTCCTTTAAAAAGAGATTTAAATCCATTTTTTAAAAGTCCACCTGCCGTTTCACCGGTAAGCAATTTTACGATTTTTTTTACAACTCCAATTACCGGACTAAACAATTTTAGTAAAAGCAAACCTTTAGCAATCCATGAGGTAACTTTTCCAGCAAATCCGGATGCTTCTAAACCATCAAAAATTCCTCCTAGTGTTTCCGCTATTATTGTTCCGACATCATATAAAATAGTTGGCCAATCTATTCCACTTATAAATTCTCCGATTTTTTGGCCTAGTTCTTCCCATGGTATTTCTTCTGCTAATCGCTTTAATGATCCAAGTAAATTTGTCAGAAATGTATTAAGATGTTCAGCGTTTTCTTCCCACTCGAACGTTTCGATAAATGTCGTTATTCCGTTTACAATGTTATCAACAAGATCGTCCCATTCAAATTCTTCTGCGAACGAAGCGAGCGATGTAAACGCTCCATTTAAAGCCGTTGCCAAATATCCAGCAATGTTTCCGAAAGAAATTGTGCTGAATACACCATTTAGCCCTTGCGCAACAGAAGTTCCAATTTGCTCAAAGTTCAGACCTTGTACAAAACCGCCGAAAATATCCCATGCAATCCGGAACTTATTCCCGATGAGATGTCCGAGATTATACCAGTCTACTTCATCGAAAAGACCATCGAATCCATCGGAAATTCTCCTTCCAAGATTTACCCAATCGATTCCATCTGCCAGTTGATTTATGGAGTTAACGATTGTATTGATTCCTGCGCCAACCGTGCGCCCCATTAAATCAAAGTCAATGTTATCGACCAAACTATTAAAAGTTTGTGTAAAGGCAGAAGTAAAAGCTGTGATTTTCGGTCCGACATTGTTCCAATTAATCGCATCATAGATCGCCTGCATTCCCTGATTGATTCCCCAAGCAATCTGGTATCCAAGGTCGTTCCAGTCATGTTCAATAAAAGCTTTTCGGATTCTTTCCGCCCATTCATTTATCGCATTCGGCAATTTATTGCTGCCAAGTGCGTCATATATGCTATCTACGTTTCCGATACCGGAACCCGGAACGTTTATGTCGTCGCCACCGGTTCCTCCACCACCTCCTGCATCCTGAGTATTGTCAGTTAATTGGTTCAATTGGTCAAACGGCAATACAGACAGTGCCTTTTTAAGTTTTTTGGCAGAGTCCGTAGTATCGTCCATACTTCCGGAAACGTCTTCTAATCCGGAAGACGCACCCTCCATTCCCTGCAATTCGCTTACGATTCCGCTCTGTGATCCTTTCCCATCATATCCAGTAAGGACATACATGAAATCCCGGAACGCTTCTGCCGCTCTTTGCAGTGCAGACATTAATGCGTTCAATGCTTGAATAGCAGGAAGAACCGCAGCAATAAATCCTTGTCCGATTGTGGCTGCAAGCTGCTGGAAGTTAAGAGTAAGAAGACGCAACTGGTTGGCAAACGATCCGCTTGTTCTGGCGAAGTCCCCCTGTTGCTGTGCAGTAGCATACATAATATAGTTATATCTCAGCATTGCCTGTTCGGCTTGCGTCATGGATTGCCATGATTTTGTTATCCCTTGTGACAGGGCATATGCCTCTAGTGATGCCACTGTCATATTTATGCCCAATTGTCTCATGGGTTCTACTTCGCCAGCGATTGCCGAGCGCAGTTTATAAAACGCCTCGTCAGTTTCAATGTTATAAAAAGATGCCAAGTCTCCGGCTAATCCCGCCAATGTTGTGGACATCTCAGCCGCCTCGTCCTGCGCAACGCCCGTAGAATTGAGCATAGCCATCATGGTTCCGGAATACTGCTTTGCGGCTAATTCAGACAATCCAAACTGCTCTTTGGCAGTAGACGCAAATTCATAGGCTTTGTCCGCCATATCTCCAAAGGCTACGTTTACAACGTTCTCTACTTCGGTTATTGCGGAACCAAGTTCAAACGCCTGTTTTCCGAAATTCAGCAGTCCATATCCCAACCGGAAACCAATCGCGGTTTTTAGAAGATTACCTAAACTAAATTGAGCCTTTGTCAGACCACTACTAGAGCTTCCAATCTGTTTAAACGCCGACGTAATTCCGCTTGCCACTTTCCTCATCACCGACATGGTTTTGCTTCCAACTGATGATAATTTGTTAAAAGCGGAAGTTATGGTGTTTGTAGATGTTCCAACTTTTCCTCCGGCGGATGCCAACTGAGCCAATGCCTGAGTCATTCGGATTGTATTTTCGCTGACTTTCGGCGCATTCTGCATCGCCTTGAAAAATTCAAGCGTTTCTTTTGCCAGCGAATTAAGACCAGATGCCGTTTGACTTGTTTTTGCTCCTGCGCTCGCAAGTCTTCCGATCGACTGTACGAACAGGTTTACATCTTCATTGATCCCCCCTACACTCTTTAATTTTTGAGCCGCAAGTCGTGTTTGCTCTCCGAGCCGTAATACTTCATTTGCGGATTGTCCAGTTTTTTCTCCTGCATTGGCAAGCCTTGACAACGAAGATACAAAACGATTAACACTCGACGACACATCCGGCATGTTCCCAAGTGCCGAAATAGAATTTGTGATCCTTTGAAAATCATCCGGATTGAACTTACCAAAATCTGCTCTAAACAGTTTATTCACCGCTCTGAGTGTCTTGTTTATTCCAGAGTCGTTGAAATTTGTTTTTGATAAGTCACCAAAGGACTTTGCAACGCTCTCTATTCCATCCGCCGCACTCTTTGCTTTACCCGCATCGAATTTATTAAGCGTATCTATGAGCTTTGTCATTCCTGATAAGTCAGGAGATGATATTTTTATTCCGCTTAATGTTTTCAGCGAACTGGACAACACTCCAATTTCTTTTGAAAACTTCCTGAGTCCGGAAATGTTCTTTGAAAACTCTCGATCTACGGAGTTCAATGTCGACACAAGACTGTTCAACGATTTCGACGCTTGGTCGGCATCCGCTGACACCTGTATATTTAAATTGTCAACTGTTCCGTCAGGCACATAACCACCTCCAATTTTTTGAGGTTAGCGGCTACCATCCATTTGATAGCCGGAAAAAAGTCGGATTAGCTGTGACACTAATCCGACTTATCTTTTTTATGCGTGTTGTTAAAATTAACTTGCATAATCTGCAACATATTCAATATGTTTTCTCTTTGCTTTTTCGCCTCTTCTTCCGTAAGAGTTTCCTCTTTTTTCTTCTCTTTTTCCTCCTGTAAAATTGGCTTTTCCATATATTTTGCCTTGGACTTTTTGCCGCTGAATGCCATGCTTATCGCAACATATACCGCATTCAATGTATACATATTGGAACGCCACATATTTTCGTCAAGAATCTCCTGGTTTAATTTGTAGGCATCCATATATGGCTTTAAATCATTTGGCGTTCCATCAAGAATTCTTTCTTCCGGAACGCCGATTGAGAGATACTGAGGAAGTACATTTTGATAAAATGATTCAGAAAAACTTAAGCAGTTCTCTTTGGCTTGTGATCCTGCGGAATCACCGTAGCATCCTGTTCCTTGGCGTTCTCCGCTGCTCGCTTCGTCATTTCGGATAAAAAACCGTTCTTCATCAGCTCCTTCTGACAAGCATCAAACAGCGTATATCCGTTTTGTGGATTTTCTTCTGTTGACTCTTCTTCATATTCGTCCATAAGGTCATATACCTTTGCTAATGCAGTTTCTTCTTCGCTCTCGGTTTCATATCCAAATTCGTCCTTATGGCATTTCTGGAGACCTGCCAGAATCAATTCTGCTACGGTTTTCATGGCTCCTTTAAATCCATTGTTTTCCTGACCGATGGCGGTTACTTTATCGATCAGGTCTGAATTGCACAGAACTCCGTATCCGTATTTTACTTTGTATTCTTTATCTCTTACTTTGAATGAAAACATATAAAATCCTCCCGTTTAATGTCTAATTTACAGTTCCAGTTCGCTTATTTCGTCTTGACCCTCCCCGTCAAGCGATAAATCGGAGAGGGTTTCTATTCCCCCTCCGACCATACAACCTTTGCGTCGAGTCCTTTGTATTCGGAAATAACCAGTGTGATCGGAAGTGTAGCCGCTTCGTTCTGTGCAATCTCTGGAAGAGGAATTGCACGTCCTGTTTCTGCAATAACAAAGAAAGCATCCGACAGATCCGGGAACATAACCTGGAACCATACGCCCTTGCCGCCCGTTTTTGCGGTAGCCGCCTTTTCATACAGATCTTCAATAGCCGCAATCGTATCCGCACTCATATTGAATGTTACTTCCCATGTACCGCCCGTGTCCTGACGTCCAGCGGCATACTGTGTCAGATAATCTTCCAGAGCAGATACATCAATCTGTTCTGTTTCAAGGGAGATACCCCCGATTGCGTTACATCTTTTTAACTGTGTAAATTTTGTAGGCTTTGTTCCGGCGGTCGTCTCTACGCCAAATCCGAAAGTAACCGATATGTTATCGCACGGCTTTTTATCCGTACTTCTACACCATTGCAGTGTAGTCCAGCGTACCTTTTTACCACGGTCTCTGCGACCGTACCACCCGATAGCGAGGACTCTTGGGAAGATTATATTCTGTATCATCTCAGATACAGTTTCACTTCCTACGCGTTGCGGTTGACCATGCTTTTAAACACGGCCTTCACACTCTGATTACCGTTGCAAACGGCTTTCCAGCTTATTTCCTCACTTGTTTTCCACAATCTACTTGGTGGTTTCATTGTGGACGGCAAATTAACGACTACGCATTTATCACGCCGCTAACACTTACCCAATGTTGTAAGGTCTGCCATTTTAAACTCCTTTCTACCTCTAACTTTTTGAGGTCAGCGGCTGCCCGTCTGACAGCCGGTAATAATTGATTTGCGCTTAACCCTGCGCCGGGAGATAAGAGAGGATCACGCTCCTTTCTTTTTCGTGGAAATCTTAGTGATCTGATTTGCACCTGTAGACGCAAGTCCGGATACAATACCAACCGCAAGGGCGTTGATTACATCAGTTGCCGGGAAATCATCAATGACGTACATTCCCGCAACGCCAAGAGCGGCACCGGCTACGCCAACAATGACCGGAATCCACTTGTTGTCAATGGCTGTTGCCTTAGCAATCACGCCGACAAGATAGCAAATCACAGTGATTCCGATAACGCTTGCTACGCCTGTAAAATCCATACTCTACTCTCCTTTCTCGCATAAAAATAAGAGCCTTTCGGCTCTCGTTAATAGTTTCTATTTGACGTACCCACGAAGCTAAAGCTTCGGGGATTCCAAAGAAGTTTGCTGCGATTATGCTAACCTTATCCTTTGAGGATTCGCCAAAAATCCTTGACACAGTATCGACGAGTCGAACCTGTTTGCTTTTCTTAGAATGTTTGCTGCGCCGTTCACGTCAGCATTGATTTTTGTACCATTTGCGCTTTGATACAAACCTCTGTAGATGCGTTTTCCGCTGAACTTGCCTTTATATGGTTGTTCAGGATTGTATTCTGGCAACACATCGTTGTCAAGAAAACTCGACTTCGAGGTGTAACTCTCTTCTTGCTCAATGTACTGGATTTCGTAGCGTTCACAAAGATTTTTAATCGTACTGCGCAAATCTCCAAAAGGAATATTCGTAAATGTTTGATTGTTTGCCCTTCCAATGTTCACGCTACGCTTGAAATCTTTGTTGTAACCAACTATGATAGTGCCAATATCGTTAAGAATACAGTAGTCAACGATATACCTTGCTGCTTTGCGGATAGCATCTTTCACCTGATTGTTACGCTTTTCTGTGATACGATAGATACGTTTCGTCTTTCCGCCCTTGATGCCTTGCTTATCAGCGATGCTTTGCAATCTTGCTCTTTCTTTATTCCAACGGTGATTGATTGATTTGATACCACGTCCGTTCAAAATGAACGGCGTCCCGTTCGTAGGAACACATGTTGCAAGATTGTCAACACCAATGTCAATGCCTAATGCGTTGTCTTCGTTAAGACTTTTTGGTTCTGCTTGCACCGTATAGACATACTGAATCTTAAAGTATCTGCCTGAAAAGTCGCAAGGAAGAATACGCACTTCTTTGATAGTGCTAGGGTCAATCCTGTTAGGGAATGGAATCTCCACCTTCAACCCTTCGTGTTGATGTTTAAATGCGTAGCTCATTGGAAGTTTCAAATTCCCATTGCGAATGGAGATTGCGTTCTTCTGAAGGACTAACACAAACATTCCACCCTTTTTGCGATAATGCGGAATCTTGATGTCCTGAAAACGGTATTCTCCATTATTTGCTTTCTTCACGAGATTGAAAAAAGACTTGAACGACCTATCGACAACACGAAGAATCTGTTGCGCTATACCAGCCTGCAGAAGTGCGTAGTTCTCATTTTCTTTGCAAGCATGATAGTTACTTTCATAGGTCAAAAATTGCTTCTCCTGAAAATAGTATTGTCTGATATTGTACAATCCTACGTTGTAAAGGTTATTTGCGTATCTGCACATCTCTGCGATTGCCTCGTATGCTTCTTTGGAAAGGCCTTTGAGTGTGTTTGTCTGCGTTGCGTACATTTTGTTCTCACCACTTTTCTAAACTTTAATATATTTATACTATATTGTAAGGTTTAGAATTTGTCAAGACTTTCCTTGATTTTCGATATATTCTTTCAAGGTGTCAGAACTAACTTCGCCAATCGACGCGATGAAGTAACCGTCAGCCTAAGCTGGCTCAAACTGCCTTACATCCACCAAGCTAAAGCGTGGTGGTTTTACGGCTCAAAATATAACAACGGGTTTCCCCGGTGTTTTCTTATTCAGGAAATGAATCCCCGTATC
>ERZ1090879.187-NODE-187-length-42432-cov-34.682446_pt1 | contig 42432 bp, 24 predicted proteins | sample MGYA00478472_ERZ1090879 | MGnify/ENA primary metagenome ERZ1090879 (study PRJEB33644, sample SAMEA5815723) | chicken gut metagenome | biome: Chicken; feature: Gastrointestinal Tract; material: Caecum | place: Ireland | collected 2019-01-01 | study: A study of the... | reverse complement strand
AAATATTGATTGATTCAAAGAGGTAAACCGTGTTTGAGATCGATGAAATAAAAATCGAAAACCGCAAGTGCGGGTGCGTCACGGACAGCGACGCGCCCCGCATTGCGTTTTCGTTGAAGAGCGAGAAACAGGGCACAGAGCTTGCAAACGCCGTCGTGCGCGTCGGCGGCAAAGAATTTACGACAAAAGATCAGTGCGGCGTCGCCCTCAAAGAGCTTGCATTGCGTCCCTTTCATCGGTACGAAGTATCGGTTGTCGCCACAGATAATTTCGGTAACCGTGCGGAGGGTAAGTCATTTTTCTGTACGGGCCGCCGCGAACTTCCGTGGACGGCGAAGTGGATCACCAAAGCTTCCTACACCTTCCCCAAGAACGCCTCGCCCGCGCCCTTCACCTTCCGAAAAATATTTGCAGCGAAGAAAATAAAGCGTGCGCTTCTGACGGCGACGGCGCTCGGCATTTACGAGCTTGAATTAAACGGCAAAAAGGTGGGGGAGCAGTACTTTGCTCCCGGCTTTACGAGCTACAAACATATCCTGCAATACGACCTCTACGACGTGACGGCGCTTTTGAAAGAGAAAAATGAACTTGTTGCCGTGGTCGGCGGCGGCTGGGCTGTGGGCAGGTTCACCTATTCGAGCAAGAGCCGCATCACCTGCGACAGGCAGGCGTTTTTAGCCGAACTTTTCCTTGAATATGAGGACGGCTCAAAGGAGAGCATCGTCACCGACGAAAGCTGGCAGCAGACGATGGACGGGAATTTCCGCTTCGGCGACTTTTATGACGGCGAAGTGTACGACGCGACCCTCGATCTGAACCAAGCCAAGTGGCGGGCGGCGGATATTTACAGACCGAAAATCAAGCCGCAGATCACGGCGCGCTATGGCTGCCGCGTCACCGCGCACGAGCGGCTGAAGCCCCTTGCGCACTTCCCCGCAAAGAACGGGAAAGAGGAGATCTACGACTTCGGGCAGAACTTCGCGGGCGTCGTCTCTTTGCGCATCAAGGGGAAAGCGGGGCAGAAAGTGACCGTGCGGCACGCGGAGATCGTGACGGACGGAGACTTAAACGCCAAATCTCTGCGCACGGCAAAGGCGACCCTCATTTACACTTGCAAAGAGGGGGAGCAGGAATATTCCCCGCGTCTTACCTACATGGGCTTCCGCTATATCGGCATTGAGGGCATTGCGCCCGACAATATCGAGGTTTCCGCGATTGCGCTCTATTCCGATTTTGAGGAGACGGGCAGCTTTGCATGCTCCGATCCGCTTCTCAACAGGCTGCAAAGCAATATTCGCTGGAGCGGAAAGAGCAATTTCGTCGATATTCCCACCGACTGCCCGCAGCGCGACGAGCGCATGGGCTGGACGGGCGATATATCCGTCTTTGCAAAGACGGCGTGCTATAACTTTGACCTTGCTGCTTTCCTTGAAAAGTGGCTTTATGACGTGCGCGCGGAGCAAGGGCATGGCGGCGGGCTTCCGCTTGTCGTGCCCAAGCAGGGCATTGCGGCTCCTACCGTCGCAACAGCGTGCTGGGCGGATTGCATCGTCCTCGTGCCGTGGGCGGAATATCTGGCGCGCGGGGATAAGGAGCTTCTCAGCACCATGTATCCTGCCATGAAAAAGTACCTGAAAGCGGTCAGATTCTGGGCTTCTCTGTCCGGTCCCGGCAAGTACCGCAGGCATATCTGGAAGTGGCTGTTTCAGTTCGGCGATTGGTGTGCGCCTGAGGGCGGTATCATGGATTGGATGAAGCGCGGACGCGAGATCGCCACGGCGTACTATGCAAATTCCTGCCGTCTTGTCTCGGAAATTGCCCGCATTTTGGGAAAGAGCGAGGACGCGGAGTATTACGCTTCGCTCGCGGGAAAGATCGGGGAAGCCTTCCGCCATGTGTTTACGGACGGGAAGGGAACGCTCAAAAAAGAATTTCAGACGGGCTATGTGCTGCCCCTTGCCTTTGGACTTTCCGAGGGCGCGGAGCGCAAAGCGATGGCGCAAAATCTCGACTGCCTCGTGCGGGAACGAGAGTATCATCTCAGCACGGGGTTTACGGGCACGCCGCACATTCTCTTTGCCCTTGCGGACGGCGGAAAGGCGGAGACGGCTTATAAACTTCTCTTGCAGGATACCGCACCCTCGTGGCTTGCCTGCATCAAAGAGGGCGCCACGACGACGTGGGAGGAGTGGACGATCGATCCCAACAAAGAGGGGAATATCCCTTCTTACAATCACTATGCCTATGGCGCGGTGGGCGACTTTTTGTATCGCCGCGTGGCAGGGATAGAACCGACGGAAGGCGGCTACAAGTGCTTTTCCGTCAGACCTGTTTTGGGCGGCGGGCTCACCTATGCAAAGGCGAGCGTAAAGACGCCCTACGGCAAAGCGTCAAGCGAATGGCATTTAGAAAACGGTAAGTTTACCATAAAAGTTACCGTGCCCGTTTCCTGCACCTGCCGCGTGACGATGTCAAGCGGAAAACGAGTCATTCTCAAAAGCGGCGAATATGAAATGGAGGAAGAGGTATGAAATTTCCCGAAAACTTTTTGTGGGGCGCAGCGACGGCGGCGGCGCAGATCGAGGGCGGCTATCTGGAGGGCGGAAGAACGCCTTCCATTTGGGACAATGCCCCCGCGGAAAAAATTAAAAACGGTGAGAACTGCCATGTCGCCTGCGACTTTTACCACCATTGGCGGGAGGATGTCGCCTTAATGAAGGAGATGGGGCTCAAGAGCTATCGCTTCTCTGTCTCCTGGCCGCGCGTGATGCCCAAAGAGGGCAAAGTCAACGAGGAAGGGCTCAAATTTTATTCCGACCTCGTGGATGAACTTCTGAAAGCCGGCATCGAGCCGCTCGTGACCTTATATCATTGGGATATGCCCGAATGGGTGAACACATACGGCGGCTGGGAAGATAAGCGCATCACGGCGTTTTTTCTCGATTACGCAAAGGCGGTCGTGGAGAAACTTTCCGACCGCGTGCAATATTGGATCACCTTCAACGAGCCCTCGTGTTTTCTCATGAACGGCTATATGCAGGGGGTGCATGCGCCGTTCAAACGCCACTATCTTGCGCTTCCGAAATTTACGAAGATTTTCATGCGGACGAATGCGGAGACGGTAAAACTCATCCGCAAGATCGCCAAAAAACCGCCTAAGATCGGGCTCTCCTTTGCGGCGGGAGCTTTTATTCCGAAGGAGGAAAACGACCCCGCCTCTGTCGAAGAAGCGCGCAAAAAGACCTTTTCTAAGGGCATGGGCACCATGAACAACCGCTGGTGGATGGATCCCATCTTATTGGGCGCGCCCGTCTCTGCCTACGGCGTTTACCGCAACGGCGGAAAGAAAGTCAAAGAGTTCAAGTGCGATTTCGACTTCATCGGTATCAATCACTACGAGGCGTTCAACTATTCCTTCTTCGGCGGCGACAAGGGCGTTGACAGGAGCAAACTGCGCCAAAATTCTTTGGGCTGGGTCATTGACGAGCGCTCTCTCTATTGGACGGTAAAATTTATCTATGAACGCTATCGCGTTCCGATCATGATCACGGAAAACGGCGTAGCGCTCGAGGATAAACCGAACAAAAACGGGAAAGTTGAAGATGACGTTCGTTGCCGCGCCTTGGAAGGCTTCCTCAAAAACCTTGTCCGCGCCATGAAAGAGGGGATCCCCGTTCTCGGCTATCAACATTGGTCGCTGATGGACAACTTTGAGTGGGCGGAAGGCTATGAACCCCGCTTCGGGCTCATCTATGTGGACTATAAAACGGGTAAGCGGACGCTGAAAAAATCGGCTTATGTATATAAAGATATTATAAGTACAAACGGTGAGAATATATGAACCCTTTATTTCCATTGAACGAATATGTGCCGGATGGCGAACCGCACGTCTTTGGCGATCGGGTGTATCTCTACGGCAGTCACGATGAGGAGGGCGGCACGCGCTTCTGCACGCGCGACTATACCGTGTGGAGCGCTCCCGTGACCGACCTTTCAGATTGGACTTGCCACGGCGTCACTTACAAAAAGAGCCAAGACCCGAGGAGCAAGGAGGGCAAACTCGTCGATTTCTACGCGCCCGACTGCGTGCGGGGAAAGGACGGCAGATATTATCTCTACTACTTTGCGGCGGGGCCGAATACGTCTGCGTTCGGGCCGCTGTCCGTCGCCGTTTCCGATCGCCCCGAAGGGCCGTTTACATACCTTTCGGACATCAAGTATCAGGACGGCTCGCCCGTTCTCAAATACCTCACCAACGACCCTGCGGTCATCAACGATCGCGGCAAAATTTATCTCTATTACGGCTGGGGATTTATCAAAGATTTCAGAAACCCTGTTTTCAAGCCGCTTTTTAACTTCGTCCTCTCTAAGCTTTGCAACCGTTCGCTTGCAGATATAAGGAAAACAAAACCGAGTATTCTCTCCTGCGCCGTTGTGGAGCTTGAAGACGATATGTGTACGGTGAAGGGCGAGCCGAAAGCGGTATTGGATAGTCTGACGACGGCAAAGCGTGGAACGGCACTCTATGCGCATCCCTTCTACGAGGCGCCTTCCATCCGCAAATTCGGGGAGTGGTACTATCTCATCTATTCCTCCAATAAAAACAACGAACTTGCCTACGCCATGAGCAAGCATCCCGACCGTGGGTTTGAATATAAGGGCGTGCTCATCTCCAATTCCGATTTGGGCTTTCAGGGCAACCAAAAGCCGAAGATGCCCGCGGGAACCATCCACGGCAGCGTGGAGAAGATAAACGGCAAGTATTACGTCTTCTATCACCGCTGCACCAACGATACCGACTTTTCCCGCCAGGCGTGCGCCGAGCCCATCCAAATGAACGCGGACGGCACATTTGAGCAAGTGGAAGTCACGACGCAGGGCGTGGGTGGGCCCCTTGTTTCGAGGGGGAAGTACCCTGCCGCGCTGTGCTGCAACCTCTATAACGCAAAGCGGAAAGACAGGAAAGGCAAGCGTGCCATCATCACGGCAAAGAACGGCGAAAGCTATCTGACGCGCATCTCGGACAGTACCGTCATCGGCTATAAGTATTTTGATTTTCGTTCTCCCAAACAAATTTCCGTTACCGTGCGCGGCGGAGAGGGAGAACTGCTCGTAAAGACAGCCGAACACGGCGCGGCGATAGGTCGGGTGAAGATCGAAGCAAGCGAAAAATGGCGCACCTTTTCCGCTCCCTTACAGCCCGTTGAGGGCATAAAACCGCTCTTTCTTGTGTGGCAGGGCGAGCCCATTGAATTTCTGCAGTTTGAACTGAGGTGAGTATGCCAAGATTTTTCACGATGCTTGCAAAGCACTATGATCCTGCCAATGTCGATAAGGGGATATTTTCGATGTTCGCAGCCGTTTCGCATTCTGTGCCGCTTGTTTGTTCAAGCGAGGTCGATCTTCGCTACGGTACGGCGACGGTAGACGGCAAGCCCGTCTCGAAAGGAAAGTGTGTCAAATTCGATTTTTCGCCTCTGCCTATTTATTTTGCTCCCGTTGGGGAAGTAGCGCGCGAGTTCGGGAAAACTTATACGGTCAAACTTACGGGTTTCCGCAATAAAAAGGGCAAAAAGTTTGCACCATGCACTTTCCGCCTGACGACGGCAGAGCGCGGTGCGGACGACGGTAAGCATAGAGAAAACGAAACCGTTGCCAAAGATGTCTCCGACGAGGGCATCGTCCTCCTCAAAAACGACGGCACGCTCCCGCTTGCGGTGGGGGAGAGGGTGGCGCTCTTGGGGGCATACCAAGATTTCCGTATCTCCGCCGTCGGAGCAAGCCTCATCAAGCCGCGCTGGCAGCTCACTTTGGAGGAGGCGCTCGTGCAGCGTGCCGCGTTCACTCTTTCGGAAGATTCCGGTACGGCTCTTTATATCATCTCCCGCCGTTCGGGCGAAAATCAGGACAACAAGCCAATTGCGGGCAACTACTATCTGACGGAAACGGAAAAGAGAGAACTATCCGAGGCGGTCAAACAATATCAACGCGTCATCCTCATTTTCAATACGGGTTATCCCGTGGAGATGAAGTGGCTTTCTTCTCTGCCGCTTTCAGCTATTCTCTGGACGGGCTTTTGCGGACAGCGGGGCACGGAAAGTCTTGCCGATATTTTATGCGGCAAGGTGAACCCCTCGGGGCGGCTTGCAGACAGCTGGCCGTATGACTATTATGATACGCCCGCCGCGCAGAACTTTGTCAATCAGGGCGAAAACACGCCCGTCTATTCGGATGACGGAAAAAAACAGGGCGTTCGCGTCTTTTACGAGGAAGAGCAGTTCGTCGGCTACCGCTATTTCGATAGCTTTCAAAATAAGAGTGGTGGGCAATTCGATGGAAATCGAAATGGCGCGGCATACTTGTTCGGGCACGGGCTTTCCTATATAACGTTTTCCGTTTCGGCAAAGGCGGCGTGGGAGAGCGGGGTCTTAAAGATCTCCGCGCGCATCGAAAACGTGGGGACGCGTGCAGGAAAAACCGCCTTCCTCGTCTATGTCGCTTCGCCCGCGGGGCGGCTGAAAAAGCCCGTTCGCGCCTTTGCAGGATTTGAAAAGACGAAATTGCTCGCTCCCGGGGAGAAAGAGACGCTCACAATAGAAATTCCTGCCAAGGATTTCGCCGTCTATGACGACAAAGCGCGCGCTTTTGTCCTCGAAGCAGGGGAATATATTATCTTTGCGGGCGGCGCCGTAGATGAGGCGGAGAAGATCGGCTCGTTCACCCTTGCGCAGGATGAGATCGTCGAAAAGACCTGTTCCGTCCTCGCGCCCGTCGAAGAGGTGAAGGGTATCTCCGCGGACGGAAGCGTTTCGGAGCGCACGGAGTTGGTGCCGCGCTGCGGCGTCTTCCCTGTGCGGGCAGCCTATCAAAAACCCGCTTTTGCAGAACTTCCCGGTCACCGCGGCGCACGCATTTTGTTTTCCGATCTCAAGAGGCACCCCGAAAAGCTTGACGATTTCGTCTCTCAATTTTCCTTAAAGGAACTCGTCGATTTCGTTGTCTGCAACGGCTCCTGCTGGAGACCGAAGGAGAGCGGCGCAGCGGGGAAGCTCGCCCATTCCGAAAGGTACGGCGTCCCGACCTACTATATGAGCGACGGCAACTCTTCCGTCAATCTCAACCGCCGCACCACGGGCTTCCCTTCCTCCAACGTACTTGCGGGCACCTTCAACAAGCAGCTTGCCTATATGGTCGGAGAAGTGCTTGCGAAGGAGTCGAAAGAGTACGGCATCGCCATCAATCTGGGCCCCGGCGGCAACCTGCACCGCAATCTTCTCTGCGGACGTCACCCCGAATATTTCTCCGAAGACCCTATCCTCACAGGCACGCTTATGGCGTATCAGGCGCGCGGGCAGGAAGAAAACGGCGTGCGCGCGACGTACAAACATTTCCTTGCCAACGGCAGCGAGTTGGAGCGCAAGTCTTCGCACAGCATCATGAACGAGAGGACGCTCCGTGAGCTCCATCTGCGCGTGTTCGATAAGGCGTTTTCGCTCTACAAACCCTCGTGCGTGATGACGAGCTATAATGCCGTCAACGGCATCTATCCGAGCGAGTGCGCGCCGCTTTTGCACGATCTGCTGCGAAAGTGCTGGGGCTTTGACGGCTTTGTGATGACCGACTGGGGCGCCTGCGATACGGCGGACGCCGTTCGTTCGGTGAATGCGGGATCAAACCTCCTGACGCCCGGGGATAAAAAGCTGTTCAAAAAGATCCATTCCGCCGCTAAACGGGGCGAGATTTCCAAAGGGACGCTGCAAAACAGCGTGAAGCAGATCATAAAAGTATTGCTGCAATGTGAGTAGGTGAGTATGAATATTTTCATCGATAAAAACGCAAAGACGACGCCGACCAACTTTTCCTGGCAGTTCGGGGTGGGGAACGACCACGCCTTTCAGATGCACCGCACCGATATGTGCGAGCATATCAGGCTGGCGCACGAGGAACTCGGCTTCCGATACCTGCGCTTTCACGGCATTTTCGACGACGATATGCTCTGCGTGCAGCGGCTTTCCGATTATAAGCCCTTCCGCGCCGTGCCGTACTCAAAGGAGATCGAAGAAGTCAACTTTTTGCAGGTTGCTAAGGTGTACGACAACGTCCAATCTTGCGGCATGAAGCCCTTTGTGGAATTATCCTTCATGCCCTCTGCTTTGGCGAGCGGGAAAAAGACGGGCATTCGCTATCTCAATAACATCACGCAGCCCAAGTCGCTTGCGCGCTGGTGCGAGTTTGTGACGGCGTTTGTAAAGTTTCTTCTCCGCCGCTACGGCAAGGAGGAAGTGGAGAGCTGGTACTTCGAAGTCTGGAACGAGCCCGACCTTGCCATCTTCTTCAAGGGGAAGCAGAAAGATTATTTCAGATTATACGAGGCGACGGCGCGCGCCGTCAAAAAGGCGGATAAAAATCTGCGCGTGGGCGGGCCATCGTCATCGGCTTGCCTGTGGCTCAAAGATTTTAAGGCATTCTGTGAACAAAACAATGTGCCGTGCGATTTTATCTCCACCCATCACTATCCCGGCGACGCCTTTGGCAACAGCTTTTCCGTGAAGGACGCCTTTACGATGATGCGTATCGCAAAATATGCGGCGAAGGATAAAATCGGGCTTTCTGCCGCGATGCAAAACCTGTTTTTCCGCCCCGAGGTCTACAAAACATGGAGAAAGGGCGTGCTTTCCGAACTCGACGAGCGTGCAAAACAGCAGGCAGGCGGCAAAGCGCTCTTTATGACGGAGTGGAACTCGATGGCGGTGTTCGCCTCGCCCGTGCATGATGAGAAGTATGCGGCGGCGTTCATCGTCAAAACGGTGCTCGATTCCGCTCATCTGATGGACGGCTACATGTTCTGGTGCTGCTCGGATATCTACGAGGAACAGTTCATGCTCGGGAAGCCCTTCCACGGTGGTTTCGGGCTCGTCAATAACGAGGGCATTCCCAAGCCCAACTTCTGGGCGTTCAAGCTGCTCTCAAAGTTATACCCGCAGCGCATCGTTTTGCCGAAACAACAGGGCGATGTCGAATACGCCGCCTTTACCGACGGCAAAAACGTGCAGGTATTATTGTATGCGCAGGATATGGACTATTTCAAGCGCGATACGCACGAAGTGACGCTCTCTTTGAACGTTCCTGCCCGCCGCGTCACGGCGCAGCGTATCGACGATACGCATTGCAATCCCAAGGCGGAGTGGCAAAAACTCGGCTCGCCCGACCTTCTGACGCGGGAAGAAGTCGCCGCCATCAAGCAACGCACGCGCCTTTGCGCCGAGGAAGTGCCGTTTTCTTCGGACGGCGGCAAATCGATCGTGCAGGCGGCTCTTTCCGCCAATGATGTTGTGCTTTTTACGTTTGAAGCATGAAATATCCCCTCGTCGCTGTGCCGAGGGGCTTTTGCATCTTGCGGTTTTGCACGCCTCGTGATATAATGAGGCAAACGCTTTCAGGAGAGAAGGATGAAAAAGACGGTCGAGCGGGCAAATGCTTTCCTCAAAGAACACAGCGGCAAAACAAAGGGGCGCTATCGCCCGCGCTATCATGCGTGCGTTCCCGTGGGTTGGGCGAACGACCCGAACGGGCTCATCTTCTTCGGCGGAAAGGCGCACCTTTTTTGCCAATACAATCCCTATCATCCCTATTGGGAGAGCATGCATTGGGGGCATTTTGTCACGACCGATCTCATCCGCTGGGAATTTCTGCCCGTGGCGCTCGCGCCCGATCAAAACTATGACTGCGGAGGCGGGTGCTTTTCGGGCACGGCGTTGGAGCACGAAGGGAAGCTCGTTCTGATGTACACGGGCGTTGACGGGGAGGTGCAGCAGCAGTGCCTTGCCTTTTCCGGGGACGGCGTTGCATTTGAAAAAGCGGCTGAAAACCCTGTCATTCCCGCTTCGATGCTCCCCGAAGGCTGTTCTGGGCGCGATTTCCGTGATCCCAAAGTGTTTGAAAGGCAGGGCATTTTCTACTGCATCACAGGCGTCAAGGACGGGGAGTGGGGCAATCTGCTTCTCTTCCGCTCGTTTGATCTTCTTGAATGGTCGTTCGTGGGGCGGCTGCTCTCGCCGAAAGAAGACGACATTATCATAGACGGCGTGTGCGAATGCCCCGACTATTTCGAAGCGGACGGGAAGGAGCTTCTTCTCTTTTGCGCCATGAATTATCCGGAGCGGGAGGGGAGATTCCAGAATGTGCATTCATCGCTCTATATGACGGGGCATCTCGACCTTTTTTCGGGGCGGTTTGAGCCCGAGACCTGCGGCGAACTCGACGGGGGCTTTGATTTTTACGCGCCGCAGACCATGCGCCTTCCCGACGGGAGAAGGGTGCTCATCGCTTGGAAGCAGATGTGGGGGCGCACCATCCCCACGGCAGTGGACGGCTGGGCGGGGAGTTTTACGCTCCCGCGCGAACTGCACATTATCGACGGTGCGCTCTTTCAAACGCCCGTCAAAGAGGTCGAAGGTCACCGCTGCGGCGAGGTTTTTTATCACGATATCCCGCTCTGCAACGAGTGCAGGCAACTTGCCGGAATCGAGGGGACTGTGCTTGAACTTGATGCCGTCTTTTCCCTCGGGAGCGCCAAGCGTGCGGGGGTTGTCCTTTTTCAGGGCGAAACACATGAGACGTTGGTATTTTATGACGCGGAGGCGGGGCGCGTCGTCTTTGACCGCAGCCAGTCGGGCGCCGATCAACGGGGGAGCGAAAACGAGTCGAACGTGCGCGTTCTGCCCCTTTCCCTCGAGAACGGAACGATCTCCTTCCGCATCTTTCTGGACGTTTCAAGCGCGGAAGTGTTCTTGAACGGCGGAAGGGGCGTGATGACGGGAAATATCTATGCCGACGAGGGCGATCGGGGCATCTCCTTCTTTGCAGAAGACGGTGATGCAACGCTCCTCTCCGTCAAAAAGTACGACCTGAACTTGATATAATCAAAGAGCCTGCGAAGCACGCGCAGGCTCTTACAATTATATCTTTCTGAACACGGGGATGCGTTCGATGGGGGCAGGGACGGTCGCTTTTGTACCGCCTTTGTACAGGGTGCCGTCTTCAGAAAGCCAATCGGCGCCCGCGGGGAAGTAAACTTCCCGCTCGCGCACGTTCGCTTCGAGCACGGGGCAGACGAGGAGCTTTTCGCCGAGCAAAAATTCCTCGTGCTCCTCCCAGCAGTTCTTGTCCTTCGGGAAGGAGTAGAAGAGGGGACGGATGACGGGCGCGCCTTCCTCGTGCGCCTTCTTCATGACCTCTCTGAGATAATCGCGCATGCCTTCGCGGCGGCGGATATGCTCTTCCATGATGGACTGCACGAAGGGGGGATACGCCCAGACTTCGTTCTCCGCGCCCGTGAAGCACATGCCGCCTCCGTCTTTGCCGAGCGGCGGTTTGTCGTGGGGGTCTCTGTCGCCGTGTAGCCGCATGACGGGAAGATAGGTCGCAAATTCAAACCAGCGGGCGAGCAGTTCGTGGAAGGCGGGGTCGTGGATATTGCCGCCGTGGAAGCCGCCGATGTCCGCCGTCCACCAGGGGATGCCCGCCATCGCCATATGGAGCCCCGCGTTGTACTGATTGCGGAGCGCTTGGAAGGTGGAGGGCACGTCTCCGCTCCACACGAGCGCGCCGTACTTGGCGCTGCCCGCCCAGGCGCAGCGGATGAGGTTGACGATGTTTTCTTCGCCCTCTGCTTTCATGCCCTCGTAGAAGGCGCGGGCGTACTGCACGGGGTATTCGTTGGCGCATTCGAGCGCGGGGCCGTCGTAATAGCGGTAGAGCTCCCAGTCGACAACGGTGTATTCGGGTTCTGCCTCATCCAGCCAGAAGAGGGTGACGCCGTTCTTTCTGTAATTTTCCTTGCAGCAGTTCCACACGAATGCGCGCGATTCGGGGTTGGTGGCGTCGAAGAACTGTTCAAAGCCCCAGCAGTCCATCGTGACGGCAAGCCCCCTGTCGACGCGGACGAGGAGATCGCGCTCCTCCATCTCGCGGTAGTGGACGGAATTGCGATCGACGGTCGGCCAGACGGAGACCATCAGCTTCATGCCCATACTGTCGAGCTCTTCTGTCATTGCTTTGGGGTCGGGCCAATAGCGCTTGTCGAACTGCCAGTCGCCCTGCTGCGTCCAGTGGAAGAAGTCGACGACGATGACGTTTACGGGAATGTTGCGGCGGTGATATTCGCGCGCGACGGAAAGCAGCTCTTCCTGCGTCTGATAGCGCAGCTTGCACTGCCAGAAGCCGAGGCCGTATTCGGGCATCATCGGGGGCTTGCCCACGACTTCCATGTAAGAAGTCAGGATGTCGGAAGGGGTGTCGCCCGCCGCGATCCAATAGTCGATCTGCTTGGAGGAGCGGGAGGTGAATTCGGTGTAGTTGGTGCCGAGCGTCGCCCTGCCCACCGAAGGGTCGTTCCAGAGGAGCCCGTAGCCGTTCGAAGAGAGCAGGAAGGGGACGCTCGCCTGCGTGTTTTTCTGTTCGAGTTCGAGCGTAGAGCCCTTCAGATCAAAGGTAGGCTGCTGATACTGCCCCATGCCGAAGAATTTTTCGTCGTTGGGTTCGAAGCGCACGCGGAGGGCGTAGTTGTCTCCGCCCACCGAGCGGTATTCCCTGCCCGCGGCGCGCAGCTGCGAGATCTGGTCGAGCTCCCGCCAGCCTTCGGTGCCGTATTCCCAGGTGCGGTAATACTCTTTGAGGAGCAGTTTTCCCTGCGTATTATAAAAAGTGATCTTGCCGTATTCCGTCACTTCGGCGCGGATATTTCCGTTTTCGATGACGGCGAGATGATCGCCGATCTCCACCTTTACGGGGTGCTGCATGGGGGTGTCGAGCGCCCAGTCTCTTCCCGAAAAGGCGCGGTTCTGTGTGGCGGTGACGCGAAGTCCCTTCCCCCAGGCGCAGATCCTCAAAAGTTCCCTGCGGCGGCGGAAATAAAGCGCGCCGTCCTGTTCAAACAAAAAGTGCATAAGTTCCTCCCTATATTTCGATCGGCTCGATTATAGCATGCTTTTTTCTCCCTTGCAAGAGGGTTTTGCAAAATATCTCCCTCCTTTTTTCGGCGAATTTTGCAAGGCGTTTGACATTTTGCGCTTTGGCGTGTTATAATCGGGGCATGAAGATCTACGAATTGTTAAATAAAAAGCGCACGCTCTCCTTCGAAGTGTTCCCGCCCAAGCGCGCGGACGTCGGCACGAAGGGGGTGTTTGCGACCATCGACGCCTTGAAAGAGCTCTCGCCCGACTATATCAGCGTCACCTACGGGGCGAGCGGCAGCAACAGCCGCAATGCCGCCGAGATCGCGGGCTATATCAAAAAGAGCGGCATTGAGCCCCTTGCCCACCTCACGGGCGGGCCCTCGTCGCCCGAGGACATCGACCGCACGGCTGAGGAGTTTTTGTCGCTCGGCGTCGAGAACGTGTTGGCGCTCCGCGGGGATAAGCCCGTCGATTACGAGGCGGAGTACTGCAAGTACTTCCCGCACGCGACCGACCTCATGGAATATCTCAAAAAATATCCCTTTGCGCTCGCGGGCGCAGCGTATCCCGAAGGGCATCCCGAATGCGATACCCTCTACAAGGACCTTGCCGCCCTCAAACGCAAGCAGGACTGCGGCGCGAAGTTCTTCGTCACCCAGCTCTTTTACGACAATTCGTATTACTACCGCCTCGTCAACGAGGCGAAGAAGATCGGCGTCACCGTGCCCATCATCCCGGGCATCATGCCCCTTCTGAAGGTGCAGAATATCAAGCGCGTCAAGGAGATGTGCGGCAGCGCCGTGCCCCTCGAATTTAGAAACATGATCGAGGTGTACAGTGACCGACCCGCCGTCATGGAGGAGATCGGCCTCAACTATGCCGTCTATCAGATCATCGACCTCATCGCGAAGGGCGCGCCCGGCATTCACCTCTACATCATGAACAACGCGGGGGCGGCGCACGCCATTTACTCCCGCCTCGAGAGGGTGTTCCGTGAACTATTTTGATCTGAATGCGCTCATCCTCACCTATCTCGGCTTTCACGGGAAGGGGAACGGGGAGACGGAGACGCTCATTTCGGAAGTGCTGCCGCGCGTGGAGCAAGCGGCGCGCTTCCGCCGCAGCGAGGGGCGCTTTACGGCGCTCCCCTTGTTTTTGCGCAAGGAGCCCTATTTGAGCTTTCTTTCGGGGTGTTCCTCCGTTGTTCTCGAAGCCGTGACGCTGGGCGGGGAGGTCGATCTTCTCATCCGCAGGATCTCCAAAGAAGATATGGCGGCGGGCGTCGTCGCCGATGCCTGCGCGAGCGCGCTCTTGGAAACGCTTGCCGACGAGGCGGAAGAAGTTTTGGGGAAACAGCGCACCTATCGCTTCTGCCCCGGCTACGGCGGGAGCGACATTTCGGACGTTAAATATATCTTAGAAGCCGTGCGGGGAGACCGCATCGGCATCACGATGCAGCAAAGCGGGCTCATGCTGCCGCAGAAGACGATGGCGGGTTTTGTCGGCATCGGAAAGACGGCGCAAAAGTCGTGCGCAGGCTGTATCCTGAACGAACACTGCGCCTACCGGAAGGAGGGAAGGGTATGTTACGCAAAGTAGTGGTCATCGACGGGGGATTCGGCAGCGAGCTTGAACGCCGCGGCGTGCTTGCCGCCGTTCCCGAAGATCTCAACCTCACGGACGGGGAGACTGTCCGTGCCATCCACCGCGCCTATGCGATGGCGGACATCATCACGACCAACTCCTTCGGGCTCAACCGCATCAAGTACCGCGGGAAGTTCTCCATCCAAGAGGTCGCCGAAGCGGCGATCTCAAACGCGCGGGCGGCGGGCAAACAGGTGTTTTTCGATATCGGCCCCACGGGCGGCATGATGCAGCCCCTCGGCACGCTCACCTTCGAAGAAGCGTTCGAAGCGTTTTCCGAGATCGCCGCATGCACGAAGGAGCTCGTCGACGGGTATATCGTCGAAACTTTTTCCGATCTTTCCGAACTCAAAGCGTGCATTCTGGCGCTCAAAGAGCAGACAAATAAGCCCATCTTTGCCACGATGACCTTCGATCAGACGTGCCGCACGCTGAACGGCACCACGCCCGAGATTGCGGCGGCGCTCCTTGAAAATCTCGGCGTTTCCGCGCTCGGCGTCAACTGTTCGCTTGGCCCTCAGGAATTGAAGCCTGTCGTTGAGCGCTTTCTTGCCGTTTCGCATCTTCCCGTCATCGTGCAGCCCAACCGCGGCATCCCGACGTTCGAGGACGGAAAGACCGTCTATTCTCTGAGCGTCGAGGACTTCATGGCGCCCATGGAGGAGTTCATCCAAATGGGCGTCTCCGTTGTCGGCGGCTGCTGCGGCACGACGCCCGAATTTATTTCGCAGCTTGCAAAGTTTTCGGGCAGAGAAGTCGAACAGCCCGAACCCGCATTTGAGACCGTCGTTACTTCTTCGACGCGTCGCGTCGTTATAAAAGGGGCGCGCATCTGCGGAGAGCGGCTCAACCCCACGGGCAAGAGGAAGCTCAAGGAAGCGCTTCTCAAAGGGGATATGGACTATCTCGCCCGCGAGGCGATCGCCCAGGAAGAGGCGGGTGCGGAACTGCTCGATCTCAACGTCGGCGTTCCCGGGCTCGACGAGCCCGCCGTCATGCAACGCGCTGCGGCGGCAGTTTCGGAAGCGACCGACCTTCCCTTGCAGATCGACTCCTCCGACCCCAAAGCCATCGAAGCGGGCATCCGAAAGTATAGCGGCGTGCCCCTTGTCAACAGCGTCAACGGAGAGGGCGCGGTGATGGACGCCGTCTTCCCCCTCGTCAAAAAGTACGGCGCCGTCGTCCTGGGGCTCACGATGGACGGAAAGGGTGTGCCGCGGACGGCCGAGGAGCGCCTTGCGATCGCTGAGCGCATCATCGCGCGCGCCGAAGAATACGGAATTCCCCGCCACAGGGTGATGATCGATACCCTCGTTTTAACGGCGTCCGCCGAACAGCCCCTCGTCAAAGAGACGTTGAAGGCACTCACCCTTGTCAGAAACCTGGGCGTTCAGACGGCGCTCGGCGTCTCCAACGTCTCCTTCGGGCTTCCCGACCGCCCGCGCCTCAACCGCGCCTTTCTTGCGGCGGCGCTTCAGGCGGGGCTCACGATGCCCATCATGAACCCCATGGACGGCGAGATGGCGGGCACGGTGTATGCCTTCCGCGTGCTCTCGGGGGAAGATGAGGGCGCGGAAGATTACATTTCGCGCTATGCGGGCGCTGTATCTGCCGCCACGGCTGCGGCTCCCGCCCCCGCAAACAGCACGAACGCTTCGGCTGTTCAGTCTCTTTCCGAAGCAGTCCGACGCGGAAGGAAGGGGGAGGCGCGTACTCTCACCGAAATAGAACTCCAAGTGAAAGCGCCGATGGACGTCGTGAACGGCATCCTCATCCCCGCGCTCGAGGAGGTGGGGCGGCTGTACGATCGGGGCACGCTCTATCTTCCGCAGCTCATCGCGGCAGCGGAGGCCGCCAAAGAGGCGTTTGCGGTGCTTGGGGAAAGGTTCGAACGCAAGGGCGCGGGGCGCGGCAAAGTGGTGCTTGCGACCGTCAAGGGCGACGTGCACGACATCGGCAAGAACATCTGCAAGGTGGTGCTCGAATCGTACGGCTTCGAAGTTACCGACCTCGGCAAAGATGTGCCCATCGAGCGCGTTGTCGATGCGGTGCAAAGAGAACAGCCGCTTTGCGTGGGGCTTTCGGCGCTCATGACGACGACGGTCCCCAACATGCGCGCGACCATCGAGGCGCTCCGCTTAGCAGGCTGCAAAACGCCCGTCTTTGCAGGCGGCGCGGTGCTCAACGGCGAGATCGCCAAGAAGATCGGCGCAGACTATTATACCGCGAATGCCTTAGAGCTCGTCAAGACCATCGAACGTGAGCTTTCGGACACGGAAAAGGCATGACATTTTCTGTCGATCACGACTTTCACATCCATTCCTTCCTCTCGCGGTGTTCGGACGATGCGGCGCAGACGCCGGAAGCCATGCTCTCCTATGCCGCACGTTTCGGCCTGAAGAAGATCTGCGTCACCGACCATTTCTGGGATGCTCCGATCCCCGGGGCGAACGCCTGGTATCGGGGGCAGGATCTTGATCATCTTCGGAGCATCCTTCCGCTGCCCGAAGGGGAGATCCGCTTCTGTTTCGGAGCGGAGACCGAGATGGATCGCTCTTTCCGCCTCGGCATTGCGCCGCAGACGTTCGATGCCTTTGACTTTGTCATCATCCCCACAACGCACCTGCACATGAGTGGATTTACCATCCAAGAGGGCGCCTCCGAAGCCGACCGCGCCCGCCTTTGGGTGAAGCGGCTCGATGCGCTCCTGAAGATGCCGCTCCCGTGGCGAAAAATAGGGATCGCTCATCTGACGACGCCGCTCATCGGCGGGAACGACCGAACGATGCACCTGCGTATCCTGGAACGCTTGGAAGAGAAGCAGATACGTTCGCTCTTTTGGCGGGCGGCGAGGGCAGGCGTCGGCATCGAACTCAATTTTGACAGCTTTTCCTATACGGAGGGAGAACTCGCGGTCGTTCTGCGCATCTATCGTCTTGCGAAGGAGGCGGGCTGCAGATTCTATCTGGGGAGCGATGCCCATCATCCCCGCGCCTTTGATCGCGCGGCGGATAACTTTGAACACATCATCGGGCTTTTAAATCTTCAGGAAAGCGACAAATTTGACTTTGAATAGAGAAAAGGCCTCGGCAAAGCGCCGAGGCTTTTTCATGTCTCTTCGGGGAAACCGGAGACGACGTTGTAGTTCTTTTCAAAGTTCTTTTCAAGATGGATGCCCTTGAGCTGTTTGCGGTAGGCGGAGGGGGTGCATCCCACCAGCCGCACGAATTGTTTGCTGAAGTTCTGCGGCGTCTGATAGCCGACCTGCCGGTAAAGCTCGGAGAGCGGAATGTCCGTCCGCTCGATGAGCTTTTTTGCTTCGCGGATGCGCAGATGATTGATGTAGGCGTTCAGCGTCATCGCATACTGCTCGCAGAAGAGGCGGTTGAGATAGTTGAGCGAGACGCCGGAGCGGGCGGCGATCTCGGAACAGGTGATCGGGCGGTGCAGATTGGAGGTGATGTATTCCGTCGCCTTCCGAAGATGACGGATGCCGCTCTTCTGCGGATAGCGCTGGCTCAGATAGTCGTTCCCGATCGCAGAAAAGAGGGCGGAGACGAGCAGGTCGAAGTAGTTTCCCTGCTGCTCACTCTCTTCGAGGCAGTGCTGCATCTCGTTGATGACGGGGACGACGTGGCCCGAGTCGGAGAGGCGGATGACGCGCTGTTCCTGCGAAAAGAGGGCGGAGACGCCCGGGTCGCATCCGATGAGATGGCGGAGCGTGTACTGCAGCGAGGAGAGCGTGTCGGGCACGAGTTTGATCTCGAGGGAAAAGACCTGCGACGTGCATGAGCCCGTGCGGATGGTGTGGAAGATATCGACATCGATGAGCAGATAGTCGTTGGAATAGAGCGTGATCTCCTTCCATTCCTCGCCGATGCGGAAGAGGAGGGTGAGCTCCCCGTAATAGACGTAGAGCAGCTCCAGCCGGTCGTGGCTGTGTGCATAGGAGAGCCGATAATCTTTCCAGGTATTCGTCGCGTAATAGGTGACACGGAACCACGAGTTCCAATTCTTTTTCTCAAAAAAAGAGACGCCCATTGTATCATTTCTCCCACTTTTTGTGTAATTATAACACATTGGAGGGCGCAAGTCAAGAAGATGGTTTGATTTTGTTTATAAAGAGGAAAAGAAACGAAAGTATTTCACCGTAACTGCCTTGACATCTCTATATGGATATGTGATAATGCTTCACAGAAACAGGAGGGCAGGCGATGAGCAAACAGAAGATCGGACTGATCATCACCCATTCGCTGCAGAAGATCTTTCCGGGCAGCACGGATATCCCCGATCGGAGGGAGGCTTCCTGCTTTGAGAACGAGGCCGTCTCCTTTCAGCTTGCCTTCATCAACGAGGGGCTCCCGCTCGAGGACTGCCGCCTGGTCATCGGGGCCGATCTTCCCTGCGAGGTGCGCCGCGTGGGGTATGTCCCCGGGGAGTTTTGCGATCATCCGGAAGGGGACGACTACGTCATCGCAAGGGGGCTGCATCTCTTCCCCGATCCGCTCCTTCCCTTCGACGGTTTGCCTTTCCCGCTCAAAGGGGCGTGCGTCAATGCGTTTTGGGTGACGGTCGGCGATCAGAGCAAACCCGTCGGGAAGCATACGATCCACATCTCCCTCCTCGATCGGGAAGAAAATGAGCTTGCCGCGGGGGAGTTCACGCTGTTCGTGAATGAGGGGGTGCTCCCCGAGCTTCCCATCCCCGTCACCGATTGGATGCACTACGACGGCATCTGCAACTTTTACGGAGTTTCTCCCTTTACGCCGCGCTTCTGGACGCTCTGCGAGAGCTTCTGGCGCATGGCATCCGAGCACGGGATCAACACCGTGTATGTACCGCTCTTTACGCCCCCGCTCGACACTGCGGTGGGAGGCGAGCGGACGACCGTACAGCTCGTCGGCGTGAAGAAGGAGGGGGAGAGGTATTCCTTCGATCTGTCGCTCCTCAAAGAATTTCTTTGCCGTGCCGACCGCTGCGGGATGCGGTGGTTCGAGCTTTCCCATCTCTTCACGCAGTGGGGCGCGCAGGCGGCGCCCAAGATCGTGGCGGAGGAGAACGGGGAGACAAGGCGCATCTTCGGCTGGGATACCCCGGCGGACGGGGAAGCCTATACGGCCTTTCTGGAGGCATTCCTGCCCGTTCTGAGGGCGTTCCTGTGCGAAAACGGCTATCGGGAGCGCACGTTCTTTCATATCTCCGACGAGCCGAGCGAATATTGGCTCGAAGATTACAGAAAGCGGCGCGCCCTCGTCAAGCGGCTTTTGCCCGATCTCATCCACATCGATGCCGTCAGCGACGGGAGCATCGCCGAGCAGGGCCTCGTCGATCTCCCCGTCGTGTCTACCGATCATATTGACGGCTATTTGGGCGGAGACAAGCCCTTCTGGGCATATTACTGCTGGCCGCAGTGCAGCGGATATCTTTCTAACCGCATGATGAATATGCCGCCCGAGCGCACCCGCGTCATCGGGATGCAGCTCTATGAGAGCGGCGCCGGCGGGTTTCTGCATTGGGGTTACAATTTTTACAACACGGCGCTTTCAAAGCGGCCCGTCCATCCCTTCTTCGAGACGGATGCGGGCGGCTGCTTCCCGGCGGGGGATGCTTTTTCCGTATATCCCGGGGAGGACGGCGCGATCGCCTCGCTGCGGCTGGAACTGCTGCGTGAGGGATATCAGGACTATCGGGCGCTCCTGCTCCTCGAGTCGCTTATCGGAAGGGAAGAGACGCTCTCCCTTCTGCACGAGGCGGGCGTGAGGGGATTTCGGGAATACCCGCACGGGGACGATGCGTTTTTGTCCGTCCGCAGGGCGGTCGATGGGGCGATCGGCCGTGCGATACACGCAATAAGGGAGAGTTGAGCTTATGGAATTACAGTTCGGAGGGTTTACGTTCCGCCTGGGGCGCGGGGAGAGAGCGTACCTTCTCTATCGCGGGACAAAGAGCCCGCTTGCCGAGTGCGTGCTGTCGGGACAAAACAAACTCAGCCGGGACGGGAAGCACGTTCCCACGGCAGAGGGGGAGGCGCTGCGCTTTTATGAGTACCGCCTTATGGATGATACGCTTGAGATCGAGCAGCGCTCGGCATCGCTCTCTTCGACGGTCGTCTTTCGCCGTTATCCCGACTGCAAGACCTTGCGCGTTTTTCACCGCATCCGGAATGTGTCCGATCTCCCCGTCGGCGTCGCGCAGGTGAGCGCTTTCGTGCTCTACGGCATCTGCCGCGACGAGATCCCCGATCTGAAGCGGACGCAGCTCTACCGCTTCTGCAACAGTTGGCACTGCGAGTGTCAGCCCCGGCGCATGAGCCTGTTCGAGGCGGGGCTGTACAGCCCGGGCCACGCGAGCTTCCGCCGCATCTACGGGTGCAACAAAGGGGGCTGGTCCTCCAAGGAGGAGCTCCCGCAGGGCATCCTGCGGCTCGGACGAGGCGGTCATCTGATGTTTGCCGTCGAAAGCCCCAACGATTGGTATTGGGAGCTCGGGGAATGCGCAGAGGGGATCTACCTCTATGCGGGCGGTGCGGATGCCTATGAGCATGAATGGGAAGTGCGTCTTCGCCCGGGGGAATGTTACGAGACGCCCGCCGTCGCCCTTGCAGAGGGGGACAGCATGGACGGCGTCATCGGAGAAATGACGAAATACCGCCGTCACATCGCGGGCGGTCATACGGCAGACGAGGGACTTCCCGTCGTCTTTAACGACTATATGCACCTCTCCTGGGATAACCCCACGGAGGATCGCACGAAGAAGATGGCGCCCGTCGCGGCAGCCCTCGGCGCGGATATCTACGTCATCGACTGCGGCTGGCACAACGAAGAGGACGGAAGCGTCATCTATCCCTATGTCGGCGCGTGGAGGGAGAGCAAAAAGCGCTTCCCGCACGGCATCCGAGCCGCCATCGACAACATCCATGCCCTCGGCATGAAGGCGGGGCTCTGGCTGGAGCCGGAAGTCGTGGGGCAGTTCTGCGAGGAGATGATCGGCTATTATCCCGACGATGCGTGGTTCTCCCTCGACGGCAGGCCCGTCCTCGTTGGAGGCAGAAGGTTCCTCGATTTCCGCTGTGAGGCGGTGCGGAAGTATATGGACGGCGTCGTCGACCGCATCGTGCAGGAGTATGGTGCAGACTATCTGAAATTTGACTACAATCAGGACTGCGGCAGCGGAACGGACGCCCTCGGCGATAAGCCCGGCCGCGGCCTCGAGCTGGCATCCAAGGCCTTCTTTTCGTGGGTGGAGGGCATCCGGAAGCGCTATCCCGCCCTCATCCTCGAGGGCTGCGCAAGCGGCGGACAGCGCCTCGATCACGCCACAACCTCCGCGTGTGCGCTCCTTTCGAGCTCCGATCAGACGGACTATAAAAAGTATCCGTGGATCGCTGCCAATATCTTCTCCGCCGTGCTGCCCGAGCAGGCGGGCGTCTGGAGCTATCCCGTGGACAGTTGGGCTGCGGGGTTCGAGGCGACGGAGACGTGGGTGCATTCCCATGTGGACGACGAGGCGGTCGCAATGAACATGGTGAACGCCATGCTCGGGCGCATCCATCTTGCGTCCCACGTCGAGCTTCTGACGGATCGGCAGAGAGTGCTTGTCCGGGAGGGGATCAAACTCATGAAGGAGCTGGCTCCCTTCAAAAAGCGGGCGCTTCCCTGTTTCCCGAACGGCTTTGCAAAGTTTGGCGATCATTCCGCCTGCTGCGGGCTTTCGGATGGAAGCAAGCTCCTGCTCGCCGTCTGGAATACGGGCGGAAGGGGGGCGATCCGCATCCGGCTCCCCGCCTTTCGGGGAGCGAAAGCGGAGGTGCTCTATCCGAAGGAGCTGCCTTCTTCGTTCGCGTTCGAGGGCGGCGTGCTCACGGCAATGCTGCCCAAGGGGTATTCGGCCCGTCTCTTCGGGCTGACCCTCGGGTCTTAAGATAAAACGTTTGTAAGGAGGAAAATCATGACAGAAACGGTGCAAACGGCGGCCGTCGGCAGGGCGTCCGAGCATCCGCCCAAGCAAAAGCGCTTCAAGCCCATGTCGGGGAAGAAGCGCGGACAGCTCATCTTTCTCTTCTGTATGCTGGCGCTGCCCGTGCTGCAATGGCTGATCTTTTGGCTGTATGTCAACATCCAGTCCATTGCGCTCGCCTTTCAGGATCCGCACGGCTCGTTCACCTGGAGCAACTTCACGATGTTCTGGGAAGAACTGCACGCTACGACGGGCAAGACGATCGGTGTCGCCGTCGTCAACACGCTCATCTACTTTGCGGTCGGCATCCTGATCCAGCTTCCGGGGGCGCTCATCATCGCCTATTTCCTGTACAAGAAGATCTGGCTCAACCGCGCTTTCCGCATCATCTTCTATCTTCCCGCCATCATCTCGGGGGTCGTCATGGTCGCGGCGTACAGGAGCATCGTCGATCCGGGCGGCCCGCTCGAGGCGATCGTCGAACTGTTCGGCGGCCATCTCCCGCCCGAGGGCCTGCTCGCCAACTCCAATTCGGCGACGTGGATGATCGTGCTCTTCGTCATCTGGACGGGCTTCGGCGGCAATATGCTCCTCTTCGGCGGCGCGATGGCGCGCGTGCCCATCGACGTCCTCGAAGCGGCGCGGCTGGAAGGGTGCGGCCCCTTCCGCGAGCTCGTGCAGATCATCCTGCCCCTCATCTGGCCGACAATCTGCACCATGCTCATCTTCACGTTCACGGGCATCGTCAACTCGTCCGGTCCCATCCTTCTGTTCACGAACGGCGACTACGAGACGACGACCATCAACTTCTGGATCTTTCTGAAGGTGTACGGCCAGCAGGGCAGCGGCGCGGGAGGGGAGTTCGGCATCGTCTCGGCGACGGGTCTCTGCTTCACGCTCGTCACCGTCCCCATCATCCTCATCGTGCGCTGGGCGCTCGAGCGCGTCCCCACGTCGGAATACTAAGGAGGAAAGGCTATGGCAGTATCTGAGGCAGGCATCTCTCATAAGAGGAGATCTCCCGGGAGGGAGGACGAGTCCGCCATCCTGAAAAAGCGCAGCCCGCGCGAGAAAGTGCTCTTCGGCTTTATCTTCGCGCTGTTCGCGATCTACGCGCTCTCGCTCATCTTCCCGTTCCTCTATATGTTCCTCAACTCCCTGAAGGATCCCTATGAATACCTTCTGGAGCAGTCCCATCTCTCCATGCCCAAGGATTGGCTGTTCTCCAACTATTGGAAGGCATTCACCGAGATGAAGATCGACGATTCCGCAGGCAATCCCATCTATTTCCCCGTGATGTTTCTAAACAGCGTCTGGTACTCGGTGCTCTGCACGGCGAGCGGCGTGTTCGCAAGTGCGCTCACGAGCTACTGCGTCGCCAAGTACCGCTTCAAACTGCGCGGGGTGCTGTATGGAATCGCCATCTTCTCAATGACCATTCCCATCGTCGGCAACACAGGTTCCTTCTTCAAACTCATCTATCAGCTCGGGCTGTATAACTCGCCGCTCTATCCCGTCGTGACGGCGTTCGGCGGATTCGGGTTCAACTTCCTTGTACTGTACGGCTTCTTCCGCTCTATTCCCTGGAGCTATGCCGAGGCGACCTTCATCGACGGCGGCGGGCACGGCACGGTGTTCTTCCGCGTCATGCTGCCGCAGGCGTGGCCGGCGCTTCTGACGCTCTTCATCATGTCCTTCATCGGCGCATGGAACGACTACATGACGATGATCCTGTATATGCCCGATTTCCCGACGCTGGCATCCGGTCTCTACGTCATCGAAAGTTCCTTAAAGCGCGGCGACGGCGGGAGCTATCCCGTGTACTATGCGGCGCTGCTCATCGCCTGCGTTCCGATCATGGCGATCTTTGCAGGGTTCTCCAACGTCATCATGTCCAACTTTACGATCGGCGGACTCAAGGAATGACGCGGCAATTATTCTCAAACGAACAGGAGGTAAAGTTATGAAAAAGACAGTAAAAGTTCTGGGCAGTGTGCTGATGGGGGGCATCCTTATGGCATCTTCCCTGTTGATGGCGGCCTGCGGCGGCAAGGCGAAGGATTCCGAGGACTTCCTCGAGATATACTGCGTCGATCTGGGCTACGGCACGGCGTGGGTGGATGCCGTTGCGGAGAAGTTCTTTGAACAAGATTGGGTGCAGGAAAAATATCCCGGCGCCAACATGGAGGACAACTACCTCCTGCAGACGAGCGACCGCAAGGACTACGGCAGCACCCGTCTTTCCAACCCGCAGGCGAACACGTTCGATCTGATGTTCGATATGTGGCTGCAGGCACAGCTCGTGCCGGACGGCAACGTCATGGAGCTCACGGATGTCGTCTACAACGCCGAAGTGCCGGGCGAGGGCGTCACCTTCAAGGAAAAGATGAAGGACGACTATGTCCGCATGAACCAATATCTCGACGCGGAAAACCCCGACAGCGAGCGGTATTTCTCGATTTCCTGGGCGGACGGCATGGATTCCATCATCTACAACGAACGGCTCCTGAACGGGTTTATCGCAGAGCACCCCGAGCTCGGCCTTGAGGAAGGGGAGACCCCCAACACGACGGACGAACTGCTCGCGATCTGTGAGGCGCTGCGCGCCGATTGGGACGCGGCAAACCCCGGCACTTACGGCTGGGAGGAGGGCGGCTTTGCCTTCTATCAGTCCAAGGACGACACCTACATCACCAACCTCTTCAATACCTGGTGGGCGCAGTACGAGGGCGTGGATGAGTACTACAACTATTGGAGCGGCATCCCCGTCGGTCAGTCGGCGGCAGACTCCTCCGTGTTTGAATCGCACACGGGCAGGAACGAGACGCTCGAAGTCATGCGCAGCCTCCTGCGCTATCACGGCAAGCAGTACGAAGGCTCCGACTGGGATGGCACGCCCTATTCCGAAAAGGACGCGGGCAAGATCGGCGGCTATCTCGACCCCAACGGCTGGTCGGAGGGTTTCAAGCAGGTGCAGACCAAGTTCCTGAACGGCACTTCGCTCGAAGAGGGCGGCTGGCTCTTCCATGCCAATGGCGACTGGTTCACGGCGGAGATGAAGGATATGCTCTCCCGCATCGGCGACAGCGCCAACGACTTCAAGACCATGCGCGTGCCCGTCATCAGCGCCCTCGGCGAGAAGTACGGCATCTCCGACGAGATGCTCTCGGCGATGGTCGACCATGCCGACGATACCTCCGTCGAAGTTCCTCAAAGCCTCATCGACGCAGAGTTCCCCGGTGGCACGAATGCGCTCGGCTTCACGTTCGATCAGGTGCTTGCGGCCGTTGCGGAGGCGCGCGGTGTCGTCCACTCCATCGGCGGCGTGCACAACGGGCTCATCCCCGCGAATGCGACGGCAAAGGACATGGCGGTCGACTTCCTGCTCTTCATGGCGTCGGACATCGCACAGGCGGCGTATGCCGAGGCGACGGACGGCTCCTTCTTGCCCTTCGAGTACAACATCAAGGAGAAGGATCCCGAGCTCTACAACAGCTTCTCCGATATGCAGAAGAGCAAGATCGACTACTTCTATCCCGACGAGGATGTGCTCTATACCATCAACACCCTGCCCATGGAGAATCAGTTCCCGCTCTATTACTACGGCAGCGTGAACGTGTTCTACCGTCAGGATTGGTACACCATCCTCCGTGCGAATGAGACGAAGGATACGCCCGCCCTCTATTATCAGGAGACCATCAACTATTGGACGGACGGCACCCGCTTCCAGAACGCACTCAAACTTGCAGGACTTTCCTAAGATACAGGAGGGAAAATTATGAAAGCAAAAACAGCGCTTGCGCTCGCGCTCGTTCTTCCGTTTGCGCTCCTTTCGGGCTGTACGCCCGAAGGGGAGCCGGGCGGCGGAAAGACGTATCCCGGAACGCTGGAGGACGCCGCGATCTGGTGCGTCTCTGCCCGGGAGAAGGTCTTGAAGAACGAGTCTCCCGAAAATTACGACGGCGTGAGTTCCGAGACGCTCTCCGTGACGGCCGCCAAAGGGGAGTATGAGGGCGCGCAGATCATCCTCTCTGCGGAGGAGGATCTTGCCTACGAGGTGAAAGCGGGGGAGCTTTCCTCGGGTTCCGACCAATTCCCCGCCTCCAACGTGGAGATCTTCCACGAGAAGTACATCAACGTCTCCAAGCCCTACGGCAATGTGCCCGCGGGGTACTATCCCGATGCGCTCGTGCCCTATGAAAACATCAAAGAGGCGGGGGAGAACGTCGTCCTCGCGGGCGAGAACCAGGGCCTCTATGTCCGCTTTAACGTTCCCCTCGATCAGGCGCCCGGCGTCTATACGGGCAGCATCACCGTGACGGTGGGCGGGGAGAGCAAGACCGTTCCCGTCTCCCTCGAAGTGAAGGACGTCACCGTCTCGGCGGTCAATCATACGCAGAGCGTGTTCCTCAACGAGTGGCTCTTCTACAAGGGCGAGCTCGATTCGACGCAGGAGATGTTCGACGCCTACAACACGGCGCTGTATGAGTACCGCCTCAATCCCAACATCATCCTCTACGATTTTGACGAGGAGTCGGAAGCGGGCATCGAGGCCTATGTCGAAAAGGCGTGGGAGTATGTCAGCGAGTACAACGCTTCGACCATCTCTCTTCCCTATTCCACCGAGCGCGTCAACGCCGCAAATGCCGACGTCTCCTCCCTCCGCATCGAGGAGAGCTCCGATCTGTACGTCTCCGACCATACGCAGTACGACTTCACGCGGGCGGCGGTGGACGCCGTTGTCAATTCGAGCTTCGGCACCTACGAGACAGTGGACGCTGCGCTCATGCGAAAGTACCTTCAAGCGTTCTCCGAAAAGAGCTTTGAAGAGGGTGTTGATCTCGTTTCGCGGCTCGTGACGTACTACCGCCTCATTGACGAGACGAAGAACGCGCAGGGGTATTCGACGGTCAAACTCATCAGCCTCATCTCCCGCAATACGGCGAACGCCCTTGCAGACGAGTACCTTGCAAGTAAGGACGAGATCAAGGCGAAATATCCCGATCTCGAACAAAAGGCGAAAGAGAGCGGATATGCTTCGGCGGACGAATTCATCGAAAGCATTGCGGAAAGCCTTTACGACATCTATCACATCGTCACCATCGCGGCAAATACCGATCACAACGAAATTTTGCCGTACCTCGAAGGCGGCTGCCCGCTCTTTGACGATTATGACACCGAAGAGGGCCGTTCGCACTATTACAGCCAGACGGAGAAGTGGTGGTACGGCTGCGTCGCGCCTGAACCTCCCTATGCGACCTACCGCATCGATGACAGTATGCTCTCGCCGCGTATGGTCAGTTGGATGCAGGCGCAGTACGGTGTCGTCGGCAACCTCTATTGGGCGACCAACATCTACGCGAACAACTCCAACTGGACGTATCAGGAGATCTACGACTACTACGAGGGCAATGCGGAGCGGTATCCGGACGCCAACGGCGACGGCTTCCTCTTCTATCCCGGGGCGCAGTACGGCATCGACGGGCCCGTCGGCAGCCTCCGCCTCGAAGCCATCCGCGACGGCCTTGAAGAGTACGAGCTCCTCTATTCCATTCGGGAGACGTACAACGAAGGACTTGAAAGGGACGAAAACGGCGACGGCGTCAACGACTATTTCTACGAGATGATGCAAAGCCTCACCTCCGAGCTGTATGTCGGCACGGTCGTCACGGCAGACAACGAGACGTTCGATGCGGCGCGCGATAAGCTCTTCACGCTCGCAGAACTTGCGGCCTCTCCCGCCTCCTTCTCCGTCCTCGGAAAAGAGGACGACGGCGCAGGCAGCGTCACCTTCTCCTTTGCGGTCAAAGAGGGGACGGACGTTTCCCTCGGCGAAGGGAGCTGCGGCACGCTCACGGCGGGCGCGACGGAGAACGGCATGACGAAGTACACCGTGCTTTCCGATCTCTCTGCATCCGATTCCAACACCGTGCGCATCTCGATGACGGCAGATGGCAAGACCTTTACTTACGAGGAATACCTCGGCGGCCGCGTGCAGAAGAACGAGGCGGCTCTCGCCGATCCTTCGTCCGATCTTGCGCCCGTGGAAAGCGGCGTTTCGGCCGTCTTTGAAAAGCTCGCCGCTGCCGATTCGGGCATCGCGGGGTGGACGAGTGAGAGCGTTTTAAAGGCAGAACTTTCCGCAAAGCTCAACTTTACGCAGCAGCAGGCATTCACGCTCAAGGGCTCGCTCATTGCGGGCATCGGCGAGGACGCCGCAAGCCTCAAGCTCGAGATGGCGGCCTCTGCGGGCAGAACGGTCTCCGTCGTGCTCGTGGGGTCGAAGGGCGAAACGTCGCTCGCAAGCGTCACCTTCCAAGAAAACGCCCAAACGGTGGAAGTTTCGCTTTCGGGCGTCAACTGGGCAAAGATCGGCGAGGTGCAGTGCCTCCGCTTCCATGTGGCGAGCGGGGAGGATGCGCTCAGCATCTTTGTCGGCAACATCGTCGTGTACGGCAGGTAAGGAGGGAGAGCTATGAAAAAGAGTATCCTTGTAATCAGCGCGCTTTTCCTTGCGACGAGCTCCGCGGCCGTGCTCTGTGCCTGCGGCGGCGGGGAGAAGGGCGTGACGGAAGTTGCGTTCGCCTCTTATGAGAGCTGGCAGGACGGCTTCTATAACATCAACATGATGGACGGCTTCGGTCGCATCACGCGCTCGGACGAGCAGGCGCACGACGGCAGCTATTCCGCAAAATTGCAGCCGCTCGGCTCCGTCACAGACCCGTCCGCGCCCTACTTCTACTATCCCATGCAGATGGAAGGGGAGGAAGGATATCACTATGCTGACTTTTCCAAGCTCGAAAAGGTCTCCTTCTTCATGTACAATGCGGAGGCGGAGGAGAGAGAGGTGCAGCTTGCCATCGTTGCGAGCATTTCCGACGTGTACAGCACCGACTATAAGGTCGTCGGCACCTATTCCCTTGCCCCCAGCACCTGGACGGAGATCGAGTATCAGCCCGACTACGAGGCCCTTCAGGATCTCTGCGACATCACCAATGTAGCGGGCCTCGGCTTTGTGTTTGAAAATCAGAACTCCTCCTCCGTTGCAGACGCGCCCGTCCTCTATCTCGACGATCTGACGCTCTCCGTTTCCGATGAGCCCCTCGCCGAGATCCGGACGAGCGAGCCCGCCCGGGGAGAAGTGCAGTCCTTCGATCTTGCTTCCTCGCTCGTCTATGTGCGCCTCGAGAGCGGCATCGACTATGGCGAGACGTACCTTGCGGCGGGCAGCGAGAAACTGCCCGAGGGCGTCAAGGGTGGTGTGGAATTTGCCGTCACCGACGCCGAGATGGGCACCTGGCCGCGCCTCCGGTTTGATTCCCGCACCCCGCAGGAAGAGCTTGTGGGCGCCGACCGCTTCAGCATCCGACTTTACTTCGGAACGGAGGATGAGACGGTCAAGCAGGTGGAACTGCACATGTTCCCCGATACGTCGTCGGAGTACGTCGAGTACGTTCCGACGAACGAGTGGGTCAAGCTCACCTTCGAGAGCGAGACCGTCTTCAACAACTGGGGCGATTCGATCGGCGTCAAGGCGCTCGGTCTCTTCTGGCTGCAGAACGGCGGCTCGGGCTGCTTCAACGCCATCGATACCATCCGCGTTGCCGATATCCGCGCCGAATTCGACGAAGTGCGCGTACCCGAACTTCCCGAAGGGCAGAAGGGGCAGGCGTATTCCATTCCCGAAGCTACCCTCGAGGTGGACGGCACGCCCGTGACTGCAGAGAAGTGGAGCTATTCCGTCTCGTACCGCGACAAGGAGCTCTACGAAGGCAAATTCGGCGCCGTCGAAGTGAACGGCAATACCTTCACTCCTCAGACGGGCGGCGTGTATCTTATTACCTACCGCGCGGAATACGGCGGGAAGACGTATGAAGTCACCGCCGAAGTCAGCATCGCGCGCGACAAAGCGGCGGAGGGGGAGATCGAGTCCTTCGACGATCCCGCGTCTCTCGACGGCATCCTCATGAACAGCGGCACGGGCGTCGAATATACCGACCCCGAATACCTGTGGGCGGGCGACGACCGCCTCGACGGCGCTTCCGAAGGCACCAAGGGCGGCGTGGAATACACGATCGACCCCGTCTACGGCACCGATTTCGACGGCAGCTGGCCGCGGTTCTATCTCACTTCGCGCATCACGGCTTCCGAGATCGCAAAGTACGATACCGTCTCCTTCGATCTCTATCTCGATGCGCCCTCGCACAACAGGGCGATCCTCGTCAAAATGTATCCCGAAACGGACGAGTTCGATAAGTACGTCTCGCCCAATCAGTGGGTGACGGTGCGCCTCGACGCCGAGCAGTTCGCTGACTATTTGACGCGCATCTCGCCCGACAGCTACGGCTTCTTCTGGGTGCAGAACGGCGATCCCGCCAACGTCATCGAACATATCCGCATCGCCAACCTCCGCGCTTACGATCTCAACGATCAGCGGCCCGCCGTCGGCGAGACGGAAGTGGAGTTCTTCGGCGACGAGCTCTCCCTCGACAATCTCACGATCACGGGCGTCTCGTCCGTCTCGTGGAATGCGGAGGAGAAGGCAGCGGTCGCTTCGGTTGATCCCGCGATTGACGTGTGGATGGATGTTTCCGTGCGCGCCCGGCAGGATATCTCCGTCTACGAGGAACTTAGAGAAGAAGGCTATAATGCCGTCACGCTTGAACTGTTCCTAAAGCCTGCCGAGGGCTCCAATGCCCGCAATGCGCAGATGCAGTATTGGGCAAGTCAGAACGAGTATGCTCCTTCACAGGCATCCGTCGCGATCGGCGAGTGGGTGACGCTCACCTTCGATCTCGATACCTATCTTGAAGCGCTCTCCTCGGGCAGGACGGTCAAGCTCTTCTGGGTGGCAAGCTACGACCGCAGCGCAAGCACCATTGCAAAGCTTTCCGAAGTTCGTATCCGCAATGTCCGTGTCGCGAAGACCGACGACGCTGTCGCCTTCGGGACGGGCGCAGAGGACTTCTTCCTCCTCGATTCCCCCGAAAATCCCGCGTCGAACGCTTATTTCGCAGCAGGCAGCAGCGAGATCCCTTCGGGCGTTCCCGCAGCCGTTCAGGAAAACGGCGCAGTCCGCCTCAGCCTCGGCAAAGGCGCGGAAAGCTGGCCGCATATCAAATTCTCGGCAGACAGGAACATGTTCGAAAGCGGCAACACCGTCACAGTGACGATGTATGTAAAAAGTTCCTCTTCGAGCCCGCTCTCCGTCCGCCAGTGGCCGCACGGGGGAGATTGGATCGTCAAGGGCGAACTTCCCGTTGATCAGTGGGTGGAATTCAAGGTGGACGCCGAAGTGCTGCGTTCCGTCTATAATTGGGCGCCCTCCGACGGCATCGAATACACCGATCTTCTGTGGTTCACCAATGCGGGCGGCAGGCTCGTCTCCGAAGTGTGGATCGCAGGCCTTCGCGTGAGCGAGGAAGAGCCCGTCTCCTTTGAAGACAGCGGCATCGGGATGGAAAACATCACGGCCGATCAGTACGAGGCGGGCGAGACTGGGCTGGACGCTTGGTTTGGCATCCTTTCTAAGAAGGGCTATGCCTACAAGCTGACGATTCAACACGGCGAGACCGTCCTTGTGAAGGGAACGGACTACACCGTCTCCGATCAGGACGCCTCCGTCACGCTCCTCAACTGCGAGGCGGGCGAGTACACCTTCGTGTTTGAAAGCTACGGCGACCGCTTTGAACGCGGCGAATATACCGTGACCGTCCGGGCGAAGGAGTACACCGTCTCCATCGGCTCGGGCAGCAGGGGTATGGTCGGAACGGCCTACAAGCTGCCGGGCGCTTCGCTGCGGGGAGCCGTAAGCGGCGTTCCCATCGAGTGGACCTATGCCGTGAGCAAGGACGGCGAGAGCTATCCCGTGACGGACGGGAAGTTCACGCCCGATACAGACGGTGAGTACACGCTCACCTATACGGCGCTCTACCGCGGCAGGGAATACGTCGGCACGCGCAGCATCTTTGTGGATGCCTACCGCGTCGTCATCGACGGCGAGGATGTTGCAGGGACGGTGGGCGAGAGCTTTACCCTCCCCGATGCTCATCTCGTCCACTATACGGGAAGCTCGGTCGAAGCGGATGTGGAATGGACCTATTCCCTCGATCTGGGCGGTAGCGATTCCCCGATCTGGGGCAACTCTTTCACGCCCGGCGAGGCAGGGCTCTACACCGTGACCTATACGGCCGAATACGAGGGCAAGACCTATTCCAAACAGCTCTATGTGACCATCTACCGCATGGCTCCTGCAAAGGATGAGGTGGAATCCTTCAACGATCCTTCCTCGCTCTCCAATGTGCAGATCTCGGATGCGCAGTCGGTCTCGTGGAGCGCCACGGACGGCGTCGTTGCCAAGATCGATCAGAACGAGGGCGGAAACTGGGTGAATGTCACGCTCACGGCACGGCAGAGCAGATCGGCCTACGAGCGCCTCCTTGCGGAAGGCTACAACGCCGTCACGCTCGAGCTGCTCTTGCGCCCCCTGTCGAGAAGTGCAGGCGAAGTTGCGCAGATGAACTATTGGGCGCAGGCGGCGGGCATCTCCTCGCAGGCGTCCGTTGCAATTGGCGAGTGGGTGACGCTCACCTTTGATCTTGCGACTTACATTCAGGCGATCGGCTCCGATGGTTCCGTCAAGCTGTTCTGGGTGGCAAGTTCGGGCTCGGCACGCTTCAGCGAGCTGTGCATCCGCAATGTCAAAGTCGTAAAGACGGAGGACGTGGTCGCGTTCGGAACGGGGGCAGAGGGCTTCTTTCTCCTCGATTCGGCTGAAAATCCCGCCTCTAACACCTACTTTGAAGCGGGCAGCGTAGAGATCCCGTCGAACGTTCCCGAAGCCGTGAAGGACAACGGCGCGGTGCGCATGAGCCTTCCTTCGGGCGCCGTGAGCTGGCCGCACGTCAAGTTCGGCGCAGACCGGAAGATGTTTGACGGCGGCAATACCGTCACCGTGACGCTGTATGTGAAGAGTGCTTCTTCAAGCCCGCTCTCCATCCGTCAGTGGCCGCACGGCGGAGATTGGATCGTCAAGGGCGAACTTCCCGTCAATCAGTGGGTGGAGTTTCAAGTGGATGCCGAAGTTTTGCGCTCCGTCTATGGCTGGGGAATCGCCAACGGCATCGAGTACACCGATCTCTTCTGGTTTAAGAACGCGGGCGGCAATACCGTTTCCGAAGTGTGGATCGCAGGACTCCGCGTGAGCGAAGAAGATCCTGTCTCCTTTGCGGAAAGCGGCATCTCAATGGATAACACCTCGGGCGAACAGTTTGAGGCAGGGGAGACCGGCTTCAACGCCTGGTTCGGCATCACTTCCGAGAAGGGTCTTGCCTACAAGCTGACGATCAAGCGCGGCGATACCGTCCTTGCGAAGGGGACGGATTACACCGTCTCCGATCAGGATGCCTCCGTCACGCTCATCGGGGCGCAGACAGGCGAGTACACCTTTGTGTTTGAAAGCTACGGCGGACGTTTTGAAAGCGGTTCGGTCATCGTCACCGTGACGGAGAAGCAGTATTTCGTCTCGCTCGGGACGCTGCCGGGCGGCACGGTCGGGGTTCCCTATGCGATCCCCGCGGCGACGCTGGAAGGTGCATCCGACCCCTCGGCCGTTGTGTGGACGTATTCCGTCACCTGCGACGGCGAGGCCGTTTCCGTGACGGACGGCTCCTTCACGCCCGACCGCGAAGGAACATACACCGTCACCTATATGGCAAGCTACCGCGGCAGGACGTTTACGGCTTCGGCCGAGGTAAAAGTGGGCTCCTTCCGTGTCGATCTTCCCGCATCCCTTGACAACAAGGGGACGGCAGGAGTAGAATATGAGTTGCCCGACGAAGTGCTCCTCGACGGTGCCGGGACGACCGTTTCCGACGGCGTCGTCTGGACGATCGAAGTGACGCTCGGGGAAAATACTTATCCTGTCACGGGCGGCAAATTCACGCCCGATCGTGCCGGAGAGTACACCGTCACCTATACGGCAGCTTACAACGGTTCGGAGTATTCCGCTTCGGCAACGCTTACCGTCGAACGCACAGCGGCCGAGGCGAATGAGATCGAGTCCTTCAACGATCCCGTCTCCCTCGACAGCGTGCGGCTGGAGAGCGGCGATAACTTTGCCGAGACCTATCTTCCCGCAGGGAGCGATCTTCTTCCCGCAGATGCAAAGGGTGGCGTGTCCTTTGCGATCGACGATCGGGAGGGCGGCAGTTGGCCCAACCTTCATTTCTCGTCCTTCCGCATGACGGCGGATGCGATCCGGGGCTATGATACCGTCGTCATCCCCATGTACATTGGTGTGAAAGAGGGCGGCAACGTTGAAAAGCTGCAGATCAGAGTCAATGATCAGAACGTCTACGTCAAACCGAATACCTGGTTCGATCTCGTTCTCGATGCAGACTTCATCGCAGGCCTTGCCTCGGATGGATCTATCCTTTGGATCCAGAACGGCGATGCGTCCGGCGTTTTCAATCAGATTAGCGAAGTCCGCATCGCAAGCGTGTATGCGAGGGAAAACGATCCAGCCGTTGTTGACATGAGTACGACGACGTCCTTCCCGGAGGGGAATCTTTGGACGGATGCCAGCCTTGCGAAAGATGGCGATACGTTCAAGAACTATTATGATAAGTCTCTCGCTCCAGAAGGTATGCCGCTCGGCATGGATCGTGTGTTCCGTTTCTACTTCAACGGAACGACAAACGACGGCTCTATGGAACTTTGGACGACGGCAACGCAGCAGCAGATGATCGATTGGCTCGCCGAAGGTTATGCTAAAGTCGATGTGGCGTTCTATTTCGGCGTGTCGGATGCTTCGGAAACATTCCAGGTCACCGTATTCTCGGGAAATGTTGAAGAGAAATATGACGTTAAGCTATCCGTGAATGAATGGGTGACGATCTCCCTCGATCTTGAAACTTTCAAAGATTGTGTTTGGTGGAATGAAGGTAACTCGCAATGGCAGATCAAACTCTTCTACTTGTATGGAGGAACATCCGCCGTTACGGATATCTGGATGACCGGTTTTACGCTTTCCAAGTGACACGGTAAAAGCAATACAACGCGCAAAGGAGGGCGGCGGGAGCCGTCCCTCCGATGCAGATCAAAAAAGGAGTTTCCAATGACAAAACGCATCTTGCCCGCCTATCCTCTGTGGCTCATCGACCCGCTCTTTTCCGTGTGGTCGAAAACGGATGAGCTCAACGCGGGCGACACCGTCTTCTGGACGGGCCTTGAAAAGCGCGCCTGCGGCTTTGTGCGCTGGAAGGGAAAGACGTATTCCTTCCTCGGCCGCCGCGACGGCGTTGTTCCGCTCGAGCAGACAAGCCTCGAAGTGCACGCCTTTTCCACCGACTACACCTTTCGCGGCGAGGGGTTCGCGCTCAAAGTGCGCTTTCTCTCGCCCCTGCTCCCCGGCGATCTCGACGTGCTCTCCTGCCCTGTATGCTACACCGATTACGAGGTGACGGAGGGGGAGATCCCCGAAGATTTTTCGATAGCCCTTGCAATCGACGAAGAGTTCTGCTATAATGGGGAGCGTTCGTGGGTCGTGGGCGGCGTCATCCCCAAGAAGGGGTATGAGGCGGCTTACTTCACGCGCGGTCGCAACCTGGTGCTCTCCGATACGAGCGATATGTGCTCTCCCGATTGGGGCGATGTCTATCTCGCGGCAAATGAGAGTTGGCTCGTGAGCGAGGCGGGGCTCAATCTGTATCTTGCCGAGGGGAAGCGCGAGTATATCCGCAAGGACTGCGAGCGGCTCTTCCTCCTTGCCGTCAACACCGAAAAGAAGGGCACCTTCCTCACCGCCTTCGACGATAAAGTCTCCGTCTTCTATTTCGGGGAGTGGCTCAAATGCTATTTCTTCCGGAATGGAAAGAACATTCTCGACGCGCTCGAATTTTCCTTCGCCGAGCACGCCCGCATCCTTTCCGAATGCGAAGCGTTCGACGAACAGCTTAAGTCGGACTGCGGGAAGGTGGGAAGCGGCTATTATACGATCGCCTGCGCCTCCTTACGCCAGAGCGTCGCCGCGCATAAGCTCGTGGAGACCAAGGACGGCAAACTTCTGTTCCTTTCCAAAGAGAACAACTCCAACGGCTGCATCGGCACAGCGGACGTGAGTTATCCTTCCATCCCGCTCTATCTTCTGTATAATCCCGAATTGGTACAGGGCATGCTGCGCGGCATCTACGATTTTGCGAAGATGCCCGTGTGGAACTTTGATTTTGCGCCGCACGATCTCGGCACTTACCCGTGGTGCTCGGGCCAGGTCTACGGCACGGCGTGCCGCGAGGACAAGTACTGCTGCGGGATGTTCTCGACCGGGGCTTCGCCCCGCACCAATCAGATGCTCTATCTCCGCCCCGCCGAGAGCGAAGTTTACGAAAAGAACATGCAGATGCCCGTCGAAGAGTGCGGCAACATGCTCATCATGCAGGCGGCTGCCATCGCGGCGGGGGCAGACAAGTCGCTCGCCGAGGAAAATTTCGCTCTCCTTGCAGGCTGGGTGAAATATCTCGAAGAATTCGGCCTCTCGCCCGAAAATCAGCTGTGCACCGATGACTTTGCAGGCCACCTTGCAGGGAATGTCAACCTGACCATCAAGGCGCTCGTCGGCATCAAGGCGTTCTCCCTCATCTGCCGCTTCTTGGGCAAAGAGGAGCTTGCCGAAGAGTACGAGAGAAAAGCGCGCTCCTTTGCCGAAGCGTTCCGGGAAAAAGCGGGAACGGGCATCCTGCCCCTTGCCTACGGAGAGAAGGATACTTTCTCCATCAAGTACAATATCCTCTTCGATAAGCTCTTCGGCTTTTCCCTCATCGGGCAGGACATCTGCGAAGCGGAGACTTCCTATTACATCGAAAAAGCAAACCGCTACGGCGTTCCGCTCGACACACGCGAGGACTACACGAAGGCGGACTGGATCTTGTGGGCGGCTGCGCTCACAGACGAGAAAGAAAAGTGCGAAAAGCTGTATGCGCCCGTGCTTGCCTATCTCAAGGGGACGCCTTCCCGCGTTCCCTTCGGCGATTGGTACTATTCGACGCGCGGCGATATCGTGCATTTCATCAACCGTTCGGTCGTGGGCGGCTGCTTTGCGCCTCTTCTGAAGGTGAGCGGCAAATGTAACGTCAAGCGATAAAACCATGAGGTAATTGATATGAAAAGATTGACTCTCAACGATCTTTCCGCAGAAGAAAAGCTGCGCCTTATCTGCAGCGACGGCTTCTGGCACACGCCCTCTTTGGGCGGCAAGCTTCCCCGCGTGAGCGTTTCCGACGGCCCCGTGGGGCTGAGAAAGGAGCTGCGCTATGAGGACGGCAGGGTGGAGACCATCCCTTCCGTTGCCTATCCTGCCGTGCAGAGCCTTGCAAACTCCTGGAGCCGCGAAGGCGCCCGTGCGATGGGGGAGGCGCTTGCCGACGACTGCATCGAAAACGAGGTGGATATCCTGCTCGCGCCCGGCGTCAATATCAAGCGCTGCCCTTTGAACGGCCGCAACTTCGAATATTTTTCCGAAGACCCTTATCTTGCGGGCACGCTCGCCTATGAGTATATCGACGGCTTGCAGCAAAGCGGCGTGGGCGCCTGCCTCAAACACTATTACTGCAACAATCTCGAATATAACCGCTTAGAGCAATCGAGCGAAGTGGACGAGCGGACGCTGCGCGAAATTTACTTAAAACCCTTCGAACTTGCCGCCAAGGCAAAGCCCGTCTCCGCCATGTGCGCCTACAATCGCATCAACGGCGTGTACGCTTCGGAAAACAAGAAGGGCTTCCGCATCCTGCGCGAAGAATTCGGCTTCGACGGCGCGATCTACTCCGATTGGGAGGCGGTGCGCGACCGCACGGCGGCTTGCAAGGCGGGTCTCGATATCGAATTCCCCTTCAACCAAAAGAACTACGAAAAGCTCGTTGCAGACTATCACGCGGGGCTCCTTTCGGATGAGGAACTTGACGCCTGCGCCGCGCGCGTGCTCGAGCTTGTCTACCGCGTCGAAGAGATGAAGACAAAGCGGCACATCAAGCGCACCAAGGAAGAGCGCCGCGCCCTTGCAAGAAAGCTTGCCGAGGAGAGCATCGTTCTTCTCAAGAACGAAGGCGCGCTGCCCCTTCAAAAGGGCGGGAGCATCGCGGTGAGCGGGGAATACGCCTGCCCCAAGCGCTATTCTCTCTTTGCAGGCGGCGGCTCTTCGATGGTGAGGAACGACGAGCACTTCTTCGACCTTGCCGCTCTCCTTCGTGAGCGCACGGGGGCGGAAGTCAGATACGAGCCCGCATTCTGGACGCAGGGCATCGTCTCCAATTGGCAGAAGCCGCACAAGGCGTTCCACGACGCCGCCGTCTGCGATACCGCGATCGTTTGCGTCGGTACGGGTTCGGATATCGAATATGAGGGCGGCGACCGCGCGAACATGCGCCTTCCCGGCCCGCAGGAGGAGATGATCTTAGAGATCGCCCGCCGCAACGAAAGCACCGTCGTTGTCATTTTTACGGGCAGCCCCGTCGATATGAGCGCGTGGAAGGACGAAGTCTCCGCGATCGTCTGGGCAGGGTTCTGCGGCGAGAGCGGCGGCGAAGCGCTTGCCGATATTCTTACGGGGCTCGTTTGCCCTTCGGGCAAGCTCTCCGAGACCATGCCGCTCTCTCTGGAACTGACGCCCGCTTACGGGAGCTATTGCGACGCGCTCGTCGCCCGCTATGAAGAGGGCTTAGACGTCGGCTACCGCTATTACGATACCTACAATATCCCCGTTGCGTTCCCCTTCGGCCACGGGCTGAGCTATGCAGACTTCTCCTACTCTGCTCTGAAAGCGCAGGCAGGGGAAAAGCTCACGCTTTCCTTCTCTTTGGAGAATACATCCGAAGTTCCCGCCAAGGAAGTTTACGAAGTGTATGTGCATACTATCGAGAACTTTGTCTACCGCCCCGAAAAGGAGCTCAAAGCGTACGGCAAAGTGGAGATCGGCGCGCACGAGAAAAAGGAGATCGAGGTCGTGCTCGACCGTTCCGCCTTTGCTTACTGGTCGACGGCGACGGACGGCTGGAAGGTGGACGACGGCGTCTATGAGATCATGATCGGCGCCTCCTCGCGCGATATTCGCCTTTCCCTGCAAGTGGAGATCAAGGCGGGCAAACTTACGGTATTATGACGATGGAAACGCAATTTGACTATATCGACGTTCTTTCCCATTTTGCGCTCGACGGCGAGCCCAAGAGCTGTGTCCGCTACGGCGAAGGGCACATCAACGACACCTTCAAGGTGACGATGCAGGAAGAAAGCGGGGAGAAGCACTACATTCTGCAGCGCATCAACCACAACCTCTTCCAAGACGTTGCAAAGCTCATGCACAACATCGAGCTCGTGACGTCCTTCTGCCGCGAAAGCGTGATAAAGCACGGCGGAGACCCGCTGCGCGAGTGCCTCACGCTCATCCGCACCAAAGAGGGTGCTGCGTACTACTTCGACGGCGCGAACTATTTCCGCGTGTATGTCTTCATCGAAGGGGCGACTTCCTATCAGAGCGTGCGCACCGAGCGCGATTTTTACGAGAGCGCCGTCGCCTTCGGGAACTTTGCAAACCTTCTTTCCGGGTTCGACGCCTCTCAGCTCTACGAGGTGCTGCCCGATTTCCACAACACGAAAGTGCGCTACAGGAACTTCCTTGCGGCGGTGGAGAAAGACGTCTGCGGGCGCGCAAAGGAAGTGGAGCGCGAGATCGAGTGGGTGAAGGCGCACAGCTCCCTCTGCGGGAAGCTGGTGGACGCCATCGCCTCGGGAGAGATCCCTCTCCGCGTGACGCACAACGACACCAAGCTCAACAACGTGATGCTGGACGATGCAACGGGCAAGGGGATCGCCGTTATCGACCTCGATACCGTCATGCCCGGCTCTCTTTGCTACGATTTCGGCGACAGCATCCGCTTCGGCTGCAACACGGCGGCGGAGGACGAGCCCGATCTTGAAAAAGTGCATTTCGATCTCGGGCTTTACAAAGTATATCTCAAGGGGTATCTTTCGGCAGTCGGGAAGGGCATCACGGAGGCGGAAAAGAAGGCGCTGCCCATCGGCGCGGTCATGATGACCTACGAGTGCGGGATGCGCTTCCTCACCGACTATCTCGAGGGCGACACCTACTTTAAGACGCACCGCGGAAAGCACAATCTCGACAGAGCGCATACGCAGTTCAAGCTCGTCGACGAGATGCTCTCTTGCTTCTCTCAGATGGAGGAAGCGGCGCAATGACGTGTTTCCTTTCGGAAAACACAACGGGCGCAAGCAGCGAAGAATGCCGTTTTTCGTGCGAGTTCCGCAAGTACGCCGCGCTCTTTTCCTTTGAAGTTAAGGACGAAGACATCATCAGCCCTTATCTTACGGACAACGAAGACATCTGGCAGGGGGACGCCGTAGAGGTGTTCCTCTCGCCCGACGGCGATAGGACGCGCTATTTCGAGCTCCAAGTTTCGCCCTTCGGCGTCCGATTTTGGGGAGAAGTCATCAACCGCGACGGGAAGACCCCTCAGCTCAAAAAACTTCCGCCCATGTTCCAAGCGAAGGCGGAACGCACCGAAGCGGGGTACAAAGTCCACATCGAACTTCCTTACGGGGAGCTCGGCGCGGTGCTGCCCGAGAATATGGCGTTCAATGCCTTCCGCCTCGACAAAAAGGCGGACGGGCGGCAGCTTTTATATGCGCTTTCGCCCACTTTTTCCGATAGTTTTCATCGCCCGCAGTACTTTGTGCGGGCAAAGGAGCAGATATGATCTATATTCCGGACGGTTTGGAAGAACAGACGGCGGTTGCGCGGACGACGCATCTTGCCATCGCCGCGCACCAGGACGACATCGAGTTCATGGCGTATGCGCCCATTGCGGAGTGCTTCGGGAGCAGCGACAAGTGGTTCGGCGCAGTCGTCGTCACCGACGGCGCAGGGAGCCCCAGAAGCGGCATCTACGCAGATTACACCGACGAAGAGATGAAGAAAGTGCGCATCGTCGAGCAGAAGAAGGCGGCTTTTCTCGGGGAGTACAGCTTCCTGGCACTCCTCGGCCATCCTTCCAAGGAAGTGAAGGCAGGAGAGCGCGCGATCGCCGAAGAGCTCGCCTCTCTTATCAAAAGGGCGAAGCCCAAGCATCTCTATACGCATAACCTTGCAGATAAGCACGAAACGCACGTTGCAACGGCGCTCAGGGTCATCGCGGCGCTCCGCTTGTTAAAGCCCGAAGAACGCCCCGAGAAAGTCTTCGGCTGCGAAGTGTGGCGCGATCTCGATTGGCTCTGCGACAACGAGAAGATCTTTCTCGACTGCGGCCCGCACCCCAACCTCATGCGTGCGCTTTCCGCCGTATTCGACAGCCAGATCTCGGGCGGCAAGCGCTACGATCTCGCGGCGGAGGGCAGAAGGCTCGCAAACGCCACCTTCTCCGCAAGCCACGCCTGCGATACTTACTCCGCGCTCAACTGCGCGATGGATCTCACGCCTCTCATGGACGAGAATGTAGACATTGCAGACTTTATCACGTCGGCGATCGATCGCTTCAAAGAACAGGTCAAGGAGGGCATCCGCAAATTCCAATGAAGATCGTTATCACAAAAGATTACGAAGAACTTTCCGCAAAAGCCGCCGAGGTGATGCTCGCGGTCGTAAAGAGCAATCCGAACGCCGTTCTGGGGCTTGCGACGGGTACGACGCCCCTCGGGCTGTATGCCCGCCTCATCGAGGATCAAAAAAAGAACGGCACGGATTACAAAAACATCCGCACCGTCAACCTCGACGAGTATAAGGGCTTGCCTGCTTCGCACGAGCAGAGCTATGCCTACTTCATGCGTCACAACCTGTTTGAAGGCTTAGGCATCGCTCCCGAACAGACCAACA
>ERZ1090879.186-NODE-186-length-42609-cov-11.572637_pt1 | contig 42609 bp, 39 predicted proteins | sample MGYA00478472_ERZ1090879 | MGnify/ENA primary metagenome ERZ1090879 (study PRJEB33644, sample SAMEA5815723) | chicken gut metagenome | biome: Chicken; feature: Gastrointestinal Tract; material: Caecum | place: Ireland | collected 2019-01-01 | study: A study of the... | reverse complement strand
CTTCCGAACAGGTCGTTTGGGCCACGACGGCTATATTTTTGTCCTGCAAAGGCAGAATTGCCGCCTCGTCGTCGCTGTCGATGACGACGCTCTCACCCGAGCACCAACCGCATACGCCCGTCACTTCGGGGTGCTGTTTTTCCCCGATGACGACGATGGTTTTTCCCTTCGCGGACTCTTCCTCCGCAATTTTCTGGATGTGCCTCACAAAGGGGCAGGTACAGTCGAGGACTTTGATCCCGCGCGCTTTGCACTCCGCATAGACAGACTTGCCCACGCCGTGCGAACGGAGGATCAGCGTCGCCCCGTCGGGGACTTCGGACACGTCTGCAACCGTCTTTATACCCCGCTCGGAAACCTGTTTTGTCACTTCGGGATTGTGGATCAGCTCCCCCAAAAGATAGGTGTTTTGCGGCGGAACGCTCATCGCCGTATCCACCGCATTCTGGACGCCCCTGCAAAACCCGCTGCTGCGGGCAACCGTCACGTTCATGAATTCCCCTTCTTTTGCTTTTTGGCACACTTTTTCGCTTCCTGAGCAGCGATATAATCGTGCTTTGTGGCAAGCATTCTTTCCCGGATGCGGTCCTCTGCCGCGGCATAGTCCTCCGCCGTCATCCGCATATCGTAATAATCCGAAAGGTCGATGGGGTCGCCCACGATGATCTTGGTGCGGATGAAAGGACGTGTCTTGCGCAGACACATGACGGGATAGACGGGAACGCGCGCCTTGATGGCAAACAGAGCCGAGCCGCCTTTCAAAGGCAGGAGTTCCACGTCCTTTGTCTTGTTGCGCGTTCCTTCGGGGAACATGGAGATTTTCTCTCCCTTTTTCAGGTACCGCAGAGCCGTCATGACGGCCTTTGCGTCCTGTCCGTCCCTGGAAACGGGGATCGCCTCCACGATGTCGCACAGATGGCCCAGAAATTTGCTCTTATAAAGTTCCTTTTTCGTGATGAAATGCACCTTTTCCTTCGTGGTGCAGGCCATGTGAACGATGTCCCAGATACGGTAATGGTTGCCGACAAGGACGCACGCCCCGTCTTTCACCTTTTCCTTTCCGATGAGTTTGTACGGCAGGATGATCTGTACAAAGCAGTTGAGCACCGCCTTCAAAAAACCGTAACTGAGCATTTTACACTTTCTCCTGGATCTTCTTTTCTATAAAGGAAAGCACTTCGTTGATCGTCATGTCCGAAGTGTCGACGAGAACGGCATCCTCTGCGCAGCGCAGAGGTGCAAACTCGCGCCTGGAATCGTTTTCGTCGCGCTGTTCGATCTCTTTCTGCAATTTTACAAGATCGACGTCGAACCCCTTCGCTTTAAGTTCGTCGTAGCGGCGGCGGGCGCGGACGTCACTGCGCGCCGTGATGAAAAATTTGAATTCCGCCTGCGGCAATACAAAAGAACCGATGTCGCGCCCGTCCAGTACACAGGACTGCTCGGCCGCGATCTTTCTCTGCATCTCTACCATTTTCTCGCGCACGCATCTGAGCGCGGAAATATCGGAAGCGGCCATGGAAACCTCAGGACGGCGGATGGCTTCGGAAACATCCTCTCCGTCCAGAATAGTATGCTGTTTGCCGTCCCTGTATTCTATGCGCAAATCGAGAGAGTCCATGAGCGGGCGGACGCTCTTTTCGTCAATGTGTTTCAGGCCCTCTTTCATGGCTTTCAGCGCGCAGGCGCGGTACATGGCACCCGTATCGAGATATAAAATATTGTGCGCCGCGGCGAGAAGCTTTGCCACCGTGCTCTTTCCGCTGCCCGCAGGGCCGTCCAGCGCAACGGAAAACTTTTTGAGGTCCTTGCGAAGATTTGCCGCACCGCGCAGATACACGTGGGAAACGGGCCCTTCCGTTTCCGCCAGAATCAGGACTCGGATGCACAAAGGCAGAGCACCCTCAATTTCAGGTTCCAGGGAGGAATACAGCGCCGCATGGGTAAACCCTGCTTCGCGAGCGGCCTTTGCCGGATACAGCGAACGGATGTCTGCCGTATTGGAAAAGAGAATGCAGATCATTTCCTGTTCGGAAAGTCCGTTTTTTTCGGAGAGAGCACAAAGCAACTCCTTGACCGCCGCGCGGATCTCTTCGGGCGAATCTTGTCTGATTGTAGTGGCGCCTCGGATGGCTTTCATACCTGAACCTCCCTGTTATATGCGAATTATGTCTGGCATAGTACTTCGCATTTATATAAAATTCACTGTTTAACGGATGCTGCTGCCCGCAGTATATCCCGTCATGAATGCTATTTGCAAATTAAATCCGCCCGTAAAAGCGTCAACGTCGAGTACCTCTCCGCAAAAATACAAACCGGGGATCTCCTTGCATTGCATTGTTTTCGGATGGATCTGCGCAACGTCTACGCCTCCCGCCGTGACGATCCCCTCTTCCACAGGGCGAAGGGAAACGGGGTACAGGCGAAAGCCTTTTAAAACTTTTATAAGACGATTTCTGGCCTCTTTGGAAAGGCTGTTCACCGCAAGCTGCGGCGGAATTTCCGCCTGCTGCAAAACCGGCAAAATCAGGCTCTTGGGCAAAAGTTCGTCCAGGGCGTTTTGCATCTGTTTGTTTTTGAATTTCTCAAAGTCACGCAAAAGGCGCTTGTCCAGCGTAGCTTCATCCAACGCAGGTTTCAAGTCGATAGACAAAGAAATCTCCTTCCAGTTTGGCGTCTCATTCAAAAGACTGGAAAGGGACAAAACGATGGGCCCCGACACGCCGAAATGCGTAAATAGCATTTCACCGAAAAAACTTCCCAGGATCTCCCCCTGCCGACTGGCGGTGATCTGCACATTTTTCAGCGTCAGCCCCTGCAGGCGGGAAATTTCTTTCATGTCGCACACGATCCCGCAAAGCGCGGGGCGGAGCGGCTTGATTTTCAATCCGAAACGACGTGCAAAGGTATACCCGTCGCCCGTGCTGCCCGTGGCAGGATAAGAGATCCCGCCCGTACAGACAATGACGCAGTCAAACAGATATTCCCCCTTTTCCGTGACGAGCAGAAAACCTTCTCCTTGCTTTTCCAGGCGCAGGACACCTTCCTGAAAGTGAAACTCCACTCCCTCATTGCGGCAATAACGCTCGAGACATTTTGTCACATCGCTCGCCTTGTCTGAGACGGGAAATACGCGGTTTCCGCGCTCCACTTTCAGAGGAAGTCCGCCTTCCTCCAAAAAGCGCATGGTCTTTTCGGGCGGAAATGCATAGGCGCACCCTTTCAGGAATTTTGCGTTGCGAACGACGTTTTCCAGAAAGCCTTCCGCGGAAGTGTCGTTTGTAACGTTACAGCGCCCCTTCCCCGTAATATAGATCTTTTTGCCCGCCTTTTCGTTTTTCTCAAAGACGGTCACCTGATTTCCGTTTTTTGCGGCGGCATACGCCGCCATAAGGCCGGATGCGCCCGCACCGATGACTGCTGCTTTTTTCATTTTTCCCTTACGAAAGAGTCAGCGAAAGCCTTTTGCGGCCTTCGCTGACCTTGCGATTTTTCATTCTGATCAGACGGGATAAACTTTTCCGCCTTCCGAGAGATTTTTGTCCACTCCTTCTTTTGCGGCCTTGCGCCATTTGAAGAAGTTGAGCGCGACCTGCCCGAACACGGCATAGGAGAGAACGTCCTCTTCCTGTTCCATGTATTCGGAGATCTCAGACTTGAACTTCTCGTATTCGGGTTTGAGATCGTCTGCGGGACGATATGTGATGCGCTTTTCGTTGCCGATGCACTTTTTCACGACAGCCTCGTTGGGTTCTGCGGGAAGTTTACCGTACTCGCCGCGCAGCAATCCCTTGAACTCCTTCGTGACCATCTTGTAGCGCTCACCCGAAAGAACGTTGAGCACAGCCTGCGTTCCGACGATCTGCGAAGAAGGCGTGACAAGAGGAGGATAACCGCAATCTTTGCGGACATTGGGAACCTCTGCAAGCACTTCACCCAGCCTTTCAGACTTGTTCTGCTGTTTGAGCTGGGAAATCAGGTTGGAAAGCATTCCGCCCGGAACCTGATAGATCAGCGCGTTGATGTCGATGGAAAGCACCTTCGGAGACAGGAACCCGTCCTTCTTCAGACGTTCCGCAACGCCCTTGAAGTGCTCCACGATGGGCAGAAGTTTCTGAATGTCGATGCCCGTATCGTAAGGCGTGCCCGCAAGCGTAGCCACCAGCGGTTCGGTGGCGGGCTGGCTGGTTCCGTTGCCGAGCGGAGAGAGCGCCGTATCCACGATGTCGACGCCCGCCTCAATGGCTTTCAGATTGACCATGTCGCCCGTACCTGCCGTGTTGTGCGTGTGCAGATGCACTTTCGTTTCGGGTTTGAGTTCCTTTTTCAACTGAGAAACGAGGTCATAAGCCGTGTACGGCAAGAGAAGGTTTGCCATATCCTTGATGCAGATATTGTCCGCGCCCATGCTTTCCAGCTGTTTTGCAAGCTTTACAAAATAAGCGGTCGTGTGTACGGGGCTGGTCGTATAGCTGATGGCAGCCTCGCAGATCCCGCCGTATTTCTTGATCGCCTTCATGGACGTTTCCAGGTTGCGGGGATCGTTGAGCGCATCGAACACGCGGACGACTTTGACGCCGTTTTCGATGGATTTTGCGACAAATTTTTCCACAACGTCATCCGAATAATGACGGTAGCCGAGCAGGTTCTGACCGCGCAGCAGCATCTGGATGGGCGTCTTTTTCAAATACTTGCGGAGCGTTCTCAGACGTTCCCACGGGTCTTCGTTGAGGAAACGGAGGCAGGTATCGAACGTTGCGCCGCCCCAGGCTTCCAGCGAATAATAACCGATGTCGTCCAGCTGTTCGAGAACAGGAAGCATCTCATCCAGCCGCATACGCGTTGCCGCCTGGGACTGATGCGCGTCGCGGAGAATGGTATCGGTGATCAAAACTTTTTTATTTTCTTTATTAGCCATTGCTTTTCTCCCGAAATTATACTCTGTATTCCGCGCTCCCCTGCCGCAAAGCAGAGGAAGCGACGGAAAGAATGTGCCTCAGTTTAGCCGAAGCAGGCAAGCAGGAAGCCCGCAGCGATCGCAGAACCGATAACGCCTGCGACGTTCGGTCCCATAGCGTGCATGAGCAAGTGGTTGCTGGGATCCTCTTCGCGCCCGACGTCCTCGGAAATACGCGCCGCCATAGGAACGGCGGAGACACCTGCAGAACCGATGAGCGGGTTGATCTTACCGCCCGAAAGCTTGCACATGAGTTTGCCGGCCAGAAGTCCGCCGATGGTACCGAACATGAACGCAATGAGGCCGAGCAGGATGATGAACAGCGTCTGCACCTGCAGGAAAGTTGTACCGACAGCCTTGCACCCGACGGAAACGCCGAGGAAGATGGTGATGGTATTCATCAATCCGTTTTGAGCCTGGGAAGAGAGCCTTCCGACAACGCCGCTTTCGCGCATGAGGTTACCGAGCATGAGCATACCGAGCAGAGGGATCGCATCGGGCAGAAGAATGCCGACGATCAGCGTGACGAGGATAGGGAAAATAATCTTCTCCACCTTGGAAACTTCACGCAGCTGCTTCATCTTGACGGCGCGCTCTTTCTTTGTGGTAAGCAAGCGCATGATCGGTTTTTGAATGATAGGAATGAGCGCCATGTACGAATAGGCCGCAATGGCGATGGTCGCCAGCAGATCCTGTTCGGTATGGGAAGCAAGCTGCTGGGTAAGATAAATTGCCGTAGGACCGTCCGCGCCGCCGATGATGGCGATGGAAGAGGCAGCCGCCGCGTCAAATCCGAGCACGACAGCCATGAACAGCGTAAAGAATACGCCGAGCTGTGCAGCCGCGCCGAGGATCATGCTCTTCGGGTTTGCGATCAGCGGGCCGAAGTCGGTCATTGCACCGATCCCGAGGAAGATCAGAGGCGGGTAAATGACGTTTTCGACGCCGAAATACAGATACCACAGAAGGCCGCGGTTGGTCACGTCCATATACGCGTGGGAAATGATGAGGTCGGCGCTGTTGAACGTCGTAACTCCGTTTGCAACTGTTCCGGAGATGTATCCCTGCAAGGTGTACGTTTCGGTAAAGTTAAAGACCTGTGCGGTGGAAACCGTTCCGGCCTGCAATGCGGCAAAGCCGTCATAATACGTCAGCGTACTGCCGTTGAGGAAGCCGTCCTTGACATAAATGAGCGTATCCTTTGTACCGTTGAGCAGATACACCCCCACGTATTCGAGTGAACCGTCTGAATTCAGCCCGAGCTCGAGGGAAGTGTCCGGCGTTTCGTACCTGCCCCAGATGATGTTCTGCGCGCCCGGTATGTTGATGATGAACATACCGAAAGCGATGGGCAGAAGCAGGAGCGGTTCAAATTTTTTGACAATGGCGAGATACATCAAGATGAAGGAAACCACGAGCATGACGTAGTTTTCCCAGCTCCCCTGCATGAAACCCGAAGATTTCCACAGGTTCACAAACATCTCGCCAATGTTAATTCCTGACGAAAGTATTTGCATCTTTGCACCACCCGTTTCAGCCGATCACAGCGAGCAACGCATTTGTTTCGACGTTGTTGCCGACCGCCGTTTTAAAGGAAACTTTTCCTGCACAGGGAGCGGTGATGTCGTTGTCCATCTTCATTGCTTCGAGCACGAGGATGGGCTGGTCTTTTTTCACGGTATCGCCCTCATTGACGAGAAACTTTTTGATGAGTCCGGGGAAAGGAGAAAGCACCTTTTCGCCGGAAACGGGAGCCGCGGGAGCGGCAGGAGCAGCCTGCGCCGCAGGAGCGGCTGCGGGAGCGGCAACGGTATTGACGACCGTCTGATCGGCACCGATCTCTTCCACGCCGACTTCGTAATTTTTACCATCGATAGTGACAACGAATTTACGCATTTTTGTTTTCTCCTTATAATCTCTTGATTCTCTTTACTTTGAATTCGCACGAGCTGTTTTCGCCGGCGTAGTAAGCGGCGATTGCCGCAACGATTGCAACGCGGATCTCCTCGCTGACCTCATCCGACGCGGATGCGGCGGGAGCTTCCGCGGGTGTTTCTTCTGCCTTTTCCGCCTTTTTACGGCTGCGGACTGCAGCCGCCTGATTGACGGCCTTTCCGAGCAGCCAGATGAAGAAGATCAGAAGAAAGATCCCGACAAATGTGACGGCAAAACCGATGATCGCATAGATCAGGGAATCCAGAACCCCGATCCACTGCACATCTTTTGCCAATAAGGATGCAAGCATTTTGTGTACCTCACTTCAACAACATCTGGAGAGACGCCACCAGATACTGTCTGACAAACTGCGGTTCGATGATGTTGTCGACATAGCCGTTCTTTGCCGCATGAATAGGATCAGAATTTTCGTCTGCATAGCGGGCGGCAAGTTTTGCTTTGTCTGCCTTTTTCCCCCCTGCAAACTCGATCTCGGCGCCCTTTTCGCTGTCGAACAGAGCGATCTTTGCGTTTGCGAACGCATAGCAATAATCAAAGCCTGCGGATTTGGCCGCCAGAAGCGTATAGCCGAGCCCGATGGCGCTGCCGTACACGACGGAGATCTTTGCATTGTCAAGAAGATCGTACGTTTCCAGGAGCTTGAAAATATTTTTCAGGACGAGGCTGTTCTGCGCCGAAAGATCGGACTGAACGCCCTGCGCGTCCACAAAGCTGACAAACGGAAGCCCGTAATAAGAGGCAAATTCCGCAAAGGAGATCATCTTTGCAACGTTGTTTTCATTGAGAGATACGGGAGTTTCCCCACCCGTAACGACGGCGGCAACGGAGATCCCTCCCACTCTGCCGAGCACGCAATGCACTTCGGGAGAGCAATTCTTCCCGACTTCCACGTAGGAATCCTTGTCGAACACGGACGCGATCAGCGTATCCGCATCGCACTTTTCATTGAGTTTGGGGAAAGCAAGGTTGAGATCCGCCCCGTTTTCCACGACGAGCGCGCTATATTCGGGCAGAATGCCGAGGATCTTGGAAACTGTTGCGCGAACCTGCGCGATGTCCTCCGCCTCGAAGGAAACGAGGTTGGTCTTGTCCAAAGCTTTGGAACCGCCGACCGCTTCTTTGGCAAGATTTTTGCCGCTCTTTGCAGAGAGCACGAGCGGGCTGTCCGCCGCGAGCACGCCTTCTTTCATGAAGAAAGTGAAGTCTGCGCACGCCGCCAAAAGCGCCGTCTGTCCGTACACCTCGCCGTTGATGACGGCAAACTGCGGAACGACGCCGTGGAGCTTAGCCGCCTTGGAAAGAAGCTGCGCAAGCCCTTCCAGCACGGTGACACCCTCGCCGACCTGCACGCCGAGACTGTTGAGAATGTACACGACTGGCGTGGAATTCTTTTCCGCGAGTTCCAGACACCTGAGCAGCTTTGCGCAGTTTTCTTTGCTCACGCCGCCGCTGAGGACGTCGAAGTTCTGCGCCGCCACATAGACGGGATTTCCCTCGATGGTAGCAAAACCCGTGACAACGCCTTCGCCTGCTGCTTCTTCGCCGTAAAAATCGTTTTTGGAGAAGCTGAAACCGGAAAGTTCCACAAAGCTGTCCCCATCAACAAGTCCGGCGATCGTTTTGCGAATCGCACTCCCTGCGGCGAGCACTTCCTGCCGCCTTGCACGGAGCAAGTTGAGTTTATCCATAATACCTCCCAAAAAAGTATTCCAAATCTATCCATTTTATATTATAAACCATTTTTGTCAAAAAAGCAATTTTTTGACAAAAAAATTTTCACCCTTCTGCCTTTTTTTCATCAAAAGGAAAGAAGAGTGAAAAGAAAAATTTCCCCGTCAATGGCGTTCGGTAGGATCGTCGAAAGTTTCGCAGAAACGACCCGAAAAAGAGACGGGCTCTTTAGCCGCATACAGGTGGGAAACGTCGCCGTACGTCATGCAGCGGAAGGATGTGATCCCCTCCTCCCTCTCTTCCGTATAGACGGTCGTTACCGAAGTGGTGGGCGCCGAAAAATGCTGCATCAGCGCCACGGGCGACTGGTTGAACAGGTGAGACAAGACAACGGCGGTCACCCCGAAGTGGCAGAAAAACACCAGCGTATCCCTGTTGGATTTTTTCACGGAATAATAATTGTCTTTGCGGACATACCCGTGGCGGGCAAGAAGCCCGTCGATGCCTTCGCACACGGCGCGATACCCCTGCGGAACGGTGCTTTCCCTGATAAAGGGCAGCTCCAGCCATTCCGTCGGGGAATAAAGCTGCGGATATTTCTGCATAAAGGACGGCATGAAATCCCAGATAATGTGCGGCTGCCCGCTCTCGGGAAGAGTGACGGAAGGCGTAAATTCGTGCAGCCAGTCAAAGGTCTCCCCCGTCCGCCCCAGGCGCCTCATCACCGCTTGCCCCGTTTTCTGCGCGCGGCCCTGCGGCGAGAGATAAAAGTAGTCCATCTTTTCCGACTGGAGCCTGTCGGCAAGAAGTTCTGCCTCCCGCTCCCCTTTTTCCGTCAAAGTGTCATGTTCGTAATCAGGATCGCCGTGCCTGACAAAAAGCAATCTCATAGTCTGCCTCTCACAAAGAATATTCGGCCGCAAGTTTTGCAAAAGCGGGCAGAGAGCGTTCGATCATCTGCGGCGAGACGCAATAGGCGATCCGCACATATCCGGGGCAGCCGAAATCGTCCCCGGGGACGAAGAGCAGATCGTATTTTTTTGCCCGCTCACAGAAGGCGTTTGCATCGGGTTCGGGAGAGCGCACAAACAGATAGAACGCTCCGTCCGGCTGTACGCAGGAAAATCCGTACCCGCGCAGCGCTCCGACGAGCGTGTCCCTGTTCCTCTCATAGACAGAGACATCCGAAGTGATCCCCTGGCAGCGCGCGATCATCTTCTGGAACAGCGAAGGCGCGCAGACATACCCGTGCGCTCTCCCCGCGCCGCAGACGGCAAGATAGATTTCCTTTGCTTTCTCTGCCTGCGGGTTGACGAAGATATAGCCGATTCGCTCGCCGGGCAGAGAAAGAGATTTTGAATAAGAATAGCAAACGAGGGTATCCTTATAATAAGCGGTGAGATAAGGGACTTTGACTCCCCCGTACACGAGTTCGCGGTACGGTTCGTCGGTGACGAGATAGATCGTCCTGCCGAGTTGCGCGGATTTTTTGCGCAGAAGGTCGGCAAGTTTTTTCACCGTCTCCTCATTGTACACCACGCCGCTGGGATTGTTGGGAGAATTGATCAGCACGGCCCCGGTACGGCTGCCGATCGCCTGTTCCAGGAGGGAAAAGTCGATCTGGAAGGTTTGCGGATCGGACGGGAGAGCGATAAGCTTTGCCCCGGCCGTTTCGGCAAATACCTTATATTCCGTAAAGTACGGCGCAAAGGTGATGACCTCGTCCCCTTCCTCGCAGAGCGCGGAGAGAGAGATGACCAGGGATGCCGCCGCGCCGCAGGTCATATAAATATAATCGGGATCGCAGGAAACGGAATGCGTCTTCTGAACGTAATCGCTGATCGCGCGGCGGACGGACAGATCCCCCTGCGCGGAGGTATAGCCGTGCAGCGCCGTAGGCGAACTCTCACCGATCAGCTGCACGAGCACTTCCTCTACCTGACGGGGAGGCTCCACGCTCGGATTGCCCAGGCTGAAATCGAAAACGTTTTCCGCACCGACCTCCTGCGCGCGCTGTCTGCCGAATTCAAAGATCTCGCGGATCACAGAACGTTTGCTTCCCAAACCGTACATTCTCTGGTTCATATCTTTCTCCTTGCAACGGATTTCCCGTTCATTATACCATAAAAAACGCCGTCATACAAGCGCAGGCAGGGCAACGTGTAAAACTGTTGTAAAAAAAATTGTTTCCTGCGATCGGATTTCCCTCCATCGCTTGACAAAATTGCCAAAAAAAATTATACTTTTTCTGTAAATTTCCCCAGGAGGTGTGCCGTGAAAGAAAAGATACTGCAATTACTGCAAGAGAACGACACGGACGCCCTGAAAGAACTTTTAAAGGACGTGACGCAGGAAGAACTCGCGGAGATTTTGCAATCCCTGAACAGCGAAAATCTCACCGCCCTGTTCGGCGTACTGGACAAGGAAACCGCCGCAGACGTCTTTGTCCTGCTCGACCGCGATACGCAGAGGCGCGTTTTAAAAAATTTCAGCGACGTAAAACTGCAATCGGTCACAGATGAGATCATTGACGACGACGTAAAGCAACTGCTGGAAAATATGCCCACAGACGTCGTGCACGAAGTCCTTCTGAAAGCTACTCCCGAAAACAGAAACGACAAAATTGTTGAAATTGTTGACTATCTCGGGGAAAAGAAATACGCTCTCTTAAAACCTCTGCTCGCCGATCTGGAGCCCGTCGACCTTGCTGAGATCTTCTCCGAACTGGACGAAGAAGACCTTCCCATCCTTTTCCGCCTGCTGCCAAAAGAACTTGCGGCGGAAACATTTGTGGAGATGAACAGCACGCAGCAACAGCTGCTCATCCGCTCCTTTTCCGATAAAGAATTAAAGCTCATCATCGACGACCTGTTTGTCGACGATACCGTCGACCTCATCGAAGAGATGCCCGCCAACGTCGTTCGCAGAATTCTTATGCAGGCGGACAGCGAAACCAGAAAAGAGATCAACGAGATCCTCAAATATCCCAAAGACAGTGCGGGCAGCATCATGACCACGGAGTGCATTTCCCTCCGCGCCCATATGTCCGTACGCGAATGCTTCGACAAGATCAGAAAAGAGGCCATCGATAAGGAGACCATTTATACCTGTTATGTCACGGACGACCAGAAAACGCTGATCGGCACCGTGACGGTAAAAGACCTCTTTTTGCATGGCTATGAAGAAAAAGTCGCTTCCTTTATGGAAACGAACTTTATCTTTGTAAACACGCAGGACGACAAGGAAGTTGTGGCAAACGTCCTCTCTAAGTACGACCTGCTTTCCGTCCCCGTGGTCGATCAGGAAAAGAGACTGGTCGGTATTGTCACCATCGACGACGCTCTCGACGTCATCACGGACGAGGCGACGGAAGATATTTCGTATATCAACTCGGTCACCCCGTCGGACAAACCTTATCTGGAAACGAGCGTCTTTCGCATTTACCTGCACAGGATCCCCTGGCTCCTCATTCTGATGGTAAGCGCGACTTTTACGGGACTCATCCTCAACACCTACGAATCGCTGCTTTCCACCCTGCTCGTCGCGTGCGTGCCCATGGTCATGGGAACGGGCGGAAACGCGGGCAGCCAGGCTTCTGTCACAGTGATCCGCGGCATGGCGCTGGATGAAATACGGCCGCGCGACATAGGAAAAGTTATCTGGAAAGAGATGCGCGTTTCCGTGCTCGTCGCCCTTTCCGTCGGGATCGTGTGTTTTGCAAAACTGCAACTCGTAGACAGGCTGATCTTCGGGTACGATTATTCCCTCCTCTATTCCCTTGCCGTGGGAACGGCGATCGCTCTTGCGGTGGTCGTCGCAAAGATCGTCGGTTGCTGCGTCCCAATCTTTGCAAAATCCATTCATATCGACCCCGCCGTCTTTGCCAACCCCTTTATCACGACCATCACGGACGTTTTGTCCCTGCTGATCTTCTGCGGCGTGACGCTGGGGATCTTCCATCTGGTTGTCTGAAGAATTTTATAAGACAAAATAACCGCACCGCCAAAAGTTTTTGGCGGTGCGGTTTCACTTTTATTCGTAAAATTTGCCTTTATCGGGAGGACAGCGAAGCGCCAATACGCGGAACACGTCCTCATAAGAGCGTTCCATGGAATATGCGAGAACTTTACGCTGTACGTCGCTGCCCGTGACGTCGTATCCGTACTGAATGTCCTCTCTGGAAAGGTTGGGGCGAATCTTTTCAAACGCCTCCATCTCCTTTTTATTCAGGCTGAACACCAGTTCAAAGTGATCAATACGCACGCGGAGAGCGCAGAGCGGCTTGCCTTTGCAGGAAAAGCGATAGTACAAAACGGCGGATCTGTCGCCCGCGCTCCAGCGCCCCTCACAGGAATACCTTGCGAAAATATCCCTGCGGCAGCGCAGAAAGAGTTCCGTCTTTTCGCGGCTGCCGAGCGCGAGGGAAACGATCTCCAACCCTTCCTCGTCCGTTTGCGGAAGATATTTTTTCCGCGGAAGCAAGACGATGCGCATTGCCTCCCGCTCTTCTTCCGTATAGGTTTTCGGATCGATCTTCAAAAGATTTTTCTGTTCCGGAGTGTAACGTTCGTTTTTCATAAATCAACCGTCTGTCGGTTCGTACACGGCTTTGATCAGATCGCAAAGATCTGCCGCCCTTCCTCCCTTTTGCAGACAAAGCACATATTCCGTATTTTTCCGCTCCCGCAAGGGAGCGTTTGTAAGCCTGAGCGGGGCAAGCCCCTGTTTTTCCGCCTCCGCGCAGAGAGAGCGGATGATTTGCTCGTGTATCTTTTTCTCCTTGACAATGCCGTGTTTGTCCTGTCCCTTTCCGCCGCATTCAAACTGCGGCTTGACGAGCACAAACGCTTTGCCCCCTTCGGGAAGAATGTCCGCAATGACGGGGAATATATATGTCAGAGAGATAAAGCTGAGGTCTGCCGTCACGCCGTCGATCTGCTGCGGAAAGTCCCGCGCGGTGAGATAGCGGGCATTCCGTCTGTCCATGACAATCACGCGGCTGTCCTCGCGAAGCGTCCCGTCCAGCTGACTTTCCCCGACGTCCACGGCGTACACGCGGGAAGCGCCCGATCGCAAAAGACAATCGGTAAACCCGCCCGTGCTTGCACCGAGATCGGCAAAGACGAGGCCGTTGACATTCTCGGCAAAGTCTTTAAACGCCTTATACAGTTTGAACCCGCCCTCCGACACGAAAGAGACGGGTTCGGGTAAGATCTGAACGGTGTCGGAAGATGAGATCTCCTGGGAAACTTTCGCCCTTTTGCCATTGACGAGCACGCGCCCCTGTTCGACCGCGCGGGCCGCGCGCGTACGGGAGGCAAACCCGTTGCCGACAAGGTATTTATCCAGCCGCACGGTTACGCCTCGCGCCTGCGCACATATTGCGTGAGAGCCTGCAAAAATCCGCTTTCGTAAGGCATTTCATTGAGGATCTGCAGGCAGATATTGCAATAATGGTCGGCGAGCTCCTCGCTCCTTTCCCTGCCGAACAGCGCGAGCGCGGAAAGCTTGTTTTCCTGTTTGTCCTTCCCGACTGTCTTTCCGAGCTTTTCAAATTCGCCCGTTTCGTCCAGAATGTCGTCCGTGATCTGAAACAGAAATCCGAAATTTTTCCCAAATTCGGAAAAGAGCGCAATGATATTTTCGTCGGCATTGTAGACATACGTCGGGACCGTAACGGCGGACATGATCATCTTTGCCGTCTTGTTCAGGACGATAAAGTCCGCTTCCGCTTTTCCCGCGTCCAGCCTTCCCTGCCAGAAAAGGTCGGCAGCCTGTCCCGCGACCATTCCGTACGCGCCCGCATTTTTACAGAGGAACGCCGCCGCGTTGCGGTAGGATTTCCCCTTGGAGCATTCTTCGAAACAGATAGAATATGCTTCGTTGAGCAGGGCGTCCCCCGCGAGGATGGCCTGCCCTTCCCCGAATTGTCTGTGATTGGAGGGCTTGCCGCGGCGGAAATCGTCGTTGTCCATCGCGGGCAGATCGTCGTGAATGAGCGAATAAGTGTGGATCATTTCGAGAGCAAGCGCAAATCCCGCAACGTCCTGCACCTTGCCGCCCAACATCTGCGCACAGGCAAACATCAGCACGGGGCGCAGGCGCTTTCCGCCCTGGACAAGGGAATATTTCATGCTCTCGTTGAGAATGTCCGGTTTGAGGTTCATATTGTCCGTGTAATTTTGCAGAATGCCTTCAAACGCCGTACGCAGTTCTTCCAGTTTTTCTTTCCAGTTGGTATCCAAAAAATTAACTCCTCGTCGCCGCAATCACCGTATTGTAGAGCAGCATGGTTATCGTCATAGGCCCCACGCCGCCCGGAACGGGCGTAATGTAGGAAGCCTTGTCCTTCACGTGTTCAAAATCGACGTCTCCGCAGAGTTTCCCGTTTTCGTCGCGGTCCATTCCGACATCGATGACGACGGCGCCCTCTTTCACCATGTCCGCCGTGACAAACTTCGCCCTGCCGATGGCCACGACAAGGATATCTGCCGCCGCGCAGATCTCTTTCAGGTTCTTTGTCTTGCTGTGGCAGACGGTGACCGTGGCGTCCGCGTTCAGAAGAAGCATCGCCATCGGCTTTCCGACGATATTCGATCTGCCCAGCACGACGGCATTCTTCCCCTTGGGATCGATGCCATATTTTTCCAGCATTTTCATGACGCCGAAAGGCGTGCAGGCTACGATGGTCGTGCGGTTCATGGCGAGGTTGCCCACGTTTTCCGCGCAGAAGCCGTCCACGTCCTTGGCAGGCGGAATGTGCGCGAGGACGGCGCGCTCGTTGAGGTGTTTTGGCAGAGGCAGCTGAACGAGAATGCCGTGAACGTTGTCGGACGCGACGAGCTCGTCAATGAGAGAGACGAGCTGCTGTTCTGTCGTCTCCGCGGGGAGATGATAGGAAAAGGACTTGACCCCCACTTCCTCACACGCTTTGATCTTGTTGCGCACGTACACCTTCGACGCAGGATCTTCCCCTACGAGAATAACGGCAAGTCCGATGTCCTTGCCGCGCTGTTTGCGGAAATTTTCCGCCTGTTCTCTGATTTCGCCGCGCAACTGCGCCGCAAGAGCTTTTCCGTCAATCAGAACGCCCATTCTTTTGTACCTCCGTCATGTACGTACCCAGTACGCCGTTGACAAACCCCACGCTCTTTTCCGTGGAATATTTTCTTGCCAGCCCCACCGCTTCATCGATGGAGACAACGGGCGGAACGTCATCGACGTAACGGATCTCCGCCATTGCCATCAGGAGCAGGCTCTTGTCGACGGGGAAGAGACGCTTTTCCGAAAACCCGATGGAGTATTCGTTTAAAGCCTGCGTCAGTTCTTCCCTGTGCGTTTTCACGAGATCGAGGAGAAGATCTGCGTATTTGCATTCTTCCTCGTCCAGAGAAAAGGCTTTGTACACGCCGCGTTGAAATTCCGCATTTCCCTCCGGCTGAAACAACGATGCGAAAATCACTTTGAATGCGCATTCGCGCGCTTTGGTCCTCATACTGTTTTTCCTGTTGATAATTTAATATTTCCCCTCGCAAATACGAGGGGAAATTCCTGTGTCATAATTGTTCCGCGACCCTGTCGAGCAGTTCCACGCCCACGACGTAGACGTCCACTTTGGCGACTTTGTACTTCGTCATCGCCTCCACGTTGTGCTTGACCGACTGCTGGATCTTGAATGCGACTTCGGGAACGTTGTAGCCGTAGTCCACTTTCACGGAAATATCCGCGTAGATACCGTCCTTTTCAAAGTACAGTTTCATACCGCGTTTTTTCCCGGGAAGCAGTTCCACGCCCTCTATTTCCGAAACGGCAAGGCTGATGATCCCGCTGACGATGCCGGAATTGTAAGATACTTTTCCCTTCTGTCCGTCCGACGGAACGCGTTTGAAAAGTGCCATTGTACCTCTCCTGAATCTTTCTTACGTATATTATACCACATTTCTTCGGATTTGAACAGTATTTTTTTTAAATTTCTGCCTGAATCGGCATAATATTTACGTTTGCGGGGTCACACCCGGCCTCTTCCGTCAGAATATTATAAATGGAAAGGAAATCGTTGTAGGAAAGTTCGGACGCGTTGACGAACACATTGACGTTTTCCGAATCCATTCCGATGCTGACGACGGCGTCGTTGTACCCGAGAGATTTGATATACGTTTCCAGAAGGAGTTCGCGCTCCATCATTTCCACGATCTGCAGTTTCAGGGACATCGCCTCTTCATAGGCATCCGTTCCCGCTTCCGTGCTTTCGAGGATGGAATCCAGCTGCAGAAGTTCCTCGTTGCGCGTGGTGCTGCGTTCGGTGCGGTAGGTGGTGAAATAATTTGCCGCGGTGACGCCGCTGTCCGCATTGCCGTCCAGACTTCCGGCAAGCACAAAATTGAATACCGCCGTTACCGCCAGCAACAGCACAAGCCCCGTCATAATGACGATTTTTTTGGTTCTCGACATTTTTTCATTCTCCTTTTTTTGATTTACTCGCCCATCGTATATACTTTGATTATGCTTTGGTTGATATTTAAAACGGATGCCGTCGCTTCGATCAGATTGAACCGAACGCCCAGATCGTCAGCTCCCTCTGCCACAATCAGCACTCCCGTTATTTCCGGTGTCAGCACTTCGAGAATGACGGGTTCCCCGCCCGAAAACACGGGCGACGTCGTCACCGTTCCGTCCGAGCTTTCCACGCTTTCGGTGGCGACCACCTTTTCCCCTTCCGAAGCGACGGTGAGAAAGACTTCCACCTCGCCCGCGCCCTCGATGCGGGACAAGACCTTTGCAAGCTTTGTCTGCATTGTCTGCGCGAAATCGGCGGAGTCTGCATCCTTCGGAGACAGGGAAGAAAGAAGCAAGACCGCCACGACGATGAGAAGCAGAACGGCGATGGCAATTTCCGCGATCTTTCCCGACTTTATCTTTTGTCCGAACGAGGTTTTTCCTTCACTCATATACGACGACCTCCTCTCCGTACATGGCAAAGACCGTGTTTTTTACCTGCTCTATAACAAATATATGCTCGTCTTTGCCGTATATTCCAAAATCTTCTATGCCGATCTCAATTTGTTTGATCTTACATTCGTATCCGACAAGTTCCCACACGATCTGCGAAGAAACGACAATGCCGTACTCCCCTTCCAGGCGCTCGTCGATCAGCTGTTCCTGCCGCTCCATCTGCAAGGTAAACATCTTGTTTAAAAAAGTTTCGTCCAGGGGCATTTCCGCCGAGACTTCCGCGTCCTCCTTTTCGGGAAGAATTCCCTCCAGCATGGGCGGAAGTGGCAGAACGATGATGAGAAGGCAGAAAATTTTGAGGATCCCTCCGATAAATTTGCCCAGTCTGCCTTCCGGAAGAAGCATGGCGGCGACTGCGGAAAGTATCACCGCCCCGCACACCGATAAAATATATGTATCCATATTCAGAAAAGAGCGTTGGAAGAACAGATCAGCAATAAAATTGTGATAAAATACATAAATCCCACCGCGAGCAATCCCGCCGTAAAATAATTGACCGTTCCCGAAAGAGAAGAGAGAAAGGAAGAGACTTTTTCGTCCCCCATAGGTTCCGTCACGGCGGCCGCAAGCTTTAAAAACAGATTGTATGCGACGAGCTGCACGAGCGGCACCGCAATGACGATGGCAAGCAGGAAAATGCCGCACGCTCCCAGTGAGTTTTTGATGAGCACGCTCCCCGCAATGACAAGATCGAACCCGCTTCCGAGAAAGCTCCCTATGATGGGAACGGTATTACTGACCGCATACTTTGCCGCCTTGAAAGAAAACCCGTCGTACGTTGCGGACGTGATCCCCTGCACGGACAGGAACACGGTAAAAGCGGTGAGAGAAATTCCCAGCGTCCATTTGATGACCGAGGCAAAAAAGGCGCAAAAATTTTTCAGTTTGAGCTCCCCGCTCATGTTCCCCACCATATTGAGCACGCACATCAGTGATGCCAGCGGAAAGACGACGGATACGATGATACTGACGACCGATTCGCTGAGGAAGAGAACGGCGGGGCGGTACACAGCCACGGAAACGCTGCCGCCGCTGGTTGCGATGAGGGTAAGAAGAATGGGAAAGATCGCCTGCATCTGCCTTTGCAGGGAGGAAACGGTATCCGCACAGTCCTTGATCACCCCCGCGAGCGAGGTAAGGATGAGCACCAAAACCGTACAGTATCCCACAAAAAAGATGATATGGGACGTACCCTTTTCCGAAAAGGAGCTTTTGAACTTTCCCAAGATCCCGCACAGTATGGAGACGGAACAGATGACGCAAAAAGCGGGAAGCAATCCGGAAAGTTTATCAAACACCATTCCCGCCAGCGCGGAGAGCGCATTGCCGTAATCGAGAGAGTATTCCCCCGTGACGAGAGAGCGCAGAACTTCGAGGACGTCTCCGCCCAGCGCCTCCTTTTGTTCCTGCGTCAGCGTATCCAGATATTCCTGCAACGCATCCACGTCCAGATCCTTTAAGATATCTTCGATATTGGCGTTCAGGTCGGTGTTTCCCTGCTCCTCCTGCGCCTGCACGGGAAGGCCTGTAAAAAGACATCCGAACGCGAGCAGAACGGCGCACAACACGACGATCGCAATGGCAAATTTTTTCATACCAGCTCCAAAAAACTGCCGATCAGGGAAAGGAGCGTCTGCAAAACGGGCAGAGACACGGAAAAAATGATCACTTTCCCCGCAAAGATCAGCTTGTCCGCCACGCTCTTTGCCCCAAAATCCTCCACCACTCCCGCGGCAAATTCCACGAGATAGCCGATCGCAATGACCTTGACCATCAGTTTGATCAAAGAGCTGTCTATCCCCGTCTTTTCGCCGATCTGTCTGAAAATATCAAAGGTCTGGGAAAGCAGGTCGATGGAAAAGAGAAGGATGACGACGCTGCCCGCAATGGTGACGGCAAAGGAAAGTTCCGCCTTCGTGCCGCGCAGGAGAATTGCCGCCACCGCCGTCACCAATCCCACGCCGAGAATGCGAACGAGTTCCATATTCAGAAGAGATTGAACAGCCCGCGCACGGAATCGAAGAGATCGACCACCATATCCAGCACGACGGTGAGCACGATGACCAGTCCCGCCAGGCTGACAATGGTGGCAATATCCTCCCTGTCCGATTTTTTTAAGATCTGACAGATGATCGTGACGATGATGCCCACCGCCGCAATTTTGAAAATGACGTCGATTTCCATGCCGCCTCCTATACGATCAGAACGACGAGAATCAACCCCGCCAGAAATCCGAGTTTGAGATAGAGTGCAAAATATTTTTTATAAGCCTCTTCCGCGCTCTTTTTCTTTTCCGCAAGTTCAGCCCGCGCGGCGGAAAGAAATGTGCGCTGGGACGCCGCATCGCTCCTGCCGATCATGCCGAAATAATCGGCAAGGTACTTTTTTTCATCCTCGGTGAGATAGGAAAACTGATAGTTCTGCAGGGAGAAATCTCCTTTCTTTTGCCGCAGCATCGCATCGAAATCGCCCGTAAAAGAGTACTTCTCCAAAAATGCGGGGAGCGGGATGCGCGTGTAGCTCACTTCGTTGACCAGGCGTTCGTTGAAGAGGCTGAGGTTATAGTAAAACTGCATCCGACTGCGGTATCTGCGCGTCAGCAGAAAGGAGAACGCCACGCAAAGGGCCACCACCGCCGCACAGAGCAGAAGTTTCAGCATGAGAACACCGCCCGCATCTCCCTGTCGTAAATGGCTTCGATCTCCCCCACGCCTTCCCGACGCAGAAAAATATAGTAAGAAAACAGCTTGTCTTTCCAGGCGGCAGAAAGTACGGGCGAGCTTTTCAGCCCTTCCGCGTCCTTGCAATGCGCGGACGCGAGCACTTCCACGCCACTGCGGATGCAGGCGGCGACGGCGGAAATTTCCCCTTCGGAAACCAGCTCGTCCGTGACGATCAGGTCGGGGCGCATGGCGCGCACCGCCGCCGTGAAGGCGTCCGATTTTTTGGAATACCTTATGACGTCCGAAAATGCGCCCGTATCCAGCGAAAAATCCCGATAAGACGCGCTGAGTTCGTTCCTCTCGTCGTTGATGAGCACGTTGAGCAGGTTTTTCTGAGAGATCAGCCGCGTGAGATCGCGCAGAATGGTCGTCTTTCCCCGACCGGGCGGCGATAAGAGCAATGCGCTCTTCACCCCGTCCGCAAAACACAGGTCATAAATTCTCTGGCCGCATCCTTTCACTTCGTGCGGGACGCGGATATTGAGGGAAGTCACTTCCTTGACGGTAAAACTCTCCCCGCCTTCATAGACAAAAATGCCCGCAAGCCCGATGCGCTCGCCTCCCGCCCCCGTCAGAAAGCCCTGCCGCAGCTGTTCGGTCACCGAATACAGGGAATACTCGCAGGCGCGGTAGATGATGGTCTCGATGTCCGCATAACAGCTGACAAGTGCGCTTTCGCGGTGCGGCGTGGTGCCCAGCTTGCTCAAAAACGTGTACTTCCCGCCGTAATTGAGGACGACAGGTTTGTTAGCGCGCACGCGCAGTTCGTACACATAATTGAGATTGACGTTTGCAAGGGCATTGCGAAGGCTGTCCGTCAGAAATTCCAGCATATCTTGTCCCTCCTTGGGGCATGGTTATCTATATTCCCGCTTTGCCGCCGTTATGCAAAAAAAGACGCGGAAAATTTTTCCGCGTCCCCTTTCAAAATGAAACGGGAGCCGAAAACGGCTCCCGCTGTGCTTATTCGATTTTGATGAGTTCGTCGTCCGAAAGATCCTGCAAAAAGTCGGGAAGATCGGGATCCCCCTTCTTTTCCGGTTTTTCGGTTTTTTCCGCCGACTCCTGCGCAGGCGCTTCCGCGGCCGCCGTTTCTCCTTCCGAATCCACATAGACGTTGTTGGCGTACAGGTAGGAATCGGGCTGTTCCTCGTGCAGTTTTGCGATCTTTTCCATCAACGTATCGTAATCGGGCAGATCGTCGATGCTGGTGAGATTGAACCGCTTTAAAAAGTTGTCCGTCGTCGCATAGAGTATGGGACGGCCCACCGCATCTTTGCGCCCGACGGGTTCGATCATTTTCAGATCGAGAAGAGTATGGATGGCGTAATCGCAGTTGAGTCCGCGCAGCGCTTCCAGTTCCCCCTTTGTGATGGGCTGTTTGTAAGCGATGATGGCGGAACATTCCAAAATCGTGCGGGTAAATTCCCTTTCCTTGATCGGATTGAGGACGGAAGAAACGTAGTCCTTGTATGCCGGATTGCTGGAAAGCTGCAATTTTTTGTTAAAGATGAGAAGGCGCAATCCGCCCTTTTCCGAATAGCGTTCCTGCAAGTTTTTTGCCGCGTCGCGGATGTCCTTTTCCCCTACGCCGAGTTTTTCGGCGATGATGTCGATGGGAACGGGATTCCCCGATACAAACAAGATACTTTCCAGGATATTAGTCAAGTTCTCCAAAATCTCCAAAGCTCTCCTCCTCCGTGTGGTCGGGATTGTATTTAATAATGATCTTTCCGAATGTGGAATCCTGTTCCACTTTGACAAACTGGTGCTTTAAAAGCTCCAAAAGCGCCTGAAAGGTGGTGATGATCTCGTTTCTGCCTGCGTGCGGAGAAAAGAGTTCGTCAAAGCCGACCTCGCCGCGCTCGCTCACCGTCTCGCAGATGTAAGCCGCGCGGTCGGGAATGGTGTAGACGTCCTTGGGGATCTCCCTCTGCACACCCTCGCTGCGCATACGCGCTTCCTGTCTGAGCATCAGATCGGTAAACGCTTTCAAAAGCCCCTCGAGGTTGAAATCCTTGTAAACGATCTTTGCCTCGCCCACGTTTTTGTCCGGCTCTTTGTAATAATACCCGATGGTCTCCAGCTCTTTGAGCTTGGCACTCTCCTCTTTGAGCATTTTGTACTCTTCCAAAGCGCGGATGAGCGTGCTTTCGGGGTCTTCCTCTTCCGTTTCGGGTTCGACCAATGCGGGGACCAGGCTCCTCGCCTTGATCTCCAGAATGGTGGAGGCGATGGCGAGATATTCGCTTGCCTTGTCGATGTCTATGTAAGGCAGCCCCTTCATGTATTCGAGAAACTGCTCCGTCACCTTGGACACGAAGATGTCCTTGATCTCGATTTTTTCCTGCTTGATGAGAAATAAAAGCAGATCGAGCGGGCCTTCAAAGTTTTCCAGAACGGTCGTATAGTCTACGACGGATTCAAAATTTTCTGCGGGATCTTTTGCCATTTAAAATACCAGCCCCCAAAGTAAATAAATCGGCTGTGCGATAAAGTCAGTCACATAAGTCATGATATAGCCGAGAATGTCGATGTATCCGAAAATCCTGGTCGCCAGCCAGAACACTTCATAGCGGCCTAAAATATTGACGAGGAAATGAATGCCGATCATGACCAGCAGAATGATATATCCGTACTGCCGGAAAAAGCGAAACACCTTTCCCCTGCGGCGGTTGGTCGCCTCAATGACGCGCCAGCCGTCCAACGGCGGCAGCGGGATGAGGTTGAACACGCAAAAGGCCAGCGAGTAACTGACAAGGCAGGACGTGAATGCGTACAAAAACGCATCCAGCAGGAAAAAGGGCGTGGAGACATAGAGCAGCACGACACACATCAGCGGATAAAACAAAAACGCGGACAGATAATTCATCACGACGCCCGCGATCGCCGTAAAGGCAAGGCCGCTCCTGTAATGGTTGAAATTGTTCGGGTTGATGGGCACAGGCTTCGCCCAGCCGAATCCCGCAAACGCAAAGAGAACGAGGCCGAGCAGATCGAAATGCCGCATGGGATTTAAAGAGAGCCTACCTGCATACTTCGGCGTGGGATCCCCGCACTTGTATGCGATAAACACGTGCGAAAATTCGTGCAGGGTGAGCACGACAGCCACCGCGCAGAAACTTGCCAGCAAGGCGATCACATAAGATACAAATTCCATAATAAAATTATACTACATCTGTATAAAAAAAGCAAGACAATGCGCGGCAGGCTTTTTACAATTTATTGTGCACCTTTATGCAAATTTCGACGAAAAAAGTCGGGGAAGCTTCCCCGACTTTCTCATTTTGTGTTATTTCAGACGATCGGGAATGACGTCGTTGCGGACGAGATCCTCAAAGGTCTGCGGTTTGACGATATATTCCGCTTTCCCGTCCTTGACAAGAACGACGGGCGGAATGAAGTTGCGGTTGTAGTTGCTCGCCATGGAATAGTTGTACGCGCCCGTGGAAAGAACGGCAAGAATATCCCCGCTCTCCGCCTTGGGCAGGCTGACATCGGCGCAGACGAGGTCCCCGCTCTCACAGCATTTGCCCGCCACGGACACCACTTCCGTCGGCTTTTCCGCCGCGCGGTTGGCAAGGATCGCCGTGTATTTTGCCTGATAGAGAGCGTACCTGGGGTTATCGAACATTCCCCCGTCCACGGCGACATATTTTTTGATGCCGGGGATCTCCTTGATGGCGCCGACCGTATAAAGGGTGACGCCCGCCTCCCCGACGATCGAACGGCCGGGTTCCACGACGAGGAAAGGACTGCGCACGCCGTATTCCTGCGATTTTGCTTTAAGTTCACGGATGATGGCTTTCAGATAATCCGCATAATCCGCGCAGGAGAATTTTGCATCCTCGTCCGTGTACCAGATGCCGTACCCTCCGCCGAGGTTGAGCACTTCCGTTTCAAAGGAATATTTTTTGCCGATCTCCGCGATAAACGCCATCATCTTATCTACCGCGAGCAGGAAAGACTGCTTTTCAAAGATCTGCGATCCGATATGGCAATGATACCCTGCAAGGTGTACGTGCTTTTTAGTCAGCGCGTATTGCGTGATCTTCTCCGCCGTGCCGTCCGCAACGGAAAAGCCGAATTTGCTGTCCGTCTTAGCGGTCTGGATAAAGCGGTGCGTGTGCGCCTCCACTCCGGGATTGATTCGCAGCAGAATGTTCTGCACCATGCCGCGCTCCGCACACATTTGGTCGATCAGATCCAGTTCGGAATAGGCGTCCACGACGATAGTCCCCACTTTGTGGTCGAGCGCAAACTCCAGTTCGTACGGAAGCTTGTTGTTGCCGTGCAGATAGATCTTTTCCGCGGGGAATCCCGCCTTAAAGGCCGTGTACAGTTCCCCTGCGGACACGGCGTCCACGCCGATGTGTTCCGAATCCGCAATTTTATAGATGGCAAGGCAGGAAAACGCCTTGGAAGCGTACAGCACGAGTCCGTTGCCGTCGTATTCTTCCCGGATCGCATCGCGATAGACAGAACACATATCGCGGATATACTGTTCGTCCATCACATACAGAGGCGTCCCGAAACTCTTTGCCAGAGCAACGGCATCCGCCCCGCCGATCTCAAGGTGTCCCTGTTCGTTCACTCTCAATGTTTTTCTCGTATTCATAAACTCGATTACCTCACGCGACTATTATATCAAAAGGCGCAAAAAAACGCAAGGCTTTGCACAGATCCCGCATAAAATGCAATAATAAATATCCACCCGCAGAGCGGGTGGGTTTACATTTTCGGGCATAGCCCTTGTCTACAGGCAACGCACAAGTGCGTCTTTTCTTGGCCTGCCAGCCACGCATTGTTTACTTGCTACCCGTAAACGGGTCTCGCGGATCGAATATGCTCAGTTGATCTGCTTCTCTATCGCCTTTCAACTGATTTGCAACATATTCTTGTATCGCTTTTGTGTTCTTTCCTACCGTATCCACGCATTACCGAAACGGTCATCAATTGGCCGAATTCCGGCTCTTCCCGCTGGTTAGCAAGAACAAAATTTTCCAGTTGCTCAAACTGTTTTTGCGGAAGATAAGCGTGGTCGACAGTCTGTTCGCCACTTCCGGCCGATATCGTTCCAAACTCGCAGAGCGTTATCGACTGCGTACTCACTGTCCTTCTCCTGCCTGTTTGGCGTCAGTTTGGTTGTGCCCAAACAATTTTTTTGCGGTTTCAATGTCATAGATACCTACAAACGCCGCTCCCCTCTCTTTCGGTATATAATTTTCTTTGCTATCTTCAAATAAACCCTTATTAATCGAATATGTATACTTGCCGCCACTAAATTCAATTTCATCGGAAACTGCTGGTCCGAACAGCTCTTCGGCTTTTGTTTGTTCCCGTAAAATAAATTGTGGAATTCCCACCTTTTCCTTTTGATTATCGCCGAGAACTAAGCGAATCTTTTCGTAATCGTCGTAAAAATATTCCTGCAATAAAGGAATAATCTTATTTTTAAAAATATCTGCCAAGGTATCAATATCCGATTTTACTTTTAAAGGCATAAAATAAGCGTGGCCGATTGTATGCTCGCGGTCATAGAGCGCCTCGATGCGGCGATTGATCGTTTGCAAAATACTTTGAACATCGATGTTTGTATCGTTTCCACTTTGATCTTTGATTTGAATCTCCGCCAACAGTTCAACCGCAGGCATCATTTCTTCAAATTGAAAACGCCGACGAAGTGCCGTATCCATTGCCGCAATCGAACGGTCGGCCGTATTCATTGTTCCAATGATATAGACGTTTTGCGGAACGGAGAACTCCTTATTGGAATACGGGAGTCTCAAGCTCATCGCTTCCGTAGCACCCTCGCGCTTTGTGTCCTCAATTAGAGTAATCAGTTCACCGAAAATTTTAGAAATATTTCCACGGTTGATCTCGTCCGCACCGTACGCCGCATATTTTCCCGAATATACTCTTTGACTTCCATATCATTCTCCCGTCTTTTTAATCGCTTATTTCCACGACAACGCGGTTTTTATAAATCTCAGCATTTTGTAGGACTACGCTTTCAACTTGAATTGTTTTCCCGTTCACCGTAATTTTGCGTTTCCCTGCACCCATATTTTTATAAAATATTTCAAGTTCGCCGCTCTTAAAATGCAAGACAGTTTTTAACTCTCGAAACAGCGTACTTTTTGCGGGTGCAATGGTTAATCCATTCAAATCGGGTCGTAAGCCGAATATCTCTAAGAACAGCACCTTGCCGAGCACCGCGCAGCTCCCCGTAAACCAATCGCTCATCGACTCGCCGTCGAACCCCTTTTCCTCGTTATACACATACGAATTGGGCATAACAAACGGCGTAGTGGAAATAAAGTCGTGCGTAAGCGGCAGTATCTTTTTCAGTTGCTCTTCTGCCTTTGTATATTCGCCGAGTTTATACAGCGCCCATATTGCAAACAGCGTAGCGTGAATATACGTAGCGGCATTCTCCGCCGTGCCCTTGGGTAAGCGCGTAATACGTCCGACTTTATCGTTATTCGGCTCGAAATACGGCTCGAACGTCTTAATGCCGTACTTACTATCCAACCTATCGAACGCTTGTAAAATATACGCGCGCATATCTTGTTTTTCGTTCATGCCCGAAAGAACCCAAAACGCATTGCTCGTCGCACTGTCGCGGGATTTGCCGTCGTTATCGCAATAACAGCCCACTTTATAAGCACGCTTATCGCCCCAACCGTGCAGGATCTTTTTGTCGCCGTCTTTGTTCTCGTCTATCGCGTACTTTCGCAAGCCCTTTTCTATTCGCGCGGCGGTCGCTTTGTATGTTTTTATTTTATCCGCATATTCCTTCTCGTGCGTTAAAATTTCGGTAAGCTCATTGCAATTCTTATACAGTTGCATGGTCGCCATGACCGACACGCCCGTGCCGTAATCTTTTCCTTTATCGTCGGTTTTACCGAGTCCGTCGAGCGCGTCATTCCAATCGCCGTACAGCGCATGCAAGCAGTCCGTTTCTTCATCGAGATTGGATATCAAAAAGTCGGCAATGCGAATCAAATGCTCGAGTACGCTGTCGCGTTTATCGCTGTACGCCACCGTATCGTCGCTTAATTTGTAATAGCCGCATGTTTCGTTCAAAATCGAGAAATCGCCCGTAACGGCAAGATAGGTATACACCGTGGAAATGATCCAAACGCCTTGGTCTATAAACTTGCGAAGATCCATTTTGGGCGGAACGTCTTTGCTGCGGGGGTACGTATACTGCCGCGGTGCGCGTCCGTCCTCGCCGATAAACCCAAGCGCTTCGATTATTTTGCCGCGGCAGTAGTCGGGTATCCACAGCAAGGCACATTCGAGTTGCTGAAAAATATCCCGAATGCCGATAAGTTCGCCCGCATAGTTTTTCGCCCGCGCGCAAAACTCCGTTTGCCGCAACACGTTATGCAAAAAGTAAGTCAATGCCGTTTCGTTGATACTGCCGTCGGTTGCAATTTTGAGTGCGGGAATATCCGCATACACGTTTTCTATTTTCTTTTCCGCTTTCGCCGCCGCTACCGCCACCGTCTTTTCGTCGTCGGCTATCGATATAGTGTACGTGACTGCAACACTTTCGCACGCTTTTAATTCGAGCGGCAACATATCCGCCGCTATCGCATTTTCGGTAAACTCGGTGTACGTTTTTTCTCGGCGTATCTTTCCCTCGAACAAACTTTCCGACGCATACAGTTGATTGCTTTGCGCGCCCTTAAAGCCAGAAGAAGACGTTGTGCCACTCACTTTACCGCCGTAGTCGCGCCGTATCTTGGCATAGTGTTGCATACGCACGTTGCGGTTTGGGTATTCGCCCGTAAAAAACGTAAAACCGTCCGCGTCCGCACGGCAAGACTTGTACCACTTGGTTTCTATATCTTGCGTACTACCGTGTCGCAAATACAAATTCATGTACGCGGCAATATACGTTTTTATTTCCTTACCGCTTTTATTGTGCAATTCGACTTTGATTTTGACGTTTTTGTTGCCGTCGACCGAAAGACGAACGCAACCGTCGAGCGCGTCGCTTTCGGCTATATAGTACGCGGCAAACGGCGTATACACGGTGTACCGGTTTGTGTTTTGCTCCCGCGGCTGTTTCGCCGCGCCCGTTATCGATACCGGAAAATAATCGGCATTATTCGGCAGTCCGAAGAAAAACGCCAAATTCGGCTCGCCGGTATTCTCCCAATCGAGCAGAATATTAAACGCGCTTTCCTCTATCTTGATATTGCCCGAAGCATGCGCCCACAGCGTAAGTCCGTCGAACTCATACGGATAGCGGCTGTCGCCGAACGCGCGCGGGAAACAGACGATCTCGTCCGCGTTCAAAAAAAACGCATTCGAGGGTAGTTTTCCCGCCGCTCGTTTTTCCTTATCCGCTTGCAACGCATGCACTTTTTTTGCTATTGTTTGTAATTCTCTTTCCATATAACATATTCTTTAATTGCAACGATAACTGCGCAGTAACATAGCACCGCGCAGTTATCGTTTGCGTTTTATTGTGGCGGTCTTCTATGCTTGCAACGCCTGTAAAACGGAATCCCAGAATGCGCCGGTAAACACTCCGCCCGCGGCAAATGCATCGCCATGCGCTTCTTGTAATGCATGCAAACTCACATAGTTATTCGTATGCGAGCCGGAGCTTAAAATATCGCAAACTTTATCCGTATCCGCACCGCTTACTACGGCATAAACGTTTGTAAGCGTTGCTCCCCAATCTGCACCGAGTACGGTGGCAGTGCCTACAAATTCATCGCTGTCGTAAGTTACGTTAACGATGCAATTTTTTACAGTGCTGTTATATCCACCGCCCACAAATGCGGAACCCCAAATGCCGTTGGCTGTTTGACTTGTTTTTTGCGCGCCGACTGTGATTTCGACATAGATATTTTCAACCAAACAGTCTTGATTTGCATTGTTGATAATAGAAGGATAACTCCACGCTATGCAGTTTTCGGTCAAATCGCCGTTCGGTTCTATTTTCCAACCGAGCACTTTCATGTTTTTGATCGTGCCTTTCGATTCTCCCGCAAACAACGACAGCTTGGATGCATCGCCGTCGGACGACTGCACAATCGATTTTCCGTTTTTAAGCGCATAGTCGTTGCCGTCGAATACGCCGCGGAAATTATTTGCGATACTACCCACCCTGCCGTTTAAGTCTATATCACAAGAAAGCACATATTTGCCGCCCATATCGGCGCTACCGAGTTTATTGAGATCTTCTACCGAAGCGATCGCGGTATAGCCGTAAAAGCCTTTTGCTCCCGCATATGTGTCAGTCACGGTAACGGAAATCGTACTAACGGTACCCCCACCCGCGGTTGCGGTGACGGTCGCCGTTCCTTTGCCCCGTGCCGCAACCAAGCCCTCGGGCGAAACGGTTACGACACTCTCATTCGACGAAGCGAACGTCAACGGAGAATCGGAAGAAACGTTCCATGCGTACACGCGCGGCATAAATCCGTCAAACGTTTGTACGTTTACAGTCGACAAGTTGATACTCGAAACTTCGCTGTTTTCGAAAATTGCCTTGGGAATGGGTGCGCCGTAGCTGTCGGTCGTCCAGAAATTCATATCCCACCCGTTTGCCGCGGTCACATACAAGTTCTTATCCGCCAAATACTCTCCGAGCGCCATTTTACTTGCAAACGCATCGGCGGGAGTACTGTCATTCAGAGTTACACCGTCAACCGCTTTAATTGCACCGTTTCCATTTGGATTGCGCTGAGGCGCAACGGCATAAAGGTTTTGGATATCGGAACTATAATATAACCAGCCGAACAAGTTATAGTAATCGCACCACGAATTCATCGAATCCACCGAAATAACGATATTTTTCATTACGGTATCTTGCGTAGCGTATGCACCGTGTCCCATAATGCCGTTATTCTCGAAGAAGTTTGCCTGAATGTAGATGTTGCGGACAACGCCGTGTGTGGATACGCTGTACAGATAATCTTGCCAACCCGCATTATTTCCGTCGTGATTCATATTCACAAACGAAACGTTTTGTATCGTGCCGCGCTCAAACGCTCTGCCGTTTGCAACGCCGTTCAGAATACCGATAAATCCACCGCGAAGATCAGTCTTGCCAATCTTCATGCCGCTGATCACATGTCCGCGTCCGTCGAACATTCCGCGGAAGCCGACATTGCTTGCGTCGACTTCGGAACCGTTCACGGTATATTTCAACCATGTACCGCTTCCAAGATGCGCATTGATAAACGACGTATATCCGCCTTCGCTCGTGCAAGTAATATCTCTATCGAGCACGAAATAGCCGTCCCAGAAATAGTTGTTTACGTTCGTCCGCTCCCACTGTACCGTCGTGTAGTCGCCGAATTTGTTCAATTCGTTTTCATCGGAAATGACGAATGTGTATATGCTCATGGGCATTGTATACACGCCTTGCGTCGTGGTGATGACGACCGTCGTATCGCCCATGCCCTCACGGTAACGGTACGGCGGCGACAAGGTGATTGTTCCGTTCTCCGCGGCGCTTTTTAGGATATCTTTTGTGCCCGTACGTTCGTACGTATCGCCGTTATAATAATTGTAGCCCTCTATCACGACGCTTTGCACCGTGCCCTTAACGTCGGACGAAATATCGGCTACATTTACGTCCACGTCGTCGATTTTATCGAGCAATTCGAGCGTCCAACGATTTTCAAGCGTCTTTTCTTCCTTACGGACGGTCACTTCGACGGTAACGGATTTGCCTTGGTAGGACGCAATCAACGTAACCGTGCCGCCGCCGACCGCGGTAACCGTGCCGCCGCTTACCGTCACGATTCCTTCTTCCGACATACGCCATACGAGATTGGATAGCGCAACGTCGGTATCTCCCTCTTTGAACGTAATTTGCGCGTCCGCCGTACTTACGTCCCCGTTTGCGTCGAACATATCCATTGCGAGCGTGTGTACGTCGCCGCTTTCGGGAAGCGCAGAGGTCAGCGTGATATTCGGATTTGCCACGAACACGTTGACGGTCGCGGAAATCGTTTGATCCCAAACGGTAGTTTCTACCTTGATCGTCGCACTGCCGTACGCGCCGCCGACAACCGTTATCGATGCGCCGTCTTGCGTAAACGTAATTTGATTGTTCGTATTGTCACTCGTCTTCGCCCAAGTATACGTTATAGATTCGTCAATCGGTTGCCCCTTATAGGTTACGCTTGCCGTAACTGTCGCGCTGCCGCCCGCTTGTGTAATTTGAACGTTGGGCGTATCAACGGATAGTACGGGCGCCGTATGCGAATCGACAACGGTGACGGTACAACGCGCCGCATAGCCGCCTATTTCCGCAGTAATGACCGCCGTACCCGCCGATACTGACGCGACCAAACCGTTCTGCGTCACCGTGGCAACGGCTTCGTTGGACGACGACCATGTTACTGTACCCGTTTCCGTCGTTTTAGCGGTGAGCTGTACTTTTTCGTGTAAATCGAGCTGTACGGATTTTGCGTCCAGACCGATTTTCGTAAGCGCGAGCGGAACGGGTGCGCCGTTTTCGTCCGTCGTCCAAAAGTCCGTATCCCAACCGTTTTCGGCAAGTACGTTTAAGTTCTTTTCGGCAAGATATGCGCCGAGCGTTTGCATATTTTCAAAAGCGGTTTCGGGCGTACTGTCCTTTGCCTTAATACTGCCGTCCGACAAGTTGATCGAACCATTGATTCGGTTTTCGCCTTCCCCTGTGCTGACCGTATACAAATTGCGCAGATAGGTATATTCGCCTTCGGCATAATTTGCAATCTGTCCCAAAGGATTTTTACCGTTCCAATTTGCTTCGGAATGAACGTCCGCTACCACGTTTTCCATGGCGGTGACCTGTATCATCCAAGGCAAGCCGCCGAGTAAGCCTTTGTTGCAACCGATCAGCCGCGACTGTATATACACGTTTTGTACCGCGCCGCCGAGCGAAACGGAAAATAGGAAACTGCTATCATACGTTCCCTTCAATTTCCATGCTCCGGATGCGCTTTGATAAGAGCAACCGCCGTGAACGGCATTGGTAAAGACAATGTTTTTAATTGTTCCGCGGCGCAAAGTATCGCCGTACGACGCCGCGCCGAGTTTCCCGATAAAACCGCTAAGTTCAGAGCACGTCGGATCGATGGGATCGGTCTCGTACTTTTTATGCTCACTTTCGGAAGCGTCGATCATCAAACCGTCAATTACGTGCCCGCAGCCGTCAAACACGCCGAAAAATCCGCTGTTCCACGACGTGACGTTGATTTTACAATCCTCATCTAAGAAATGCTCGGTATATCCGTTTACTTCCGCTTTCTTTTTGGCATAAATAAACGGTTGAAATACGCGTGTGTCATCGCCGATCGTTTGCAGATTTTGCGCCGTGTTATACGTAATATCTTTATCGAGTACGAAATACCCGTCCCAAATATACTCGCTCTCCCACTGATAAGTCGTATATTTGCCGAATTCGTCCAACTCGTCGGCGTCAGATATAACGAGCGTATAAATGCCCATCGGCATAGTATAGATCGCTTTTGAAGTTGTGACGACGGCGGTCATTTCGCCCATATTGTAAGCGCGAACGGGCGGCGTAAGCGTAACCGTTTGCGTATCCGCATCGAAACTTTTCCATATATTCTGCTGTGTATACGTTATCATGTTATTTGCATCGATACGCTTATACGGTATTTCCACTTTTTGTATATCGCCCACAATCGCGCCGTTCGGCAACGAGTTGTTCAAATCGGATAGTTTCACGGGAAATTCTCCGTTTGCCTCCGGAATATCCTTGAGTTCCATGATCCATTTGTCGTCGCCCTCGAATTCGATTTCGGCACGCTCGACGCTTACGTCGATTTTGATGCAGTTACCCTTGTATACGCCGACAAGCGTATCGGTATCCAATGCGCCGTCTTCCGTTGCCGTAATCTTACCGGTAATACCGTCAAAAGCCGCAACGTTTTTCACAGACGGTAACCACGTAACCGCCGTAACAGACGCTTCGGCGCCGTTTTCTTTTACCGTAATCTGCGGATCTACGCTGTTTTCGCTTACGCGTTTATCCTTATATGTTACACCGATCGGATTGAGCGTAACGGCATAGTTTTCCCCGTTCTTTTGCAATGCGGACGTGATTTCCACATTTTTGTTGATTACACGCAAATCGAGCGCGCCGCTTACGTGAATACCCCACACCACGGCAGATGCGGTAAGTTGCGCCTCGCCGTACGCGCCGAACGAAACCGTAGCGCCCTTCTTATCCTCATCGAGATCGAATGCGACAACGCCCGAATCCGTATCTTCGAACTTATAAACTTCGGTTAAATTCCATTCGATTTCGCCCGCGTAATCAACGGCATTGCCTTTATACCGTACGGACGCCGTCACATGCGTTTGCTCGCCTTTGTCTGCAACGAATTCCGTTTCTCCGAATGTGATTACGGGAGCGGTAAACGAATTGATAACGGTCACGGTACAGTACCCGCTCTTTTCACCGCGCGTCGCCGTTATGATCGCAACGCCCGCCGCAACCGATTTTACCAAGCCGTCTTTTACGGTGGCAACGGCTTTGTCGGACGAACTCCATGTAATTGTCCCTTCCCCCGTATCGGTTACGGAAAGCCGAACTTCTTCGTACATATCGAGTTCCGCCGTCGTGCGGCTGAGCGTAAGCGTCGTATTCTCGGGAGTCGGCTCGGGCGGATTTTTATCGCCGCAAGCCGCTAACACGCCGCTACACAATACGGCAAGCGCCAAACAACACAGCATCAGCGTTTTACTTACTCTTTTCATAGTTGTTTCTCCTCAAAATTTTCCGTTAGCCCTTACCATTCCGCCACAATCGTTTCCAAACTGTCGTGTTCGCGCACCAAATCGAATCCGAGTTCGACGCAATCCGCTTTGAAATCGGCTTTCATTTGTTTGAGAGTTTCCGTGGAATAGTCGTTGCCGTGCAGTCTGATCGCCATAAACCGTGGTGACATGCTTTCTATTTTTATGTGTTCGACGAGCTTATTGTACAGTTCCGTATCAGTATCGCGGTATTTTTCCACCGCCGCATACGCCTCGTCGATAAGCGACAGCCAACGATTGACCACACCTTTCGGCCAGAACTGCGGTTGTTCGATCGCCTCGTACAGTCCGCCGGTGATCTCCTCAAAGTTCTCCTCTATCCAACGCGTATGCGCGAGCATTTCGAGATAGTAGGTATTCATAGCCGCGGCTGCGTCGCCGAAATACTGCTCGAAGAACCTCTCTCGCGCTTTCTCGACGTCGGTATTTGCGTCCCAAAGCAATTTACTTAAAAGATAACTCTTATAGCGTGTAAAGTGCGTTAAGCCGTTCGTATTCCATATACCTTGGCTGTATACTTGCACCGCGCCCTGCTCCAAGCAAAACCGCACGTTCTCGGCTATAGTGTCGAATGTATTGTAAGGATAAAAATAATTATGGAAATTGGTTTCGTATATCCAGAAATGCGTTGTATCGGTAACTGCGTTCCACCCGATGATATTTTCATACGAGGATTGATTTACCGAATCATACAGTTTATGCGTATATTTTGCCTCGATAGGCGCATTGACGACGCCCACGTTTTTACACACGACCGACTCGTCAACGGGTTTATACGTGCCGTCGGCTTGCTTTATAACGGGCGGAGTTTTCGTCGCGTGATACGCAAATATCCACACGCGTATGGTGCGCTCGATTCCCTCGGCTTTCGCCTTTTCGTTGATACGCGCCGCCAATTTATTGGCAAATCGAATGAGTACCGCCGACTCCGCGCCGTACTTTTCCACCGACGCTTTGCACGCCTCGCACGAACACCAGGTAGGAACGTCTTGTTGCGTAAATGTAACGTCGCTGTATTCGGGATAATTTCTGATATCTTCCATATACCAGTCGGCGGCATATTCCACCATGGCTTCGAGCGAGTTTTCGGGATCGTCCTCGTCCGTCACGCCGTGCGCCGAATAACACAGTTGTTCTCCGCCGTCGGATACCCAATCGGGATGCGCAGTGCGCGTTTTTTCGTCAAACACTACGAACGAATTGTGCCAAACGTTGTTGCCGTCGCCCCGAAGCGGCAAATAGAAATCCGCGTCGGTGATTTTTGCCGCCATCATCGCCTCTTCGCCGTACAAACCGTTGACGGCGCCGACCGCCGCATCCGATTGCTCGATGATATCGAATTTCGGCAACATAACTTTCTCGCCTTTCTTCACGGCGTACAGTACCGTGTCGATCCAAATAAATTCCAAACCTATCGTATGTTCCAAAAATACGGTAGCCGCACGTTTGATGCCGAGATGCGTGGGCGAATTGATAAACACCGAGTTGCCCGCGCTCTTAATATAACAGCCGTCGCGCCGAAGTTCTTCCGGCAAGGTAAGACCGGCATTGTCAAACATCTTGCACTTGCCTACCGCAATATATTTATCGGTATCGGAATATACGGCGTTTTCGTCTTCTTCTTCGACTTGTATATCGGCGTCGACCGCATATCGCAACTGCGCCGCGATATACCGAGCCGCCGTTATTTCATATTCGTGCGCCGACTTCGGATATATGATTGTGTATTCGGTAACACCGTCTTCAGCAATGAACACATTGTCGGTTTTCGTAATATTTACCTTATGCAAGCCGCCCTCGTACGGGCGGTCTGACGTTTCGGTCACGGGATTACGCGGTTTTTCGTCCGTTCCCGCTTGCCCGTCTTTACTTGCGCAACCGTTACAACCGCAACCCATCGCACCGAATGCCAAACAAATAACAAGCGCCAATGACAACAGCGACATTGATTTTTTCCCTTTCATGTGTTAGCTCCTCACTTTACCGTTACTTTGTGCGTATACGTTTGCACATTGCCCGCCTCGTCGTACGCCATGATAACCACGGTGTACTCGCCGGCATAAGCGGGAACAAACGCATTGGAATTTGCGTTTATATATACCATTGCACCCTTGGGCGTGAACACACACTTCGATACGCGAATGTTCTCCGTCGCAGTTATATTGTCGCTGACTTCCACGCTCGGCAACACGAATGTTTCCCCGACTTTGCCTTCCGTAGCGGGAGAGCCTTTTACCGCGATCGTAGGCGCGTCTTCGTCGAATACGCCCACCACGTAGTTAAAGTTTTGCGTATTGCCGCCGAACGCATCCGACGCTGTATAGGAAATAAGATAATCGCCGTATTCTTCGACTTTGAATTGATATTCTCTCGAACAGACGGCATGATCCAGTCTCACTCCGTCAACGGACGTTGCCGTCTCCCCGTTCGGCATGCGAACGGATACGCTTACGCGCGCCATGGGATCGAGCACGTCTACGGCAAACGCCTCATGCACAGTCACCGTGCTGCCGATATGCACCGATCCGCCGAAATCCCCCGCCCTGGAAATATACGGCGCAGTGTTGTCGTACGGGTTTGCCGAAATCGGTTGACCGCCGATTGCGGAAAGCGTAAACGCCGCACCGTTCTCCGCATTCTCGAAGCCCATTTCGCAATAAACATAATCGGACGTAAAACCGTTAAACGCTTCTCCGTCATCCCAGCGTAACACTTTGAGAGACCAATTGCCGCCGAATGACCAAGCGTTGTTTCCAAACGACAGCATGACCGACGTAGGCGAGGTGTATGGCACAAACATGGGCGTAACGCCGATACGCGTACTGCCCGACACAAACGTTGCGTTGCCTTCATTGTCGCGCTCGAGTTTGCACGTAACCGTTTTGCCCTCGTCGGCAGCGTCTTTCAACTTCAAATATATCGACCGAAACGCCGAACGATTGGGCTGCGTCGCAAATTCCACCGAGAAATTCTCGAGCAGCAATTCGCGGTCAAACGTGAAGTTGCCGTTTGCGGCGGTTGCCGAAACCGTCGCGTTATAGTCCGTCTTTTCAAACTCTATATCGTTAAACGTAAAATAATTTTCTATTTTAAGGCGCATACGGTTGCCTTCGGCAACGAAAGGCAAAATACATTCTATATCTTTTTCCCACTTGCCGCCGCCCGCTTCATATGTGATTTTTATGGTGTCGCGGTTATTTATAACGCGCGGTATATATACTTCGTCCGTAGCAACGGTACGTTCACCGGCGGCATCCTTTACCTTAACGATAGCGGGTACGCTTTGTTCCGTACCGTTTGCAAAATTCGTGGCGTTTACTTGCGGCAAAAAATAACGTCCGCCCGATATGAAAGTTTTGGGCAAAGTCGGCTCGGTCAAGAATACCGGCGTATCGCTTGCCGTTACTTTGAGTATATAACTTTTCGTATCCGTTTGCCCGCAGATGTCGGTGGCAGTGTACGTTACCGTCCAATCGCCGCTCTGCATGGGGCGAAATTTCCCGTTTTGCGCAACGATTTCCTCGTTACCGAAAGTTGCTTTTACCGTGAGCGTCGTAGTTTCGCTCGTCGGTAAAACCGTCGCCGCACGCACCGACACGAGCTCGCCCGTAGTTGCCGCATCGGTTTCGGTATCGACTGTGACGGTAGGCACGGGCACGTCGTCCGTCCGTACGGTTATGACTTCTTGTGCCGGGTTGTCGAGCGGGTCTTGTGCCGTATACGTTATAAAGTAGAAGCCCGCGTTTTGCGTGGCGAATCTTTCGTCCAAAGCGGCAACGTCCGTGCGTGCGCCGCTTTCCGTTTCGGCATATTCGACTTTTGCCGCAACCTCGCACACGCCGAACTGCATATCGTAGGCGGTTGCCGTAGGCACGGGGAACGAGCCGCCGACCTTTGCTGCCGGAACATTGTCCGTCCATGGCGTATCTACGGTGATAACGGGTGCAACGTCGTCGGATATCTTATCATCGGATAAATCGATACCCGCAACTTTTGTAAGGCGGAAACCCGCCGAATCCGACAAATATTCGGACGCTTGCACACTTAAACGCACACGCCCGCTCGGAAAACCGGTAAACAATGTATCGAAATACGCGGGATCGTCCAGATCGATGATCATGCGCTTGCGGGTCGTCGGCTCGTTTACGTCGTAATACAGCATGTTGGAATCGTCGTCGTACCACATGCGCATGGGCGCTTCGGCGGGAGCACCCACACCGCTACTATGCATAAGCCCGGTGAACGTATGGCACGACATGGTGTGCCAACTCGACTCGCCGATAAAAACCTTACCCGTATACCACTCCACACTCGTATATCGCTGTCCCGTGGCGCAAGCAGAAACCACCGAGTAATTTTGACCTTCCCAGCCGCGGTACTGAATCGATACCGACACGTCGGGATCTTCGACGTCGGTAAGCGTAAAATACAGTCTGCGATAATCTGCCGTACCGGCCTTGGTCGGCGTAGCGTATCCTTCAAACAGCGACTCGCTCGCATTCCATTCGTTCAAATCGATAACCGTATTCAACGTAAGCGTGTCGCCTTTACTGAGCCAAGCTTGCAGACCCGCACCGCAATAGCCGTCTGCTTGCACGTATTTTGCCGTAGAGTTTGCACCCACAGTGTACGCCGCCGTAACAGTCTCGCTCGCCGCACGCGATTCGATTTTTTCGCTCGTAGCCAACGCTATCGTGCCGATACCCAAAAGGCAAACGCACGACAATATAGCGATGACAAAATTCAATCGAATTTGTTTGAGATGTTGCATATTTTTCTCCTTATCCTTTAATTATCAGCCCTTAATGCCGCCAACCATCAAATTACCGAGCAAACGCTTTTGCAACAGTAGAAAAACAATAAGAATGGGAATGAATATCATCATGCTTGCCGCCAGCCGCATAGGTACGGAATTCATTCCGTTTTCCGTCGTCTTTGACATCCAATACAGCCCGTACGCCGCCGTAGGAGAAGACGGCAAATATATGAGCGGCGTTTGGTAATCGTTCCAAAATTCTATGAACTTGATAAGTATTACGGTAAACAACGTGTTTCGCACCACCGGTAACACGATTCGAAATAATATGGCTACGTTTCCCGCACCGTCTATTTTTGCCGCTTCGGTAAAGTCTTTCGGAAGCGCGCGAAATACGTTGTAAAACACCAAGAAATATAAACCCAAGTAACTTGCGTTCATGATCCACATGCCCCAAATGTGGTCGTAAAGTCCGAGCGTACGTGACACAATGATTTGCGACGGCATATTGCCCACAATAGGCAATATCATGGTAACGATAGCAATCGAATAAAGCAAACCGCTGAACTTATTGCGAAAACGAGCGCACAAATAAGCCGTGATACACGGCACAATACCCGCTACGATCGCGGAACCTACGGCATATAAAAGCGAATTTATATACATGCGGTCGAGATATACAAGTTTCGTTCCTATCTTGTCGTTCGTAACCGCAATATAGTACTTTTGGATTACCGTGCCGTAATTCCAAACCCATTCTTTCGGGAGTCCCACCGGATCGTTTATAAAGTCCAAATAGTCCTTAAACGACGTAAAAAATCCCCAAACAAACGGAATGATCAGCGAGATCACATATAGCACAAGCACAACAAGCATGACGATCATCACGGGAGAAAACCGTGTACGCGTTGCCCCACGCTTTTTCTTCTTAATATGCATTGCGCTTCCTCCCTAATCGGCACTCGGTCCGAATTTGTCCAAGAGCCACCGCACCAAAAACGTGATCGGCACGGCGACAAGCGTCATCCATATACCCATAGCGGCAATGATAGGGTTTTGCGCCGGCGCATATACGCCCGCAAGAGTTTCTTTATATAGCCAATAGCCGTACGAAATAATACCGGGAGGCGCGGAACTGCCGTAAAAGTTGAATATACTCAACTGATTGGTAAAGATCCCCGCAACGCCGGTCACCAAAAAGGTTGCGAGTGTGGGAAACACCGACGGCAACGTTACGTGCCAAAACTCGCGTATACCGATCGCTCCGTCCATACGCGCCGCCTCCACTTGCTCGGGCGGTATCCCGTACATGGCATTCACGTACATAAGCGTAGTTACGCCGAAACTGACCCACAGATTATAAAACAATATCGTACCGAGTCTCGTATCGGGATTGGAAAGCAGTCCCAATGTTTTAGGGTCGCCGGTTATTTTCGCCGCGATACCCGCCATAGCGCCGTCCACAAAATATTGAAACACGACGGTCATAACGATACTCGATACTATACTCGGCACAAATAACGCGACGCGAAAAAACTTGGAGCCAAACATTCCTTTGTATATATAGTACGAAAAAAGCAATGCAAGCGGCGTACCTATTAAAAGAGGCAACGCATATCCGAGTAAAGAAATTTTCGCCGCAAGTATCAACTCGGTATTGGCAAAAATTCGATGCCACGCTTCTTTGAGATTGCCAAACAGCGTCCACGTGGTCGTATTCGTGCTTACGTCTATATTTTGAAACGCCAACAGTAGCGAATTGAAATTGACGCCCAAATAAAACACGCAAAAGTGCAGTACCGGCCACGCAATAAATGCGATATAAAAAATCAAATCATACTTGCGCATTTTGATGCGTTTTTTCTTTATAAGCGGCATACCATCCATAAATATTCCCTCGCTTTTACGCGCTATTTCTTCATTTCCGCATACCAAGTATTCTTTTGATACGCAATCATCGAATCGAATACTTGTTGCGCGGTGAATCCCGCGTGCAAGGCTTCGGGCGCGTATTCATATATGTGTCCGCCTAAATTACAGCGATAATATCTGCCAGATTCGAAGAACGCTTGATTATTGGCAAACAGTCTTGCGTCCGATATGGGATAAATAATATCTTCGGCATTTTTCGACTGCGCCCATAAGTCTTTGGCAAACGCCGTCATATTCACCCAAGTATCGCTGTCTTCGTCTATATCGTAGTCGAACGCTTTGAGCGCCGAGGTGATTTGCGTAAATTCTCTCAGCATTTTGTCCGAATGTACAAAGCGAATAAACTTGCCCACAATGTCTTTCTTTTCTTCCGCAAGCGTAGATTTTACAAACGTCATGCCTTGCGCCGTATCCAAAAACGTTTGCCCGCCACCTATTTCTTTGTCGGTTGCTTTGGGCATGGGCATAAATCCGAAACTGCGCTCGTTTTTGTCGCCCGCGCCATAGCGTCGGTTGGTATCGTTAAACGCGTCGGTCGCCTCGCCCTCCCACCAGCTACCGTCGATAAGCATAGCTATATAGTTGCTCCCGTCTTTGCCGGACGCCAAGTATTTGGCTTGCGCGTCTGTATGGCTGAGCACGCCGTCGTAAGCGCCGGCCGACTGCCAATCCGTGTTGTCGAGTATCGTTTCCACGAATTCAAGCGCTTTGAGTCGTCCTTCTTGCCGTGCAAGCTCGTACGCATTCGACTCGGTAATCTCCGTGCCGTTCGCGTCGCCGTAACGGGATCCGTCGCTGTTGATAAGTCGAGTGGCTGTACCGTTTAGCGAGAAATTCAAACGCATTTCCGACCCTTCGTGGTCGGTAATAAGCGCTTTAAGCAAGCCGCTGATGTAGTTTTTATATTGCAGCCCCGACCAAATAAAGGGAACGACGCCCTTTTGTTTGATATATCTGCATAAATCATAAAAATCTTGGTAGGTGGCGGGCAATCCGTCGTCGTCCGTGCCGCTCTCTCCGTCGGGACCGGCGGAACGGTTTGTCATGTCGCTCGTAAATTTATCGTATATACTTACCTGCGAACGGTAATCTTTGCAAAAATAGAAACCTTTTTCTTTCCACAAATCTTTATTGTAGATGATTCCTTCATAGCTCGAATAATGCGGCAAAGCGTAATAATGTGCCGTACCGTCCTTGTCCACGCTGAAATACTTTTTTTGTTCTTCGGTCATTTTATCCGTAACAGTGCGATTTTCTCCGAATTCGGTAAGCGGCGTATCCAGCCAATCGGTCATATCGTAAAAAGCATCGGCAGCATATGGCGCATGAAAATACATGTATTCGGTAAAATACACTTCATTCGTACCGCTTTTGATCGTAATTGCTCCGTCGGTAAAATATTCCTTTCGGTTATCCATAAGAATTTGTACGCCTTTCTTTCCGTTGACGCCTTCATAATCGGCATACAATTCTTCGAACTGCCGTTTGATCGAAATCAGCCAATCTGCTCTGAATCCGGCATAAAAATTATATACGTAAATTTGTGTTTTCGCCGGATCGATTTTCTCCGAAAACGGGTCGTCGTTATCGTGACTACACCCCGTTGCAAATGCTATAGAAAATAACAATAACATACTCAACATAAACGCAGTTACTTTACTTTTCTTATTTGCTTTGCTCATATTTTCCTCCAATAAGATTAAAGTATTTTATGTATTGTTATTATATCATTCGGCGGGGGGGGGGGGGGTGGGGGGGGGGGGGGGGGGGGGGGGGGGGGGGGTCTTTGT
>ERZ1090879.185-NODE-185-length-42664-cov-11.895515_pt1 | contig 42664 bp, 30 predicted proteins | sample MGYA00478472_ERZ1090879 | MGnify/ENA primary metagenome ERZ1090879 (study PRJEB33644, sample SAMEA5815723) | chicken gut metagenome | biome: Chicken; feature: Gastrointestinal Tract; material: Caecum | place: Ireland | collected 2019-01-01 | study: A study of the... | reverse complement strand
TGGATCTCATCAAGGAGATCGCGGGGGAGCGGCTGGTCATCATGGTCACGCACAATCCGGAGCTGGCAAAACGCTATTCTTCGCGCATTGTGGAACTGAAAGACGGGCAGATCATTTCCGATTCCAACCCGTTCCGCGAGGACGAGGCGGAGCAGGAGGTCGCAGAACCGCAGCCCGTATCGCAGAAAAAGAAACAAAAGACGAGTATGTCCCTGCTCACGGCGCTGCAGCTGAGCGGCAGGAACCTCCTCACGAAAAAGACGCGCACTCTCATCACGTCCATCGCGGGGAGCATCGGCATCATCAGCGTCTGCCTCGTGCTGGCGCTTTCCTCTGGTTTTTCAAACTATATCCGCAAGACGGAAGAGGATATGCTTTCCTATTATCCTCTCCAGATCACGGAAACGACGCTCGACCCCATGGCGATCATGAGCGGGCTCGCTTCGGCGAGCGATATGCCGGATCTGTCCGAACTGGACAACAAAGTGTACGTCAATTCTTTCCTGACGCAGATCGCGCAGGGCATGACCGTGTCCAACAACATTGCGCAGGAAGGGTACATCGACTATATTTATGAGGGGCTGGACGAATCGCTGTATTATGCCATCTCCGACGACACGGGCGTCACGCTGACGGACAATCTCTTCACGACGGTCAAAACGAAAGACGCCGAGGGAAATGCCCTGACGGAAGTGCGCTCCCTCTCCTCGCTGAAAGAGTATTTTACGGAGGTACTTTCCAAACAGGAAGAGAAGTACGCCCAGATGTCCTATCTCGTCAACTATCTCGGCTCGGTGATCAACGAGATGCCGGGGACTTCGCAGTTTGACATCGACAGGGATCGCTATTCCGAATATGTCCTGTCCCAGTACGACGTTTTGAAGGGTACGTTCCCTCAAAATCAGAACGAAGCGGTGCTTGTCATCGGCGGAAACAACGACTTGACCGACCTCACTCTTGCGCAGCTCGGCTACATCGACGAGGACACCTTCTTAAGCCTGTTCGAGCTGGGCGGCGGAGACACGCAGGGCGCGGAAACGGAGGAGATCCAGGGCTATCTCTCCTATACCTTTGACGAATTACTGGAAAAACCCTTTACCTTATTTTACAACGACGAAGTGTATCGGCAGACGGATTATTCGGCCGATCCGCAGGCGCAGTATCCCTTTGAATACGTCGGCAACAGAGGAAACTATGAACAGGACGGCACTCTCCTGGATGCAACACAGGAGCAGGGCGTCCAGATACGCATTACGGGGATCCTGCGGCTGAAAGACGGCCTGACCTACGGCTGCCTTTCCAACGGACTCAACGTCACCGAACAGCTTGTGGATAACTATATTCAGAAAAATATGCAATCCGAGATCGTTTCCTGGATGCAGAGGGACTTCAGCGGCACGCCGACAAGCGGCGGTCACATCAGCTTTATGGGGCAGGAGATCTATCTCTCCCCGGCGGCGCATCTCAACGGAACATACTACACGCAGATCAGCGAAGATCTTGCGGGATATATCCCTGCGGGAATGGAATTTCTCAAAAACGCCTTCATCACCAACAGTACGGGCAACAACATGACGCTGCGCTCTCTCGGGGGAACGGACGTCCCGAACGAGCTCGCCATTTACCCGAGGGACTTTGAAACCAAGGAACAGATCGTAAAGTATCTGGATGCCTGGAACGACGTCAAAGTCGCAGAGGCACAGGCGAAGTGGCTGGAAACGCATGAAACACTGGACGATTACGACGGCCCCACGGAGATCACTTACACGGATACGGTGGGGGTGCTGATGGGGATGATGCAGACGATTTTGGACGCCATTACTTACGTTCTGGTCGCGTTTACGGGCATTTCCCTCGTCGTTTCCACAGTCATGATCGGCGTTATCACCTATGTTTCGGTGGTGGAGCGGACAAAGGAGATCGGGATTTTACGCTCCATCGGCGCGCGGAAAAAGGACATCAAGCACGTGTTCAATGCGGAAACCTTCCTGATAGGACTGTGCGCAGGCCTCATCGGCATTGCGGTGGCGTACCTGCTGCAGGTGATCATCAACGCCATTCTCACCCCGCTCACGGGCATTGCAGGGCTTGCCGCCCTTCCCTGGCTTGCGGCGGTCATCATGGTGGTCATCAGCATTGTTCTCACCCTCCTTTCGGGACTCTTCCCCGCTTCTGCGGCGGCGCGCAGAGATCCTGTTGTTGCACTCAGAACAGAATAACGTACCTGTCTTTTTTGGACAAAACGGGCGCCCGCGGCATTTGCCGCGGGCGCTTTTTCGTGCAGGAAAAAGTCTGTCGGCTATCCTTGGAACAGCCGCTTTTCCGCCGTATAATGGAAAGGAAAAGAGGGGAGGCCCGTGCGCTTTCCCGAATGAAGTCTGTTTGGGAGGAAGTTATAATGATTTACATTTGCGATGCGCAGGGCAATGCCGTGGGCTGTATTCCGCAGCACGTGGTGCAGGGCTCCGGCGAGGCGTGCGTGCTGACCGTTGCCGCGCCCGTTGCGGAAAGCGCGCAGCTTTCCGTTTCTTACCGTCTGCCTTCGGGGACGGGTACGGAAAAGCAGGTCCTTACCTGCATCGGATTGCTGGAAGGGGTGCAGGGGGAAGGCGGGATCCCTCTGTACGGCTGGCGGGGGCCGCTGCCCGCATCCGTCACCGCGCATTACGGTACGGTTGCGGCACAGTTTTCCTTTCTCGGAGCGGACGGAAGCGTTCAGGCGGGTGCGCCCGTTTTGTTCACGGTCGAGCGCGGGGTGGAGGCAGAGCTGCCCGCCCAGCCTTCTTCGGACGTTTACGAACAGATCCTGGAAGCGATCGCGCAGGTTAAGGCGGACGTCGTTGCGGCAAACTTTGCGGCGCGCTCACTGTATGCTTACCGCGAAGGGACAGTCTATGCGGCGGGGGAGATCGTCTATTGTCCCGAGGCGGCCGTATACGGCACGTTTGTGCGCTCCCTCGTTTCGGACAACGCTGTGCCGCCCTATTCTCAGGAGGGCGTATTAAACGGGAGCGCGTGGGAGGAAGTTTGTACCTTTCAGGATGTCTACACACAGGCAAGCGCGGCGAAAGAGAGCGCCGATAAGGCAAAGATCAGCGAGGATGCGGCGCTTGTCTGGGAAGAAAGGGCGGCGTATTTCGGTGAAAGTGCCGAACTGCAGGCAAACATCGCAAGCGAGGCGGCGATGGCAGCGATGCGTTCCCAAAACGAGACTTATGCCAGCGAGCGCATTGCAAAGGAAAGTGCGGAAGCGGCGGCAGAAAGCGCGGCGGCCGCGCAAGCGGCGGCGAGCTCGGCTCTTTCCTATAACTATCAGTATGAGTCTTACGATTCCCTTCCCCGTCCCGGCAGCACAAGCTATCTCTATATGATCCCTTCTGGTTCGGGCGAAGCGGGCGAGGAATACGACGAATACGCCTGGTCGGAACAGAAAAACAATTACGAGAGAATAGGGTCTGCGGTGAAAAAAGCGGACCTCTCCGACTTTATCACCAAAGAGTTTGCCAATTCGATCGTCTGCACTGCCGCTCCCGTTCAGACGGAAAGCGTTCCCGCGGTGGGCGCGGCTCTTTCCGTGGCGGTCTCTTCTTTCGCGAGGACTCCTCAGGAGGGGGACTGCTTTTCCGCTCTCTGTAAGTACGGGCAGACGGAAAAATTATATTACGTGTGTGCAAAGATCCTCTCGGTTTCTGCTTCCGCTGTGCAGGCGCAGGTGATTTCCTCGGTCGGTTTCGAGGGGGCAGATGCTGCCGAAATTGTCCTGACGGAAGAACAGATCGCCCAATACGAATCTGCCGATTGCGATACGACGATCACCCTCTCTTCCGACGTCGACGGGACGAAAAAGTTTGTGCTCCTCGATCTCGGCAGGCTCGGCCGCGCGATCATGACGGGTGCGCAGGGAGGATATACCGCAACTTTCAGCAAGGAGGAAAATGTTTTTGTCTGTCTGACTGTACAGGGGAACCAATTATTTGTCAGATTTTTGTTTGCTTTGGCGGTTCCGGAAAGTGCGGATGCGGGTAAAATTCCCGCCGTCAATGGGACGGGCAGCGGTTACACGCTCGTCTCTTCGGTGGCGCGCGCGGATGAGGCGACGCACGCGGACATGGCAGACTCTGCAACCACGGCGCAGAGTGCAACGACGGCTGACAGTGCCGCGAATGCCCAGCAGTTGGGAGGGGTCGCCGCAAGCGATTATGCGCTGCGATCGCAGCTTCCCGAGGCAAACCCCGCGCAGGAGGGGACGGAAGAACTCTCTTCTGTCAGGATCGGGGACAATGTTTATAAAATTGCCGCGGGATCGGGCGGGGGAGAAGACACGGTCGATCTGGGGGAATTTGACGCTTCCGTCAGTACTTCCCAGAACGGCGGTTTTACGACGACGGTGCCTGTCGATGCGCAGCTGCAGGAAAAGCTGTCCTCTGCGCGGCACGTCTCTTTTACCGTCGTCACAGCTGCCGAGGGGATCACGTTAAAGCAGAAATATACCATTCCCGTGTCAAACTCCATGGAGATCACGGGGTATATGAAGGCGGCAAGCGCAATGGGGTTGGTCGACGTTTCGGGCGGCGATAACCTCGAACCTTACGACCATGGTTATACCATCGGCAGATTCAGGCCGTCCAACGATGACGGATCCGAATACGGTCTGACCGTTTACGGGATAGAAGACAATCCGAGGCTTCGTCTCCCTTATCCTTATTCGTATGACAGCGGGAAAGTGCCTGTCGTCAGGTCGGACGGGACGGGGTACGAATTGCAGTCAGGAGTGGCGAGAATGTACAGGCATCACATCTATATCCTCGATGAGGACAGATTCCTCGAACTCATCTCCACCTCTTCCAAGGGGATCCAGAACTTTTCAGAACTCAAAGAGGAGGAGATCATCCTCATCAAGGTGATCACGGATATGGGGCAATCTCCCGTTTTCCCTGTGGTGGCCTATAATCTTCTCAGCGAAGATCAGCTGATGGAAATCTACTATATCAATGCGGGCGTTTATGATATGCTGACTTTTGCGTTTGATATGGCGGTAGAGGACAGCGTCGTTTCTCTGTAAGGGAAAAGCCGCCGCGCAGAAAAATTCTGCGCGGCGGCTTTTTGTCCGCAAAAGGGCGAAACGGTATCCTGTTTTTTGTACATTTTTTTTAAAACCGCCGCGCGGAGCGCGGCGGAAAAAATCAGTGTTCAAGCGTTTTTTCGATATAAGGGGCAACCTCGTCGATGTCGAGGCGGATCTGCGCCATCGTGTCGCGGTCGCGGACGGTGACGGAATTGTTTTCCAGCGTGTCGAAATCGATGGTGATGCAGTAGGGGGTGCCGATCTCGTCCTGGCGGCGGTAGCGTTTGCCGATGGAGCCCGCTTCGTCGTAGGTGACCATAAAGCGCTTAGCAAGCTTTTTGTACACTTCCCTTGCCTTTTCGGAAAGGTTTTTCTGCAGAGGCAGGACGGCCGCTTTATAGGCAGCGAGGGCGGGATGGAAGTGCATGACGGTACGAACGTCGCCCCCTTCCAGCTCCTCTTCTTCGTACGCTTCGCAAAGGACGGCGAGCATCAGCCTGTCCGCGCCGATGGAGTATTCCACGACGTACGGGATATACTTTTCGCCCGTGGCGGGGTCGAGGTAATTCATGTTCTTGCCCGAATATTCCTGGTGACGGGAGAGGTCGTAATTGGTGCGGTCGTGAATGCCGTTGAGTTCGGACCAGCCGATGGGGAACAGATACTGGATGTCGCACGCGGACTTTGCGTAGTGCGCCAGCTTGTCGTGGTCTTTGAAGCGCAGGTGCTCTTCCTTGAAACCGAGTCCGAGCAGGAAGTTTTTGGCTTTCTGTTTGTATTCTTCGTAGTATTGCAGATCTGTGCCTTCCTTGCAGAACCACTGGTGTTCCATCTGTTCAAACTCGATGGTGCGGAAGATGAAGTTTCCGGGCGTGATCTCGTTGCGGAACGCCTTGCCGATCTGCGCGATGCCGAAAGGAACTTTGGCGCGGGTGGTGCGCTGCACGTTGAGGAAGTTGACAAATTCGCCCTGCGCGGTTTCGGGGCGCAGGTAAATTTTGTTCTGGCTCTCGTCCGTGACCCCGCGGGAGGTCTCAAACATGAGGTTGAACGTGCGGATGGGCGTCCAGTTGTGCTTGCCGCAGTTGGGGCAGGCGACTTTGTGCTCCTCGATATACGCTTCCATTTCCTCGTTGGTCATGGTATCGGGGTTGACTTTTCCCTTGGAATGCGCCTCGATCAGGTTATCCGCGCGGAAACGCGCCTTGCACTCCTTGCAATCCATTTTGGGGTCGGTAAAGGAGGCGGTGTGGCCGCTCGCTTCCCACACGCGGGAATTCATGAGGATCGCCGCGTCCACGCCGTAAGAGTTGTCGCTTTCCTGCACGAACTTTCTCCACCAGGCGCGCTTGATGTTGTTTTTGATCTCCACGCCTACGGGGCCGTAGTCCCAGGTGTTCCCCATGCCGCCGTAGATCTCGCTGCCGGGGAAAATGATGCCGCGCGTCTTGCAAAGGTTGACGATCTTGTCCATCGTAACTTCATGTTTGTCTGCCATAGTACACCTCAAACAATAATTCTCTCTTATTTTACTTGTTTGCCGCCGTAAAGTCAATGATTTGCGGCTATATCTTCAAGATTTTATACAAAAGGGGAGCGATGGTCAGCCCTGCGAACAGGGTGAGAAAATATTTCAAAAAGCTGAACCATTCCCCTTCGGGCAGGAGGAATTCCAGCGGCAGGAAAAACGCCGCCGCGACCCCGCCCGCGATGAGGAGACGGAACAGTCTGTGCGGCCAATTTTTCGTGTCCTGCAAAGGGAAAAACATTTCTTCCAGCAACAGCCCCGCGGCCGTAGCGAGGGTGATGGCGGAGATCTGGAACATCGAATGGGTGGCGGTGCGTTCAATGAACAGCAGGGGCAGGGTGAGCAGGGCGATGCAAAGATAGACGTACAGCCTTGCGCCGTACCATTTCGTGTAGATCAGCTGCCACGAAAAGGCGCAGGCGACGCCGATGCACAGCCCCGTCAGCACGTCGGTGGGGTAATGCACGCCGAGGTACAGCCTGGAAAGCATGACCAGAAAGACAAACACCGCGCTCAGCGCGATGGCGAGCGGCCTGCGCAGGCGGATGGCGAGGGTGGCAAAAAAGCCGCTCGTTGCCGTGGAATGTCCGCTGGGGAAGCTCATGTCCGCGTCGAGGTCGGCGGTGGAAACGAGCGGGTTGTCCACGTGGACTCTGTCCACGACGCCTGCGGCGTAAGGGCGCGTCCTGCGCACGGCGCTCTTGATCCCCGTGGTGAAACAGCTTGCCGTCATCACGGTGAGCAGAGCCTGTTCGCCCGTGCGTTTGGAAAAGCAGAGGAACACGACGGCGATGATCGCCGCAATGATGAGTTCTTCGCCCAGCGCGGTAAAGACGGAAAAGAACACGTCCAGAAAGGGACAGCGTATTTTTTCCAGCGCCTGCAAAATCGCCTGATCCATAGAGTACTCCGAAAGGTTGTTTTTTCCCGCAAGGAGAAAAACCTTAAAAAAATTATACCATAAATTCGCAAGGCGGTACAACTTTTTTTGCCTTTATTTTTCAGTTGTGTTATAATGTTGTTATGTTATCCGTATTATTGGGCCAAAAAGAGGGCTATACTTTTTATTACAGCCTGCGCGACGGAACCAACGTTTCGGGCGGCGGGCTGAAAGAAGGGGAGCTGGTCTGTGACGAAAACTGCACGCAGAAAGAGCTGATGCTGCGCACGCTGATCAATAAGTGCATGAACGACGGGATCGCGCGCGTCTTTACGCGGGACGTGTGGGGACAGGATCTTGCGCGGTTCGGCTTTGAACGGGAGGGAGATATCTTCGTCTCGGACGCGGAAAAACTGCGCCTTCCCCACGATTGTAAACACGGTTAAAAAACGGAGGATGAGAGATGCTCAGCGATATCGAAATAGCAAAACAATGCAAAATGCAGGAGATCGGCAAAATTGCCGCAAAGCTCGGATTAAAGGAAGAGCAGATCGAACATTACGGAAAATATAAGGCGAAGATCACCGCCGATTTTTCCGCGCGCAAGGGGAAGCTCGTGCTCGTCACGGCCATCAACCCCACCGCTTCGGGCGAGGGAAAGACCACCGTTTCCATCGGCCTTGCGGACGGAATGTCCCGTATCGGCAAAAAAGTCTGCCTTGCCCTGCGCGAACCCTCCCTGGGCCCCGTGTTCGGCATCAAGGGCGGCGCCGCGGGCGGCGGCTATGCGCAGGTCGTCCCGATGGAGGACATCAACCTGCACTTTACGGGCGACCTGCACGCCATCACGGCGGCCAACAACCTGCTCTGCGCCATGCTGGACAACCACATTTTCCGCGGCAACGAGCTGGACATCGATCCCGAAAAGATCTATTTCCGCCGCTGTCTGGACATGAACGACCGTTCCCTGCGCAACATTACCATCGGGCAGAAAGGGGAGGGCGTGGAGCGCGAAGAGCACTTTGAGATCACGGCCGCGTCCGAGATCATGGCCATCCTCTGCCTTGCTACCTCTTTGAAAGATCTGAAGCGCCGCATCGGCAACATCATCGTGGGCGAAAACCGCAAGGGCGAATACGTCTATGCGCGCGATCTGAAAGCGGAGGGCGCCATGACCGTCCTTCTGAAGGACGCCGTCAAGCCCAACCTCGTGCAGACGCTGGAGGGCACGCCCGCCATCGTGCACGGCGGGCCGTTTGCCAACATCGCGCACGGATGCAACAGTATCATCGCCACCTATACCGCTCTTTCGCTGGCCGACTGGGTGGTGACGGAGGCGGGATTCGGCGCCGATCTGGGCGCGGAAAAATTCCTGGATACCAAGTGCCGCGTGGCGGGGATCCAGCCCGACTGCATCGTCATCGTGGCGACGGTGAAGGCGCTCAAACTGCACGGCGGTGCGGACAAGGCGAACCTTGCGCAGGAAGATCTTGCCGCGCTGGAAAAGGGAATGCCCAACCTGTACAAGCACATTGAAAATATGAAAAACGTCTACCGCAAGCCCGTCGTCGTGGCGATGAACCGCTTTGCCACCGACACGCCCGCCGAGATCGAGGCGGTGATGCGCGGCGTGGCGCAGGCGGGGGCGCAGGCGGTGTTTACCGACGTGTTCCTCAAAGGCGGCGAGGGTGGCGAAGAGCTTGCCAAAGCGGTCTGCGCGGCGGCGCAGGAAAAGAGCGAACTGCATTTTTCCTACGACCTGAACGACCCGATCAAAAAGAAAATTTCCGACGTCGTGAAAAGCGTGTACGGCGGTGCGGGCGTCACCTTCTCCGAACTTGCGGAAGAAAAGATCGCCGACGCCGAAAAGCGCGGGTACGGAAAACTTCCCGTCATCATCGCAAAGACGCAGTATTCCCTCTCGGACGACGCAAAACTTCTGGCGCGCCCGACGGGATTTACGGTGCACGTCCGCGACATCATCGTCAAGGGCGGGGCGGAATTCGTCGTCGCCGTGGCGGGCAGCATCATGCTGATGCCCGGCCTTGGAAAGCATCCCGCCGCCGAGCACATCGACGTGGACGAGCGCGGAGAAACGGTAGGGCTTTCCTGATTTTTTCGTAGCGAAAACGGGCATACGTTGCATTAAAATTCTGGTAAAACTTCTTTTTTGGAGAAATTTATGGAAGAAAAACTCAAACCTGTCGCAGAGGCGGCAAACTTCATCGAACAGATCATCAACGAGGACGTCGAAGAGGGAAAGGTGAGCGCCGTTCAGACGCGTTTCCCGCCCGAACCCAACGGCTACCTGCACGTCGGCCATGCCAAGAGTATGTTCGTCAACTTCGGTACGGCGCTGCGCTACGGCGGAAAGTGCAATCTGTTTTTTGACGACACCAACCCTTCCAAGGAAAAGACGGAGTTTGTGGACGCCATCCGCGCAGACATCCGCTGGCTGGGTTACGAATGGGCGCGCGAGTGCTATGCGTCCGACTTTTTCGATACCATTTACGAGTTTGCCCTGCGCCTCATCCGCGAGGGGAAGGCGTTTGTGTGCGACCTTTCCGCGGAAGAGATCAAAAACACGCGCGGCACGCTGACGGAACCCGGCGTGGAGAGCCCGTACCGCAACCGCAGCGTGGAGGAAAACCTCCGCCTGTTCACGGAGATGAAAGAGGGCAAGTACAAGGACGGCGAAAAGTGCCTGCGCGCCAAGATCGACATGGCTTCGCCCAACGTCAATATGCGCGACCCCGTCATCTACCGCATCCTGCACGCCACCCATCACCGCACGGGGGACAAGTGGTGCATTTATCCCATGTACGACTACGCGCACCCCATCTGCGACTATCTGCAGGGCGTGACGCATTCCCTCTGCACGCTGGAATTTGAAGATCACCGCCCGCTGTACGACTGGGTGGGGATCACCCTCGGATTTTCTCCCAAGCCCCGCCAGATCGAGTTTGCCCGTCTGAACATCACCAACACGGTGATGAGCAAGCGCTACCTCAAAAAGCTGGTGGAGGAAAAACTCGTCCACGGCTGGGACGACCCGCGTATGCCCACCCTTTCGGGCCTGCGCAACCGCGGCATTCCCGCGGCGGCGGTGCGCGATTTCTGTTCGAGGATCGGCGTCGCCAAGGCAAATTCCGAGTGCGAATATTCCTATTTTGAGGCGTGCGTGCGCGAATATCTCAACGCCCACGCGGAGCGCGCGATGGCAGTGCTTTCCCCGCTCAGACTCACCATCACCAATTACGAAGGGGAGGAAGAACTGGACTTCGACATCAACCAGACGGACGAGACGGCGGGAACGCGCAAAGTGAAGTTCGGCAAGCACCTCTTTATCGAGAGCACGGACTTCTCCCTCGACCCTCCGCCCAAGTACTTCCGGTTGAAAAAAGGAGGGTACGTACGCCTGAAAAACGCGTACATCGTGCGCTGTGACGACGTCGTGACGGACGAAAAGGGCAACGTGACGGAGGTGCTCTGTTCGTATGTTCCCGAAAGCCACAGCGGCAACGACACCAGCGGCATCAAGGTGAAAGGCGTCATCCACTGGGTGAACGCGGATACCTGCGTGGACGCGGAAGTGCGCCAGTACGAGAGCCTGCTGCGCGACGCGGATTACGTGGGCCAGGATTTCTCCGAGCGCATGAACCCCGACAGCGAAACCATCCTTTCCGCGAAGGCGGAACCTTATCTGGCGCAGGCGGCGGACGGAACGCCCTTCCAGCTGATGCGCACGGGATATTACAAAAAATGCACGGACGGGGACAAACTCGTCCTCTCCGAGATCGTTTCCCTGAAAGACAATTTCAACAAAAAATAAGACGGCACGGCCGCGCCTATGTGCGCGGCCGGTAAAATTTTCTGGCCGCAGAAAAACACTTTTTTGTGCGTGGGATTGACAAACCCGCTCTTTACAGCTATAATAGTAATAAGCACAGTTCCGTTTATGCGGAAACAAAATAATTGCAGAAAGATCAACAGGGAGAAACAACATCGTGAAGATCTGTAAAAATTGCGGAAAGGCGACCGGCGAGGACAAAGTCCGCTGCCCTTACTGCGGTTATCTTTTTGAAGAGGACTTAGACAGCGTTCTCAGCAAGATGAAAAGCAATCTGAACGCTTACAAGGAGGAGGTTGCCTCCGCGCAGCCCGCGGCCCAACCCGCGGCGCAGTCTGCCGTACAGCCTGCGGTGCAGCCTGCCGCACAGCCTGCGGCCCAGCCTGCCGCACAGCCCGCGGCGGAAGCTTCTCAGAAGGAGCGGTTCGAGCTTCTTACCGAGGTGGCGCAGCTGAAAGGGGAACTCAAGGCTCTGCACGGGGAGATCGACCGCATGAACGGGATGCAGTCCCGCTATTACGCGGCTCCTGCGGCGGAACCTGCCGCCCAGAAGAGCGCGGAACAGCCCGCGGCTCAGCCTGCACCGCAGGCGGCTCAGCCCGTCTACTATGCGCAGACCTATCCGCCCATGCCGTATGCCGTACAGCAGCCGTACGCGGCTCCTGCGGCGCCCGCGGCACAGAGGAGCGCGCCCGTTTCCAAAAAACGCACGCGCAGCGCCAACAGGATCGTCATTTCCATCATCGCTCTCATCATGCTGGGGCTTTCCATCGCGTTCTTCTTTACGCCGTGGATGAAGGGTACATACGAATTCAGCGGGCTGGATTCCCTCAAATACCTGTATGAAAAGCTGTTCAACAACGGCGGCAACGAGCGGATGCAGGCATTCCTCGACTACATCAGGACGGTGGAGTTTGCGCAGAACGAGATCCTCGCATCCGTCTGCCGCACCGTCTGCTACCGCGTTGTGGAATTCGGGATCCCCGTGTACTTTGTGCTTCTGGTACTCGGATTCCCGCTCCTGTTCAGTATGTTCGGCAAAGTGCGCGGCAAGGGCTGGCACCTTTTCTGTGCCTGGACTTCCTTCATCGTGGCGGGCATCCTCACCCTGATCTTCTGGTGGGTAGGGCAGTTCAATGCGCTCACCACTCTTTTCCTGGTCGGTGCAGGCGCAAACTTCGTCCGCGTTCTCTTCCTCCTGTTCTTCAAGGGGAAAAAAACGAATAACGGCGGACTCGAATAATTCAGAGTTATGAAAATTGCTATTGATGTCATCTTTATCCTGTTTCTGCTGGTGATGGCCGTTGTCGGGTACAGAAAGGGGTTTCTGAACAGGGCCTGGTGGCTGATGGACATTGTCATCATCGTCTTTCTGGGGATGAACTTTGAACCCAAGCTGACGCAGCAGTTGGGGGACGCGGGGCTTACCGCCGCCATAGAAGGCGCCCTTTCGGGGGCGGCGGGCGGGGATACCCTGTTCGGCAAACCGGTTGCGGACATTGCGCAGATCGCGGTATCCGTCATCGTGTGGGCGGGGCTTGCCATCGTCGTGGCGATCGTCATGGCCATCGTCAAGGCCATTTTGAAAAGTCTGCGCAAATTTCTCTCTTTCCGCGTCATCGACGGCGTTCTCGGGGCAATGTACGGCATGGTCATCACGCTGGTCGTGCTTCTCGTCATCGGCGCCGTTGCGGGAACTTTTACCGACTTTGCGGCCGTCTCTTCCGCGTACGATCTGTGCGGGCAGACGCATTTGTTCCGCTACATTTTCGGGGCAAATCCCTTTCAGGAAACCATCAACGCACATTTCCCTCTCGGCTCGTGGATCTACGGAGCCCTGCAATCCAAATAATTTTACGGCCGCGGCGCAAGCGCCGCGGCCGCATTTTTGCTTTTCGGGAAAAAATGCAATTTTTAATGAAATCGCTTTACAAATCAGCGCGGACTTGTTAAAATAGTATATAATAAATGCGACGACAGAGGACAAGCCTCCGCGATCCGCTTTTTCAGAGAGCTCCCGCAAGGTGAAAGGGGAGCAAGGCAGGGCGCGGCAGAGTATCCCCTCTCAGCACGCGGGGCGAAACGGCAAAAGGAAGTAGTCTTGCGCGCGGTCTTTCTTCCGCGTTATCAAAAAGGGCGTATGTTTGTATGTTTTGGTGGTCCCCTCTTAGTTTTCCGAAAACGAGAGGGGATTTTTTAAATCGTAAAAATTGTCAGAACCGCAAGGAGAAGAACAATGTCAGAGAAAAAGCTTTATTCCAAGGTAGACACGGCGATGAACTTTGTCGAGCGCGAAAAGGAAGTGATCGCGTTCTGGGAAAAGGAGCACGTGTTTGAGGACAGCGTGAAGGAGAGAGAGGGCGGAGAGGAGTTTTCTTTCTACGACGGCCCGCCCACGGCAAACGGCAAGCCGCACATCGGCCACATTCTCACCCGCGTGATGAAGGACATCATTCCCCGCTATCAGACGATGAAGGGCAAGCACGTCCTGCGCAAAGCGGGCTGGGACACGCACGGTCTGCCCGTCGAGCTGGAAGTGGAAAAGATGCTCGGCATGGACGGCAAGCAGGACATCGAAAAATACGGCATCGAGCCGTTTATCAAAAAGTGCAAGGAAAGCGTCTGGAAATACAAGGGCGAATGGGAAAAAATGTCCGAACGCGTGGGTTACTGGGCGGACATGGAAAACCCGTACGTCACCTACGACGACAAGTACATCGAGTCTGTCTGGTGGGCGCTGAAAGAGATCTGGAAGAAGGGGCTCCTGTACAAGGGGCATAAGATCGTCCCTTACTGCCCGCGCTGCGGCACGGCGCTCTCCTCGCACGAGGTGGCGCAAGGCTACAAGGACGTCAAGGAAACGTCCGTGTTCGTGCGCTTCAAGAGAAAGGGGCTGGAAAATTCCTACTTCCTCGCCTGGACGACTACGCCGTGGACGCTCCCTTCCAACGTCGCGCTCTGCATGAACGCGGACGAGGACTATGCGGAGATCGAGGCGGAGGACGGCTCGCATTACGTTCTGGCGCAGGCGCTCCTGCCCACTTTGTTTGAAAATTACAAGCTCCTGTCCGTCAAAAAGGGAAAGGAGTACGAATACGCGGAATACGAACCGCTCTTCACCTATGCGCAGGGCACCTTCCGCGAAAAGGCGTACTACGTCGTGTGCGACGGCTACGTCACGCTGACGGACGGCACGGGAATCGTCCACATTGCGCCCGCCTTCGGCGAGGACGACTACCGCGTGGGCAAAAAGTATTCGCTGCCCGTGGTCAACCTGGTGGACGAGCGCGGCTGTTTTGTGCCTGCCGTCAAGGAATTTGCGGGTACGTTTGTCAAAAAAGCGGACAAAGGCATCATTCAGATGCTCAAAGAAAAGGGGCTGTTGTTCAAGGAAATGGTGTACGAGCACAGCTATCCCCATTGCTGGCGCTGCGATACGCCGCTGCTGTACTATGCGCGCGAAAGCTGGTTCATCAAGGTGACGGCGGTCAAGGACGAGCTGATCAAGGCGAACAATTCCGTTCACTGGATGCCCGATACCATCCGCACGGGCCGCATGGGCAACTTCCTGGAAAACGTCATCGACTGGGGCCTTTCCCGCGACCGTTACTGGGGTACGCCTCTGCCCGTCTGGGTCTGCCCGGACTGCGGCAAGGTACACGTCATCGGCAGCAAGCAGGAACTGAAAGAGCTGTGCGGCATCGAAGGGGACATCGAACTGCACCGCCCGTACATCGACAACTGCACCTTCAAGTGCGAGTGCGGCGGCACCATGAAGCGCACCCCCGAAGTCATCGACTGCTGGTTCGATTCGGGTTCCATGCCCTTCGCGCAGTACCATTATCCGTTTGAAAACAAAGACCTGTTCGACGAAACTTTCCCCGCCGATTTCATTTCCGAGGCGGTCGACCAGACGCGCGGCTGGTTCTATACGCTGCTCGTCATTTCCACCATTCTGTTCGGAAAGGCTCCCTTCAAAAACTGCATCGTGCTGGGACACGTCAACGACAAAAACGGCGTCAAGATGTCCAAGCACAAGGGCAACGTCGTCGATCCCTGGAGCGTGCTCGACAAGCAGGGCAGCGACGCCGTCCGCTGGTATTTCTACACCTCCAGCGCGCCGTGGATCCCGTCCCGCTTCTATCCCGAAGCGGTGTCCGAGGCACAGCGCCGCTACATGGGCCCGCTGTGGAATTCCTACGCGTTCTTCGTGCTGTATGCGGAGATCGACAAGTACGATCCTTCCAAATACGATCTGAAAAAGTGCAAACTTACGCTGATGGACAAGTGGATCCTGTCCAAGCTGAACACCCTCGTCAAGACGGTGGACGAAGATCTGAGCGAATACGACATCACGGACAGCGCCCGCGCCCTGCAGGATTTTGTGGACGTCCTGTCCAACTGGTACGTCCGCCGCGGCAGGGAACGCTACTGGGGCAAAGAGATGACGGAGGACAAGGCGGCGGCTTACACCACGCTGTACACCGTCCTGGTCACGCTTGCCAAGCTCACCGCGCCGTACACGCCTTTTATTGCAGAACAGATGTACCGCAACCTCGTTCCCAATTTCTATAAAGACGCACCCAAATCGGTGCATATGTGCTCCTTCCCCGTCTGCGACGAAACGGCCATCGATCCCGACCTCGAAAAGGGTATGGATTCGGTGCTGGAAGTCGTGGTGCTGGGCAGGGCGGCGCGCAATGCGGGATCGCTCAAAAACCGCCAGCCGCTCGCCAACATGATCGTCGCCACCGAGCGCGACCTCGACCTCAACGAGGAACTGCAGGGCGTCATCCTGGACGAGCTGAACATCAAGAAAATGACGCTCAGCAAGGACGCGTCCGCGCTGATCACCTATAAACTCAAGCCGCAGATGAAGACGCTGGGGCCCAAGTACGGCAAACTTCTGGGCGGGATCCGTTCCTTCCTCGAAACGTGCGACGGCGCCGCCGTCGTGGCCGCCGTCAGAAACGGCGGAACGTTCAGAACGGAGATCTCGGGCGCGGAAGTGGAACTGACCGAGGACGACCTCCTCATCTCCACCGAGAGCGCGGCGGGCTACGTCTCCGCAAGCGACAAGGGCATCACCGTGGCTCTGAATACCAAGCTGACCCCCGAACTCATCGACGAGGGGATCGGGCGCGAACTCATCTCCAAACTGCAGACCATGCGCAAGGAAGCGGGCTTTGAAGTGACCGACCGCATCGACGTGTACTACACGGCGGAAGGGCAGACAAAGCAGGTGCTCGCATCGCACAAGGATGCCATCGCCGCCGTCGTCCTCGCGGACAGCGTGCAGGAGGGCAGCGCCGAAGGCTACACCAAGGATTGGGAGCTGGGCAAGGACAAAGTGACGCTCACCGTCGTCAAGAGATAAATTATGCGTATCGCAGAAAACTGGAAGGATTATACCATTCTCGCCACGGGCGACGGGTATAAGCTGGAACGCTGGAAGGACGTCGTTCTGCTCCGTCCCGACCCGCAGGTCATCTGGCAGGCGCAGCGCGATCTGTTTTCCTATCCCGAGATCAACGCCGTGTACCGCCGCAGCGACAAGGGCGGCGGCGCATGGGAATTCCGCAAGCCCATGCCCGAAGAATGGACGGTCAGCTACCGCGACCTCACGTTCAAGATCAAGCCGATGGGCTTCAAGCACACGGGGCTGTTCCCCGAACAGGCGGTCAACTGGGACAGAATGTCCGCTCTGATCGCGGGTTCGGGCAGGAAGATCAAGGTGCTCAACCTGTTCGCCTACACGGGCGGCGCCACCGTCGCCTGCGCCAAGGCGGGCGCGGAGGTCGTCCATGTGGACGCCGCCAAGGGCATGGTGGAGCGCGCGGGAGAAAACGCCCGCCTCTCGGGCATCCACAGCGGGATCCGCTACATCGTGGACGACTGCAAAAAGTTTGTCCAGCGGGAGATCCGCCGCGGCAACCGCTACGACGCCGTCATCATGGATCCGCCTTCGTACGGCAGGGGCCCCGGCGGCGAACTGTGGAAGATCGAGGACAGCCTGTACTCCTTTGTGCAGCTGTGTACGCAGGTGCTTTCGGAAGATCCGCTCTTCTTTCTCATCAACAGTTATACCACGGGATTGCAGCCCATGGTTTTGCACAACATTTTAAAACTCTGCCTTTCGGGGCGGAAGGGAAAAATCGACGCCTATGAGGTAGGGATCGCCACGCAAGAGGGTATCCCTCTGCCCTGCGGCGCGGGAGGAATGTTCGTCAATGAATGACCTTACCATACTTTATGAGGACAATCACATCATCGTGGTGTTAAAGCCGCAGGGAGTGCCTTCCTGCGGGGATGAGAGCGGGGATGACAGCCTGCTCGAAGCGGTGCGCCGCTATGTCAAAGTGACATACGAAAAGCCGGGCAACGTGTACATCGGGCTGATCCACCGCCTCGACCGTCCCACGGGCGGCGTGATGGTGTTTGCCAAGACCAGCAAGGCGGCGTCCCGCCTGGCCGAGCAGATGCGCGGCGGCGATTTTGAAAAGCAATACCTCACCGTTCTGGTGGGTTCGCCCGCGGAAAAGCGCGCCACGCTCGTCAACTATCTGAAAAAGAATCCCGTCAACAACATGGTATACATCTGTCCGCAGACGACGGACGGCGCCAAAATGGCTTCCCTCGAATACGAAGTTCTCGAAGAGAAGGGGAGCTGTTCGCTGGTGCGCGTCAAGCTCCACACGGGCAGGACGCACCAGATCCGCGTGCAGATGGCGGGCATCGGCACGCCCGTCTACGGGGATATGCGCTACGGCGGGGAAAACGCCAAAAAGGGAGGGCTCGCCCTGTGGGCATACTCTCTCTCGTTCACCCATCCCGTCACCAAGGAGCGGATGCGCTTCATGGCGGAACCGCCCGTGGACGCTTCGCCGTGGAAGTATTTCGACGTGGAGAAAGCGCTCAAATTGTGACGGACAGGAAAAAATTACCTTTCCTGCGCAAGAAAAGAATAAAATTTTGTTGAAAGCAAAAAAATGCGTTTGACAAAAACCCCTTTATAAGGTACAATAAACAGGTACAAGCATTTTTGAGGGCAAAGCGCGCAACGTGCGCCGCGCCCATGCAATATGAGGATTGGAGCAAAGGGAATGAACAAACAGAAAGTCAGCATACTTGCATTGATCGTTGCGTTTGCGCTCTGCGTGGCGGCAGCCTGCCTGTCCGTCGTCGGGTTTATGGGCGCGGGTGCTGCGGCAAACGTTACCTATTCGGGCGTGTTTACCACAAGCGGCGCAACCAAAGAGAACAGCGAGGACAACTACCTCACCTACAAGCTGGGCGAAGGCGGCACCGTCACCCTGCGCAAAAACCTTGCGCTGAAATGGTACTCCTTTGCAGACGCCGAAAACAAGACGGTCACGGATGCCGGCGCGGCGCAGTACTTCACTCTCAAACTCTCTCTGGCAGATTCCGTTTTCACCTCCTTCACGGTGGCGATGGAAAGCACGCAGATGAGCATGAGCAAGGAAGGCAAGACGGTCAATGAGGTCGTGTTCACGCCTGCCGACGGCGGAAAAGTCAATGTTTCCGTCAACGATGCGGAGGGCGCAGTCGCTCTTTCCGCCGCCGATCTCACCATTTCCTTTACGGGCGACGACGGCAACGGCAACTTCGACGTCAGCGTTTCCGACGGCACCGATACGGTGACGGGAACGTTTGCCAACGTCGGCAAATATTATGCGCAGTATGCTTCTTCTTCCGCAACCACGCCCATCACGCCGCTCACCTTCAAGGCGGAAGGAAAGGACGTGCTGTTCTCGGTCAAGGAACTCAACGGACAGAGCTTCCTGCTCGACGCGGATGAGAAGATTTCGGACAACGTGGCTCCCGCTCTGGTCATCAACAGCGAGATCAAACAGCTCGTTCTCGGCGAACAGATCGATTTCGACTATGTCGCCATCGATGTCTGCTCCACCTCCATCACCACCACGCGCTACTATCTCGTGGAGGGGATGCCCGTCATGGACGGCGAAGAGGAAGTGACGGCAAAGTTTGACGAAGAGGGCAAACTCGTCGGATACAACGATCTGGATACGGATAAGCGCTTCAACGAAACGGATTTCCCCGACAACAATATTGACGGCGGCGCGCTGAGCATTGCCTTCCGTCTGACGGACGGCAACTCCAACAGCGGCTACTACTTCATCGAATGGTACGCGGGCGGCACGCTGAACATGGTCAACCCCAACAGCGTGGAAACCACCCCCGAAGTGCAGTTTGTTTCCACCACGGACAACGCCGTGGACGCGGACAACAAATATGCCGACAACATCACGGCATACCAGAATGCCGTCACGCAGGCCGCTCTGAAAGACGGCAAGAGCATCCAGGTCGGCAGCGGCGCTTACTACTACATTCCTTCCCTCAAAGCATACATTTCCGACGATTCCTGCGGCTACACGGATATGAAGTTCACCGTGTATTACCGCACCAACACCAGCGATACTCAGACCGTTTCGGGTGAATACGACGATCTGCGCATCCCCGTCAATACGGAAGGGGATTACGCGTTCCGCGTCGTTCCCACCAACAGCGCGGGCAACGTGATGATCGGCCTCATCGAACAGGCGGACGGAACGTACCGTCCCGAAGAAGTCTCTTCTTCCAACGTCTGGGATGTGAAAAACCTGGTCACGTTTACCTTCAGCGTCCGCTATTACGGCGCATCCATCGAGGAGCCGGAAGAGGCGGAAACGGGTTACAGAGACGCAACGTACACCGTCGAAGATTTCGAGATCATCGCGCTCAGCGGCTACAAGACGGAATACAAACTCTTCCTGTTTGAAGCCAACAGCGGCGTCACCGTCTCTTCCATTTCCCAGATCAAGGAAGCGGAACAGGCAGACGGCACCAATACCCTCGGCACCTGGAAAGAGATCTCCAAGTACGATTCCTCTCTCGCCGATGACGAAGGCGACAACCTGTACAACTGGAATCCCGACAACTCCCTCAGCTTTGTGCCGCAGGAGATGGGATATTACAAAGTGCAGGTGACGGTGGACGATCAGAGCGGCATCACCCAGAACGAGGACGGTTCCTATCCCTCCGCTTACCAGATCATCGGTATCACGGCGGAAGCGGTCGTCATTCCCGGCACCACCTACTGGCTGCAGAACAACATCCTTTCCGTGGTCTTCCTCGGCGTCGGCGTGCTCTGCCTCATCGGCATCGTCGTCCTGCTGGTCGTCAAGCCCAAGGACAAGGTCGCAGAAGACAAGGCGCGTGAAGAAGAACTCAAAAACAAACGCGCAGGCAGATAATTTCAGCCTTTCACGGCCCCGCACAGCGTGCGGGGCCGTATTTTTTTAAACGCCGCAGCGGGCAGAAACGCATTTGCGTTTCTGTCCGCTTTTTTAAATCCTTTGAGGGAAAGGGGGCATTCATAAGCGGGAGGGGGTGCGGCATACAATATCGCATGGACTTATCTCAGGTACAAGCAGGCAAAACCGCCGTCATCTTGCAGGAAGATCTGCCGCCCCTCGTACGGCTTCGCTTAAAGGCGCTCAACCTCTCGGAGGGGCGCAGGGTGCGCGTGGTTCGCGTCGCGCCTTTCGGCGGGGTGCGGATGTTTGAGGCGGAGGGGGTCCGCTTTGCCCTGCGCGCGGAAACGGCGCGCAGGATCCTTGTGGAGGTGCTGCCGTGAACATTCTCTTTGCGGGAAATCCGAATTGCGGAAAATCCACTCTGTTCAATGCGGTCACGGGCGCGCACGCGCGCACGGGCAACTGGCAGGGGGTCACGGTGGGCGCCCTGTCCCGCCGCGCAAAGCTGGGCAAAAGGGAAGTCACCTTTACCGACCTCCCCGGAGTGTATTCCCTGCAGGCGTATTCGCTGGAAGAAAAGGAGGCGAGCGCCGCCCTGCGCGGCAGTTTCGACGCCGCCGTGTGCGTCGCGGACGCGCTCACCCTTCCCCGCTCTCTCGCGCTGTTGGGGGACATCCTGGCGCAGGGAACGCCCGTCCTGTTGGTAGTTACCATGGCGGATCTTTTGCGGCGCAGGGGCGGTTTTCTGGACGAAAAACGCCTTTCCGAACGGCTGGGCATTCCCGTGCTGCTGGTGGATTCGCACAGCAAGGGGGACGTTGCGCGCCTTCGCCGCGCGCTGGAGGAGGGGGCGCCCCGCCGCGCCGCTCCTCCGCGGCAGGACGTGCTTTCCGGCATCTATTCTGCGGGAACGGCCGAGGAGAGCAGGCTGGAAAAGCTCTTTTACAATAAATACTTTGCCCTGCCTTTCTTTTTGTTTTTGCTCTTTATCACCTTCTTTTTCGCCTTTGCACCCTTTATGCCGGGCGCGCTGTGCAAAGATCTGCTGGAAAACGCGATCTCCGCGCTGGGCGATCTTCTGGCGGAGAGCATCCGCTCTGCGGGCGCGGTCGCGGCAGGGGAATTTGTGCGCGCGCTTTTTTCCGGCGTGGGGATGCTTTTGTCCTTTCTGCCGCAGATCTTTATTCTGTATCTCGCCCTCTTTCTGATGGAGGAGAGCGGGTATCTTTCCTCCCTCGCCTTTATGACGGACGGGCTGTTTTCCCGCGTGGGGCTGACGGGCAGGGCGGTCTTTTCCGTGCTGATGGGGTTCGGGTGTACGGCGACGGCCATTCTCACCACCCGCGGACTGGAAAACAAGAGCCTGCAGACGCGCGTCGTGTGCATCCTCGCCTACGTTTCCTGCAGTGCAAAAATGCCCGTCTATCTCACCCTGTGTTCCGCCTTTTTTGCGCATCCCTTTTTTGCCGTCGTCGCGGTGTACTTTGCGGGGGTGCTCATCGCGTTCGGGGCGGCGCTCGCCCTGCGCGGCGGGGAGGAGACCTTTATCCTCGAAATAGCGCATTTACAGCGCCCCCGCCTGCGCGTGGCCGCAAAATCGTTGCTATTTTCCCTCAAACAGTTTATAATAAAAATTGTTACGGTGGTTGCCGCCTTTCTGGTCGTTTTGTGGTTTGCGCTCTCTTTCTCGTTCACCTTTGAATACGTGGGCGCCGACAGCGAAAACAGCATTCTCGCCATGCTTTGCAGGGGACTTTGCGTGCTGTTTTATCCCATGGGGATACGGCAATGGCAGGTGGCGCTTGCCGCCTTTTCGGGGCTGGTCGCCAAGGAGAGCGTCGCGGGGACGCTGGCACTCTTTTACGGGGAAAACCTCACGCAGGCGATGAGCGCTTCTTCCGCGGCGGCGTTTCTGCTCTTTATGATGACCTGTTCCCCCTGCGTATCCGCCATAGCCGCCACCGCCAAGGAACTGGGCCTGCGCCGCGCCCTGCAGATCGCCGCCTTGCAGACGGCAACCGCGTTCGGCGCCGCCTATCTTTTATACGCTCTGCTTGCGGGCGGCGCGCTCGCCGCGTGCATTGCGGCGCTGGTTCTGCCCGTCGCGGCGGGGATCTTGCTGAAAGGAAAACGTCATGCAAAAATTCACGGTACAAAAAAGGGGAAATTTAAGAGATTTCACCGATGAACACTATCCGCAGGGCTCTTTTGCCCTCAGCCGCCTGCTCCGCGCGGGGGATGTGCGCGTCAACGGCGTAAGGGTGAGCAAAAACGTCCCCCTCGAAGCGGGGGACGAGGTCGTCTATTACACCACCGCCAAGGACGAGGAGCGCGTCTTTTATCGGGAGATCTACCGCGACGAAAATATTCTCGTCGTGGATAAGTTTGCGGGGGTCAATTCGGAGGCGCTCGCCGAACATCTTTTCCGCGCCTGCGGCGCCAAATTTATACACCGTCTGGACAGAAACACGTGCGGGGTCATGTGCTTTGCGCTCAACGACGAAGCGGAAAAACAGCTGCTTGCCGCCTTCCGCGAACGCCGCGCGGAAAAGGTGTACCGCGCGATCTGTTTTCATCCCTTCCGCCGCAAGAGCGCCGTCTGTGCGGCATATCTCGTCAAGGACGAGCGCGCCGCCCGCGTCAAGATCTTTGACGAACCCGTCCGCGGCTCGGAAAAGATCCTCACGGAATACCGCGTGCTCGAAGACCACGGAGAATATTCCCTCGTGGAGATCCGCCTGCACAGCGGAAAGACGCATCAGATCCGCGCGCACCTCGCTTTTCTGGGCAATCCCGTGGCGGGGGATGAAAAGTACGGGGACGAAGTCCTCAACCGGAAATACCACGTAAAACGGCAGATCCTCGTGGCAAGCTCCCTCGCCTTTACGCTGCAGGGCAGGCTTTCCTATCTCAGCGGCAGGGTGTTTTCCTCGTCCTTTTCCGCGGCTCTTCCGTCCTGATTCAAGGCCTGCGCTTTTACAAAGTAAAATTTTAAAACCGCTACAAAGTTGTAGCGGTTTTATTTTGTCATTTTTCTTGACATTTGATTCTGAAAGTATTAATATATGAATAGAAATTAATATGTAAACCAATTTTAACGGAGGGCGTTATGGCGGAAAGAGAGAATGCGTTGGAAGCGTGCGAGCATGAAATGCTTGCCGTGCGCGCGAAAAAGGCGATGCCGAAGGAAGAGGACGTGGCGCAGATGTGCGCGGCGTTCAAGGCGATCGGCGAACCTTCCCGCATGAAGATCCTGCTTGCCTTGATGGAAGGGGAGATGTGCGTCTATCACATTGCGCACGCGGTGGATGGGTTGCAGAGCAACGTCTCCCACCAGCTTCGCCTGTTGAAAGATGCAAAGATCATCCGTTCGCGCAGGGAGGGGAAAAATATTCTGTATTCCATTGCGGACGAACACATAGCCAGCATTATTCTGATGAGCAAGGCGCACCTGCACTGTGAGCCGAAGGAGTGACGGTATGAACAGGGAAATCAAGATCACGGGTCTGGATTGCGGCAAATGCGCGCTGGATCTGGAAGATCGTTTGAAAAAAACGGAGGGCGTTTCCTCTGCGCACGTGGATTTTGTGCGGCAGAGAGTGCGTCTGGATTGCGACGGGGAGAAGTCCTATCAAAAGGCGATCGAACAGATCAACGGGTTTGAGGACGTGCGCGTCGTGGAGCAGCCTTCGCGCGCAGGTTTGGCGGCTGCGCATAAAACGGAAATCGTCTGCGTGGCGCTTTCCTTCGTCTTTCTGGCGGCGGGGATCGTGCTGGAACAGCTTGCCTCCGGCCTTGCGGCGGAAATTGCGCAGTATATCCTGTTCGGACTTTCCTATTTTATTGTCGGCTGGAAGATTTTGTGGAACACGGTGAAAAACCTTTCCCGCGGGGAAATTTTTGACGAAAACTTTCTCATGACGGTCGCCAGTATCGGCGCCATCGCGCTGGGGCAGTATGCCGAGGCGGCGGAAGTCATGGCGCTGTACAGTCTGGGCGAGTTGCTCCAGTCGATCGCGGTGGGCGCATCGCGCAGGTCGATCGCGTCGCTCATGCAGCTCAAGAGCGAAACGGCGACTCTCCTCACCGAACAGGGAGAAAAGATCGTCCCGCCCGAAGAGATCAAAAAGGGAGACCGCCTGCTGATCAAGGTGGGTGAAAAGATCGCTGCGGACGGCGTGATCGTGCGCGGCAGGACTTCCCTGGACACCCGGTCTCTGAGCGGCGAAGCGATGCTTCGCGACGTTGGGGAAGGGGACAAGGTGCTGGGCGGCTGCATCAACGTCGGCGGCGTCATCGAAGTGGTCGCGGAAAAGGACTATTCGGAAAGCACGGTGGCAAAGATCCTCGACCTCGTGGAAAACTCCACCTCCAAAAAGGCGAAGAGCGAGCAGTTCATCACCAAATTTTCCAGGATCTACACCCCCGTCGTCTGCATTGCGGCGCTTCTCGTGGCCTTTCTCGCGCCCGTGTTTACGGGAAATTACGCCGCCAATCTGGGCAGCTGGGTCAACCGCGCGCTCGTCTTTCTCGTGATCTCCTGCCCGTGCGCGCTGGTCATTTCTGTGCCGCTCTCCTATTTCAGCGGTATCGGGTTTGCGGCAAAACACGGCGTTCTGGTCAAGGGCTCCACGGGGTTGGATGCGCTTGCCGCCGCGCGCATTGCCGCCTTTGACAAGACGGGCACTTTAACTTACGGAAACTTCGTCATCGGAAACGTGTACGGCGAGGACAAAGACCTGCTGCTTGCGGTTGCCGCCGCGGCGGAAAAAAATTCCTCTCACCCGCTGGCGGAAGCCTTCCGCGACCTGCCCGTAAAGGATGAAGCGACGGACATTCAGGAGCGCGCCGGCTACGGGATCGAATGCACGATCGGCGGCGAGCGCGTCCTGGCGGGGAACAAAAAACTGATGGACGTATACGGGATTTCCGTGCAAAACGTCGAGGACGCAGGCACGCTGGTCTACGTTGCGAAGGGCGGAAAGTACCTCGGCTGCGTGGTCATTGAGGACAAGATCAAGGAAAACGCGCGCGATGCGCTTGCACAGCTGAAAAAGGAGGGGATCTCCGCCTGCTATATGCTGACGGGCGACAGCCGCCGCCGCGCGGAAGAGGTGGCAAAACAGGTGGGCGTGGACGGCGTGTATGCCGAACTTCTCCCCGCTGACAAGCTGACGACGGCGCAGCATCTGCAGAAACAGGGCAAACTCATGTACGTGGGGGACGGCATCAACGATGCGCCCGTCCTCGTACAGGCGGATGCGGGCGTTTCGATGGGCGGCGTCGGCAGCGACGCGGCGATCGAGGCTTCGGAAGTCGTGCTGATGCGCGACGACCTCTCCCTGCTGCCTTTTGCCAAAAAGACGGCGCGCCGTACGCGCGTCATCGTGTTTGAAAACATCGTGTTTTCCATTGCCGTCAAGGTGATCATCATGGCGCTGGGGCTGTTCAATCTCATTCCCCTTGGGCTCGCGGTGTTTGCCGACGTGGGCGTCATGCTGCTGGCGGTGTTCAATTCTTTCCGCACGAGGATCGAATTCAGCCGTCCCGCCGCTCCCGAAAAGTGTAAGATCTGATTTTTTGCCGCCTCCGCTCTGCGGAGGCGGCTTTTTGCGCTTGTGTCATGGCGGAATATGACATTTTTTTGCCGAAAACGAAAAAGATGAGCGTAAGTATTTGCTTTTGTTAAAAACTTGTGATAAAATAGAGAAAAATATAAAAAGACAAGGCGCCTTGTCTTTTTCCCTTTTCAGGGAAAAAACGGATATTAGCCGCTGAAAATGCGGCCGATAGAATATTTTATACTTTTTGGAGGTTTCAGATGGTTGAAAATCAAAATACCGAAGAGCCGAAGGTAGAGTCTGCGGACGTCGGCGGCGAAGCGGTTGCAGAGACCAAGTACACGGGCTTCCTCGGAAAAGTGGACAACTACTTCGGCATTACGAAGATGAAGTCCAGCTTCAAGACGGAAATGCTCGCGGGGCTGACCACGTTCATGACGATGGTTTACATCCTCATGGTCAATGCCAATATGTTCGGAAATCCGTATGGAACGGGCGAACTTATTGGCGTGTCGTATGGAGCAATGTACATTGTCACCGCTCTTGCGGCGATCGTCGGTACTCTTCTCATGGCATTCCTGGCAAAACTGCCTTTCGCGCAGGCTCCGGGTATGGGATTAAATGCGTTTTTTGTTTACACTATCTGTCTTGGGATGGACGGTAGGTACTCTTATGCAAACGCATTACTCATTGTGCTTTGCTCTGGTATACTTTTCCTGCTTTTAACCATCGTCGGAGCGCGTAAAACGATTGTCCGTTCCGTTCCGGAATCGATTCGTATTGCAATCCCTGCAGGTATCGGCCTGTTCATTGCGTTTGTCGGTATGCAGAATGCGGGCATCGTCGCTTTGGATACTTCTACAAAAGTTACTCTTGTATCTTTTAACTTGCTGAAGTTTACTACAAGTGGGGAAGCAATGATTGCAGCGGCAGTTGCTTTCATTTCCTTACTTATGATCGCTATTTTCTCCAAACTGAATGTTCGCGGGGCGATGGTTTTTGGTATCATCGGCAGTGCCATCCTGTATTACATCTTTATCGGAATCGGATATGCTGCAGGTTCTGCATCCTGTGAAGCGGTTTTCAATGAAATCAAATTTGAAGATCCCATTTCAGCATTCAAAAAGTTTGGTACGGAATCCTTTGGACAGGTATTCATTGAAGGGTTTAAAGGTATAGGTGGCGCGGAGATCTTTGACTTTATCGCGGCGCTCATCGCGTTTGCAATGGTCGATATGTTCGATACCATCGGTACCCTGATGGGAACTTGCCAGGCGGCCGGCAAAGAAAGCGGCCTGCTCGATGAAACGGGCGAAGTGAAAAACATCCAGAGAGCGCTCCTTTGCGACTCCATCGCAACCTGCACGGGCGCGATCCTCGGTACTTCCACCGTCACGACCTTCGTCGAATCTTCTGCAGGCGTAGCGGAAGGCGGCAGAACGGGTCTGACCTCTTTGGTCGTCGCTGTTCTGTTTGCGATCGCTATGTTCCTCAGCCCCATCGCGGCGCTCGTTCCTTCCTGCGCAACGGCAGGCGCTCTCATGTATGTCGGCGTACTCATGATGCGTAACGTTACGAACATCGACTGGAAAGATCCCGCAGCGGCTGTTCCCGCATTCCTCACCATCTCTGTGATGAGCTTTACCTATTCCATCTCTTACGGTATTGCGGCGGGCTTCCTCTCCTATACGATCATCAAGCTCTGCACGGGTAAAGTCAAAGAGATCAGTCCTGTTACGGCGATCCTCAGCCTCGTGTTCCTGTTCACCTTCCTGTTCACGCACTGATCGCGTAAAAACAAAAAAATCCCCGCGCCTCGGCACAAAAGCCTGGCGCGGGCTTTTCTTTTTCGGAAAAGTATGATATAATCAAAACAGAAAATTCTCCGCGGAGGAAAAACCATGCTTGAAAAATTCATCGACGCCGCCATCGGCAACAAAAAGGCGGAAACAGTTTTAAAAAACGGAAGCTTCGTCAACGTGTTCACGGGCGAGATCGTCAGGGCGGACATCGCCATAGAGGGCGGCAAGATCGTCGGCTTCGGCGAATATGAAGGGGAAACGGAATACGACATTTCGGGCAAGATCGCCGTTCCGGGACTCATCGACGCGCACGTTCACATCGAAAGTTCCCAGCTTTCGCCCGAGGAATTTGCCAAGCTGGTCCTGCCGCGCGGCACGACGACGGTGGTCGCCGACCCGCACGAGATCACAAACGTCTGCGGCATTGCGGGCGCGCAGTACATTGCGCAGGCCTGCGCGCGCACGCCTTTGGAAGCAAAGGTCATGCTCCCTTCCTGCGTGCCTGCCACCGCCTTTGAAACGAGCGGCGCCGTCCTCACGGGCGCGGATACCGAAAAATACATCCGCGAGGATTTCATCTACGGGCTGGGCGAGTTTATGAACTATCCCGGCGTCATTTACAAGGACAAAGAGGCCCTGCGCAAGCTGGAAGCGGCGCACGCGGCCGATAAGGTGATCGACGGCCATGCGCCCGATACGCACGGAAAGGGGCTCAATGCCTATCTGAGCGCGGGCATTTCCACCGATCACGAATGCACCTCTCCCGAGGAGGCGCTGGAAAAGGTCTCCAAGGGCGTGTATGTGCATCTGCGCGAAGGTTCCGCCACACGCAACGTTGCGGCCAACTGCAAGGCAGTCAACGCCTATAATTTGCGCCGTTTTCTGTTCTGCACGGACGACCGCCACGCCGCGGACCTCAAAGCAAAGGGACATCTGGACAACGCGCTGCGCGTAGCTGTGGCGGCGGGCATGGATCCCGTGTGGGCGGTCATCGCCGCAACGCTCAATTCCGCCGAGTGCTACCGCCTGAACAAAAAGGGCGCCATCGCGCCGGGTTACGATGCGGACATCGCCGTATTCGACGATCTGAAAGACTTCCGCTGCGCCTGCACCTTCAAGGGCGGAAAGCTCGTCGCCAAAGAGGGGAAAGCGCTGTTTGAAACGCACAATTTCCTGCCCGACGCCGTGAAAAATACCGTACACGTGGGCGAAGTGAAGGTGGAGGACTTCCGCCTCAAACTCAAGGGAACGCGCGCAAACGTCCTGCGCCTCATCAAGGACAACGTCGTCACCGAGCGCGTCGTGCGCGAAGTGAAGAGCGAAAACGGCGACGTCTGTCTGCAAGGAACGGACCTTCTGAAAATGGCTGTGGTGGAGAGGCACCACGGCACGGGCAACATCGGGTTGGGCCTTCTGGAAGGGTACGGATTGCACGGCGGCGCCATCGGGCTGACCATCGCGCACGATTCGCACAACATCATCGTGCTGGGCGACAACAATGCGGACATGGCGGCTGTCGTGGCAGAATTGCGCCGCATCGGCGGCGGCATGGCGGTGGTGAAAGGGGGCAAGGCGCAGTCGCTTTCTCTCGACATTGCGGGGCTGATGAGCTCTCTCCCCGCCGACGAGTACATCGCGCAGTCGGAAGCGCTCCTGGAAAGCGCGTACGGCATGGGCATTTCCCGCGACTTCGAGGCGTTTATGAGCCTTTCTTTCCTCGCGCTCCTCGTCATTCCCTCCATTAAACTTTCGGACAAAGGGCTGTTCGACGTCACAAAGTTTGCCTTTATCCCCGTGGACGCGGACTGACGCTTTTTCAAGACGGATACATAACAGATTTTGCGGCGCCTGCCAAAGCAGGCGCCGTTTTTTTGTTGTCGGGCAAAACGGCTTGTACCCGTTCTGAAAAGCCTTTTCTTTAATTGCCTTATCTGCTGATGACTTATCCCTATTCGGAAACGCAGTTGGTCACTTTGACCGACCCCACGGCGATCCCTGCAGGGTATTCCTTTGACGGCTGGTGCAGACAATCCGATCTTTCCGATGCTTCCGTTTCAAGTCTGCCCGCAGGCGTTTACGGCGACATAGACCTGTACGCAAAATTCCTGCCCAATCAATATACGGTCATGCTCAATGCGGGCGGCAGTCTGACGGAAAACAAGGTCACGCTCACCTTCGGGGAAAACTTTACTCTTCCCGTTCCCGTGCGCGGGGCTATACGTTCGGCGGATGGTTCCTCATCGACGGAACGCAGATCACGGACGGGGAGGGCAAATCTCTCAGCGAGTTCGGAGAAAAAATGCTCGGCTTTGTTTCCTCGGGTTCCATTCAGCTGGTTGCCCGCTGGACGAGCGGGAATTCCTCGTCTGCACGGCAGGCCGCAGGGTTGCAGCCTGTTTCGGAACAGGCTGCCATGCCTGTCAAAAAGAAAATCGGATAATTCTTTGCAGCCCTCCTGCCCCTCGCAGGAGGGCTGCCTGCGTCTGCACGGGCGGCAGGCTTTTTTACTCTGAAATATGTAGATAATAAATATTTTGTTTTCAGTAAAAGGGGCTTGTTTTTGCGGGAACGTCGATCAAAAATTGCTGCAATTTATCGAAAGCTTCGGACATAAAATTCTCCGAAAAAGGGCAAAAATTTGGTTTTTTGTTGCACATTTATGTGCATATCGATAGAAAACGTCTATTAAGTTTGCGCTTCCGATTTTGTGCGACGGATGAAAAAATTTTGTATTTTTTACAATTTTGTCATACGGAAATGCGCATTGTAACATTGACAAAAATAATACAAAGTGTTATAATAAGGAAAAGTTAAGACGAACGCAGACAGGGCGCTTTCAAAAGGGAGCGCGACGGTGCGGAGAGGAGAGAAAAACTTCCGCGCTTGTCTGTATTTTTTGGGTGGGTGGTCAGAAATGAAGCTTGACGACATACTTAATTTTTTATTCAGAACGCGCCGTGGCCTGGGAGTCATGGCGATTTCCACGTTGGGAGGGGCGCTGCTCACGGGCGGCTGTTTCCTGACGGACGTGATGGCGTGCGCCTGCGATCAGACGGGTTGCGGCGTGTGTGCGGGTTGTCTGAGCGATCTGGACAGCTGCGTCAACGAACTTTGCACCTGCGGTGAACCGGACTGCAACGGTTGCACGTCCTGCCTGTTCGGGGACGGCTGTACGCAGCAAAACGGAAACTGCACGACGGATTGCGGCGGCCTGAACAGGACCTGTTTTACGGATTGCGGCCTTTCCTGCGGCGGCGACTGCAGCGAAATGACCTGCAATTTCATCAACTGTCAGTCCACCTGTACGGAGCCTGCAAAACCCAGATATGATGCGGATCTCATCTGGATCAACAGCACGGCGGGCGACAAGATCGGGACCTCAACGACCTCCTCGTATGAAGAGGGGACGAAAGTCACCCAGATTTCCACAAACAACTCGGGCGATTATTATGAGATCGAAGGGTTCTATACAAGTTATGAAAACGGGGAATTTTCCGACCGCATTGCGGGTTCGGACGGCAAACTGATAAAAGACATCAAGGCGGAGGATCTGCCCTCCACGATCTATGTAAACTGCACGGAGCTGTACTTCGGAGAATCGAGACAGATCCAATTCAGGGCGGTCACCATGCAGAACGGCGAAGCTCAGGAGCTGAATGCCGAGATCGATTCCATGAGCGTCATGGTCGGTATGCCGATCGGCGAAGTCCCCGAATTCCCGACCATCGAGGGATACAATTTTGCCGAACTGAGGAATCGGGACGGATACACGGTCACGCTGCAGACGGGCGAAAATTTCCATCTGTATTCCTATAGCTTCGATCCGCAGGATCTCCTGCCGGAACTCCTTGTCGTCTATGAACCCATTTCTCTCGAAGTCAGCTTTATAGTGGACAATATGGCGTACATTTTGTCGGACGTCAGTTACAACGAAACGTTCAAAAACTTGTTCACAAGGTTTGAAAGCGAATATCCCGACGTGCTGACAGGGGACGGCTCGCGCGAGTTTGTCGGCTGGTCTTATCAGAAAGAGATCTTCGATCCGGTTTCCGGTCAGGACAGGGTGACGTCCGGAGTCACGGTGTATGCGATCTGGAGCGAATACGTCACGCTCACGCTGCATTATACGCAGGGCCCCGAATCGGACGTCACTTCGCAGCAGAAATACCTCAGCGGCACGTCCGTCACGCTCGGCAGGCTGGAACCTGTGGGCAGATACACCTTTGAAGGGTGGTATCTGGATGCGGGCTTCATGCAGCCGTTTACGGACGGCAGCGAACTGTATGCGCAGCATCTGTATGCAAAGTGGTCTGCTTCCGATAAATATATGATCTACTATTATCTGGACGATTCGGGCATCGTCTATCTGCGCGACGAATACACCTATTCCGCGACAGCTCCTTATATCTTGCAGGAGATCACCGATCCTTCCGTCATCCCCGTGGGCTACGAGTTTGCGGGCTGGTGCAGGGAAAAAGATCTCTCCGACACCCCCATCGAAAGGCTGCCCGCAGGCGTTTACGGCGATCAGTACCTGTACGCGAAATTTGAACCCAGGCAATACACGATTCGCCTCAATCCGGGCGCAGGCAGTCTCGGCAACGGCAACACCGCCTATGTTACTTTCGGGGAAAGGTACGAATTGCCCGTTCCCGTGTGTACGGGTTACGATTTTGCAGGCTGGTTCCTGACCAACGGGCTGCAGTGTACGGACGGGGAAGGAAACTCTCTCAATGTATTCGATGCTTCGTTAGCGGAGCAGGCGGAAAGCGGATCCCTGCAGATGGTCGCCCGTTGGGAAGTGGCAAAATGTACGCTGATCTTCTACAACTGGGACAACAGCGTATTTTTCCGGACGGAAGTGGAATACGGCACCCCCCCCGGGCATCTTACGCAGCTGGACGTTCCTCCCGAGAGACCTGGTTATACGTTCACGGGCTGGGGTGGAACCGTCGTCGGGGATGACTTTGACGAAAACGAGATCGTCACGGAAGACGCCAGATACTGGGCTGAATTCTCGCCAAACGTCTACACGATCACGCTGGATGCAAACGGCGGAACGTTCGGGGACGGCCAGAGCACAAAAGAAGTGAAGATCACCTACGGTACGGCCATCAGTCTGGACGTGCCGACGCGCGAGGGATATACCTTCCTCGGCTGGTACGATGCGGAGGGGAACGAAGTCACCTCCTTCGACGGCGTCATGACGGATGAGTACGCGGAGACAGGCAACATCACTCTGTACGCAAAGTGGTTCCTGTGATCGGACACATACAACAAACAATATAAAATAAAGCAGAGGAGGATAAATATGTCAGCAAGATTGAAAAAGATGATCTGCCTGCTGGCGGTTTCGGCAGTGCTTGCCGTGGCAGGGGTACTGTTTGCCGCCTGCGGCGAGAAAAAAGAACCGCCTCAGGCGGTGGACGCGAGCACCATCAAGTACGACGGCTCGCTGTTTTCCTGGACGGCGCCCGACGGCGCAACTTCTTACACCATCACGGTGAACGGCACGCAGCTTTCCGTCCCCAACGGGACGTCGAGGAGCTATCCCGCCGTCTCCTTCCCCGCGGAAACGTACGAGTTTTCCATTGTCGCGGAAAACGAATACGGTACCAGCGAATCCGTTTCCAAATCTTTCTACCGTCTGGAAACCATCGGGACGGAGGACATCACCTTTGACGAAACGGGCAAAATGTCCTGGACTCCCGTCGTGGGCGCCCTCGAATACGTCGTGGAAGTCAACGGCGAACAGACCGTGACGCCCGCCACGGAATTTTCGGATTTTGTCTACGGCGAGCGCAACCAGATCCGCATCAAATCCAACGGCACGGACGATACATACTTCTCTTTTTGGAGCGAAACGCTCTCCAAAACCTATCTCGCTTCGCCTACGGACGTGGCGTATGACGGGCAGTACATCACCTGGAAAGGTTCGTCCGCCGCAAGGGAATACACCGTCTACATCAACGGCGGCCTGTACGAGACGAGCACTTCCACAAAACTTCTGTACGACGCGCAGGATCTGGATTTCACCGTAGAAGTCGCGGCGGAAGGGGACGGCGTGAGCAGCTTCCCTTCGGGCAAGAGCGAGGAAAAGGAATTTCTCTTCCTCGGCCAGGTGAAAAACATCCGCGTCAGCGAGGGCGTGCTTCTGTGGGACGCCGTCGACAACGCCACCGCGTACCTCATCCGCATCAACGGTTCGGCAGAAAAGCGCGTGACGGAAACGCAATACACTCTCACGGCGGGCAGTTCGCAGACCGTGAGCATCCGCCCCGTCGCGTCCGACGAAGCCACTTATTTCTCCTCGTGGACGGATCAGCAGTCTTTCTTCGTGCTGCGCGCTCCCCAGCTTTTGTGGGACAGCGCCCAGGTCCCCGACGGAACGCCCATGCGCAATCTGTACTGGAATGCCGTCAACGGCGACGTGAGCGGCTACAACATCCGCGTCACCACTCCTTCGGGCGAGCAGAGCGATACCTACACGGATTCCGCGCAGCCCTCTTTCCTGTACGGGTTTGACGAGGTGGGCGAGTATTCCGTCAGTGTACAGTCTGTCGCGGGCACGGGTACGGGAACGGAAAATTCTACGTTCTCCACGCCCATCACTGTCATACGCCTTGCCGCTCCCAACAGGGATGCGCAGAACTTTATCGCCAGCAACGCTTCCGACCTTACAGAAGGTTTCGACGTCTACTATACGAGCGTTTCGGGCGCTTCGCGCTACCGCCTGTACAAGGACGGAACGCAGACGCAGATCACTTCTGCCACGCCGTCCATGCACGTCACGCAGGTGGTGGAACAGGACAGCATGGCCCAGCGCACCATCACTTACGGCATTGCCAGCGAGGGCAGCGTAAAGACGATCGGCGGCGAAACGGTGGTCACCCTTTCCTCTCTCACAAAGGATATGCTCACCTTTGACGTCACCGTTCTTCCCGCGCCTACCAACGTCAACATCAGCGGCGGCGTCGTCACGTGGGACGCCAATTCTTCGGCAAACGGATACACCGTCAACATCGGCACCCTGCGCAATGTGGATTATGCGCAGTACAATCTCTCTTCGATCACCACGGCGGGTTCTTACGAACTGTCCGTCTGCTCGCGCGGCAACGGCAAGGAAGTGCTTCCTTCCTCGTATACGGCGGCGCTCAGCATCACCAAACTCAGCGCTCCCACGGGCATCCGCGTGGATACGACGGTCAACGAGGGCCAGCTTCTCTGGGAATCCGTCCTCAACGCTTCCAGCTACAACATTTACTTCAACGGCAGCAACGAGCCGATCGACGACACGCAGTTGGATAACATCAACAACTACATCACAGTCGACACCGTCACCGTCGTCATCGAGGCGGTCGCGGATACATGGAATGCCGATCATACCGAATACTTTATTTCTTCCAACCGCTCCAACACGGCGCTCTTCACAAAGCTTGCGCCCGTAACCTTCAACGATCCCACGTTTACCTCCACGGAGCTTTTGTGGAATCCTCCCGCAAACTATTCGGGAGCCGTTTCCTATCAGGTCTACGACGGGCAGGGCTATCTCTACGACGGCAGGATCGACGGCACGCGCATGGATCTTTCCACGCTGAAAGCGGGGTACTACACCTTCTACGTCAAGTGCATCGGCGACGGCACCAACACCATCAACTCCGATCTGTCCACCCCCGTTTCCATCGAAAAACTGAAAACGCCGGACGTCGTCAGGTCGGACACGGTGTACACCTGGGACCACATTTCGGGTGCGCAGAGCTATACCGTGTATGTGGACGGAACGCTTGTCGCAACCATTCAGCAGGAAGAGGGGAAGGCCGCTTACGAGTTCAAGCCCGCGTTTGACAGCATCAAGACGTACACGGTCACCGTCACGGCGATCGGCGACGGCGGATATACGTTTATCGATTCCACGCCCTTCGAGCTCAAACAGGTGGTCAACCAGCTCTCCGCTCCCAAGATCAGCTTCTATTACGACAAGGAATCCTATCAGCCGGACGGCAACATCGTCATCACGGTCGATACGAACGGCCGCGAACTGGATACGGGGTATCGCTACATCGTCAACGACGTGATCGTCTGCGAAGCCACGACGGAAGCTTCATACAGCTACAATGCAAGGAACAAGGGCGCGCACACCGTTGCCGTGGTCGCGCTGGGCGGCCGCTTTGACTATATCGACTCGCCGCGCGCGGGCGGAAACGACACGGCAAAGATCACCCTGCTGGATGCTCCCAACCAGAGCAGCATTGCCATCTCCAAAGAGGGGAGGATCACCTGGTCGGCCGTGGCAAACAACAACAACGGTTACGAACTGATCATCACCTACGGAGACGGTACCGAACAAAAGACGGTAAAGACGCAGGGCGCGCAGTACACGGACGCGAACTACGCAAACATCGTATCCATTCAGATCCGCGCTCTGGGCAACGGCATCACTTCGGTCAGCTCCGAGTGGGTCACTTGGACAAAATAACGAATGAGTTTTAAGCCCCGCAGGCGCCGCCTGCGGGGCAGGAGACAGAATGTTACCTGCAATCCATATCGCGGGGATCCACATCCCCATGTATTCTCTGATGGTGTTTTTGGGGATCGTCGCCTTTTTCGTCACCTATTTCCTGTATGTGGAAAAGGGGGAAAAGCTGGACCGCATCACCTCCAACAGACTGCTGTTTGTTTCCATCCTCGGCATCGCGTTTTTGGGCTTTTCCGCCATGTTTTTCAATTCTCTCTTTCACACCATCGAGGCGGGGGAGATCAGGATCGGCGGGATCACCTGGCTGGGCGGCGTGCTGGGCGGCGTGCCGTTCACCGTCTTTCTCATCCACAAACTCGTCCCCAAGGCGAAGGGCAGGGCGCTCTACTATTTTTCCCTGCTCGTTCCGGGGCTGGTCATCGGCCACGCGTTCGGCAGGCTGGGCTGCTTTTTCGGCGGCTGCTGCTACGGAAGGGTGACGGACAGCATTTTCGGCGTAATCTTTCCGGAAGGGAGCCTCGCCGCACAGCAATACCCGGGCGAAAACGGCGCAAGCCTGCCCGTTCTGCCCACCCAGCTGTTCGAGTCCGTCTTTGAATTTGTGCTCTTTTTCGTGTTGGTCATCTTTCGCAAAAAACTGAAGCCTTACAACCTTCTCATTTACTTTTTCGCGTACGGGGTGTTCCGCTTCAGCATGGAATTTCTGCGCGGGGACGACAGGGGCTCCACGGGGTTCGCCCTCTCTCCCTCGCAGTTCATCTGCATCCTGCTGCTGATCGCGGCGGTGATCATCCTGCTGTTCTATCGCGGCATTCTCTTTAAGGGGCTCGCGCAAAAGTGCGCCGTCTGGCAGGAACAGGCGGCCGCGGCGGTCGCCGTTCCCGTGCGGGTCAGCAGGCGTAATCCCATCGGGGAGATCGAGGAACTGCATCGCCTGATGAAGGCGGGCATCATCTCCGAAGAGGAGTTTGAAGAGAAAAAGGCGGAACTTCTCAAAAGGATTTAAGCGGCAAACTTTTTGCCGTTTCGGCAAAGGAACAAAACGGGCGCCCGCAGAGCTTTGCGGGCGCCCGTTGAAAAATAGGTTTCAGGCGGCGGAAGGGGCGGGAAAAACAACTTTTTTCCGCCTTTTTGTAAAGAAATATTGACAAATCCGCCGTTTAAAAGTATAATATTAGAAATGGATGGTAGTGAATACGGCCTCCCGCATTGCCTATGGTGCGGCGGAACGCCTTCGCACAAACTTTTTTTACGGGGTACAGATATGCAGAAAGTGAATTTTACTCTCAAAGGACTTCGCGCAGACGAAATGAGCATCAAACTCAACGCCGTGCGCCCGCAGAACGGCAAGCTGGAATTAAAGCCTACCTTTTCGCGCAAAGTGCGCCGCGCTGTGGAAAACGATAAATTGTGCTTTATCACTCTCACGGTCAAAATCGAAAAGACGGACGATTCTCCCAAGCCGTTCGATCTGAACGTCACCTATACGGGCGTATTTGAATCGGAAGCGAGCACGGAGGAAGAGCGCCGCGCCGTCGTCGTGGAGGGTACCGCTCTGCTGTATCCCTATCTGCGCGCAGCGGTCACCACGCTGACCACGGCCGCCATGGCGGCTCCCGTCGTGCTGCCCGTCATCAACGGGCCTCTTTTCGCGGAGGACAGGGAGAACACAGGCATCGTTTCCTGAGGAGAAACTCATGAATAAAGAAGAGATCAAAAAACTTCTTCCCCATCGCGAGCCCATGCTCCTTCTCGAGGAAGTGGACGTCAACGAGCAGGGGGAAGCAGTGGGCAAATACACCGTGAAAGGGGACGAGTTTTTCCTGCAGGGGCATTTCCCCGGCAATCCCATCGTTCCCGGCGTCATCCAGTGCGAGATGATCGCGCAGACGGCGGTGGCGCTCATCCCGGACGTGCACGACAGTCTGCCCATGTACACGGGGCTGAACAACGTCAAGTTCAAAAACCCGCTCCTGCCCGGGGATACGGCGGTGATGACCGTCTCTCTCACGGCGAGAAGGGGAATTTTCTGCTTTGCCAAGGGCAAGCTGGAAGCAAACGGAAAGCTTTGCACCAGTGCGGAATTTTCCTTTGCCATCGTTCCGAAAAAATCATAAATTGTTGATTTCTCACACACGCGCCTCCGCTTTTTGCGGCAGGCGCGTATTTTTGTTATTTTACTGAACAAAAAGCCCCGTTCTGCCGCGGTTTTGTACCTTTTTAGGGAAGAAGGCTTGACTTAAAAGCGTAAATTTACTATAATGGAATGTAGGGAAAGGTATGCCCTTTCCAATACAGGGAGGCAGACAAATCGTATGTCTTTTTATATAGCGGGAACGGGCAGCGCCCTTCCTGAAAAGGTAGTCACCAACGACGACCTTGCACAATTTCTGGATACTTCGGACGAGTGGATCTATACCCGCACGGGCATCCGCCGCCGCCACGTGCTCACGCACGAAAAGCTGGACGATCTCGCCATCCGTTCCGCGCAGACCGCGCTTGCGGATGCGGGCGTTTCGGGTGCGGATGTCGACCTCATTCTCTGCGCAACCATGCGCGGGGATACCTACACGCCCTCCCTTGCCTGCATCGTGGGCGAGGCGATCGGCAGTCATGCCCCGTCGTTCGATTTGAACGCCGCCTGCGTGGGGGTGCTGTATGCCATGGAAGTGGCGGACGCCTTCATCTCTTCGGGCAAGGCAAAAACCGTTCTTATCGTCTCCGCGGAGGCGATGAGCAAGCTGGTCGACTGGACGGACCGCTCCACCTGCGTCCTGTTCGGGGACGGCACGGGCGCCATGGTCGTCCGCGCGGGTGAAGGCAGGCTGGCGGGCGTTTTGTCCACCAATCCCGATTCCAAAGTCATCCGTATGCCCAATTTCGAGGGGCTGAACAGTCCTTACAACGAGTACAAACAGGAAAAGCTTGCCATCTATATGGACGGCGGCGAAGTGTACAAATTTGCCGTCAACGCCATGGGCAGGAACATCGAGGAGGTGTGCGAAAGGGCAAATCTTACCCCCGCGCAGATCGACTGGTACCTGCCGCACCAGGCAAACGTGCGCATCATCGATGCGAGCCTGAAAAAGTATAAGATCGACAAGAGCAAAGTGCTGCTCAACATTGCGGATTGCGGCAATATGTCCGCCACGTCCGTGATGGTGCTTCTGGACGAATACGCCAAAAAGGGAACCTTCCGCAAGGGCGACAAGCTTCTCTTCGTCGCGTTCGGCGGCGGACTCACGAGCGGCGCCGTCATCGTGGAATGGAAAAAAGACTGATCACAATTATCAAAAATTTTATCTATAAGGAGTATTGAATTATGACAACGTTGGAAAAATTGAAGGAAATCCTCAGCGAATGCAAGGGAGAAGAACTGGACATCACGCCCGAAACCACTTTTGAAGAACTGGAATTCGATTCCCTGGACAAAGTGGACATCGTCATGCAGATCGAAGAGGCATACGACATTTCCCTCGGCGAAAATATGCAGCTTTCCACCGTCGGTGAACTGATCGAAAAGATCGACGAAGCTGTGGCAAACAAGTAAAATGCAGACAAAACTTACAAAACTTCTGGGGATCCGTTACCCCATCATGCAGGGGGGCATGGCGTGGATCGCCGACGCCTCTCTTGCAAGCGCCGTGTCCAATGCGGGCGGACTGGGCATCATTTCCGCCATGAACGCCAATGCGGACTGGGTGCGCGAAGAGATCAGAAAGTGCCGCACGATGACGGACAAACCCTTCGGCGTGAACATCATGCTGATGAGTCCGCACGTCGAGGAAGTGGCAAAGATGGTAGCGGAAGAAAAAGTCCCCGTCGTCACGACGGGTGCGGGCAATCCCTCCCGCTTTGTTAAAACGTGGAAGGAGGCGGGCATTAAGATCATTCCCGTCGTGGCTTCCACGGCGCTTGCCAAAATGGTCGAGCGCGCGGGCGTGGACGCAGTCGTCGCGGAAGGCGGCGAAAGCGGCGGTCACGTCGGCGACCTCACCACCATGGCGCTCGTTCCGCAGGTCGTGGATGCGGTCAGCATCCCCGTCGTGGCGGCGGGCGGCATTGCGGACGGCAGAGGCATGGTTGCGGCGTTCGCGCTGGGCGCGTGCGGCGTACAGATGGGCACCCGTTTCCTCGTGGCGACGGAATGCACCGTCAGTGCGGAATACAAGAGGAAAGTCCTCGCAGCAAAGGATATTTCCACCATGGTCACCGGCCGCAGGCTGGGGCATCCCGTCCGCGCCATCAAAACGGCATACACCAACCAGTACGCCAAGCTGGAAGCGGATTCCAACTATCCCGACGAAAAGCTGGAAGAATACGGCGTAGGCTCCCTGCGCAAGGCCGCCAAGGACGGCAACGCGACGGAAGGGTGCTTCCTCGCGGGGCAGATCGCGGGCATGGTGAACAAGGAACAGCCCGCCGCAGAGATCATTGAAGAGATCATGACCAAGGCGGAACAGATGATGGAGGGCGTCAAATGGGACGTGTAGCCTTTCTGTTTGCGGGGCAGGGCGCGCAGGTGCCGGGCATGGCCGCGGACGTAAAAGACCTTCCCAAAGTGAAAAAACTGTTCGACCTGGCGGAGAGCATCCGCCCCGGCACCGTGGAGAAAATGCTCTGCGGAACGCAGGAAGAGCTGAACAGGACGCTGCTCACCCAACCCACCATGTTTCTGGCAGACCTCGCCTATGCGTACGCAAAGGAAGAGGAGATCGGCACGCCCGAGTGCGTGTGCGGCTTTTCCGTGGGCGAGGTTCCCGCGCTGTGCTTTGCAGGAGTACTCTCCGAGGAAGACGCGTTCCGCACCATCTGCAAGCGTGCGGAGCTGATGGAAGCATATACGCAGCGGGTAGCAGGCTGCATGATCGCGGTCATCGGGCTTGCGCCCGACGCGGTGGAAGCGCTGTGCGACGGGGAGAACACCCATCCCGCCAACTACAACGGCAGCAAGCAGACGGTCGTCGCCTGCAAGGCGGAAGCGGAGGCGGAATTTACTGCCAAAGTCAAGGCGGCGGGCGGCCGCGCCATGAAACTGCGCGTTTCGGGAATGTTCCATTGTCCCGAACTTTCGCCCGAGGCGGCAACGTTTGAAGAGTTTTTGCGCTCTTTAAAGATGAATGCGCCCCGTCTGGACGTGTACGCCAACCTCACGGCAAAGCCGTACGAAGGGGATTTTGCGCGCACGCTCGCACTGCAGATGTGCTCTCCCGTGCGCTTTACCGCAACGGTCGCGGCCATGAAGGAGCGCGGCGTGGACGAGTTTGTCGAGGTCGGCCCCGGAAAAGTCCTTACGGGACTTGTCGCGCGCGGCTGAACGCGGAAAACGCGCTTTTTCGAGTAAATATTAAACAAAAATAATTTTTTTGTTGCAAAAAGGACGGATATGGCAGAAAACAGAGTGGCGCTCATCACGGGCGCGGGCAGGGGGATCGGCGCGCAGATCGCGCTCACCCTCGCGGCAGAACGTACAGACATCGCCGTTGTCGATTACAGCGAACAGGCGGCGGCACAGGAAACGTTGGACGCGCTTGCGGCGGCGGGCGTTACCGCGCGCTATTATAAGTGCGACGTTTCCGATTTTTCCGCAACCAAGGCGACGGTCGATCAGATCGTCAAGGATTTCGGGAAAATCGACATCCTCGTCAACAACGCGGGCATCACGGCGGACAAACTGATCATGCGCATGGAAGAGGCGGACTGGGACAGAGTTCTTTCCATCAACCTCAAAGGGTGCTTCAACATGGTCAAGCACGTCACGCCGTACATGATGAGAAAGCGTTACGGCAGGATCGTTTCCATCAGCTCGGTCGTGGGCATGATGGGCAACGCGGGGCAGGCAAACTATGCCGCCTCCAAAGCGGGGATCATCGGGCTGACCAAGACGGTCGCCAAGGAATTCGGTTCCCGCAACATCACCGCCAATGCGGTGGCGCCCGGCTTTATCAAAACGGCAATGACGGACGCACTCACCGAGGAACAGAAACAGGCAATGTACAAACTCATTCCGCTCGGCTGTCTGGGCGAAACCAAGGACATTGCCAATGCCGTCAAATTCCTCGTCTCCGACGATGCGCGCTACATCACGGGCGTCGTGCTGAAAGTGGACGGCGGTATGTACATTTAAAGGCACGGCGGGGAGCGCTTTGCTTCCCGCCTCGTTCTTTTAAAAATCGGAAAATATTCCGAAATAAATAAAAATTAAAATAAAAATAATTTTATTT
>ERZ1090879.183-NODE-183-length-42762-cov-37.984921_pt1 | contig 42762 bp, 34 predicted proteins | sample MGYA00478472_ERZ1090879 | MGnify/ENA primary metagenome ERZ1090879 (study PRJEB33644, sample SAMEA5815723) | chicken gut metagenome | biome: Chicken; feature: Gastrointestinal Tract; material: Caecum | place: Ireland | collected 2019-01-01 | study: A study of the... | reverse complement strand
GCATTGTAGCGGGAGCGAGCACTCCCGATTGGCAGACCTCGGAGGTTCTCAAAAAAATGGCAGAAAACAACGCGGAAGTACAGGTGGAGACGCAGGTCTCCGAAGAAACGGTCGAGACGCCCGTGGCAGATGTTGCGGCGGAGCCTGCAGCAGTTCCTGCTGCTGAGCCTGCGGCAGAACCCGCAGCGGAGTCCGTTCAGGAAGCAGCGCCCGCGCAGGAGAAGTCCGCTATGGACGAGATTATTGCGGAAATGGATAAGGGGTCCCATTATAAAAGAGGCCAGCTTCTCACGGTGAAAATCGTTTCGGCAACAGACGAAGGCGTGTATGTTTCCGGTTCCGGCAAGGCGGATATTTTGATCGATAAGTCTGAACTTGATTGCGAAGAGTACAGCCGCGAACTTTATGCGGATAAGATCGGCGAAAATATCGATGTTATGGTCGTCGATACCAAGTCGCCTGTAAAACTTTCTGAAAAACAGGTCAGAAAAGTTAAAGAAGAAGAAGAGATGCTCAAGGGCATTGAAGAGGGGAATGAATTCTCCGTTGTCTGCACCGGGTTCAACAAGGGAGGTCTTACGGCAGAGCTTGGTACCTATGCGGTGTTCGTTCCGGCAAGAGAGATCCGTTCCGGTTATGTGAAAGAACTGGATAAAATGGTTGGCAAAAAGCTTCGCCTGAAAATGCTGGAGATCCGTCGCGAACGCAGAAAGGAAATCATTGCTTCCCAGCGCGTTATCCTTGAGGCGGAGAAAGCAGCAAGAGAGGCGGCTAAGGCTGAGAAAGAAGCGGCTTTCTTCGATTCTATTCAGGTCGGAGATATTGTGGAGGGAAAGGTAGAGAGAGTTACTTCCTTCGGTGCATTTGTTTCCGTCAACGGATTTGATTGTCTCGCACATATTTCCGATTTGTCCTGGACCGGCGTGAAAGAAGTGACTGATGTTCTCGAGATCGGTAAGCGTTATCAGTTTAAGGTTCTCAAGATCGACCGTGAAAACAAGAAAGTTTCCATCGGTTACAAACAGCTTCAGCCCCGTCCTTGGGATACAGCAGCAGAACGCTATGCTGAGGGCGATATTGTTCACGGCAAGGTTGTTCGCATCGTTCCCTTCGGTGCTTTTGTGGAATTGGAAAAGGGCATTGACGGTCTCGTTCATGTTTCCCAGATCTCCCATGAGTGGCTGGAGAACCCCACATCCGTTCTGACGATCGGCGAGGAGATCGACGCGAAAGTTCTTGCTTTTGATCCTGAGGCTCACAAGATCACGCTTTCCATCAAAGCGCTTCAGCCTCGTCCTTGGCAGGAACCCCGTGAAAGAGAGGAAGAGGGTACACAACAGAGAAGATCCCGCAACCGCAAAGGCGGTCGTCGCAATACTGCGAGCGATTATGCCGATGAGGAAGAGTATAAGGAATGGAGCGACAGCGGTTTCAGCGGTGCCTCCATTGCCGATCTCCTTGGTAACGACGACAAGTAAATTATTTGTCTCCTTAAAAATCCGCTCATAGAGCGGATTTTTTGTTTATTGTTTACTGGTTGCGTTTATATACTTAAATGAAATACATTGTAAGGAGATTTTGATATGGAAAAGCAGGGCAATATCCGCATTGCGAGTGAAAATATGATGCCGATCATTAAAAAATGGTTGTATTCAGAGAAGGATATTTTTATCAGAGAAATCGTTGCCAATGCGCAGGATGCGATCACGAAACACAAGAAACTTGCCGATCTTGGGGAAACGCCTCACGAAGAGCATTACAGAGTGAATGTAATTCTTGACGAAGACGCAAAAACGTTGACCGTAGAGGACAACGGCATCGGTATGACTGAAGAGGAAGTGGAGAAGTATATTACGCAGATCGCTTTCTCCGGAGCTGCCGATTTTGTTGACAAGTATGAAAAAGCCGGCGGCGATGGAATCATCGGACATTTCGGTCTGGGATTCTATTCTGCATATATGGTCTCCTCCGATATTGAGATCTACACAAAATCTTATCGGGAAGATGCCCCTGCGATCCGTTGGGAATCAGACGGAAATTCGACTTATACAATCGGAGACTGCGATAAAACAGAGCGCGGAACAAAAATCGTAATGCATATTGCCGATGAGGAAAAAGAATTCCTAAAAGAGGGAACGATTCGGCAGCTGATCAGAAAGTACTGTTCATTTATGCCCTATGAGATCTATCTCAATCCAAAAGGTAAAGAGGACGAAAAACCTGTCAATACAACCGTACCGCTCTATCTGAAGCAGCCCAAGGATTGCACGGAGCAAGAATACAAAGACTTCTACCGCGATACCTTCGCCGATTTTAATGAGCCGTTATTCTGGATCCATCTCAACATGGAGTATCCGTTCCGCCTGAAGGGAATTCTATACTTTCCCAAGGTCAGAAAACAGGTAGAATTGGAGCGGGGAAAGGTCAAGCTGTATTGCAATCAGGTCTTTATTGCGGATAACATAAAAGAAGTAATCCCGGAATTTCTGATGCTTCTAAACGGCGTCATTGATTGTCCCGACATTCCGCTGAACGTTTCCCGCTCCTTCCTGCAAAATGATCGGCAGGTACAGAAAATTGCAAAGCATATTACAAAAAAGGTCGCCGATAAACTTATCGAACTGTACAAAAACGATAAAGCGAAGTATGAGACATGCTGGCAGGATATTGCAACATTTGTCAAATTTGGCTGTATCAAAGACGACGATTTTTACAAAAAAGTCGAAGACATTGTCATCTATAAAAATCTTTCCGGAGAATTTGTTCCCGTTACTTCCCTGTACGGAGAGGAACTTTCCGAGGAAGACGAGAAATCCGGAAAGGAGGCGCAAGCCATCTATTATGTATCAGATCCGGACAAGCAAGCGCAGTATATCAAGATGTTCCGCGACGCAGGGATGGATGCCGTTTTCTGTGATACGTATATCGATCCGCATTTTCTGAGTTATCTTGAATATAAAAATCCCCGTCGCGTGCGTTTTCTGCGTATCGATGCCGATGTTGCCGGCGCACTCAAAGAGGACAGCGAAGAGGACGGCGAACTTAAAAAAATTTTTGAAGAGGCGCTGGAGGGCGAAGGGGTTACCGTTAAAACGGAAAAACTAAAGGACAGCAATGTCCCTGCTGTGATTAATGTGTCGGAATTTGCACGCAGAATGAGTGAAATGCATTCCTTCTACGGCATGGGAGAATCTCCGGCCGATCTGACTCTCGTCGTGAATACGGCAAATGAAGCGGTACGTTCTTTAAAAGATGCTGAGAAGCAGGCTTGTACGCAGTCAGCGCAGTATCTGTATTATCTCGCTCTGATGAGCTATCGTCCGCTGAAACCAAATGAATTGGAAAAGTTCATTGCGACCGGGAATCTGTTGATACAAAATTATTTGAAAAAATAAATGTTATTTCCGGAACGACTCTTGACATTGTGTATAAGCAAGAGTATAATAACAATGGCGTGAATAGCATGACTCGTGACGCATCGGTGCGGTAAGTGCGTACGTTTACTGCGCGCCGATAGGAGGTAATTATATGAACGGAACCGTTAGATGGTTCAACGACGGGAAAGGCTACGGCTTTATCGCTAATGATGAAGGAGGGGACGATGTATTTGTTCACTTCTCTGCGATCCAGACGGAAGGCTTTCGTACGCTGAAAGAGGGCCAAAAAGTCACTTTTGAAACGGAACCCGATCCTAAGGACAGTGGAAAGCTGCGTGCGATTAACGTAGTTCCCGTATCTTGAAAAACAAAAAAAGCGCGCATCAGCGCGCTTTTTTTGTTTTAATCAGGATTATTTTCAAGATACCTTCGATAGCAGGAAAGGATGATCGATTGTAGCATTTCACGGGTCTCTGAGTTCAGCGGGTGAGCAATATCTTTGTACTTTCCGTCCGTCGTCTTGCGGCTGGGCATTGCTATTGCATAACCTTCTTCCCGCTCAAAGATTTTAATGTCATGCACCACAAAACAATCATCAATGGTTATGGACACCACAGCTTTTAATTTACCGTCCATATTACGGACTTCCCGAATGCGGATGTCATCAATTTTCATATTTATGCCCCCTTATACCCTTCCTCGCTCATTATATTATCACATTTTACTGACACTGGCAAGTGGTTTGAAGAAAAAAGATACAATTTTTTCATTAAATTTGCGGTAAGTGGCATTATTTTGTTCGAGAGCATACAATAAGACATGGTTTCTTTTCTCAAAAATCAGCCGAGAGGAGTGTATTTTGTGGGAATAGGCGGCGTGAGTATGAGCGCGCTCGCACAGCTTGTGCATGACTCCGGAATTCTCGTACGAGGATGCGACGCACGTGAAAGCATTTATACAAAAAAACTACGTAAACTCGGGATTCCGGTAAAGATCGGCTCGGAACAGATATATGAAGACACGATCGTCTATACTGAGGCAGTGGATCGCCATGCCGACCTGCTTGAACAGTTAAGGCTGTCGGGAAAACAGCTGTATTCCCGTGCTGAATTTTTGGGTAAGATTGCCGAAGAATATCCGCGCGTGCTGTCGATTGCAGGATGTCATGGAAAGACTTCCGCCACAGCCATGCTTGCGCATATTCTGTTTGGCTCAGGTCTTTCCGTCACTTGCCATATCGGGGGAGAAGACATTGATTTCGGCAATTACCGCAACACAGGTCATGGTTACTTTTTAACAGAGGCATGTGAATTCAAACGCAGTTTTCTTTCATTGAATAGTAATATTGCAGTCATTTTGAATACCGAACTCGATCATACCGATTGTTATGGCAGCCGCGAGGAGTTGCTGACCTCATACCATCTTTTTGCAAAACAGGCGCGCCGCGTCATTGTAAATGCTGACGATTGTGAAGCACAAAATATTCCGCATGCAGTTTCTTTCGGCTTGCATGCGGGGGATATCCGTGCTGAACGGATCGTAGCGGACAGAGAACGTTATTGCTTTACCGTCACCGAGAAAGGGACGCCAATCGTTCAGGTGCGGTTAAATACACAGGGAAAAGTTCAGATTTATAATGCACTTGCCGCGTACAGTGCAGCGCGGCTGTGCGGCATCGCTCCGCGCAAAATTGCAGACGGCTTAGCGCAATTCCATGGAGTAAAAAGAAGATTTGAGTTTGCCGGAACACTGCATGGAGTGCCTGTAATCTGCGATTATGCTCATCATCCGACCGAGATCGCGGCGGCGTTTGCGACAGCGGAGCGCATTTGCCGCGGCACCGTGCGCGTGATCTTCCAGCCGCATACCTATTCCCGGACCCGCGATCTGATGACGGAATTTGTCAGCGTTCTGAAGAATGCCGAAAATCCCGTCATTTATCGGACTTATGCGGCACGAGAATCTTTTGACTTTCGGGGCAGCGCAGTTTCGCTTGTGAGCCGCATTCCCGAAGCAATTTATTGTCAGACGCCGGACAATCTGAAACGCCGTATCTTATTGCTCGCGCAACCGGAAGATCTCATTCTTGTACTCGGCGCGGGGGATATCGATGACACAATACGCTCTCTGCTCGATCAAACCTCGACAGACACGCCTTTTTGCTCGCAGGCATAGATATAATCCACAAATTGACGAGCGCGGCGGGGGGATCTGCCGCCGCGAAGGATTGCCCAACGTTCGGCAAGGAGATCAAGTGTTTCCGCCGGGGTCGTAATTTTCATTTCTTCGGCAATGGCATGAACAATTGAAAGATAATTCTGTTTATTGACTGAGGCAAACAGCACAGTTATTCCGAATCGGTCCGAGAGAGACAGAAGTTCTTCTTCGCTGTCGCCTACATGCACACTGTCCATACGCGTCGCAAAATTTTCTTCGACAATATGACGTCGGTTGCTGGTCGCAACGATCATGACGTTTCCAACATTTCCTTCCATGCTGCCTTGCAGGGCCGCCTTGAGTGTGGAGACCCGGTCATCGTTCTCTCGCAAGGAAAAATCATCGATAAAGACAACAAATTTCATTGGCACAGAAGCAAGCATTGATTTGAGTGCGGGAAGGGTGAGGATATTTTCTTTATCAATTTCCACAAGCCGAAGCTTTTTGTCCGAAAACAGATTGATCATTGCATGAACGGTGGAGGACTTTCCTGTTCCGCGGTCACCGTATAACAGCATATCCGCATAAGGTAATCCGGCAAGAAAATTTTCAAAATTGTCACGGACCTCTTTTTTTTCACTTTCGTAACCTTTCAGATCGTCAAGCGTGACGGGGGAAAGGGCACGAACAGGACAAAGTTCGCCCCCCTCATATCGAAAAGCGCGATAGCGCAAATACTGCCCGTATCCGTTGTCAGCATAATATTTTTGCAGTCGGGCAGCCGTTTCTTCGTCCCATGATGCAACTGGAAACGGCACCTCGCCGAGATTTAGAGCCGCGTCGGAGAACTGCAGGGCATTTGCAACTTTTTTAAGATCCTCGATATAAGCTTGCCAAAGGTAAGACGATATATGTTTTCCCCCCGCACAGGCGCGAGAGAATGCATTGTCGTCTGTGAGAACAGCATCGGCAACATATGCGGCGAAATTCTCTTCCGCACCTTGTTCATATAGAAGTCGCAAAAAATGAGTTCTTGTATTCACATCGCCGTCTTTCCGATCGGCGAACGCCTCTATCAGCGGATCGGACAAGATATTTAAAACTGCTAAAGATCTGAGTTCGCTCATGGTCTGCTCCGTACATCGTGAGAAGTCGGGATTATCATATCACAATTCCTCTGAAAAAGCAACAATCGGAGAAACTGAAAGCCACAATCATGGATTTTGCATAAATTTTTCCGTTGATTGCTTGACTGATGCAAGCAAACAGGGGTATAATTGTAAGAAAGAAAACAAACAAACGGAGGCTTTATCATGGCACATAAGATTTTTGACCCCGCAACTCAGGAAGCCCGCATCTTCCATGAAGCAGATTGCGATCTGAAACGTCTGAAGGGGAAAACGGTTGCCGTAATCGGTTTCGGTAGTCAGGGGCATGCACATGCGCTCAACCTGAAAGACAGCGGGGTCAATGTCATCATCGGACTCAACAAAGGCGGGAGGACATGGCCCATCGCGGAGGAGGCCGGCTTTGCGGTATATCCCGTCAAAGAAGCCGCAGAAAAAGCAGACATTATTATGATGCTTACTCCCGACGAAAAGATGGCGGATATTTATAAAGAAAATATCGCTCCCGTTCTTACCGAGGGCAAATACCTTGCTTTTGCACATGGGTTCAATATCCACTTTAAGCAGATCGTTCCTCCTGCCGACGTCAATGTGTTCATGATCGCACCCAAGGGTCCCGGTCACACAGTACGCAGCGAATATGTAGAAGGACACGGCGTTCCGGATCTCGTTGCGGTCTATCAGGATCCTTCCGGCGACACGATGGATATTGCACTTGCATACGCCCTCGGTATCGGCGGAGCGCGGGCGGGCGTTCTGGAGACCACGTTCAAGTGCGAGACGGAAACCGACCTCTTCGGTGAACAGGCTGTTCTCTGCGGCGGCGTAACGGCGCTCATGAAGGCAGGATTCGAAACGCTTGTCGAAGCCGGATACGATCCCCGCAACGCTTATTTTGAATGCATTCATGAAATGAAACTGATCGTTGATCTCATCTACAACGGCGGCTTCAAAAAGATGCGTTATTCCATTTCCGACACGGCTGAATTTGGCGACTATGAGACGGGAAAACGGCTCATCACCGAAGAGACAAAAGCCGAAATGAAAAAGGTTCTTCATGAGATTCAGGACGGAACGTTTGCTTCCAAGTGGATCTCAGAGAACAAGAGCGGCGGCAGAGCGCATTTCAATGCATGCCGTGAAATGGAAGCATCGCATATGCTGGAAAAAGTTGGCGAGGAGCTTCGTGAACTCTATTCCTGGAACAAGGAAGACAAATACAGCGAAACGAAATAAACCGTTCATTCAGACATATTGTAAAGAACTTGTCCTTTGTTGTTTGACAAAGGACTTTTTTTATTCTCGTCCGCATTTTTCCAAGAAAATTTTTTTATTTTCCGGAAAAAAATGCGAAAGGGGTATTGAAACCCGACGCAAAATATAGTATAATAGAACCGATGTATGACGGCTATATGCCGTTCTGCAAAGACAAGGGGGAACTTCGGTTCAAAAGGAGTGCATAATGCAGAAGAAGTTGAACCAGCAAACGACGGGCGAAACAAAAGGAAATCTGACAGATTTCCCGCTCTATTTGTATCATCACGGAAAGAATGACAGAATCTATGAACTCTTCGGTGCGCATAAAGAAGTGCGTGACGGCGAGGAGGGATATATTTTCCGTGTATGGGCACCGCATGCACGCAGCGTTTCCGTCGTGGGCGATTTCAACGGATGGAATGTGAACGGGAATGTCATGTACCGCATGATAGACGGCGAAAGCTTCGAATTGTTTATTCCCGGTGTCAAACAATATGATACGTATAAATACTGTATCACGACCGCAGACGGAAGACAGCTCTTAAAGGCGGATCCGGTAGGATTTCATACGGAAACGCCGCCGGCTACTGCCTCTAAACTGTACGATTTGGACGGATACGACTGGAAAGACAAAGATTATTTCGAGGCAATCGGAAAGCGTAATATTTTCGCATCGCCGATGAACATCTACGAGGTCAATCTGTTGTCTTGGCGCCGTCATGATGATGGCAACTATTATTCATATCAGGATCTGGCGCGCGAGCTTGTTCCATATGTCAAAGATATGGGGTACACGCATGTCGAGTTTATGCCCGTAACGGAATTTCCCTTTGAAGGTTCTTGGGGATATCAGGTCACGGGATATTATGCCGTGACATCGCGTATGGGCACACCCAAAGACTTTATGGCGCTCGTCGATGCTTTCCATGCGGCAGGAATCGGCGTCATACTCGACTGGGTTCCTGCGCATTTCCCCAAGGACGCTCAAGGGCTTTATGAATTTGACGGTCAGCCTCTCTATGAGAGCAGCCAATGGGACAGAATGGAACATAAGAGTTGGGGAACCAGGCGTTTTGATTATGGCAGAAACGAGGTACTGTCTTTCCTTATTTCAGACGCATGCTTCTTCTTCGACAAATATCATATCGACGGACTGCGTGTGGATGCCGTCGCATCCATGCTTTATTTGGATTATGACAAGCGCCCCGGGGAATGGGTGCCCAATATTTACGGTGAGAACAAGAACCTCGAGGCGATCGCTTTTCTGAGAAAGCTCAACGAGGCTGTATTCCTTCGTTATCCTTATGCGCTGATGATCGCGGAAGAGTCTACGGCATGGGGGCTTGTCACCAAGCCCGGGTCGGTCGGCGGCCTCGGGTTCAACTTTAAGTGGAATATGGGCTGGATGAACGATATGTTATCTTATCTTTGTCTTAACCCTTATTTCCGCATGTACAATCACAGTAAGCTGACTTTCTCCATGATGTATGCTTTCTCGGAAAACTATGTGCTTCCAATATCGCACGATGAAGTTGTACACGGCAAGTGTTCGCTCATCAACAAAATGCCGGGCACATACGAAGAAAAGTTTGCAGGGGTAAGATCTTTCCTCGGGTATATGATGGCGCATCCCGGCAAAAAGCTAAACTTTATGGGATACGAATTCGGTCAGTTCAAAGAGTGGGATTATCATGAGGGACTGGAATTTTTCCTGCGCGACAGCTACGAGTTACACGGAAAGCTCTCGCTTATGGTCAAAGAATTGAATGAGTTTTATCTCTCGACGCCTGCAATGTATGAGATAGAGGACTCATGGGACGGTTTTGAATGGATTGCGCCCGATGATGCAGATAAGAATATTGTCGCCTTTCTCCGTAGAGACAGAGCGGGCAATGAAATCATAGTTGCGGCCTGCTTTTCGGGAATCGATATGCCGGATTATCGCCTTGGCGTTCCTTCTCGTGGAAAATACCGTATTATCTTCTGCACGGATGATAAAAAATACGGCGGCGACGGTAAGATCAGCAAAAAAGTTCTTAATGCGACGAAGAAACTCAGCCACGGAAAAACTTACTCCATTCCGCTCGCTATGCCTAAGATGTCTTGCGTGTATCTCGTGAAAGAACCGGAAGCACCGAAACCAGAGAAGCCTGTAACGGAAAAGAAAACATCTGCCAAAAAGACTTCAGCCAAAAAATCAGCATCTGCGACGGCAACGTCGAAGAAATAACAAGCAAATTTAGAAGATCAGATAGGGGGTTCTTTATGCAAAGAAAGAAGGAATGTGTTGCAATGCTGCTTGCAGGCGGGCAGGGAAGCCGACTGTACGCACTGACAAACAACATTGCAAAACCTGCGGTTGCATTTGGCGGCAAATATCGTATCATTGATTTCCCGCTCTCAAATTGCATCAACTCAGGTATCGATACGGTGGGTGTCCTCACACAATATGAACCGCTCGAACTCAATGAGTACATCGGAAACGGTCAGCCTTGGGATTTGGACCGCGCCTTTGGCGGCGTACATATTTTGTCGCCTTATCAGGCTAAGAAAAAATCTTCCTGGTTTGAAGGCACTGCAAACGCAATCTATCAAAACATGGCGTTCATGCAGAAGTATAATCCGGAATATGTGCTCATTCTTTCGGGTGACCATATTTACAAGATGGACTATGCTGCTATGCTCAAAGCACACAAAGCGACCGGTGCAGACTGTACGATCGCAGCGATCGAAGTTCCGATGAAGGAAGCGTCGCGTTTCGGTATCCTCAATACCAATGAGGACGGTTCGATCTATCAGTTTGAGGAGAAACCCAAGCAACCTAAGAGCAATCTTGCTTCCATGGGTATCTATATCTTTACAGCGAGCAAGCTTTTTAAATATCTCACGGAGGATGAGGCTAACCCCAATTCCAGCAAGGACTTCGGCAAAGATGTGTTGCCTGCAATGCTCAATGCAGGTGAAAAGATGTTCTCTTACCGCTTCAGCGGCTATTGGAAGGATGTCGGAACGATCTCCTCGCTTTGGGAATCCAACATGGATCTTTTGGGAGACGATCCCGCATTCGATGTAAGCGATCCTGACTGGAAGATACATTCCCGGAATCCGCTTGCACCTCCCGAATATATCGGAGACAAAGCTCACGTCAACAATTCTTTGATATCGCTTGGTTGCGAAATTGAAGGAACTGTTGTAAATTCCGTTCTTTCCAGCAATGTCGTAATTGAGGAAGGCGCCGAAGTCGTGGACAGTGTTTTGATGGCGGGTACTGTAGTGAAGTCTGGTGCAAAAGTCATTTATTCCATTGTGGATGAAAACACGATTATCGAAGGCGGTGCACGCGTCGGCGAGGAAAAGGAATCCGGAAAAGGAATTGCCGTTCTCGGCAGAAATATTACAATCGGCAGCGGGGCAACGGTTGCCGGCGGTCAAATTTTGGATAAGGACTATAAGGGGGAGTAAAATAATGGCACATTCTGCTGTAGGAGTAATTTTTTCTAACATACATGATGAAAATATCCCGGAGCTCTCCCGCCATAGAACAATGGCTTCCATTCCGTACGGCGGTCGTTATCGACTCATTGATTTTGCGCTTTCCAATATGGTAAACGCGGGAATCACGACGGTCGGTGTTGTAACGAAATATAATTATCAGTCTCTTCTCGATCATCTCGGAAGCGGTAAGGATTGGGATCTGGCAAGAAAGGATGGCGGCATCATTCTTCTCCCGCCTTATTCCGATGAAACAGATACACCTTACAGTAACCGTCTTGAGGCGCTTAAGGGCATTACGGGTTTTCTGAATCACCGTAATGAGGAATATGTCGTTATTTCAGATTGTGACGGAATTGCCCATATCGATCTTGCCGACATTATAGCATATCATGAAGCAAAGGGTGCCGATATCACAATGGCATACCATGAGGAAGCCGGAAAAATTGAGCAGAGCTATTTCCTGACCTTTGCTGCCAACGAGGACGGACGTATTGAAGAGGTTCAGATCAGTCCTAAAACGACAGCTACCAGTAAATCCAACGTCTACATTAACATTATGGTCATCAACCGCGAATTTCTGCTCAATATTATTCAGGATGCGGTCACAAGAGGACTCACAAGTTTCGGCAAAGATATTCTAACCAAACAGGTGGATGCGCTCAAATTGTACGCATACCGCTTCGGCGGATATTATGCCGGTATCAATTCCATTCAAAAATATTATCAGCACAGCATGGAACTTCTGAGCAAGCCAACACGCGATGAGTTGTTTGGCGGTCGTGACATTTACACGAAAGTCCGTGATTCTGCTCCCAGCAAATATACGGACAGCGCCATCGTAAAGAACTCTCTTATTTCCGACGGTTGTGTTATTGAGGGGACGGTTGAAAATTGCATTCTGTTCCGCGGCGTAAAAATCGGGAAGGGGAGCGTGATAAAAAATTCCATCATTATGCAGGACAGTGTGATCGGGTCGGGCGTTGAGCTTGACAGTGTGATCACCGATAAAAATGTCGTCATTCGCGACAGGCGTCACCTGGTGGGATGCGCGGAACTTCCGTTCTTTATCGGAAAAGGCAGAATGATTTAAAGCCGGAGAGGAAACCCGCGGTCTGCAACTTCAGATCGCGGGATAGCTTCCGATCAAATGGGGAATGATAAGGAGGAATTATAAATTATAATGGCTGCAACAAAAAGCACATCAAAAAAGAATTCGACAAAAAAAATGACGGCTACACTAGATCCTGAGACGGAAATTAAATCGGAACAGCCGACTTCGGAAACAAAGGAGCTCAATGTTTCTCCTGTTGAAGTGGTGAACGAACCGGTTCCGGCGCCACAGGAGGACACAGCCCCTGAGGTCTATGTCGAACCGAAAAAGAAAATCATGTTTGTCGCATCCGAAGCAGCTCCCTTCATTGCGACGGGAGGCCTTGCCGAGGTCATCGGATCGCTTTCTAAAGCAATCGCAGCTGACGAAAGATATGATGTACGGGTTATTATCCCGCTCTATCAGGATATAAAAAAGGAATACCGCAAGGATTTCAAGTTTATTGGCAATATTTTTGTTCCGCTCTCGTGGCGAAATCAATACTGCGGAATCTTTGAATACGAAGCCAATAATGTAAAGTTTTATTTCGTGGATAACGAGTACTACTTTAAGCGTCCGGGGTGCTACGGCTATTATGACGACGGAGAGCGTTTCGCTTTCTTCAGTCGCAGCGTTATGGAAATTTTGTCCTTCCTCGGATTCTATCCCGATATTCTGCACTGTCACGACTGGCAAGCGGCTTTGGCAGCGATCTACCTTAAAACGATTTACTGTTTCCGCCCCGAATATCAGTTTATCCGTGCGGTATTTACCATTCATAATATTGAGTATCAGGGAAAATATTCACTGGATATTCTTGAAGATCTTTTTGGAATCTCCAACCGTTATCGTTATCTCGTTGAGTATGATCGCTGTATCAACTTGATGAAGGGTGCGATCGAATGCTGTGAACGGTTCTCAACAGTAAGTCCGACTTATGCCGGGGAAATCAAGGATCCATATTATTCACATGGTTTGGATCCCATTGTCAGACGCAATGAATTCAAACTTTGCGGCATCCTAAACGGCATCGATACTGATTACTACAATCCGAAAACTGACCAATCACTCTTTGCTAATTATGATGCGGAAGATGTTTCCAACAAGGCGATTTGCAAAGAGGAATTGCAACGCATGCTTAATCTTCCGGTAAAGGCAGATACGCCTATTATCGCGATGATATCCCGTCTTGTTTCTCATAAGGGGCTTGATCTCGTTAAGGAAGTGATCGAACAGGTTCTCCGGCAGGATGTCCAGTTCGTGCTCCTCGGCACGGGTGATTCCGCATATGAAAACTATTTCAGCGATCTTGCCCGCAGGTATCAGGGAAAGGTGGTATCCATCATATCATTCAACTCCGATCTTTCCCGTAAGATTTATTCGGGCGCTGATCTCTTCTTGATGCCTTCTAAGAGCGAGCCTTGCGGGCTTTCGCAGATGATCGCCTCCCGTTACGGCACAGTCGCTATCGTTCGCGAAACGGGCGGTCTGCGTGATAGCATCCAGCCGTACGGCGCGGGCGGAAACGGATTTACCTTCCATGACTATAATGCTTATGATATGCTGTACGTCATTAACGAGGCGCTTGGCGTATACCACAATAAAGAGGCATGGAGCGCACTTCAGAAAAAGGCAATGGAGACCGATTTCTCTTGGGCGAAATCAGCACAATATTACATCGGTCTATATCTCGGTATGTTAAATTGACACACGAAAGGAACAGCATCCTTCTTAACAGACAGTAAGAAAGGAGGGGCAGCTCACGTTTCGCGACGTTGCCCCTCGTTTCTTTTCGTTGATGTCATGTTTTATTGCTTAGCAAAATCTTTTCAGGAGAATCATACAACTATCCATGAGCAAGTTGACGGAACAGGAGGCACATCGCCTCATTGCGGGGAAATTATCACGTTATTTTGGCGTAATTCCCCAGGAAGCATCCCGCGAACAAATTTACAAAGCTGTTGTCATGAGCGTTAGAGACATCATGGCAGAAAAACATCAGAAATTTCATCTCAGGACAAAGAACGCGCGCGCAAAACGCGTTTATTATCTGTGTATGGAATTTTTGATGGGTCGCTCTCTTAAAAACAGCGTTTATAATCTCGGCATTCATGATGCATTGGAAAATGCGCTCAAGAGTTTCCACATTACCTTAGAAGAGCTCTATGACGAGGAACCGGATGCCGGACTTGGAAACGGCGGACTTGGTAGACTTGCCGCCTGCTTCCTTGACGGGCTTGCAACACAAAATTATCCCGCCATGGGATTTTCTATCTGTTATCAGTACGGGCTGTTTAAACAAAAAATAGTTGACGGCTGGCAGATCGAAATGCCGGATGTATGGCTGCCGGGAGGGGAAGCGTGGTTGATTCAGCGCAGCGACAAACGCTTTATCGTCCGCTTTGATGGAACTCTTGAAGAGAAATGGACAGATCACGGTATGGAAACCGTCTACCATAATGCGCGCGAAGTGGAGGCTGTTGCATATGACATGATGGTCTCCGGGAAAGATTCCGATTCCGTCAGTACGCTCAGGCTTTGGCGTGCGCGAGCGGTGCAGAAGTTTGACATGCAGCTTTTTTCACAGGGAAACTATGCAGAAGTCATGCGGGATGATACGGAAGCACAGCTTTTGACCAAGGTTTTGTATCCCTCGGATAATCATTACGAAGGGAAATCTCTGCGTCTTCAGCAACAATATTTTCTTGTATCTGCATCGCTTCAGTGTATCGTATCTGATCATAAGCGTCGCTACGGCTCTCTTTCGCTGCTTCCACAGATGGCTGCGATTCACATAAACGATACGCATCCGGCTCTTGCGATCCCTGAACTTATGAGAATCCTGGTCGATGAGAATTATTTCAGCTGGGAAGTCGCATGGAATATTACTACCGCTACATGTGCGTACACAAATCATACGGTTTTGGCTGAGGCACTCGAAACATGGGCAGAGGATCTTGTTGCGCGCAGATTGCCTAGAATCCATAATATTCTCGTCGAAATCAATCGAAGATTTTGTGAAGATCTTTGGGCGCGTTTTCCCGGAAATTGGAACAAAATTTCTCATATGGCAATTCTTGCCAATAATACTGTTCGTATGGCAAATCTCTGCGTCATGGGCTCACACAGCGTAAACGGTGTCTCAGAATTGCACAGTAACATTATTAAGGACAGTATTTTCCGTGATTTCTACGATTATACCCCTGAAAAGTTCTGCAATGTTACCAATGGTATCGCCCACAGACGTTGGCTGAATCAGTCAAATCCGGAGCTTTGCGAACTGATCACAGATTGTATTGGTACAGGATACGATAAAGATGCTTCCAAACTGGAAGAACTGCGCAAATATGCAGGGGACGAAAGCGTATTAGAGCGACTCGGAGAAATAAAAGCAATTAAGAAAAAGCAATTCGCTGATTTTGCCAAAAAACATCAGGGCGTGATTATTGATCCGGAATCTATGTTCGATGTTCAGGCAAAACGTATGCATGAATATAAGCGACAGTTGCTCAATGCATTGCATATCATTGCAGAATATAATGCGTTGAAGGAAAATCCGGAGCTTGATGTTCAGCCGAAGACATATATTTTCGGGGCAAAAGCCGCTGCCGGCTATGATATGGCAAAACAAATTATCAAGCTTATCTGTTTCCTTGCAGAGGACATAAAAAAGAATCCGAAGATCAACGAAAAGCTTAACGTAGTGTACATGGAAAATTATAATGTCACTATGTCTGAGGCTCTTATGCCTGCAAGCGAAGTCTCCGAACAGATTTCCCTTGCAGGAAAAGAAGCTTCCGGAACCGGCAATATGAAATTCATGATCAACGGAGCCCTGACGATAGGCACCCTCGATGGTGCAAATGTTGAAATGGCACAGCGCGTCGGGGATGAAAACATCTTTATCTTTGGTTTAACGGCAGACGAGGTGAATGAAATTTGGTCAAGCGGATATAATTCAAGCGTTTATTACAACCGTGATCTGGGACTCCGTAAGATAATTGAATCCTTGATCGTCGGGTTTAACGGAACATCGTTTGGAGATATTGCGAATTATTTGATCCGAAACGCACCCGTTGCTGATCCGTATATGTGCCTGGCTGATTTTGAATCCTACTGTAAAACACATAAGCGTATCATAGAATTATATCGTAATGACAAACTGAGTTGGAACAGGATGTCATTGATGAACATCGCCGCTGCGGGATATTTTTCGGCAGACAGAAGTATCCGTGACTATGCAAACAATATTTGGAATCTGAAAGCGCTTAAAAAATAAAGTGTTTTCGAATTTGGGATCTGTCTGCGCTGAGAGAAAATAATATGCAATTTTACTACAATCCTTTGGATCGCTCCTGCAAAAGCTTGACGGGTGCAATACCAACCGAAAAAACGGTCACGTTTCGTCTTCTATGGAATGAGGATGGAGATATGCCTGATTCCATAGATGCGAGGCTGGTTCTCAGTCGGGACGGTGAAGATCGTACACCGATTTCTATGGATCGTCAGACATACGGCTTCTCCGTCACGCTCCGTTTTCATCAGCCGGGACTATACTTTTATTATTTCCGGATCGGGGATGACTTTTTCGGATGTGGCAGCTTTAGAAACGGGACATTTTGTAAATCTGTTAACTTGAATAGTTGGCAAATCACCGTTTTCGACCAACAATACCGAACTCCGGATTGGTTAAAAGGCGGCGTGATGTATCAAATTTTTCCCGATCGGTTTTACAGAAGCGGAGATATTCCAATTGGAAACGGAAAAATCCTGCGGGATGATTGGGGAGGACTTCCGTCTTATCGTCCCAATGAATTTGGAAAAGTACTAAATAATGATTTTTTTGGCGGAAATCTAGCAGGTGTCACGGAGAAACTTGACTATTTACAACAATTAGGTATAACTGTTATCTATTTTAACCCTATTTTTGAAGCTTACTCCAATCATCGCTATGATACGGGAGATTATTTAAAAATTGATCCACTGCTTGGCTCAACCGCGGATTTTGATAAACTTGTTCAGGAAGCCAAAAAACGTGGCATAACCATAATTTTAGACGGTGTATTTAACCATACAGGAAGCGACAGTCGATACTTTAATCGATACGGTCATTATGACAGTATCGGTGCATATCAGTCGCCCTATTCACCGTATTACGATTGGTATACATTTCATGATTACCCGAACTCATATGACAGCTGGTGGGGGATTGAGACGCTTCCTGCTGTCAATGAAACTTCACCATCCTATCAGGAATTTATTTTTGGAGAAAACGGAGTATTAAAAACTTGGCTTCGCCACGGAATCGGAGGGTATCGATTAGATGTCGCTGACGAGCTACCGGATTTCTTTTTAAAAAAGTTGCGTTCTGCTGTCAAAGAATACAATCAGGATGCCGTTATTATCGGTGAAGTTTGGGAAGATGCATCCAACAAAATAGCATATAGTCAGCGGCGACAGTATCTGCAGGGACATGAGTTGGACAGCGTAATGAACTATCCGCTGAAAGATGCAATTATCAGTTATGTTTTAAGCGGAAACACTAATCAATTACGAGAAACCATTTATCTTCTCATCGATCATTATCCCAAACAGACGTTGGATGTCTTGATGAATATCCTTGGAACACATGACACGGCGCGTATATTGACGGTTCTGAGCGGAAAGACATGTAACAACAAAGATGAGATGGCCGTAACGTTTTTGACGGAACGCGAAAAATCGACAGCAAAACAGAGGCTGATGATGGCTGCCGTACTGCAATATACTTTACCGGGTGTTCCGTGCATCTATTATGGCGATGAAAATGCCATGGAAGGTTTTCAGGATCCGTTTTGCCGCAGATGTTTTGACTGGATCAACACAGATGAAGAACTATTAATTTTCTACAGAAAATTAGGCAAGATTCGCAAAGCGCATTCTGTATTTATGAATGGAGAATATAAGGAAATCTTCGCAGATAGCGGTTTTCTAATGTATTCCAGAACCAATGAACATCCTGAAGAATCTGTATATATTTATGTGAATAATTCCTTTGCTTCGTACACAATCAGGTTCAGTGGAACATTTCTTGATTTGTTATCCGGAACAGAAATAACCGGATCAACGACGTGCGGCGCAAAATCATATGGTATCTTCGTAAAATTAAAATAGTATGTCTGACATAGTATTAAAAGAACTTTCGCACCGACTGAAACCGACTGCCAAATCAGGCAGTTGGTTTTGTTTTTCCGATTTTTCTGTCTGTTTGCCAGGAATCCTGGAATCGTTGTATGCCGTGCAATGTATAATGTAATGTCGTGCAATTATCGTTTCATTTCATTCACATGTTGTCAACAATTTATATAAAAACGAGATTATGGATTGTTTTATTTTTTTTGATAAATTATTCGTAAAAGCTGTGTTTTGCGAATAGTTTTGTTAATCCACCCTCCTATTTTTCTGCTGTTCCAATAAAAGCATCAGACAGTCATTTTATATAAAAACGAGGTATAGGATAGAAACTATTCGCAAAAATTGACTTTCTTTTTTTTTTGTGCTATACTTATTCTATGGCAAAAATCAAAACAGATGGTTCTGATTATTATCAGGATCGGAATATCAAAAATTTAGATAAAATCGATCTGATCTTGCAGGAATTACCTCCCTTCTGTGAGGATTATTTGCGGGGTGTGGAAAATCGCACGAGCACTTTAACTCGTCTTAATTATGTCTATGATCTTCGCATTTTTTTTGATTTTCTTTGCAGGAAAAAATTTCGTAATTCAAAAACTATTCCGGCTCTGACATTGGAAGATTTGGAGCAGGTATCTGATACCGACCTTGAAATTTTTCTAAGTTATCTTTCCAATTATACCTTTCATCATAAGCGGTTATCTTGTGATGAACGAGCAAAGGCGCGTAAGCTTTCTACGGTACGATCGATGTACAAATATTTTTTTAACAAAGGATTGATTGAAATCAATCAGACGACAAAGGTTGCTACGCCTAAGCTTCATGAAAAGGAAATTATACGCTTGGAGGGAAATGAAATCTCCTCTATCCTTGATGTCGCGGAAGACGGAAACGGTCTATCAAAACACGCGACAGGATATCACGAAAAAACGAAGATCCGTGACACTGCGATTCTTACACTGTTCTTGGGGACAGGTATCCGTATTTCAGAACTGGTTGGACTCAACAATGAAAGTATTGATTTTTCCAATAATTCTTTTGTTGTGACACGCAAAGGAGGCAATCAGGCAATCCTGTATTTCTCTGAGGAAGTCGGAGACGCGCTGGCGGCATATCTCGCCCAGAAGGAAAACGATCCTCGCGTATCATCTGAAGAGCATGCCCTCTTTTTATCTCTCCAGTACCGACGCATTACGGTCCGCGCTGTAGAAAATCTTGTAAAAAAGTATGCAAAAATCGTGACGCCGCTCAAAAAAATTACGCCGCATAAACTTCGCTCGACCTATGGCACGGCGCTCTACCGCGAAACAGGCGACATCTACATCGTTGCCGACGTTCTCGGGCATCGTGACGTCAATACGACCAGAAAGCACTATGCTGCGATCACCGAAGATCACCGCCGTTCGGTCGCAAGCGCCGTCAAACTGCACAAGCAGGAGGACGACCAATGACTGAGAACGTCTATGTTGTGCAACCGATTCTGAATGAAGCTAAGGATGATGAGCTCCACAGCGAGGCGATCGCGCTGATCGAGAGCGCAGGGGCAGCGTACGCTGGGACGATGAAGGTCAGGATCCGCGAGATCAATCCCGCAACCTTTCTCGGTGAAGGCAAAGTTGAAGAACTGCGCGAGCGCATCGAAGGGCTTGATCTGACCGTACTACTGTTCAATGGTACGCTCTCCCCTTCCCAGACCGTCAACCTCTCCGAGGCGCTCGGCGGCGTAAAGGTCATTGATCGTACGACGCTCATCCTTGACATCTTTGCCCTGCGCGCGCAGAGCAGCGAAGGAAAGCTGCAGGTCGAACTTGCGCAGCTCAAATATATGTATCCTCGGCTCAAGGGCAAAGGAAGCGCCCTTTCGCGCCTCGGCGGCGGCATCGGTACGCGAGGCCCCGGCGAAACGCAGCTGGAGACGGACCGCCGTCACATTCGTACGCGCATCCGTTCTTTAGAAGAGAAACTTGAAAAAACAGAGCTTCGGCGGGGACTTCTTACCCAGCGCAGGCAAAAGGACGGCGTCCGATCGATCGCACTTGTCGGCTACACAAATACTGGAAAATCAACGCTTCTGAATGCACTAACGGGTGCGGACGTCCTCGTTAAAGATGCTCTCTTTGCGACGCTTGATCCGACTTCCAGAGCCTTTACGATCGATGACATGAAGTTTCTCCTGACCGATACTGTAGGCTTTTTACAAGATCTTCCTCATCATTTGATCGACGCCTTCAAGTCAACGTTAGAGAGCGCATTGCATTGCGATCTCGCACTCATCGTCTGCGACGCATGCGGCGACTATCAGACGCAGCTTACGACGACGCTCGCTACCTTGCAGGACATGCAATTCTCTTCCCCCTATCTGATCGTCATGAACAAGTGCGATCTGCTCGCCGAAGAAGCCCGCCTGCCGCACGACTGCGTCATGATCTCCGCCAAAACGGGTATGGGGCTGGTCGAATTGAAACGCCGCATCTTCCAAGAGCTGCAATCGCGCTATGTGCGCGCCAACCTGTTCGTGCCCTATGCGCAATCGGCAAAATACGCGGCGCTGCGTTCCCTCGTTTCGGAAAAGAGCGTCAACTATACCGAACAGGGAACGGAATTGGAGGTCATCATTCCCGCGGAACATGCCGCAAAATTCCAGGCATTTCTTAAGTAAAAAACAGGCAGCCACACATCGGCTTGCCTGTTTTCTATTTTGTCAGTTTTGCAAGAAAGAAGCCCTCATAGCGTTCATTCGGGCAGACGCAGATCGATCCGTCCATTGCGGGAAGCTGCGGCACGTCGGCGGGCGCCGTGACGGACACGATCTTCCCGCCCAACTTCTCCGCATGCCGCAAAACTTCCCCGTTTTCTTCGGGCAGGATCGAGCAGGTGGAATAGACGAGGCTCCCGCCCCCTTTGAGCAGACGCAGCGCCTTTTCAATGAGCTTCTTTTGCAGTTTCACGCATTTTGCAAGATACTCCTCCGAAAAGCGTACGCGGCTCCCCTCTTCGATCGTCCCCGTCCCTGTACACGGCGCGTCAAGCAATATCTTATCAAACCGAAGAAAGTCGCTGAGCTGAAGGGCGTCCGTCCTGAGCGCATTGACACGTGTCGCGCCCTGTTTTTCCAGGTTATATTTGAGGCGCTCAAATCTTCCCGCATCGCGCTCACACGCCGTAATGAGCGCCTTCCCTAGCGAGAGCGCATAGAGCTGCGTCGTCTTGCTGCCGGGCGCTGCCGTCATATCGAGGATGTTTTCCCCCGCTTGCGGCGCAAGAAAGAGCGGCGGCAGCATGGATGAGAGGCTCTGCATATAGAGCGCACCGTCCGCATATTCCGGCATCTGCATGACGGCATCCTCCCGCACATCGCGCAGCAAAAACGCATCCCTGTCATAGGCGATCCGCTCAAAGGAGACCTTTCTTTGCATCAAGATCTCTGCAAAAGCTTCCGAAGACAGTTTTATCCTGTTAACACGCAATGTAACGAAACGTCGGACTTGCAATCCCGCTTCAATCACGGCGGCATGTTTAGGATAAACGGTTTGAATTCGCGTAAGCAGGCTTTCAGGAATCATGCAATAATTATACCATAAATAGGGCAAAAATTCCAACATTTCAAATGAAAAAAGCCGCCTGAGGCGGCTTTTTCTCAATAAAAAGTTGCAAGTTCCTGTTCGGGCGGCGCGGCAGGCGTGACGCTCGATGCCTTCAGAACAGGACCTTTCTGCCCGTAGACGGCGTGATAGCGCACCTCAATGCGCGCCGTGACTTCCACCCAGTCGCGCGTCCTGTATTGTCCCGTGACCTGCTCACAGACCAGCCCGCTGTAGGCGATATCCGCTTCACAGCACGTCATGATGTGCCGTCCGACCACGATCGTCCCCTTTTTCAACGACTTATCAACGGCAACAAGCCCCTTGAAATGCACGGTCTTTCCGTTGTATTTGTCCATTTCCTCGACCAGGTCACGATAGAAAAAGGTGTAGTCCTTGTCCTCGATCATGATGATCGGCGCGTCGATATCATAGGGAAGAGGATCCTCGATCTCATCATATTCCGCTTTCCCGCCCAGATATTCGTACACGATCCCCGGACGACGGGACATGCCGCGGATAACTTTGTGAAATTCTTCCTTGGAGTATTCGCCCTTGAAACGGTTGAATACCACCATATCGGCGTACTGCACCTTGTCAAAGACGAGCTGGCGCATATTCTTGTTGTAAGCAAGAAAGGTAGTCGCGTCAAAGAAGGTCATGACCTGCGCGATCGCCCAGCCCTCTGGCATTACATCAAAGAAGTCCTGCAGCATGCTCATGCCGTTGTATTCGACGACGACGCGCTCTGTCGAATATTTTTCCGCAAGTGCGGAGAGTTTTTTTTCGGTCATGTCCGCAGGCTCGAGGAACTCCACGGCATAAGACGGGTTGGCGAACTTGGAGTGATCGTACTCCTCTTCCCCCTCCTCCAAAACAAGCAGCAGGGTGCGCTCGCCCGAATCAAAGCGCGCATCTTCCAGCGTTTCCTGAATAAACTTTGTCTTGCCCGACTCTAAAAAGCCGAGAAAGAGATATACGGGAACTTCCTGCATGGTTTTATCCTAAGAACAAATGATTGAGCGCGTCCTCTTTCAGATCACAGCCGATGACGCAGAGCCTGCCCGTGACCATGGGCAACCCTGCACGGATATCCGGCTCGCCGGGAACATAGTCGAAGTAGATCCACTCCTCGACACCGTCTACAATGCCCTTGGCACGCAGAATCTGCCCGTATTCACCCGAGCCAAGTGCGGTAAGCGCACGCTCAAGCTCCTCTTTGGTAAATTTCCTGCTCGTCTCCACGCCCCAGCTTGCGAATACTTCGTCAGCATGGTGATGGTGCTCATGATCGTGACAGCAATGTCCGTGTTCGTGGTCACAATGCGAATGATCAAGCCCGTCATTCTCATCATGGTGATGTTCGTGGTGTTCATCATCGTCGTCATGACAGCAATGCCCGTGCTCATGATCGTGGTGCTCATCTTTGTCATCATGGGCATGATCATGGTGGCAATGTTCGTGCTCGTCATCATGCACCACCTCGGCGGCAAGCTTTTCAAGCTCCTCTTTCAGGGAATCTTTTTGCTCCATGGCAGCAAGAATCTCCTTGCCGTTGATCGCGTTCCAGTCGGTCGTCACAATGGTAACGTCGGTGTGCTCGCGCAGAAGTCTGACCGCCTCTTCCACCTTCGATTCATCGAATGTGTGCGAGAGCACGATACAACTTGCATGCTCGACCTGATCGAGGAAAAATTCCCCGAAGTTTTTGAGGTACGTCTTGCATTTCTTCGCGTCCACGACGGTGCAGAAGGCATTGAGCTGCGCGCCTACGACGCCCGCCTGCTGAACGGCACGGATGACATCCGAGAGCTTGCCGACACCCGAAGGCTCGATGATGATGCGATCGGGTGAATACTTCGCCGCGACCTCTTTTAAAGCCTTTGCAAAATCTCCGACCAGCGTGCAGCAGATGCAACCGGAATTCATCTCGGTGATGCGGATGCCTGCATCCTGCAAAAATCCGCCGTCCACGCCGATCTCGCCAAACTCATTTTCAATCAGCACGACCTGCTCGCCCTGATACACTTCTTTGATCAGCTTCTTAATGAGCGTCGTCTTCCCTGCGCCCAAAAATCCCGAAAAAATATCGATCTTGATCATATATAACCTCGTTCCGATGTTTCGTTCTATTATATATACCCGAAACAACGGACATCAAAACGCCCAATTTCCGTCCTTGAAGATCGCAACGCGCTCACCCTTAGCCGTGACACCTGTGATCTGCATATCCTTGCAGCCGATCATAAAATCGACATGGATCATACTGTCATTGAGACCGAGTTTGGCAAGCTCTTCCTGCGAAAGCGCTTCATATCCGCGTACACAATTGGAAAATCCTCTGCCGAGCGCCAAATGGCAGCTTGCATTTTCATCAAACAGCGTGTTGTAATAAAGGATGCCCGCATTGTTGATGGGCGAATCGTCCGCAATCAGCGCGCATTCCCCGAGCATCGCCGCGCCCTCGTCCATGGAGATCATCTTCTCTAAAAGTTCCTGATTCTTTTTTGCCTTGACCTCGACGACCTTCCCCTTTTCAAAACGGACCGAAAAGTCTTCAATGAGTTCGCCCTGATAAGAGAGCGGCTTGGTCGAATAGACGATGCCCTCTGCATCCCCCGCCTTGGGCGAAGTAAAGATCTCCTCCGAGGGGATATTAGGGTTGTAGTATCTGCCTTCCAGCGTCGTCTCCCCACCGCCGAGGAAGAGACTCTCGTTCATCAATCCGACGCGGAAGTCGGTGCCGTTGCTCGCCTTATACTCCAGCGCGACAAGCCCGAGCTTGTTGAGATAATCGCAGCGGGAGGCAATATTGTCGTTATGTCGCGCCCATTCGCGAACGGGATCGGGACCGTCCGCGCGGGATGCCTTGAGAATGGCGTCCCACAGCGCTTCCATGGCACGGTTGACCTGTAGCTCGGGGAATACCTTCTTTGCCCACGCCTTCCCGGGAACGGCGGCAATACACCACTGGTAGTGGTTATCCATTGCATCGTGATATGGCTTGGAAATTTTACTGCGCGCAATGCGAATGCGGCTCACCTTATTTTGATCAATGCCGGAAAGCCCGTCCGGATCTTCGGAGAGCAGATAGAGCATAGCGGGCAGCTCCTTCTGATAAAGTTTGAGCCTCTCGATCTCCCAGTCTGCCGTCGCGGAGAGGGTCTCCTCCTTTTCGTACTTATATTTAAGTTTGGAAATGGGCTGATGCGCCCACTGAACCGTAACCTTCCCCGCGCCGGCTCGATACAGCTCCTCCACGACCCATTCCGTGAATTCGGGCTGATCAAGCTCGGGATAGATGATGACCCACTGTCCCTTTTTTGGATTGATGCCAACCTTTGCAAGCAATTTTGCATAGCGCTTAAGCTGTAATTTATTCATATCGATTCCTCCGTTGATTTTCACAAATACCTGTCCTTCTATTATAGCCGTTTTGCGAAAAAAGTCAATGATTTGGAAAGAAACAAGCCTGCAGGGATCCCCGCAGGCTATGTTGTTATGAAAGATACAGGACGACCTGCCCCGTCTGCAGGCTCTTCTGTACATCGATGACGCGCTGGTTTGAGGAACCACGGAACTTAAGGCGGATATCCTTGAGTTCTTCGACGAACCGTCCGTCTACAAGGACATCAAAAAGCGAGATCAGCTCTTTTGTTTCGGACAAACGCACCGCTTCCTCTTCAAGCGTGCCGTCTGAGTAGGTATAGCCTGTAAAACACCAGATGTTTTTTTCCGGCAACCGCGCACGCACCTTTCTGACAAAAGGAAGCAGAGCTCTCTGGTTTTCCGGTTCCATCGGATCACCGCCAAGCAATGTCAACCCCGCAATATAATAGGGAGTAAGCGCCGATATGATCTCCTCTTCCACTTCCTCCGTAAAAGGATTGCCATAATCAAAGTCCCACGCGATCTGATTGAAACAATTTTTACAGCGCCGTCTGCATCCGGAGACGAAGAGGGACACGCGAACCCCCTCTCCGTTTGCAATATCTGTCTTTTTGATCTCTGCGTAATTCATATCAAAGATGCAGAACCCTGTCCCTGATCTCCTGCGTTCTGCCTTGGTTCCAGAACTGCGTTCCGATATATCCGCATGTGCGACGTGCGACGTTCATCTTGTTTTGATCGCGGTTGTGGCAATGCGGGCATTCCCAGATAAGTTTGCCGTCCTCTTCCACAATCTGGATCTCCCCGTCATATCCGCACACCTGACAGTAATCGCTCTTTGTATTCAGCTCCGCGTACATGATATTGTCATAAATGTATTGCATGACAGCGAGCACGGCGGGAATATTGTCCTGCATGTTGGGGACTTCCACATAGGAGATCGCGCCGCCGGGCGAGAGTTGCTGGAACTCACTCTCAAACTTGAGCTTTGTGAACGCATCGATCTGCTCAGAGACGTGCACATGATAGCTGTTTGTGATATAGTTCTTGTCCGTCACGCCGGGAATGACGCCGAAGCGTTTTTGCAGGCACTTCGCAAATTTATACGTCGTGCTCTCAAGCGGCGTGCCATACAACGAGAAGTCGATGTTCTCCTTTGCCTTCCACTCCTTACACTTGTCATTCATATGCTGCATGACGGCGAGCGCGAACGGCTTCGCCTCTTCATCGGTATGACTCTTGCCTGTCATGTACTTAACGCACTCGTACAACCCCGCATATCCAAGAGAAATGGTGGAATAGCCGCCGTACAGCAGCTTATCAATGGTCTCCCCTTTCTTCAGGCGCGCCAAAGCGCCATATTGCCAAAGAATGGGAGCTGCGTCGGAAAGCGTTCCCTTAAGTCTGTTATGACGATACATGAGCGCTCTGTAACAAAGTTCAAGACGCTCGTCGAAAATATCCCAGAATTTCTCTTCATTCCCTTTGGAAGAAAGCGCAACATCTACAAGGTTGATCGTAACGACCCCCTGATTGAATCTGCCATAATACTTGGGCTTCCCGTTTTCGTCAACGTAAGGCGTTAAAAAGCTCCGGCAACCCATGCAGGTATAACAATGTCCCTCGCCGTTTTTATCGACCTTGTATTCAAGCATTTTCTTTTCAGAGATATAGTCGGGCACCATGCGTTTTGCCGTACATTTCGCGGCAAGCTCTGTAAGATACCAGTACTTGCTGCCTTTGCGGACATTATCCTCTTCCAAAACATAGATAAGCTTAGGGAATGCAGGCGTAACCCATACCCCGGACTCATTCTTGACGCCGCGGATGCGCTGATTAAGCGTCTCCTCGATAATAAGCGCGAGATCGGCACGCTCCTGCTCGCTGCGTGCCTCACCCAGATACATGAACACCGTAACAAAGGGCGCCTGCCCATTTGTCGTAAGCAAAGTTACGACCTGATACTGGATGGTTTGGATTCCTTTCGCGATTTCTGCTTTCAGACGCTTTTCTGCAATTTTGGCAATATGTTCCTCATCCGTAATGCCGAGACCTGCCAATTCTTCTGCAACATCCGCCCGGATTTTCCGTCGACTGACCTCAACAAAAGGAGCAAGATGCGTCAGAGAAATACTCTGCCCTCCGTATTGATTGGAGGCAACCTGCGCGATGATCTGCGTAGCAATATTGCACGCCGTCGAGAAGGAATGCGGTTTTTCGATAAAAGTACCCGAGATGACCGTTCCGTTCTGCAGCATATCTTCGAGATTTACAAGATCACAATTATGCATGTGCTGCGCAAAATAGTCGGCGTCATGGAAATGAATAAGTCCCGCGTCGTGCGCCTCTACAATATCGCGCGGCAAAAGAATACGGCGCGTCAGATCTTTGGAAACCTCTCCCGCCATATAGTCTCGCTGAACTGAATTGACGGTAGGATTTTTGTTGGAATTTTCCTGTTTGACCTCCTCGTTATTGCACTCAATGAGGGTAAGAATCTGCGCGTCCGTTGTGTTGGAACGCCTCACGAGCGCACGAGTATAACGGTATGTGATATACTTTCTCGCAACCGCAAATGCCTTTTGATCCATAATCTGATTTTCAACAAAATCCTGGATCTCTTCAACGTTGACCGCACGGTTCAAATCGCCCGCAAGTCCCGTAACTCTGTTCGTAATGAGCATGATCTGTTTTTCCGTGAGTCGATTTGATTCACTCACCTCATTATTCGCTTTACGGATCGCGTTTTCGATTTTCTCCAGATCAAAATCGACTTCCGTACCGTTTCTTTTAATGATTTTCATATAACCCTACCTGCCTTATTCTTTTCCCCGCGTAATGCATATGCTGTTCCCTGAATTGCGGGAACACTTTTATCATACTACATCTTGTAGCATTTGTCAACCCCTTCTCACAATATTTTGGAAAAAAATTCCCATTGGACACAATATATTGTGTCCAATGGGAAAAAGTAGAAAAAACAATCGTGAAACAGTCGGCGCAAATTTTTCACGTCCGAAAGATGTTTCTGCGGAAACCTGTGGTATAGATCAGATCAACGCCCTGCGCAATAACGCAACATATTGTGCCTTATTTCAATTCGGTTACATTCAGGCTTGCGTAGATCTCGTCATACTTTGCTTTCGTGAAAGAGATCGTATCAAACGTTGTAACTGTTGCCGTTCCGGCCGCAACGCCTGCGCGCAGAATATCGGGAAGATCAGCCCCCTGTCGAAGCATGGTCGCCGCTGCGGCGACCATGCCGTCACCCGCACCGACCGTAGAATTGACGGCAACGTTAATGCTCTTGCAATAATAGCTATGTGTACCATCTGTAATGACAGCGCCGTCCTTACCGAGCGACAAAAGAACAATCCTTGCGCCGCGGTCAAGCAGCTCATGACAACCGGAAAGCATATCGTCTCTGTCTTTGAATTCTCTGCCGAGCGTTTCCTGCAATTCCTCCAGATTAGGCTTTACAAGATCCACTCCCGCTTCCAGTGCTGCAAACATTTTAGCGCCCTCGGTATCGACGATGCGAAGCGATTTCGGATCGACCGTCCGGAAAATTTCACGGTAATAACTTGTTTCAACGCCCCGCGGCAATCCTCCGGAAATCACCGTTACATCCGACCTGGACGAGAAATTACGGATCATATGCAAAAGTTCACCGAGTTTTTCTCCTGCCACCTGTCCGCCGACATCGTTGACTTCCGTTAGCATCGATTTTTTATCGATGAACTTATAGTTTTCGCGTACACGGCCGCTGTTCCAGACAAACGCAAAAGGTACGCCCTCCCGGTCCAACGCGCGTTCAAACATGGAACCGTTCTCATTGTACATAAAGCCCGTGGCATATGCTTGTCCGCCAAGTCTCGCTACGCCGATCGCAACGTTGAGCGCCTTGCCCGCAAAGGAAAGTGTCTTATTCTTGACAATGTTGACCTTACCGATATTCAGCGAATCCAGCTCGATCGTGACGTCTACGCAAGGACTCATGCAAACTGTTAAAATCATGGATGGATCCCCCTGACAGCCGTCCGCTTTCGGACGGTAGTTTATGCAAAATCATGCATGATACTATTATAATATGGTTTTGTATAAATTTCAAGAGCGGGCACAAAAATAATTGCGGAAAAATTGCTCTTTTCAGAACAAGTAAGTCACATGGAAATCATCTGCAGAGTCTCATAAAGCTCATAATTGAATTTCTTTTTCATCGAGACCGCCTCGATGATATCCATATCAATGATTTCGTTTTTGTGGATGCCGACAACACGGTTGCCAATACCGTCTTTGAGAAGGCGCACCGCTTTATTGCCGAACTGTGCCGCTAGCATTCTGTCCGCCATAGACGGAGAACCGCCGCGTTGAACATGACCGATACAAGTAGACCGTACGGAATATGTGGTAACTTCCTGCAATTCGCGAGCGAACTTTTCTGCACTTGTTACGCCTTCCGCAACGATAATAATATTGGAATGCTTTCCGTTGGCGCGGGAACGATTGATGCGCATAACGATATCGTCGAGGTTATAAGAAATCTCAGGTACAACAATAATCTCTGCGCCCGACGCAATTCCCGCATAGAGCGCAATATCACCGCAATGCCGCCCCATAACTTCTACGACCGAGATCCGTTCGTGGGAATTCATCGTATCGCGCAGCTTGTTAATGATTTCAAGGCAGGTATTGACCGCCGTATCAAAACCGAGCGTATAGTCGGTATATTCAAGGTCATTATCGATCGTTCCGGGGATCCCGATCGTCGGGATGCCGTAATCCTCCGTAAGGCACTTCGCCCCGCGGAAAGAACCATCTCCGCCGATGACGACAAGCCCTTCGATCCCGCGGCGTTCGAGCGTTGCGACTGCCTGCTTTTGCCCGTCCACGGTCAGCATTTCCAAACAGCGGGCAGTACGCAGCTTGGTACCGCCTCTCTGCACGATATCCGAAACGGAGCGCATTTCCATGGGCATCATTTTATCCTCAATTAGCCCTGCATAACCGCGTTCGATTCCGTATACTTCCATACCGAAATAAATTGCCGTTCTCACAACCGCACGGATTGCCGCATTCATGCCGGGGGCATCACCGCCGCTCGTTAAGAGTCCGATTCGTTTCATCGACTTCCTCCATCATCCTGTTATTACGCACGTTTCTTATTATATCAAATAATTTAAAAAAAGGGAATCCCTTTTTTAAATTTTTTTAGAAAAGTTTTTTGAAATTATACAAGCTTGATACACTGTTCAGGCAAAAACGTACGAAGCTCTGCCATCAAAGCGCGGGATATATGCACCGAATATTCAAAGCGCTTGTCCGCGTGTAAAATCTTAGTCCGTACGTCACCCTCATAAGACAGAATAGTTTCCAGCATTTCACTGAAATCTTCCTCCGGAAGTTTCCGTGCATCCAGCCACAGGACGCGTTCCTTCGTCTCTTTGACACACTCTTGCTGCGGTGCCTCAGGAGGCACAAACTCTGTAAGATGATCGAGAATGATGCATGGCAACTTTTCGGACGGAATATCAATTTTCCCCGACAGACGTACCACTCCATCGTGTTTCAGATATGGTTTTATTTTTTCGTAAATACGGGGAAAAGCAACGCATTCCACACTTCCGTAAAGATCTTCAACGGTCACAAACGCCATGATCGTACCGCCCTTGGTATTGATCTTGCGCACGGCTGCAACAATGCCGCCCATCGTGACCTTATCGTCCACCTTGATCTGATGATACGTTCTGTCTCCTGTCTCCTCATCTTCCTCAAAGTCTGCAAGCATTCCGGTATGAAAATTGCAGTCAGTAAAATGAGCGGCATAAGCGCCGAACGGATGACCGCTGACATAAACTCCCAAAACGGATTTTTCACGCGAAAGTTTTTCCGTTGTATCCCATTCCGGTATATTCGGATAGTTTGCTTTAGGTGCCTCATCCTGAATAATATCGCCGAAGAGAGACATCTGTGCGCTTGATTTCTGTTTATCGATCGCTGCCAGACGACGCATCAGCTCTTCATACACGGCTTCGTACTGCGACCGCTTCTGCCCCATTGAATCAAATGCGCCACCGAAAATTAGGCTCTCTACCATCTTCTTGTTGATAAAGCGGATGCATCGCATAAGAAAGTCAGGAAAATCTTTAAACAGACCGCCCTTCTCCCTTTCCTCGATGACTTTCTCCATTGCGCCGATGCCAACCCCGCGCAACGCACACAGCCCAAAGCGAAGCCCGTCGCCCTGAACAGAGAAGTATGCTTTGGATTTATTGACGTCGGGAGGATAGACCGCAATATTCTTTTCCTTCATGTACACAACATACTTTGCGATCTCATCGATTTTATCAATACGGTTGTTGAGAACACCTGCAAGGAATTCCTTGGGAAAATACTTCTTAAGATATGCGGTTTGATAGGTGACAACCGCATACGCCGCCGCATGCGATTTATTAAACGCATAGGAGGCAAAGCTTTCCATCTGTGCAAAAAGCTCGGCGCTGACTTCGGGAGGAATGCCCTTCGAAATACAACCTGTAATGTTTCCGCCCTGCTGAATATCCCCGTAAATGAACTTATCTTTCTGCGCCATCAGTTCAGAGCGGTGTTTTTTTGCCATTGCGCGACGCACAAGGTCAGCTTGCCCCAAAGAGTAGCCGGCGAGATTCTGAAAGATCTGCATGACCTGTTCCTGATAGATAATGACACCGTATGTCTTTTCAAGGATCGGCTTTAATAAAGGCGTCAGATATGTGATTTTTTCAGGTTCGGCACGATTCTTGAGATACGACGGAATAAAGTCCATCGGCCCCGGACGGTAGAGCGAAATACCTGCGATCAGATCTTCCAGACAGGTAGGCTGCAGTTGCTTCATAAAGCGCTTCATGCCGCCTTGTTCCAACTGGAATACAGCATCCGTATCCCCCTCCGAAATAAGCTGGTATGCGCCTGGATCATTGCATTCCTGATTGAATGTAACTGTTTTTCCGGTATCCTCGAGAATATAGTCAAGCGTTTTTTTGATATCCGTGAGCGTTGTGAGGGCAAGAAAGTCCATCTTGAGCATGCCGATTGACTCAACTTCCTTCATATCGAACTGTGTTGTTATGTCCTCGCCGTTTCTGGAAAGCGGAACGTTATCCGCAATCTTTTTACGACATATGACAACACCGGCAGCATGCATAGACGTATTTCGCGGCATTCCCTCAAGTTTCAGCCCCATGTCGATGACGCGCTTTAGCTGCTCATCCGACTCATACATCTCTATGAATTCCGGATTCCGTTTACTCTCCTGATCTGCAAGTTTTTTCAGAGCTTCGTCATGCTGATCGGGATCGTTTTCGGTCTCCGCGACTTTCCTGCGACACTTTTCAATATTCAGTCCAAGCAGTTCGCGGATCGTCGATTTTCCGTCCATCAGCTTGGTAACGCGGTCGGTATCCGAATACGGAACACTCATAACACGTCCGACATCTTTAATGACAGCTCGCGATGCAAGCGTACCAAATGTAACGATCTGCGCAACGTTCTCAGGGTGATAACGTCTGCGCACATATTCTATGGTCTCCCCTCTTCTTGCCGTACAAAAGTCAACGTCGAAGTCCGGCATGGAAACTCGGTCCGGATTGAGAAAGCGTTCAAAAAGAAGGTCATAACGCAACGGATCAACATTGGTTATTCCGATCGAATAGGCGACAATGCTTCCGACCCCTGATCCTCGTCCGGGCCCGACCGGAATGCCGTTCATCCGCGACCAGTTGATATAATCCCATACAATGAGGAAATAATCCGCAAACCCCATCTTGATGATTATTCCAAGCTCATACTCCGCGCGCTGCATGATCTCATCCGTGACGGGATTGTAGCGCTTTGGAAGTCCCTCCATTGTCAACCTACGCAAAAACTCAGGAGACGGCGTACCGTCATCCGCCGTATACAGCGGAATCAACGACTTGTCATAAACGGGCTGACCGTTATCCTTCAGATTGAATGGAGTATCGGTGTCGGAGATCTTGTCTGCAATGACACGCGTATTGGAGATCGCTTCCGGCAGGTTGGGAAAGAGAGCAGCCATTTCGTCGCCCGATTTCATGTAAAACTCATGCGTCTGCATTTTCATGCGAGAAGGATCATCGAGCGTACGTTTGGTCTGGATGCACATGAGAACATCCTGCATTTCCCAGTCCTCTTTCTTGAGGTAGTGTACATCATTTGTCGCGACCAAGCCTATCCCCGTCTCTTGGGCTAGTTTTATAAGCAATGGCAGAATGTGCTTCTGTTCGGGAATACCGTGATCCTGTATCTCGATATAGAAATCTTCCCCGAAAGCCTGTTTCATTTCGAGCGCAAACGCCTTTGCCTTTTCGTACTCTCCCGCAAGCAGAAGGCGCGGAATACGTCCCGCAAGGCAGGCTGAGAGACAAATCACACCGTTTGTATGTTCTTTCAGAACTTGGTAATCAATACGGGGACGATAATAATATCCATCCACAAAAGCAAGCGAATCAAGCTGCACGAGATTGACATAACCTGCTTTATTTTTAGCAAGAAGAATGAGGTGATCTGCCTTCTGATCGATGTGCCGGCGATAATCGTCCACTACATAAAACTCACAGCCGATGATTGCTTTGATCTTATTTTTTTTACATTTTTCGGCAAATTTCAAGGAAGCATACATATTACCGTGATCTGTCACGGCAACAGCATCGATCCCGTTCTCCACGCAATGTCGGACAAGGTCATCCACCTTGACGGCACCGTCAAGAAGGCTGTATTCCGTATGAAGATGCAGATGTACAAAATCAGTCATGAGTATTCTCCCCGTAAAGTTGCATAAGCCTGCGCATACGATGATTGAGTCCGCCTTTGCTGACGCCGAGAAGCTCGGCCAGTTCTGAAAGCGAAAGGGTAGGGTTTTCCAGCCTTGCCAGCGCCGTGATCCGAAGTTGCTCCGGAAGAGTTTGCAATCTTCCGCTCGCCTGCAATTGCTTCACCGCAACCGTCTGCGCCGCAGATGCGATGGCGGCTTTATCGGCATTTCCCGCCATACAATTCTGAATCCGGTTTCTATTATTGCTGCGGGCGCGCGCAGCCGACACTGCATCCAGTTTTTTGAGCGCATGATCCGCGCCCAATACGGAAAGCACATCAGAAATTGCCTCGCGGCTCTTTACATAAGCCACAAAGGTATCGCCGCGTGCCACCAGCTTACCGAACAATTCAAAACCTGAAAGCAGATTGCAGAATTCTTCTGCCCTTTGCTGCGTGAAAAAGACGCATTCGAGGTGATACCCCGTAGATGCGCCGTCCCTTGGAAGCGTACAGCTTCCCCCTCCGAGAAACGCCGCTCTGAGATAACAGAGTGCCGCATCCTCATCCTCTTCTAAATGTTCGCGAAGCGAGCGCGTCTCGCGAAGTATATGTTCGGCACTCGTCCCGCCGCAATAAAAAGTAAGCTTGTCCCGCTTTCGTTTCGGATCACGCGTAACTTCCAGGATTTGAGGTTGAATGCCAAGTCCTTCTGCAAGGCGCTGGAAATATTCTGCAACACGTTCGTTTTCGCTGACGATCTCGAATCCATCGTCAGTAAGAGTCCCGCTTGTTGAAAGAAACGCCGCCATTGCAGCAAGCGAACCTGCGCGCGTCGTAGGAAAAAAAGCGACCAGATCTCGCTTGATCTCGTTGGTAAAATTTGCCAAATCTTCCCCCTCACATATGTTCTTGCTTCCATTGCCGCAGCCGGAACACGGGAAGTCGTCCGTTGAGGTTATCGATCCGATCAAGCGGGATTCCTACACGTTCCACCTGCCGCATTGCAAGCTTCAGGTCTCCGATACGATCTTGCGAATGCGCATCAGAATCAATTACAAAGCGTACCCCCGTATCCGCGACTTTTGCAAGTTCTTCATCAGACAAATGCTGTTTTTTCGAACTGATTTCAATATACGTACCACAATCGCGGCAGCATTTTGCAACTTCGACCGGATCTGCGAAACAACAATAATTTAAATGCGCCAGAATGTCTACAGGGTTTCGTTCAATCGAATTGATGTACGCCTTCGTTGTAAAACGAACGAGAGACTTAGAAGGCTTTATCTGCAGTTGCGTCCTGAGCCAGCTTCCAAGCCCCAGCTTGCTGTCAGTCAGCTTCTCATAACGTACGAGCACATGGATCCCGACGACATAGAGATCAAACGTCTCGCAATCCCGCTCCGAAAGATCACACAGACCGGATACGCCGCGAATATTACTCTCCAAACCGAGAAGTGCACGGATTCCGATCTCCCGCTCCGCCTCCCGAAGTTCACGGATATATCTATGCAACTCCGTACGATGAAGCCCGCGGAATAAATGCGAGAATCCATGCTCGGTGCATCCGATCTCTTCCAGCCCCACTTCCTTAGCGCGGCGGAAATTTTCAATAAAAGTATTTTTCCCGTCCGAATAGACGGTGTGTGTGTGATAATCTGCCGTCAGTCTCATAAGCTTTTGTAATTATAATTTCTCTTAAGGGATACGTCTGATTTCTTCGCGAAGCTTTATCCCGGTACGTCGCAAAACAGTCTCTTTGATCAGGGAGATTAAAGCCGCAATATCGCCTGACGTTCCTCCCTCATTACAAATGAAGTTTGCATGCAGGACAGAAACGACAGCTCCGCCGATACGTTTTCCCTTAAGACCGCATGCTTCGATAAGCCGTCCTGCCGATTCACCCGGAGGGTTTACAAATACACACCCCATGCTTCTCTCTTTGGGAAGGCGGGCGCGCAAAGTACGATAGTAGCAACTTTCTTGCACAATTGACGAAAGTTCTGCATATCGCCCACGCAAATACACGCCAAGTACAGCGATGCCCTGAAGGAAAATGCTGCTCTTTTCTCCGAACGCGCATGCAGCCGTATCCAATATACACAATCTGCCGCGCTCTACACATACAACGCGTCGAACAATATCTGAAAAGTGAAGATCCCCGACTCCCGCATTCATGGCTACTCCGCCACCGACCGTCATGGGAATCCCGGAAAAAGGAGAAAAACCTCCGATCCCGTTACGGCAGGCAAACCGGAGCAGGCTTCCGCCCGTCACACCCGCACCGGCATAGACTTCTGCCCCATCCGCATACAGTGCGTTGAGCAAGCGAAACAGTACGACGACTCCCTCGAAATATCCTTCGGAAGGAAGCACGTTTGCTCCCGCGCCAAGCAGACACATCGGTATTCGTTCGCGTATCAGATAGGCAATGAGGCACGCACTTTCTTCCAATGAAGCGGGATAAGCGGCAACCGCAGCTGTGCCGCCGCAGCCGATCGTCGTATGGTGTGAAAAGCTGAATTCCTTTTCCAATCTTAAGGCAGGAAATCGCCCTTTCAAACGTGTAAATAGTTGCATTACGTTTACCTGCCTATTTTACCATACTTTACGCTATATTTCAAATGTTTTCAGAAAAATTCTCCTACTTTTTTCAGCAGCCCGAGTTTACCCAATCATGGGAAAAAGCATATCCAGCTGTCGTTCCGCCGTCCCGTCGCGAAGCATGGATCTGACTTCAGACAACCGTTCTGCCGATGAGAAAAAATCCACCGATCTGCCCTGCGCGCCTTTTGCAGGATACATGCCTATCTCATAAAGTGAGTTCTGTACTTCCTCTGATAGAAGGAGCTTCACAAACGCCTGACAGACATCCAGCTTATCTTCTGACAAAATACTTATATACTGATACAAATCACAATATACCGGAAGCAACCGGGAGTAGAAGTTAACCCCGCGGCTTGCAAACCGACAGATATCTCGTTGTGTTCCGAGCATGAAATCATATCTCCCCGAAAGAAAACTCAGATAAGCCGTCAACGATTCCTCCGTTGTACCGGAAATTCCCGCAAAATAAGCGCTTGCTTCCACAAGATTGGTCCCGCCTGAGGACAATACGGTTCTTCCATCCGGTGCCCCCTGCTCCGGCAGATTATCGGAAAGAGAAAATAAGTAATATGCCCCGCGGCACCACGGTACAGCTATATCTCGCCCTCCAAACGACTCTCCAAGAGGAATCATGCCGTCAATCGACCCGATCCCGACGCCGAATGACAAAATATCCGGTCTTTCCCCCTTTGCAAACGCTTCGCGGATTCCATGCAACGTGTAGACAGTCACATGATAAAATACGCCGTTCTGTTCCTGTTCCGCACGTCCGGCAACACGCTTGAGAAAGGATGCTCGTGAACCCTTTCCGCCTTCAAAAGTATCTACATTCCAAATACGAACAACAATCGATTGAGAAGCCTCAGTCGGCGATCCCCGCGGATAGATCAGAACGGATAATACAAGAGCTGCCAGCAATAAAAATGGTATGATCCGCTTAAAATGAACGCTCATCCGTTTATCATATGCTGCACAACGCTGAAAAATACAGAAAAAGTTGGGAGAGGCCTCAGCCTCTCCCGCAGCTCTCCCGCGCGCACGGCGCCCGAAAAAGCCTCTATCTGAAAGCGCCTGAGCGCTGTATACAGTGTTACTCTTTTTCATTGAAATATACAAAAAAAGAGAGGTTTCCCTCTCTCTTTGGATTTAGCGCTTACTGTAACTGTCGCAGCAAGTACAATGTTCACAGTCGCAAGTATTCCCGACCTGAATGGTAGTAAGCGTGCAATGCATGCCGTCGCAATTGTGCTTACAATCAGTCACGCAACAGGACACGCCGCTGTTGATGTTGTTCATCTGCCACCTCCTTACGCATTCATTATCCGCAATTTTTCCGGAAAATATCCCAAAGCGCATTGACAAACCACGTTATTGCAAGTACAATAGATATAAGAATAGGAGGCACATATGAAAGTTATCCTCAAAAAAGATGTAAAAGGCAGTGGAAAACAGGGCGACGTCATAGAAGTGTCTGACGGCTACGCAAAAAATTTCCTCTTAAAGAAAGGACTTGCTGAACCGGCAACCGCAAGCGGACTGAATGAAATTTCGCAACGACGTACCGCTGACGCCTACCACAAAGCAGAGAATGAAAAACAACTCCGCGAACTTGCAAAATCTGTCAACGGAAAGACGATAAGGGTCTCTATCCGCGCAGGAGAAAACGGCAAAGTATTCGGCTCGGTTACAACGGCACAGATCGCCGCTGCGCTTGCCGAACAGGGATATGACGTTGACAAGAAGAAAATTTCCTTTGACGGAACGATCAAAACGACCGGATTATTTGATGCCGACATCCGTTTTATGGAAGGCGTCTCAGCCAAAATTAAAGTCGAAGTCGTTCCGCTCGCTTAACTCGAGCCCATTCAAAAAAAACGCGCCAATGGCGCGTTTTTTTCTGTACAATTCCATTGTTATCTTAAGCTTTAAAGTGCCGAAGCTCCGTACAAACCACCGCAATACCGTACTTATCACAGAGCCGCAACACCTTTTTCTCCGGAACGCCGGTCTGAATGACAGCAGTTATACCGTTTTCTTTACATTCCTCCAGCGTTTCGATCGTCAGCAACCCCGAGTCAGAGGCAATCACGGCTTCCGCTGCACGTTCGCCTGCAAGTTCGAATGCAAAGCGAAGAGCAAGCAGACGATTAGATTGTCCCGCTCCAATACCAAGCGTTTCGCCTGTATTACCGATCACAACCGCACTCGAATGCGCATGTTTAACAACTTTATAGTTAAATTCCAAGGCAAGAAGTTCCGTGTCAGAAGGCTTACGCGCCGTTACACAGGCCGCACCGTCTGCCAACGCAGTATCATACGTCTGTACGAGCAACCCACCGTATATCTTCTTCATATCAAAAGTACTGAATTGCACTTTGCTGCGAATATCAGGCATCTCCAGCAAGATAATGGCCTTCTGAAACCTGAGTTCCGTCATTGCTTCCGGTGTAAATCCGACGGCCACGACGACTTCCGCACCGGTATCGCGCAGTGCCGCCGCCACGCGTGCATCAACAATGCCGTTGATGGCAAGGATTCCGCCACGCAAACGACCGGGATCGGCTCTCTTGGCGCGTTCAAAAGCCTCATACAAATCAGACCCCGTACCTGCCGCACAAGGCATGCAATGCTTGCATACAACAACTGTCGGTTCGTCAAATTCTTTGATCAGTTCCAGTGCGGCGTTTGCATCATGAATATTACTATATGTGAGATCAGCCCCAGCAAGCTGTTTGGCGCGCGCGATAGACCCCTCCTTTAAAAGAGGTTCACGATATACCGCAGCGCGCTGATGCGGATTTTCCCCATAGAGCATATCCTGTGTTTTTTCGTATGTGACAGTGAGCGTCTTAGGGAACGCGATCTTCAAACTGTAAGAAAGATACTGTGCAACCAGCGCATCATAGGAAGCAGTATATGCAAATGCCTTGTACATCAGATATTTACGCTCGTCTTCAGCAATAACGCCTGCTGCGAGATCGCACAAAACCCTGTCATAGTCATCGGGATCGCAAACCGCGACGGTATGCATAAAATTGCGGGCAGCGGCATTCAGGAGTGCAGATCCACCGACATCGATATGCGATGCGGCCTCCTCAAAAGGCACCCCTTCTTCCATATCCTCGCGGAACGGATAGAGATTGATTACGACGAGCTCGATCGGAAAAATCTGTGCTCCTGAGGCATCAAGTTCCCGAAGCTGCTCATCCGACAATTCATTGGCAATGATCCCTGTATAGATTGCAGGATGCATGGCACGCACCTTGCCTCCGAGCGGCTCGGGATATCCCGTCAGATCATGCGCAGAAAGCGCAGCGATCCCGGCTTCCCGCAATACTTTGCATGTCCCCTCCGTTGCCACGATCTCATATCCATACTCCACAAGGTACTGACAGAAATCCACAATGCGTTCCTTATTATATACACTTACATAAGCTCTCTTTTTTGCTTTCATATGCACTACCGCCTGAAAAAAATTATATTTCGCACATACTTATCGTATATGATTTTGCTGACTGTACTGCTGTCAACCTATATTCTTGCCATCAATTTCTACGCCTTTCGTCTGCTACGTAAACAACGGGACGATACAGATATCGGCGAACTAAACATCGGCGACGGTGACGGCAAACTGCTTCTTGTTTCTGCAATGGGCGGAGCCATCACTATTTTTGCCTCTATGTTTGCATTCCGCTATCGTTTGGACAGTATGCTGCTGATGCTCGTACTTCCTCTGCTTGCCGTAGTCAACATCTATTGTTTTTATTTGGGATACCGCAGCATCTTTATATTTTGGTGATCAGTCACTGAATGCTTTCTCATCCAGCCACTTTGCAACGCCATCCTCTTCACAATAACCTATCACACCCGTCGCTTTTTCTTTCAGCCAACTGTCCGCATTCATGACAGCATATTTTTCGTCACAGACATCAAACATATCCGAATCATTGGAAGAATCCCCGAAACATACAAGTTTTTCACAGCCAAAGTGCTCTTTCAAAAATCGAACGCCGTTCGCTTTTGTTGCATTTCGTACAGAAATATCTATCCAGTAATCTTCCTGATATGTTTCTTTATGATAGATACAAATGATGCGCGGATCATATTTAAGAACATTCCATGCTCGCTCCATTTTTTCACGTGGACCGACGCATTTAAAAGTAAAAATGTATCCGTCGAAAAGCTCTTTTACCGAATGCGCTGCAGTAAGGCGACTATCACCTTTACGCCATGCAAGATAGCGCTGCATTCCGGGAGACTCTCTCCCCTCCAGCCATACAACACGCTCACGGTCGGGTACCGCACCGAATACAAGAGGAACTATCTCAAAGCTCTCCAGTACAGCAAAAAGATCCTGTTTAAGCGTATCGTCAAAGCAATGGAACACCAATGTCTTATTATGGACAAAATCATAGACCAGTGCTCCATTATAAAATACAGCCGGGAGCTGAAGATTAAGTCCTTTAAGCGCTCCCTTTGCACCATGCACAGACCTCGCGGTCGCAAATGTAAGCGGAAGGCCTCTTGCCAGTAAGGCATTGATGTGTTCGATACTATATGCAGACACACATTCATTTTTTGTCAGCAAAGTGCCGTCCAAGTCAGACACATACAAAGTTTTCATAATTGCTTCCTATCAGCGGAATAAACTAACACATTTTCATTATACCATAAACCCGGCGTCAAGATTGACAAATCACAAAAAATCTTTTTCATACAAGAAAAATGTGTTTTTCTGACAGAAAAAGATAATTTAAGTGATTCAAGAATAGTTCAAACCTTTCCAACAAAACATTCCTCAATCGAATTTTGTCTTAACGCTTATATAGACTTGCCGGACGAGTACCTCATGCTCGAAGCGGCAAAAATACGCTATAAGCTGCCAAAAGTTTAGAATTTGCCCCCAAATTTGCCCCCAAAATCGCAAAGACAGAAATACAAAATCAGCAAAAAACATAAAAAAAGGGCTGAAAACAGGCAAAAAAGCCCATTCTCAGCCATACATTGGTGGAGCTAATGGGATTCGAACCCATGACCTTTTGAATGCCATTCAAACGCGCTACCAACTGCGCCATAACCCCATTAATTTCATCTTTATTATACAAGAAACATTGCCAAATTGGCAAGCAATTTCCGCAGAAAAAATTAAAAAAAATTTCAAGCTTTCGCTCTCCTACATATCTCAGAACAATCAAAAAAGAACGCAACATGCGTTCTTTTCATGGTGGAACTGAAAGCCGCAAAAACGCACACTGTATTATATCAGATAAATAGAACTGAATACTATTGCCAAGTCGATTTGCCGCTTTCTGACTATCCGCTATACGGCAAACAATTAGTCGCAAGCCGGGGCTAATGCCTTGCCGTCGGCTTGCTCCGCGCAAACGGCTGTCATTGCGTCTTTATAGATCCGCTTTGACAGCCGTTTTGCTTGCTCTTTATCGGGCGGCAAATCGGCATATATATTTTTGCTTTCGTCGTTAAAGTAAATCACGCTTATTCCAAGCGGCAATGCCTTTGCTTTTTTCATAATTTATGCCCCCTAAATAATTTGATAAAGCCCACCCAAGAACCCACCCGAACGGAATTAAAACGGCATATCCCCGTCGTCTGCAATCTCTATGAGGGTAGGCGGTTTTTTTAATTCTCCCGTGAATTTGTTTACGGGAATATCCTTGCTTTTGTCAAAGTCATATACC
>ERZ1090879.182-NODE-182-length-42805-cov-19.668842_pt1 | contig 42805 bp, 31 predicted proteins | sample MGYA00478472_ERZ1090879 | MGnify/ENA primary metagenome ERZ1090879 (study PRJEB33644, sample SAMEA5815723) | chicken gut metagenome | biome: Chicken; feature: Gastrointestinal Tract; material: Caecum | place: Ireland | collected 2019-01-01 | study: A study of the... | reverse complement strand
CGCTGGAGTTTGTCGAAGATGTTGCGCCCGATCCCGAACCGGAGCCCGATCCCGATCCGGAGCCCGATCCCGAACCGAGCGCACTGAACTGGACGACGACCGCCGCAAATCTTTCCGTGAAGGACGGCGTCGTCACGCTGAATAATCTGATGGACGGCGCATGGCAGAATGTGAGTGCCGACCTTACGCTCGACGCAGGCGGGAAGATCACCATTCCCGTTACAAACAACACCAATGCGATCGCAAAATTCAAACTGAGCGTTATGTATAACAACGATCAGGGCGAATGGTCCGATCTCGAAGGCAACGGAACGACGGTCTGCTGGCTGGAGATCCCGAAGGGGGAGACGTGGAACATGGAACTCACCGTTTCGGCGTCGGACGCCCCGAAGGTGGCGCATATCATGCTCATGGTCGCATGCTGGGATAAAAACGGTACGCAGGCGGACGGAACAACGCCCCGTCCCGAACCTCCCTACACGGGTACGGTCACCATCGGCGCCATGACGTTTGCCGCCGAGGCGGGAGCGGTCACCGAAAAGGAAGTCGACCTCACTTACACGCTTGCAGGCGCCGAAGATCCCTCCACGACCATCGAAGGGAACAAGATCACCTATAAAGACCTTGCGATCGGAAGCTGGAACGCGGGTATCCGTGCGGATTATCAGATGGAGTCCGGTTATACCAAGATCTCCTTCACCTTCAAAAACAATTCCGATCATGCCGTGAGAATGCACGTTGCGGCGCGCGCGTCCGACTGGAGCACCGAATTCGGCACGCAGCGCACGATCATCGAGGCGGGCAAAACGGCGACCGTAACGCTCACGCTTACGGCGGAACAGGCGGCGCAGGTGAGCATCCTCTCCTTCTATTGCGATTGCTGGGAGGACTGGAGCGAGGATTATGCTCAGCGCCCGCAGGACGGCGAGGGGAACTATCTGACAACGCTCTCCGGTGAGATCGTCGTCGAGAGCGTAAAGGTCTCCTGAGGAGGAAACTATGGGTTTTAAAAAAGATTTCGTCTGGGGGGCGGCGACTGCCGCCTACCAGATCGAAGGCGCCGCATACGAAGGCGGGAAGGGCAGATCGGTATGGGATACCGCCTGCGAGAACGGACATTTCGTGTTCAACCGCCACACGGCAAAGGTGGGGTGCGATCATTATCACCGTTTCCGCGAGGACGTCGCCATCATGAAAAAGATGGGGCTCAAGGCATACCGCTTTTCCGTCTCGTGGTCCCGTCTCATGCCGCACGGCACGGGCGAACTCAATCCCGAAGGCGTAAAGTTCTATAACGAGCTCATCGACGAGCTCATCAACGCGGGCATCGAGCCTTACCTCACCGTCTTTCACTGGGAGTATCCCTATGAGCTGTTTCTGAAGGGCGGCTGGCTGAATCCCGATTCGCCCAAGTGGTTCGAGGAATACGCCGCCAACGTCGCAAAGCTGTTTTCCGACCGCGTAAAGAATTTTATCACGGTCAACGAGCCGCAGTGCTTTATCGGCTGCGGGCTGTACAAGGCGGAGCACGCGCCCTTCGTGGTGTATCCGCCCGAAGAGGCGCTCACGGCATGGCACAACGCGCTCAAAGCCAACGGGCTTGCAACGCGCGCCATCCGCAAATACGCAAAGGGCAAAGTCAGGGTAGGGCTCACCATTGCGACCGATGTTCTCATGCCCGTCTCCGATGCGGATAAGGAGTTTGTGCTGCGCGAGAATTTCGTGCTCCGCGGCGATAACTTCTTCAACAATGCGCTCTTCACCGATCCGGCGGTCTTCGGGAAGTATCCCGAAAACCTCGCCGAAGCGTTCGGCGCGAACTTCACTTACGACCCCGCGGATATGCAGATCATCAAGTGCGATCCCGACTTCATCGGCCTCAACATCTATCACGGCAAGTACGTCGTGCCGGACGGAAAGGGCGGCATCCGCGACGTCACGCCCGAGATGAACACGCCGTATACGGATATGCGCTGGACGGTCTCGCCCGAGAGCCTGTATTACGGGCCGAAGGCGTTCTCCGAGCGCTACCGCCTCCCGATCTTTATCACGGAAAACGGCGTCGCCGTAACGGAATGGCTCTCGGAGGACGGCAAGTTGCACGACCCTTCGCGCATCGAGTATATCCGCAGGTATCTCTCGCAGCTCAAGCGCGCCGCGGAAGAGGGCGCCGACATCGAAGGCTATTTCTACTGGTCTCTGCTCGATAATTTCGAGTGGAAAGAGGGCTTCTCCAAGCGGTTCGGGCTCATCTATGTGGATTACAACACCCTTGAACGCACGCCCAAAGACAGCGCCGCATATTATGCGAATATTATTCGAGAAAACGGCAAGAGCCTTTGAGCTTCAACAAAGTTCCCGATCGATCTCCTCCCATATCGTGATCGGAAAGGAAGCGCCCGCCTGTTTCAGGCGGGCGTTTCTCTATGTTCTTTCCCCATATTATATTATTATATTGTATTATTATATTGTGCACGGTTCCGGCGCGCTGCGCGCCCCGCGGGAGGGGTTTTGTGCAAAAAAGAAAACTTTGTGAAAGAAAAACGGGCGTTCTTGTACGCCGTGTGAAACTATTCGAAATAGTGAAAGCGGTCATAAATTTTTTTTGTATATCTTCATGAGATATTCACGGTAATCCGGAGAAATTAAATTGACACAATGTGTGCAAAATGGTATAATTCCGTTAAATCAAGCGGGTCAGACAGTGAAAAACCGTACAAAATTTTTTTCGGGGACGAACCGTTCTTTTTCCCTAAAAGAACGGGCGGAGGCTGTAAAAAACAGCCTCCGAAAAATATTTAACAGTCTTCGTCCTTCGGACGGAGCCTCCGGAAAACAAGATGCGGTTTTGCGCTTTCTCCGTATAAAAACGGGGGAGTGTGCCTTACTGATATTGTACCGCCTGACGTCACACAGGTCGATCGGTACGCCGTGCTGCCGAAGGAGGACGACGGCGCGCCGCAGATGAAATATTTACAGAACTTTTTATGGAGGATAAAAAGCAATGGCAAAGAACTTGAAAAAGTGGGCAGGCGCGGCGGTTGCGTCCGTTCTGTCGCTCTCAATGGTTTTCAGCCTTGCCGCGTGCGGCGGGAACAACGAGCCGCCGGTTTCTCAGTCGGCGGACGCATCTCTTCCCATCGGCGATAAGCTCGAGCTTACCGCTCCCGCATCGAGCGGCGTAACATGGACTTCGAGCGATACCCAGGTCGCAACCGTCTCTTCGAGCGGCGTCGTGGAAGGGATCGGCGAGGGTCTGGCAACGATCACGGCGACCGTCTCCGGAGGCGAGAGCACTTCGTGGGATATCGTCGTCGGCAAATCGTTCACCTATAAGGCGGCGGTCTCTTCCTCGCCTACAACGTGGAACCCGCACACCTGGGAGAACAACACCGATTCCATCATTCTCGGCTATATCTCGATGGGCTTTTACGACGTTCAGCTCAAATACGATGAGACGGGCGCCGTTGTCGGCTACGAGTGGGCTTACGAGATGGCTGCCGCCGATCCCGAAGACGTGACGGAGGATTATGTCGGCAAATACGGCGTGGAGAGCGGCGATGAGCGCAAGGCATGGCGTATTTCGCTCAATCAGGACGCCGTATGGCAGAACGGCGACGAGATCAAGGCGGACGAATACATCTATTCCATGCAGCAGCTGCTCGATCCCACGATGCTCAACCGCCGTTCTGACAGCTACACGGGCAGCACGTTCTCCATCTACGGGGCGCGCAACTACCTGTATTCCGAAACGCAGACGATTTACGACAGCCTTGAATCGCACGGCTACACCAGCGTAGACGAAGCGCTGGCTGCGGGCGAGAAAGTCTACATCGATATGTGGAGCAGCTGGGGCATGCAGGGCATGACCGACGAGAACGGGAATGAGTGCCCTCAGTGGCTGCCCGTCAACGATACGACTTTGTATCGTGACCTTGCCATCGAAGATCCCAATGCGGATGACGCGTGGGTCTCCGCGAACTATATCTATAACCATTACGGGAGCGAGACCCTGATGGCAAATTCCTTTGTCGCGATCCCCGTAAACAACGAACATCTGGATTATGCGTGGGATTGGCAGGACGACGGAAACGGCGGCGTCGGACTCGTTCAGGTGGACGATTACACCTTCGATATCATTCTCGACAACGAGATCGACGATTTCTATCTGCACTATAACCTGACGGGCAACTGGCTCGTGCACAGAGAGACGTACGAAAAAACGAAGGATGAGGCGAACGGCGTCAACAGATACAATACCGGTTCTGTTGCCAACACCATGTCTTACGGGCCTTACGTGCTCACTTCGTTCGAGTTCGATTCGCACTTCACGCTTGCGCGCAACGAGAACTGGTACGGCTATACGGACGGCAAGCACAACGGACAGTATTCCACCACGAACCTTGACTACACCTACGTGAGCGGCGAGACCGCAAAGGCGCAGATGAAGGAGATGTTCATGCTGGGTAACCTTTCCGATTATACGATCGACGGCACCGAGTGGTCGACCTACGGCAACAGCCGTTATATCATGTCGGAACCCGAGAGCTACGCATATCAGTTCTTCCTTGCGACCGACCGCAGCCAGGATTTCCTTGACGGAGAATCGAGCGCGAGCGAGAACCATAAAGTGCTCGGACTGTCTACGTTCCGCAAGGCGCTCTCCTTCTCCATCAACCGTCAGAGCTATATCACCCGCTTTGAGCCGACTTCCGATATCGGCCTCGGGCTTCTGAACGACCTGTATATCTACAATCCCGATACGGGCGAGGCTTACCGCGATACCGACGCCGCGAAGGAGACCATCCTCAAGGTGCAGGATTATTACGAGAAGGACGGCGTCTGGTACAACGTCCACGGCGAGGCGCAGGGTTCGCTCGACGACGCCTATGATTCTCTCACGGGATTCGACCTTTCCCATGCGGCGGATCTCATGGAGCAGGCGTATCAGGAGGCCGTCCACGAAGGGATCTATGATGGTGAGCCGGTTGTCGTCACCTACTGCACGGTGGGCAGCGGCGTCAGCGAGAATCTGCAGGCGCTCATCGATATGATCAACGGCATGCTTGCGGACGTGATCGCGGCATGCGATCAGCCTACCTTCAAAAGCGTCAGCCTGAAAGTTCAGCTCTACGCGGATGAGGCGACCTATTGGGAGGCGCTCAAGGCGGGGAAAATGGATCTTTCCTTCTCGGCATGGGGCGGCTCGGCAATGGATCCCTGGGGCATCATTTACAGCTGCTATATCGACTCCGCGAACTCCAACAACTTCGGGTTCGACAGCGTCGCAAAGGGGATCGACATCACCATCAATTACAACGGCAAAGATGTGGACGCGAGCCTGTACGACTGGGCTGCATGGCTGTACAACGCACAGTCCGATAACCAGTACGACAAGACCAACCTCTACGAGGTGCTTGGCGTTGCCGTCGGCGAAGCGGAGTACGACTTCAAGCTCGAGGTGCTCGCGCAGTGCGAACTTGCTCAGCTCCAGACGTACAGCAACCTGCCCATCTTCTACAGCTATATCACATCGCTCAGAAGCGCGCAGTACAACAACGGCTCCGACTACTATGTGAACAACATGATCGGGTACGGCGGCATCCGTCACATCTACTACAACTATAGTGACGCGCAGTGGTCGAACTTCGTACAGGGGCACAACGGGAACCTCGAGAGCTACTATACCGCATCGTAATTAACTGAGTCGGCGATACTAATCATGGTGCAAAGAGTTTGCGGGCTTTTCTGCCCGCAAACTCTTCGTGCATAAAAGGAAAACTATGGTAAAATACGTTATCAAGAGATTGCTCCTCGCAGCGCTCACATTGTTTGTGATCATGTCGATGTGCTTTATCCTCATCAAGCTGCTGCCGCTGCCCGCCGTGACCGGATCGGAGGCGACGGTCGCAATCATCGAGGCGCGGCGCGAGGCGATGGGGTACTATCTTCCCATCATGGAGCAGTTCTTTCTGTTCTGGCAGCGCATCTTCACGTCTTTCGACTGGGGCATCGGCGAGAGCATGTATCAGACGCAGTCCGTTCTTGAGATCATCGGGCAGAAGCTGCCCGCGACCATCGGCGTCAACGTATACTCGCTCATTTTCAGCATTCCCATAGGCATCGGGCTGGGCATCTTTGCCGCGGTCAAAAAGAACAAGTGGCAGGATCACACCATTTCCACGCTCGTCATGGTGTTCATCTCCGTTCCGTCGTTCGTGCTTGCGTTCATTATCCAGTATGTGTTCTGCTATAAGCTCGGCTGGTTCGGACTGCACGTCAACCGCGTGGATTCGACGATGAACGTGTGGGCGCAGATCTTCTCGCCGTCGATGTTCGTCTCCATGATCCCCGCCATCGCCTCTCTTGCGTTCGGCACCATTGCGGGATTCACGCGCTACACCCGCGCGGAGCTTTCGGAGGTGCTCACGAGCGACTATATGCTGCTCGCGCGCACAAAGGGGCTCACGCGGCGCCAGGCGACCATCCGCCATGCGCTGCGCAATGCCATGGTCGTCATCTTCCCCATGATCCTGGGTCAGTTCATCAGCGTGCTCGCGGGTTCGCTCATCATCGAGCAGATCTTCGGCATCCCCGGGATCGGCGCGCTCTACGTCAACTCCATCACGGTGCGCGACTACAACTTCTTCATGGCGATCTCGGCGTTCTACACCGCCATCGGACTCGTCGCAGGGATCGTGATCGATCTGAGCTACGGCTTCATCGATCCGAGAATCAGAATAGGGGCGAAGTAATATGACGAACGAAACGCAAAACATCATGGATATCCCCGCCGAAAAGTTTGCCTTCGCGCAGACGGATAAAAAGCTCGGCGATAAAAAGCTGCAGACCAAGCCCGTGAGCTACATGCGCGACGCATGGCGCAGGTTCGCAAAGAACAAGTCGTCCATTGTCGGCATGGTCATCATCGTCTTTCTGCTGCTGTTCTCGCTCATCGCGCCGCTCGTCTCGCAGTATTCCGTCGAATATTCCGACGGCGCGTACCGCAACGTCCTGCCCAAGATCTCGGCAAATGCCGACGGCGGGTTCTGGGACGGCACGGAGCGCTACGAATCCAACCTCGCCACCTATCAGTATAACATTGCGATCGGGGTGGAGAGCGGCAGGGAGGCCGTTAAAAAGGAATACGGCACCAGCACCGTCGTTATCGAAGGAGAGGAGACCACGCTCTATTCCTACCGCCGCGATACCTACAACGCCGTCGGGTATATGTTCCAGACGCTCACGTACGATCAGTTCGCGGCATTGCAGGAGTATCAGAACAGCACGGGCATCCAGATCGTGTATCCCGTTGTGGATAAGGACGCGATGCTCAGCTCTTCCGATGCGAACTACTGGTACCAGACCGTTTCGACGGGGGCGCACCGAGGCGAGGCGATGCTCGACGAAAACGGCGACTTTATCCCGCTCTACCTCACGGGACCCGCGTCGTCGTACGACCGTTACGACAGTCTGCGTATTGCGGGCGATCCGGGCATCGACGATCCCGAATCGGAGGACGCATACCGCTATTACCGCGTCGTGCAGGGCGGCGTGGAGGTGCGCGTGCTCTACTATGAGTACTACGTCTATCAGCACGGGTTCGAACCCGTACACATCTTCGGCGCCACGGGCACGGGCGCGGATCTCTTCACGCTCGTTGCTTCGGGAACGCAGTTTTCCTTCCTGCTCGCCATCGGCGTCTCCATCGTGAATCTCATCATCGGCGCCATCTACGGCGCGATCGAGGGATTCTACGGCGGCAAGATCGACCTCGTGATGGAACGCATTGCAGATATCCTGAACGGCGTGCCGTTCATGATCGTCGCCGTGCTTCTGAACATGCACTTTGCCGAAACGCTCGGCGTCGTCGGCGCGCTCATATTCGCGTTCGTGCTGACGGGCTGGATCGGCACCGCGGCGACCGTCCGTATGCAGTTCTACCGCTATAAAAAGCAGGAATACGTGCTCGCCGCGCGCACGCTCGGCGCACGGGACAGAAGACTCATCATGAAGCACATCTACCCGAACGCGCTCGGCACCATCATCACGAGTGCGGCGCTGTATATCCCGAGCGTCATCTTCTCGGAGACGTCGCTCGCGTATCTCGGCATCATCAATCTCAACAATCCGTCGGAAGGGCTGATCAGTCTCGGCTCGCTCCTGACGACGGGGCAGAGCGCGATCTCGCTCGGATTTGTGCATATCATGCTTTTCCCCGCCATCGTCATCGCGCTGCTCATGATCTCGTTCAACTTGTTCGGCAACGGCTTGCGCGATGCCTTCAACCCTTCGCTCAGGGGGGCAGACAGCTGATATGGAAAACAAAGAAATCAAACTCGCCGTCCGCGATCTCGTCATCTCTTTCAAGACGGCGGCCGGAAACGTTCAGGCAGTCAGAGATATCAGTTTCGACCTGTACAGGGGAGAGACGCTCGCCATCGTCGGCGAATCGGGGTCGGGCAAGTCGGTCACGACGCGCGCCATCCTCGGCATCCTCGCGCCCAACGCCATCAAGGAGGGCGGCGAGATCATCTACGACGGGCAGGATCTGATGAAGATCGAGGAAGAGGGGTTCCACAAGATCCGCGGCGACAAGATCGCCATGATCTTTCAGGATCCGCTCTCCAGTCTCAATCCCATCATGCGCGTCGGCAAACAGATGACCGAGGCGATGATCATCAAGGGCAAGCTCAGCCGCAGGGAATCGCGCAAGGATTTCAACACGATGCTCCGCCGCGTCAACCGCTATATGGATCTTGCCGCGGGGGACGACGCCGCCGCGCATGCAGCCAACCGCGAAAAGTGCAGAAATTTCGATAAATTCGAATATAAGCACCTCGCCCTGGAAAATGCATATAACAAGGCGAAGGAGGCGGCGGAGGACGCTCTCGTACACGTAAACGATCTGTTGTTCGAGCTCGAAAAACATGCCGTGACCGATCTGCGCGGCGCGGTCGCCGAGGTCGTCCGCCTCAGCAGGCACAGCGTAGAGCGTTACGTCGTTCATGCGCGCGCCGAAGAGCTTGCGGCGCAGCTCATCCGTCTGAAAGAGCTCACCCGCCGTTCCGTCAAAGAGACTGCCTCCGCGCTGTGGCGGAAGTACGTCTCCAAAAAGCAGCCCGAACGCGCCGCGGAAGAGGATCCCGCCGTCGCGGAGGCGCTCCGCAAGGTCAGGGAGATCCTCGAAGAGGCGCTCGCCCTGCCCATGCCCAATTTCTTTGCGATGGGATACTACCTCACGTTCTCGCCCGATCCGCTCCCCGAGATGCCCGTGAACGAGCTCAATGCGTTCATGCGCAGATATCTCGACGAGCACTTCATGCTCGACTTTATCGCCACGGCAAGGGGCGCGCTGGAGTATTCTCACGCCGAATCCGTCGGAAACAAGCGCGCGGCGCTCGACGTCATCGGCGAGCTCATGCCCGTCTTTGAAAAGCCTTCGCTGGATAAGGCTGAGGTCGCTGCTGCATCCAAAAAGCTCGTGGCTGCCGTCGAGAAGGCGATCGACCGCCTGGAGATCGTAAAGGACAACGCGGCGTATACCTTCGCGTCCAGCCTGAAGGCGGCGACGGCGCTCTACTTCGCGGGCATCAAAGGGAACGCCCGCGAGGAAAGGCGCTATGCCCGCCAGAAGGCTTCGTACGACAGGCGTGCGGCGCGCGGCAAAACGCCGGAGTGGCAGGTGGCGGAGAAGAACCTCGTCGATCTGCAGGCAGCCGAGGCGGATATCCGCGTGCTCATCGACCGCGTGCGCGAACGCTACGAACAGGCTGCCGCGGCGCAGGGCGGCGATTTCGGCGAAAAGACCGTCGCGCTCATCGATTATCTCAAAGAAAAGGCGTCCAACGTGGCGTACAGGCTCACGCGCGGCGTGGCAAAGATGCGTGCGCTCAAGCTCCTCGAGGAGGTCGGCATTCCCGAGCCCAAAAAGCGTTACCGCCAGTATCCCTTCGAGTTCTCGGGCGGTATGCGCCAGAGGATCGTCATTGCGATCGCGCTCTCCGCGAATCCCGATATCCTCATCTGCGACGAGCCCACCACGGCGCTCGATGTGACCATCCAGGCGCAGATCCTGGAACTCATCAACAAGATCAAAAACGAGCGCAAACTTTCCGTCATCTTCATCACGCACGATCTGGGCGTGGTCGCAAACATGGCGGACAGGGTCGCCGTGATGTATGCGGGCAAGATCGTGGAGATCGGCACCGCGGAAGACATCTTCTACGCGCCCGCGCATCCCTATACCTGGGCGCTGCTCTCCTCGATGCCCGATCTCGACACGAAGGAGAAACTCGAGGCGATCCCCGGAACGCCGCCCAACATGATCTATCCGCCCAAGGGCGATGCCTTTGCGGACAGAAACAAGTACGCCATGCAGATCGATTTCGAGATGCAGCCCCCGATGTTCAGGATATCGGATACGCATTACGCCGCCACATGGCTGCTGCATCCCAACGCGCCCAAGGTCGAACCGCCCAAGGCGGTCACCGACAGGATCGCAAGAATGAAAAAGAAAACGGAAGGAGACGAGTATGCAGGATCATGAAGATGAAGTTTTGCTGAAAGTCGAGCACCTCTGCCAATATTTCAAGATGGGCGCCGGGCGCGAGCTCAAAGCGGTCGACGACGTCAGTTTCGATATCAAGAAAGGCGAAGTTTTCGGGCTCGTCGGCGAGAGCGGCTGCGGCAAGACGACGACGGGCAGATCGATTATCAAGCTGTACGATATCACCTCGGGCAACGTATACTTCAAGGGTCAGCGCATCTGCGCGGGCACGCGCTCGTATAAGGACGCGATCGGAAAGGCGAAAGAGGAATACGCCGCCGCCCGCGCGGAGCTGAAGAAAAAACTGCGCGAAGAGAGCGCCGCGGCGCCCGAAAAGGCGCAGGAGCTCAGGCAGGCGTTCCGTTCCGCCCTCGCGGAAAAGAAGGCGGCGCTCAAAGCGCTTGTCGCGGAGCAGAAAGAGGCGATGCGCGCGGCGCGTTACGACCACAAGAACTGCGAAAAGATCTATTTCAACAAACTCAAAGAGGAGTACCGCGAGGCGCTCGGAAGGGCGGGCGGCAGCGTCGAAAACCTCACGCCCGAAGAGAAGGAGAAGTACCGCTCCGTCATCAATCAGCCCAGGATCCCCAAAAAGGCATGGCTGATCGCCATGTTCTCCCTCATCGCCGCCGCGGTCGTTCTGTTCGCGGTGAGCATTTCGCAGTACGTCGTCTTTAACAGGCAGTACGGCAGCTATCAGCCCGTGTCTGCGCGCGTCGAGAGTGCCGACGCGCAGGCGGGGACCACCACGGTGAGTTTCTCCGTCACCAACGAGGACGACGAATCCGTCAGCTACGAGGTCGTTCTCGATTACTACGATCCCGACCTCGGCGTGTCCACGCCCGAACAGACCGTTCGTCTGCGCGTCTATTACGACGCGGAAAACCCCGCGGAAAACGTGCTCGCATATTCTCCGCAGGCGACGACGGCGAACATTCTGCTCATCTTCTTCTTTGTCGCCGCCGCGGCGGCGGTCGTGATCGCGCTCTATGTGAACGAGCGCTACAACCCGTCCAGGCTCATCACGCAGATCCAGATGATCTTCCAGGATCCCATCGCCTCGCTCAACCCCCGCATGACCGTCAAGGATATCATTGCCGAGGGGCTGGTGATCGAAGGGGTGAAGGATAAAAAGTACATCGAAAAACAGGTGTACGACGTGCTCGAACTCGTCGGGCTCGTACCCGAGCATGCCGGCAGATACCCGCACGAGTTTTCGGGCGGACAGCGCCAGCGCATCGGCGTTGCGCGGTCGGTCATCATGCGTCCCGAGCTCATCATTGCCGACGAGCCCGTCTCCGCGCTCGACGTCTCCATTCAGGCGCAGGTCATCAACCTTCTCAACGATCTGCGCAGCAAACTCGGGCTCACCATTCTGTTTATCGCGCACGATCTCTCGGTCGTCAAGTATTTCTCCGACCGTATCGGGGTCATGTACTTCGGTAAGATGGTGGAGCTCGCGCCGTCCGACGAGCTGTTCGCGCACCCGCTGCATCCGTACACGAAGTCGCTGCTCTCCGCTATCCCGCTGCCCGATCCGGAGTACGAAAAGAACCGCAGGCGGTTTGTGTATAATCCGCTCGCGGAACACGATTATTCGGAGGAACAGCCCGTGCTGCGCGAGATCGCTCCGGGGCATTTCGTGCTCTGCAACACCGCGGAGTACGAAAAGTATCTTGCAGAGCTGGGCGGGGCTGCGGGCAAATGAAACAGACGGTCGTAAAATATGCCGTCACGGCGGGCGTCGGACTGCTGATCGCGCTGCTTGTCTCCTTTGCGAAGGGCGTGTACTGGCTCAGCGATGCCGTCAAGATCCAGCAGGCGCTGTGCGATTGCTTTGCCGTTCCGGGGCTGCTGCTCATCCTGTTCGGCGCGCTCGTGTTCTGCACGAACGGCGGCACGTTCGATATGTTCGGCTTCGGGGCGAGAAAGTTCATCGGGCTCTTCAAGCGCATCAAGTCGGAGCGCGACAAAGAGAGCTTTTACGAATACCGCCGCCGCAGGCAGGAGAACAAGCGCTCCTTCGGGTATCTCTTTCTCGTCGGCGCGGTCTTTTTCGCCGTGGGGCTCGTCTTCTTTTTCCTGTACAAATTCTGACGCGCAGGCGTTCCGAAAAACAAAACTGCGTTCCGCCGCTTTCAGGCGGGGCGCAGTTTTCTCTTTCCCGCGGGGCGCCGGGACGGAGCGCTTCGCCATGTTCGCTTTTGCGAACAAACGGGGCGGCTGCGGTGAAAAAATTTTCGATTGCATCTTGCAATCCGTCCGGTTTTGCGGTATAATAGGGCAAAGGGGAATGAAATCATGCAGGATAAACGCTATCTCGAACGGCTTTCCGTTCAGTTTCCGGCAGCCGCCGACGCGGCGACGGAGATCATCAATCTTTCCTCCGCGCTCAACCTTCCGAAGGGCACGGAGCACTTCATCACCGATATCCACGGCGAATACGAGCCCTTTCTCCACATCCTCAAAAACGGGTCGGGCTCCATCCGTAAGAAGATCGAAGAGGAGTTCAAGGGCTCTCTTTCGATGAAGGAGAAAAAATCGCTCGCAACGCTCATATACTATCCGGAGCAGAAGCTCGCGCAGATCGAGGCGATGGAGGAGGATCTCGACGACTGGTACAAGACGACCATCTACCGCCTTGTGCGGGTCAACCGCCGCATTGCCTCCAAGTATACCCGTTCGCGGGTGCGCAAGGAGCTCCCGCGCGACTACGCCTATATCATCGAGGAACTCCTGAGCGAGAAGGAGGAGGTCGAGGATAAGGAGGCGTACTACAACGGGATCATCTCCGCCATCATCTCCACAAAGCGCGCGCGGCATTTCGTCATCGCGTTCTGCAATGTGATCCAGCGCCTCGCCGTCGACCGCATCCATATCCTGGGCGACCTGTTCGACCGCGGTCCCGGGGCGCACATCATCATGGATACGCTGCTCGGGTTCGACAACGTGGATTTCCAGTGGGGGAACCACGATATTTGCTGGATGGGCGCCGCGAGCGGGAGTCTCGCGTGCATCGCGTCCGTGGTGCGCATCTCCGCCAAATACGGCAATTTCAATACCATCGAAAACGGATACGGCATCAACCTTCTGCCGCTTGCGAAGTTCGCGCTCGATACTTACGCGGGCGACCCGTGCGACTGTTTTGCGATCAACGGTTCGCAGAGCTACGAGCCGTACGACCCCGATATGGATCGCAAGATCCACAAGGCGATCACCATCATCCTGTTCAAGCTGGAGGGGCAGCTCATCGCGCGCCATCCCGAATACAAGATGGAGGGGCGGCGCCTGCTCGACAAGATCGACCGCGCCGCCGGCACGGTGACCATCGACGGAAAAGCCTACCCGCTTGAGGATACGAATTTCCCGACCATCGATCCCAAGGATCCTTACGCGCTTTCGGCGGGCGAAAAGCTCGTCATGAAAAAACTCCGCTACGCCTTCGTCAACAGCGAAAAGCTGCAGCGGCACGTCTCCTATCTCTTCACGCGCGGGAGCATGTACCGCACGTACAACGGTAATCTTCTGTATCACGGCTGCGTCCCGCTCGAAGAGGACGGCAAGTTCAAAAAGGTGCAGATCGGAACCGAATTTTACAGCGGAAGGGCGCTCTTCGAGGAGCTCGAAGGCTGGGCGCGCAAGGGCTATTACCTGCCCGAGGGCGACGAAAAGACGTTCGGTCAGGATACGATGTGGTTCATGTGGGCGAACGAAAATTCTCCGCTCTACGGCAAGGAGCGCATGACCACGTTCGAGCGCTATTTCGTCAAGGATCCGAGCTGTTATTACGAGGCGAAGAACTCCTACTATAACTATCTCAACGATAACGGCGTGATCTCCGCGATCCTGAAGGAGTTCGGGCTGGATCCCGATTCTCCCGCGGCGCACATCATCAACGGGCACATGCCCGTGCATCTGAAGAGCGGCGAAACGCCCATCAAGTGCGGCGGGCGTCTGCTCATGATCGACGGCGGCATGTCCCGCCCCTATCAGCGGGAGACGGGCATTGCGGGGTACACGCTCATCAGCAATTCGTACGGCATGCGCCTCGTCGCGTACGAACCCTTCCGTTCGACGGAGGAGGCGATCAGGAACGAGAGCGATATCCACTCCGTCACCGAGATCGTGCAAAAGACGAATTACCGCCTCTCCATCCGCGATACGGACGAGGGGCGCCGCATGCAGGAGACCATCGACGAGCTCTCCGATCTGCTCGAGGCGTACAGGCTGGGCGTTATCCGCCCGCCGCAGTAGGGCGCTCCGCGCGGCGTGCAGACGCTGTATTTTGCCAATAAACTCCCGCAGGACTGCGTTTTGCGGGAGTTTTTATCAGAATGAAAGGAGAATATATGAAAGTTGTCATCATCGGCGGGGTCGCGGGCGGCGCGACTGCCGCGGCGCGCATCCGTCGTCTCGACGAGCGTGCCGAGATCGTCATGCTGGAGCGCACGGGGTATGTCTCGTACGCGAACTGCGGGCTGCCCTACTATGTGGGCGGCGCCATCGGGGAAGAGGACGCGCTCACATTGCAGACGCCGCAGTCCTTTTACGCCCGCTACCGCGTCGACGTGCGCGTCGGACACGAGGCGATCCTGATCGACCGTGCGCAAAAATGCGTGCGGGTGCGCGATCTTGCGGCGGGAAGGACGTATGAAGAGCGCTACGATAAGCTGCTCTTATCGCCCGGGGCGAAACCCGTGGTGCCTGCCGCGGCGCAGACGGACGACGCGCGCGTGTTCACGCTGCGCACGGTGGAGGATACGCTCGCGCTGCACGATTTCGTCGTGGGGCAGAGGCCTGCCTCGGCGGTCGTCGTGGGAGGCGGATTCATCGGGCTGGAGACGGCGGAAAATCTTGCGGAGCGCGGCGTGAGGGTCACGCTCCTGCAGCGGGGCGATCACGTGCTCGCGCCGCTCGACCGCGATATGGCGTGTTTCCTGCATGCGGAGCTCGTGCGGCAGGGGATCGATCTGCGCCTGAACACGCCCTTCGAAGGGCTGAAAACGGACGGGGAGCTCGCCGTCCTCACCAAAGACGGCGCCATCGGCGCCGATCTCGCCGTCATCGCGTTGGGCGTTGCGCCCGATACGGCGCTCGCGCGGGAGGCGGGGCTGGAGCTCGGCATGAAGGGGAGCATCGTCACCGACGCACACATGCGCACCTCCGATCCCGATATCTACGCCGCGGGCGACGCGGTGGAAGTGCGCCACTTCGTCACGGGAGAGAAAACGCTCATCGCGCTCGCGGGCCCCGCGAACAAGCAGGGGCGCATCGCGGCGGACAATATCTGCGGCGTCGGGAGCGAATACAGGGGATCGCAGGGTTCGTCCGTCATCAAGGTGTTTTCTCTCACGGCGGCGAACACGGGGCTCAACGAGAAGGCGGCGCGCGCCGCGGGACTGGATTACGAGAAGGTCATCCTCTCGCCCGCCGATCACGCCACCTATTATCCGGGCGCGCGGCTCATGACGATGAAGGTGCTCTTCGAACGGGGTTCCCGCCGCATTCTGGGCGCGCAGATCGTGGGCGGACAGGGCGTCGACAAGCGCATCGACGTGCTCGCCACAGCCATCCGCGCCGGCGTGAAGGCGGACGAACTCAAAGATCTCGACCTCGCCTACGCGCCGCCCTATTCCTCGGCGAAGGATCCCGTCAACATGGCGGGCTACATGATCGATAATATCCTTTCGGGCAGGGTGAAACAGTTTTTCTACGAGGATATCGCGGCGCTCCGCTCGCAGGACGTCGTCCTCCTGGATACCCGCACGCGCGGCGAGTACGCCCGCGGGCATGCCGAAGGGTTCGTCAATCTTCCGCTCGACGACTTGCGCGGGCAGCTCTCTTCGCTTCCCGCGGGGAAGAAGATCTACGTCATGTGTCAGAGCGGGCTGCGCAGCTATCTCGCCTGCCGGATCCTCTCGCAGAACGGGTTCGACTGCTATAATTTTGCGGGCGGCTACCGCTATTATGCCGCCGTGCACGGCTGATCTTTTGCGGGGATCGCCGGACGGAAACGGGATGAAACAATGTGCCGAAAAGCGCCCGCCCGTATGCGTTTTGCATACGGGCGGGCGCTTTTTCATACGTTATTATGCTGCGCGGGGTCACACGAACAGCGTCTCGTACTCGTTTGTCGCAACGCCCGTCAGAACGTTGTACAGGTCGTTTGCGCGTACGTCTGTGCGGAAACAGTCGAGCGCCGCCTTCGCGAGTTTGCTGTAATCGCTCTTGCGGGCGATGACGGGGTAGGCTCCGCCGCTCAGGTCGCGCAGGATCTCCTCCGAGGCGGAGCTCTTCACGGCGAGGACTTTATAGTAGAGGGGCGACTGAGCGTATTCCGTCACCGTCTCGCGCGTCACGCCCAGAAAGTTCTGCGCGAGAATGCGCCTGAGCCGCGAGAGGGTATAGCGTTTCGAGACGATCTTCCGCAGCATCTCCGCATAGTCGGGCGTGCTGCGCGCCATCGATTTCAGGCGGTTTTCCAGCCCTTCGGCGCAGTCCGGACACCGTGCGACCGCCTGTTCCTCCGCCGCCACGAGCGCTGCGAGCGCCGCTTTTTCGTAGGGGACGGGCGTTGCGCGGAGCGCCGCGCGGTACACGTGTTCGGGCAGGTTGCTTTTGAGCGCCTTTTTCGCCTTGCGCGAGCCGTCTGCGATCGCGCCGCGCAGAGCCGTCGCGGAGGAAAAGTCTTTGAAGAGCGCCGTGTCGGCATATCCGCCGCCCACGCGCGGGATGGGGAGCGGTTGGATCGCCGCGCCCGCCTGCAGAATGGCGCGGCAGTACTCCGTCCCCAGAATATTGTTGGGGGAGGTGAGCAGCGCCTCGTCCACGTCCGCGCCCGCGGCGAGCAGCGCCGCGTTGCGCGCCCGCACATACGAAGTGCCGTCCTTCATGTTCTCTCTGAGCGCCGCTTTGAACTGCTTGCTCTCGTCGAGCGTCGCGCGCGCGGTGCGCAGGAAGTCCTCCTTTGTGCCGCTTTCGCATCCGAAGGCGAGTTCTCCCACGCAGGGAAGGGAGGCGAGGATGTGCACCGCGCCCCGCGCGAAGTACTCCGCCGCGGAGACCGCGAAGGGGACGGGCAGCTCCAGAACGACGTCCGCGCCGCCCGCCACGGCGTGCGCCGCGCGTTCGTATTTGTGGAAGATCGCCGCCTCGCCGCGCTGGGTAAAGTTGCCGCTCATGATGCAGAGGACGCCGTCGCATCCGCTCAGGCGGCGTATTTCTCCGAGCTGGTATCTGTGCCCGTTGTGGAAGGGGTTATATTCGCAAATTACCGCACAATATTTCATGAAATCTCCCTCTTGTCCTTTACAAATGTAAAAAAAGGTTGTATAATAGGGAAGAAAAGTTTTCCCGCCTTTTATTATACATGAATCGCGGAGAAAAAGAAAGCGTTCAAGGAGAATTTTTATGGCGGACTTCATGCGGAAAGTCAAGGCATTCGGAAGAAAGCTCGTCGAAAGCGGCTCGATCGTGGAAGATCTGAAAAAGCGCGCGGGCGAAAAACAGCGCAGGATCGTGCTGTGCGAGGGGGAAGATAAGCGCGTCGTCGAGGCGGCGCAGCGCTGTGTGGAGGAGAACGTTGCAAAGATCGTGCTCCTCGGCAAGGAATCGGAAATCAAAGCGGCAAATCCCGAGGCGAATCTCGAGGGGATCGAGATCATCAATCCCGCAACGTCGCCCAAACTGCAGGAATATGCCGATCTTCTATACGAACTGCGCAAGGCGAAGGGCATGACGCCCGAACAGGCGCTCGAGCAGGCGAAAGACGCCACCTTCTTCGGCGCGCTCATGCTCAAGGCGGGCGATGTGGACGGGCTCGTTTCGGGCGCGTGCCACTCCACGGCGAACACGCTCCGCCCCGGGCTTCAGATCATCAAAACGGCGCCCGGCGTCAAGGCGGTCTCCAGTTTTAACCTCATGATCGCGCCCGCCGGCGGGAACAAGTACCTCGACGACGGCGTGATCATCTTCGCGGACTGCGGGCTCAATCCCACATATACCGCGGAAGGACTCGCCGACTGCGCCCTCGCAACGGCGAGAAGCGCGAAGGAGATCGCGGGCATCGAGCCCCGCGTCGCAATGCTCTCCTTCTCGACGATGGGCTCCGCAAAGCACGATAACGTCACGCTCGTGCAGGAGGCGACCCGCATCGCCAAGGAAAAGGCGCCCGATCTCGCGCTCGACGGCGAGCTCCAGTTCGACGCCGCGCTCGTTCCCGAAGTCGCCGCGCTCAAAGCGCCCAAGTCTCTGGTCGCGGGGCATGCGAACGTGTGCATTTTCCCCGACCTTCAGGCGGGCAACATCGGCTACAAGATCGCCGAGCGCCTCGGCGGGTTCCAGGCGGTCGGCCCCATCTGCCAGGGCTTTGCGAAACCTCTGAACGACCTCTCCCGCGGCTGCAAGGCGTCCGATATCGTCCTTGCCGTTGCGATCACCGCGCTCCAGGTGCGCGAGAACTGAACCGGAACAGAAAACCACAAAGGGGAAGAAAGTAAGATATGAAAATCCTTGTCATCAACGCAGGCAGCTCTTCGCTCAAGTATCAGCTCATCAACAACGAAACGGAGGAGGTGCTTGCAAAGGGCACCGTCGAGCGCATCGGCATCAAGGGCGGCAAGCTCACCCATAAGGCGGGCGGGAAGGAATTCGTCATCGAGAAGGAGATCAAAGACCATACCGAGGCGATCCAGATCGTTCTGAACGAACTCATCGACGGGGAGGCGGGCGTCATCAGATCGATGGACGAGATCGACGCCGTCGGGCACCGCGTCGTCGCCTCGGGCGAGGCGTTCAAAAAGACCACGCTCGTCACCGACGAGGTGATGCAGACGATGGAGGAGATCGCGGAGCTCGCGCCTCTGCACAACCCTGCGGCGATCCTCGGCGTCAACGCCTGCCGCGCGGTCATGCCCGGAAAGAAGATGGCGCTCGTGTTCGATACCTCCTTCCATCAGACGATGCCCGATTACGCATATCTCTATGCGATCGACTACGACGATTACAAGACCTATCAGGTGCGCAAGTACGGCGCGCACGGTACGTCGCACAAGTTCGTTTCGCAGGCGGCGGCGGAGTATCTCGGCAAAAAGCCGGAAGAACTCAAGATCATCACCTGCCACCTCGGGAACGGTTCCTCCATTTCCGCGGTGGACGGCGGAAAGTGCATCGATACGTCGATGGGGTTCACCCCCCTTGCGGGCGTGCCCATGGGCACCCGCAGCGGCGATATCGACGCCGCCGCGGTGGAATTCCTGTGCCGCAAGAAGGGCATGAACATCCACGACGGGCTCACCTATCTCAATAAAAAGTGCGGCATGCTGGGCATTTCCGGCGTTTCCTCCGACTACCGCGACCTCACCGCGGCGGCAAAAGAGGGCAACTACCGCGCGCAGCTCGCGCTCAACATGTTCTCCTACGCCTGCAAAAAGTATGTGGGTTCCTACATGGCGGCGCTCGGCGGGCTCGACGTCATCGTCTTCACGGCGGGCGTGGGCGAAAACACGCCCCACATCCGCGCGGCGATCCTCAAGGATATGGAGTTCTTCGGCATCGAGATCGACGAAGAGAAGAACAACTATAAAAACGACGGCGCGATCCACGTCATCTCCAAGGACGGCTCCCGCGTGAAGGTGCTCGTGATCCCCACCAACGAAGAGCTCGTCATTGCGCGCGAGACGGCTGCGCTCCTTTGAGAATACCAACTTACAATTTTGTAAAATCTTGCAAATGCACGCGAAAAAAGATTGACAAAGCGGCGCAAATCGCCTATACTCTTATAAGTTAAATGATCCCTGAAATCGACGTCCGTACGCTTACGGCAAAAAAAATTTCAGAGGGCGCGCTCGCGTTTTCCTTCGCGCCGGAGGCGGATCTTCTCGAGATCCCGTTCGTGCGCTTCGAAGGGGACGTGAAGGCGGAACTCACCTATCGTATCTTTGAGGACGATAGCGTGGAAGTAGCGGGAAAACTCTCGTTTGCGCTGTGCGGGGCTTGCTCGCGCTGTCTGAAAGAGACGCGGGCGGATCTTGCGGGCGATGTGAGCGGATTTTTTCTCCCGGGAGAGAGCGACGGCGAGAATTACGGTTATCGTTTCGGAAAGATCGACCTTACCGAGCTCCTGCGCGACAGTCTGATGTTCGCGCTCCCGTCCCGTCTTCTTTGCGATGCGTGTACGCAATGGGAAAACGAGTAAAACACGACTAAAAAGAGGTGAAAGAGAATGGCAGTCCCCAAGAGAAAGCAGTCTAAGAGCAGAACCAACAAGCGTTTTGCCAATTACAAGGCTACGGCGCCCGAGCTTGTCGAGTGCCCGCATTGCCACGAGCTGAAGGTCGCGCACCGCGTGTGCAAGAACTGCGGCTATTACGACGGCAAGGAAGTCGTTGCCGAAAAACAGGAAACCAAGTAAGCGGATGATCAGTTTAAGGAAGCGGACTGCTGAAAGCCCGCTTCTTTTCATACCGTTTTTCCGCAATATCCTTGCGGGAAGGGGTTCCGGTCGGATGATGCGCGGGAGATCCGCGTGTGAATAAGGAGGGAGATCATGGATAAAACAGCTTTTTATAATCTTTCGTACGGCGTGTATCTCTGCACGTCGTGGGACGAGGGGCGCCCCGTGGGGTGCGTTGCGAACAGCGCGATGCAGATCACGTCGTCGCCCGCCACGCTCGCGGTGTCGCTCAATCACGATAATTACACCAACAAATGCGTGCGCGATACGGGACGGTTCGCCGTTGCCGTACTGGGGGAGCATGCCGATCCGAAACTCATCGGCAGATTCGGGTTTTCCTCCTCGAAGGATACCGATAAATTCGCGGAAACGCCCTATGCCGTGCGCGGAAAGATGCCCGTTCCCGACGACTGCGTGTGCTGGTTCTCCTGCAAGGTGATCGATACGATGGAGACGGCGACGCACACCGTGTTCCTCGGCGAAGTGCTCGACTGCGAGGTGCTCAAAAAGGATGCGCCCATGACGTATGCCTACTACCATAAGGTGCTCAAGGGCAAGACGGCGGCGAATGCGCCTACCTATCAGCCCGATCAGCCCGCTGCGGAAGAGGGCGGGAAGTACGTCTGCAAGATATGCAAGTACGAATACGACGGCGCAACGCCCTTTGAAGCGCTCCCCGACGACTGGGTCTGTCCCATCTGCGGCGCGCCGAAATCGCAGTTCGAAAAGAAGTAAGCGTCATTTTTGCGCCCCGTGCGGAACCGTATGTTCCGCACGGGGCGTTTTTTTATGAATTTTGCAGAAAATACTTGACACGGATACCATAAGGGGGTATAATACGGATTGAAAATACCCCATGGGGGTAATACAAGTCGGAGGAAACGCTCATGGAGATGTGTAAATGCTGCGGGCAGCGCTATAAGGAAACGCCGCGGAGCGAAGAGGAGGTGCGCTCGCTCGTCAACCGCCTCAACCGCATCGTGGGGCAGGTGAACGGCATTAAAAAGATGATCGAGGAAAACCGGTACTGCGGCGAGGTGCTCGTGCAGGTCTCGGCAGCGGAGAGCGCGTTGCGCGCGTTCGGATACATCGTTCTGGAAGAGCATTTAAGCACCTGCGTCAGCGAGAAGATCCGCGCGGGCGATGAGAACATCGTCAAAGAGACGGTGGAGCTCGTAAAAAAACTCAACTGAGTCCTGCGCTTCGCCGCGCGGGCGAAAGGGCGCGTGCGGGGCAAAACGGACGGACGTCTCGGACAAACGGCTGAAATCTCCGTGCGGGACAGCGTTTTATAGGGAAATCATGAAAAAGAAATATTCTGTTACGGGAATGACGTGTGCGGCGTGCTCTTCGGGCATCGAGCGCACCGTCTCCAAACTCAAGGGGGTGGAGGCGTGCTCCGTCTCGCTCATGGGCGAGAGCATGGAGGTCACGTTCGACGAAAACACCGTCACCGACGCCCGCATCAAGAGCGCGGTCTCCGCGCTCGGGTATGGCGCTTACGACTTCGGCGCGGTGCCGGAAAGAAAGAAGGAGAAGTTCACGCTCGGCGTGCGCTTTCTCATCTCGCTCATTCTGCTCGTTCCCGAAATGTATTTTGCGATGGGGCACATGTTCGGGATCCCCGTGCCGCACGGATGGCTCAACTACGGGTTCCAGATCGGGCTCACCCTCGTCATCCTCGCCGTGAATTACCGGTTCTTCGTGAGCGGGGTGCGCGCGGCGGTCAGGCTCGTCCCCAATATGGATACGCTCGTCACGCTGGGCGCGGCGGTATCCTTTGTGTACAGTCTCGTCATGGCGATCATAACGCCCGAGGAACCCACGCTCTTTTTTGAATCGGCGGCGATGATCGTCACGCTTGTCACGCTCGGCAAGTGGCTGGAGGATAAGAGCAAGCGGCGCACTGGGCGGGAGATCGAAAAGCTCCGCCGCCTCGCGCCCGATACCGTCACCGTCGAGCGGGATGGACGGGAGGAGAAGATCGCGCTCTCCGATGTCGCGGCGGGGGATATCCTCGTCGTCAAACAGGGCGAATCCGTTGCCGTGGACGGCACCGTGTGCGGAGGCCACGCCTTTGCCGATCAGTCTGCCGTCACGGGCGAGAGCCTGCCCGTCGAGCTCACGGAGGGCGCGCACGCCATGAGCGCTTCCCTCGTCACGAGCGGATATCTCAGGATCAGGGCGGAAAAAGTGGGCGAAGATACCATGCTCTCCTCCATCATCCGCATGGTGCGCGAGGCGGGCGCGAGCAAGGCGCCCATTCAGAAGCTCGCCGATAAGATCGCGGCGGTCTTTGTGCCGGCGGTGCTCACCGTCGCGCTCGTCACCTTTCTTGCGTGGCTGTTTTCCACGTGGGACGTTGCGGCGGCGTTCAACTTCGGCGTGAGCGTCATCGTCATATCCTGCCCGTGCGCGCTGGGGCTGGCAACGCCCGTCGCCGTCATGGCGGCAACGGGGCGGGGCGCGGGCATGGGCGTGCTCGTAAAATCTGCCGAGGCGCTGCAGCGGGCGGCGGACGTCGGCACGGTGCTGCTCGATAAGACGGCGACCATCACCGAAGGCAGACCGCGCGTCGTGCAGTTCGAGGCATACGGCAATGAAGAGGCGGCAAAGCGCGTCGCCTGCGCGCTGGAAAGCAAGATCAATCATCCGCTCGCACAGTGCATCGTGGAATACTGCGGCGCGGGCGGCGAGGCCGAGGGCGTGGAGTACGTCGTCGGGCAGGGCGCGCGCGGCAGGGTGGACGGCAGGGAATATTTCCTCGGGAACGACCGCATGATGGCGGAGCGCGGCCTGTTCACGGAGGAGCTGCAAAGCAAATTTGCCGCGCTTTCCGCCGGGGGCAAGACCGTTCTCTTCCTCGCGGACGACGGACGGGTACTTGCGCTCTTCGCGCTTGCCGATACGCTCAAAGCGGGCAGCCGGGAGGCTGTGGCGGCGCTCGGAGAGCTGGGCATGTTCGCATACATGCTCACGGGCGACAACGCCGCCTGCGCAAGGTATATTGCTGAGAGCGCGGGGATCCCCGCGGACATGGTATACGCCGAAGTGCTCCCCGAAGATAAGCTTACCTATGTAAAGGAGCATAAGGCGCGGAACGCGGAGCTCGCAAAGCGTGCGCGGAAGGGGGTCGCAATGATCGGCGACGGCATCAACGATTCCCCCGCGCTCAAAGAGGCGGACGTTGGCATTGCCATGGGCAACGGAACGGACGTGGCGATCGAGAGCGCGGATATCGTGCTCATGGGCGGCGATCTTGCCGCCGCGCCCCGCGCGTTCGCTCTGGCGCGGCACACCATGCGCATCATCAAACAAAACCTCTTCTGGGCGTTCTTCTATAACGTCATCTGTATTCCGCTTGCGGCGGGGTGCTTCGCCTGGGCGGATGTCACGCTCAATCCCATGATCGCGGCGGCGGCGATGAGCTGTTCCTCTCTCTTTGTGGTGCTCAACGCCCTGCGGCTCACGCGGTTCATGCGCAAAAAGAAAAATACGGCGATTGCCGATGATCAAGGAGATATTGTTATGAAAAAGACGCTTACGGTGGAAGGCATGATGTGTATGCACTGCGTTGCGCACGTCGAAAAGGCGCTCAGCGGCGTTGCGGGCGTGGAGAAAGCGGAAGTCAACTTAAAGAAAAAGCGCGCCGTCGTCACGCTGAACGCGGAGGTTGCGGACGAGGCGCTCCGCGCCGCCGTCAAAGAGGCGGGCTACGAGGTGACGGACATCCGGTAAACCGCCAAACGGGAGCGGGCTCCTGCAGCGGAGCCCGCCGTATCAAGCAAAAAACCAAAAAGGGCGTTCACGCACAAAAGCGTGAGCGCCCTTTGCTCCGGGGACGGCTTTTCTGACAAAATATCCCGTATTTCGTCATATCTTCCATGCGTGCGCAGGCGTGCAAGTGTTATCATGGGGGCAAACATACGGGAGGCAGCTATGCAGACGCTCTTACTTGACAGACGCACGCAGGATATGATCGAGGGGTATGTTCCCGACGGCGAGGTGCTCACGCTCCTGGTTCGGTTTTTCTCTATTTTTTCAGACAGTACGCGGCTGCGCATCCTCTCCGCGCTCGCCATTTCCGAGATGTGCGTGACGGATATCTCCCGCGTGCTCGGCATCAATCAGACGACGGTGAGCCATCAGCTCCGCTTTCTGAAAGACGCGGGCATGGTGCGCACAGACCGCCACGGGAAGATCATATTTTATTCGCTCTCCAACGATATCGTGAACGACGTGCTCTTAAAGGGCGTGGAATTTTTGGGGTACTGACCGCGCCCGAGGGATGCTCTATGGGGCTGCGCGGCAATGCCGCGCCGGCAGTTGAAAAAAGCGTGCATTATGCACGCTTTTCTTGATTTTCTGCGGCGGTGACTACGATCTCGCCGCGCGATTCGGGGTCGGTGCGGATGAGCTCCTGTACGGAGGGCACGCGGATGATCCCGCTTTTGGGGTTCTTGATGCTGATCATGGGCGTCGTCACGTCGGCGTAAACTTCCGATTTTTCAAAGGCGAGGTCGGCGTCGAGCAGCTTGCAGTTGACGAGCCTGAGATTTTTGCAGTAGCAGAAGGGCTGGGTGCCGATGACGGTGCAGTTTTCAAGGGTGAGCCCCTCCGAATACCACGCGAGGTATTCGCCTTTTATCACGCAGTTTTTCACCGTCATGTTTTTGCAGTGCCAGAGAGCGTCCTTCGTTTTGAGGACGCTGTCGGAAAGCACGGCGTCCTCCACATACTGGAAGGAGTATTTCCCCTTGAAGCTGAGGCGGCTGAAATCGAGGTTTTTCCCGCGCAGGAAGAAGTATTCGCTCTCAGCGGTGCAGCCGCGCATCGTCACGTTTTCGCTCGACCAGCCGAACTCGGGGGAGACGATGTCGCAGTTTTCGATGAGGGCGCCGCGGCATTCGCGGAGCGCCTTGATCCCGTGCATGGCGCTTTCGGAGATCCTGATGTTCTCCGAATACCACAGTGCGGCGCGGCAGTTCTTCGTCATCTCCGCGTTGCGGATCGTCAGATTTTTGTCGTGCCAGAAGGGGTAGCGCAGATTAAAATAACAGTTGTCGGCAATAATATCCGAACTTTCCTTAAAGGCGCTCTCGCCGTCGGCGGGGCCGTCGAAACGGCAGTTCTTTGCCGCTATGCCGCGGCTGCCGTACAGCGCGCGCTCTTCGTCGAACGTCATGTTTTCGATCTCGATCATATCCGTATCCCGTTAAAATTTTCTCGTACGTTTTATTATACCCGATTTTCCGCGCAATGAAAAGTACTTTTTAGCTATCGTTTACCATAGCCGCCGCGCATGACAGGCGGCGCGCTGCGCGGCGTTTTTGCGATTATTTTGCCCAATCGCTTGAAAAATGTGCCGAAAGCGTGTATAATGGACGTATGGGCGAGAACGTCATCCGCGAAAAACTCAAGCTGCTGCCCGATTCCCCCGGCGTGTACATCATGCTCGATAAAGACGGCACCGTCATCTATGTGGGAAAGGCGCGCGTGCTCAAAAACCGCGTGCGGCAGTACTTCCATTCCTCGCCCAAGCCGAGCAAAGTGCAGGCGATGGTGGAGTGCATCGACGATTTTTATTACGTCGTCACCCCGTCGGAAGTGGACGCGCTCGCGCTCGAAAACACCTACATCAAAAAGTACAAGCCGAAGTACAATATCCTCCTCAAAGACGACAAGACGTATCCCTACATCAAGGTGCATACCAAGGAGGCGTTTCCGCACATTTCAATCACGCGGCGCGTGAAACTGGGCGACGGAAAATACTTCGGGCCGTTCATGGGCGGCGTGTCGTGCAAGGACATCGTGGACGTCGCGGCGCGCGTCTATCACATCCGCACCTGCGCGGTCTCCGTTTCCGATAAGCCCAAAAAGCCCTGCCTCAACTATCACCTCGGGCGGTGCGGCGCGCCCTGCGCACACTATATCTCCCGCAAGGAGTACGCCGCCTGCGTGGAAAAGGCGCTCTCCTTCCTCTCGGGAAACTACGAGGAGGCGGAGGCGCTCCTCACCGAAAAGATGAACGCCTTTGCGGAGAACGAGGAGTTCGAGCTTGCGCTCGAATACCGCAACCGCATCGAAATGCTCTCCCGCCTCGGCGAGCGGCGGATCACCGCCATGCCGCGCGACGTAGACGCGGATATCTGGGCGTACTGTTCCAACGGGCTGTACGCGGCGATCAGCGTGCTCGTCACGCGCGGGGGCGTCATGCAGGGCAGCCGCAATTATTCCCTCGACGAGGGCGCGGGCGAAGAGGGGGAGAGTTTTCTCTCCTTCCTCACGCAGTACTACGCCGCGCACGCCGTCCCGCACGAGATCGTGCTCGGCGAGAAGATCGACGACGCGCTCTTCCTCGCCTATGCGGAGGGGAAAGCGGGGCGCAAGGTGGAGCTCACCCGCCCCAAGTTCGGCATCCGCCGCGAACTGCTGGATATGGCGGAGGGCAACGCCAGGGAATATCTCGAAAAGTCTGTTTCCGCCATCCGCCATAAGGACGATATGACGGTGAACGCCTGCGAACGGCTCAAAGAACTCCTGCACCTCGCGCGCTATCCCAAACGCATGGAGTGTTACGATATCTCCAACGTTTCGGGCGTCGATAAAGTGGGGAGCATGGTCGTGTTCACGGACGGCGAGGCGGATAAATACGAATACCGCCGTTTCCGCATCAGGACGGTGGAGGGCGCCAACGATTTCGCGTCCTTGCAGGAGGTCCTGCGCCGCCGTCTCTCAAAACTCGGCACCGCGGAAGAGGAGCGCTTCGCAAAGCCGCAGCTCATCGTCATCGACGGCGGCAAGGGGCAGCTTTCCTCCGTAAAAGCCATCTTCGACGAGCTCGGCGTTGCGGATATCGATCTCGTGGCGCTCGCCAAGCAGGAGGAGGAAGTCTACACCCTGTGGCAGGAGGAGCCCGTGCGGCTCGACCGCCGCGATTACGCCCTGCGCACCCTGCAGCGCATCCGCGACGAGGCGCACCGTTTCGCCGTTACCTATTTCAGAAACCTGCACAGCAAGCGCAATCTTGCCTCCGTGCTCGACGAGATCGAGGGCGTGGGCAAAAACAAGCGCGCGGCGCTCATGCAGGCGTTCGGCACTATCGATAAGATCATGCGCGCGAGCACGGAGGAGCTCTCCCGTGTGGAGGGGATCGGCCCGCAGCTCGCCGCGCGTATCCGTACTTATTTCGAGGACTTATGAAGTATCGCATTTTTCTCTCTGACTTTGACGGCACGCTCGTCCGTGCGGACGGAACCATCTCCGAAACCAACAAGCGCGCCATTGCGGAATACCGCGCGGCGGGCGGGATATTCGCCGTGTGTACGGGGCGTATGCTCACCTCCATTCTGCCGCGGCTCAAGGAGCTCGGCATCCGCGACGGGCTCGTCGTCGCCTATCAGGGCGCGACGATCGCCGACGTAAAGACGGGCGAACTTCTCAAAGACGACGGGTTCGACCGGGAGGACGCCTTGCGCATCCTCGACCTTCTGGAGGACGCGGGGCATCATACGCATGTGTATACCGTGCACGACCTGTACTGCAACCGCGACGACGACGCGCTCAGAGCGTACGAGCATATCTGCGGCGTAAAAGCCGGTATCGTGCGGGGCGAACGCCTTTCCGCGTTCGTAAAGCGCAACGGCCTCCGCGTTGTGAAGATCCTTGCCATGGTAGAGACGGCGGATCGCCGTCCGCTCATGGAGATGTTGCAAAAGGCGCTGGGAGAGGGGTTCTACGTGACGACTTCCTCCGATTTCCTTGTGGAGATCATGCCCGCGGGGCAGAGCAAGGCGGCGGCGGTGGACTATCTCTCCGAATATTACCGCGTTCCGCGCGCGGAGATCGCCGCCATCGGCGATCAGCTCAACGATCTGCCCATGGTGATGCGTGCGGGCGGGAGCTTTGCCGTTGCAAATGCGGAGCCGGAACTCAAAAAGGTCGCCCGCGTCGTGCCTTCTGTGGAGGAGGACGGCGTGGCTGAGGCGTTAAAAATAGCTATGGGGGATGAAGATGAACGATAATTTACTGCCGAGAGAAACCGTGATGCTCGATAAGTTTGCGTCCGATCTCGGGCTGGAGATGCTGTATGCGGGGCGCGGGATCATCACGCTCACGAGCATCAGCGTCGACCGCCCCGGACTGCGCCTCGCAGGCTTTTTCAGCTATTTCGACGCGGCGCGCATCATGCTCATCGGGCTCACCGAACACGAGTACATGCATTCCTTTTCATCGGAACAGCGCAAGTCGATGATCCAGAAGCTCTTCGACTGCGGCGAGATCCCGTGCGTCATCTTTGCGCGCGATCTTCCCGTCCTTCCGGAGTTCATGGAGTGCGCGCGCGCCTCGCAGACGCCCATTTTCCGCACGAGCAAGATGACGTCGTCCATCATGGTCGATCTGTGCATCTATCTCAACCGCCTGCTGGCGCCCACCACCACGGTGCACGGCGTGCTCATGGACGTATTCGGCGCGGGGATCCTGCTCACGGGCAACAGCGGCGTGGGAAAGAGCGAAACGGCGATGGAGCTCATCAAACGCGGACACCGCCTCGTCGCGGACGATTCCGTGCTCATCCACCGCGTGGAGAACGAGCTCATCGGCACCGCGCCCGACCGCATCCGCTATTTCATGGAGCTGCGCGGCATCGGGATCATCAACGTAAAGAACATGTACGGCTCGGGCGCCGTCATGAAGGAAAAGGAGATCGAGCTCGTCATGGAACTCGAGCCCTGGCGCAAAGATAAGGAGTACGACCGCATCGGCGGCGAGGCAAACGTGGAGACCATCCTCGGGCTGAATATCCCGCGCCTCATCGTACCCGTCAGCGCGGGGCGCAACCTCGCCATTCTCATCGAAGTCGCCGCGCGCGATCAGCGCCTCAAAAACATGGGCTACGACGCGGCGCAGGAACTTATTCAGAGAACGATCGGAAGATGACGGAGATACTTGCCCCTGCGGGGGACGAAAAATCGGCGTACGCCGCGCTCAATGCGGGCGCGGACGCCGTATATCTTGGACTTACGCGATTTTCCGCGCGCGAAGGCGCGGAAAATTTTTCCGTTTCCGCGCTTGAAGCGCTCACGCGCTATGCGCACATCCGCGGCGCAAAGGTGTACGTCGCCCTCAACACCCTCGTAAAGGAGGGGGAGACGGCGGACTTTTTTGCGAGCGCGCGCGAGGCGTGGAACGCGGGCGCCGACGCGATCTTATTGCAGGATATCTTCCTCGGGCGGGCGCTCAAAGAGATGTATCCGCAGATGGTGCTGCACCTCTCCACGCAGGCGGGCTGCTGCAACGTGCACGGGGCGCTCGTCGCAAGAGAGTACGGCTTTTCGCGCGCCGTGCTCGCCCGCGAGACGCCCGTCTCCGATATCGCCGCCATCTCTGCGGTCATCGAGACGGAGGCGTTCGTGCAGGGGGCGCTCTGTACCTGTTTTTCCGGTCAGTGCTATCTCTCCTCCTTCGCGGGCGGCAACAGCGGCAACCGCGGGCGCTGCAAACAGCCCTGCCGTAAACGCTACGCGATCGACCGAGCCGGTTTCGAAGAACCCGCCTATGCGCTTTCGCTCTCCGATCTGTGCGTCGGGGAGGATGTCGCCCGCCTTTCGGAGGCGGGCGTGACGTCGCTCAAGATCGAGGGGCGCATGCGTTCGCCCGCCTATGCCGCGGCTGCCGTGCGGTATTACCGCGCTCTTCTGGAAGGGCGCGACGCAAAAACGCAGTTTTCCGACCTTGCGCGCGCGTTCAACCGCGGCGATTACACGCGGGGGATCGGTTTCGGGCAGGACGACTCGCTCCTTTCCCGCAAGGTGCAGGGGCACATCGGCGAGCGCGTCGGCACGCTCTCCCGCGTGAACGGGAAGTTTTTCTGCAAGAGCGCCTTCCGCGCGCAGAGGGGGGACGCCTTCAAGATCCTGCGCGCCGGCAGAGAGGTGGGCGGCGCGCTCTTCGCCTCGGCGGGGAAGGACGGCTTTTTTGTCGCCTCCGCCGAAAAACTCTCTGCGGGCGACGAGGTGCGGGTCACCACCGATACCGCCGCTTCGGCGCGGGCGCTGGTGCCCGTTCCCGGGCGCGCGGCGGAGATCTCCGTCGTCATGAACGCGGGCAGCCGCATGCGCGCCTCCTGCGGGGATTTCGTGCTCGAAGGCGGCGTATGCGAGGCGGCGAAAAATGCGCCGCTCACCGCGGGGGGGATCGCCGCAAACTTTGAAAAGACGGACTTGCTCCCGCTCTCTCCCCGCGCATCCGTGCAGACGGACGGCGTGTTCGTGCCCAAGTCGGCGCTCAACGCCTTCCGCCGCGCCTTTTACGAGGGGCTTGCGGCGCACCTGGCGCCGCCGCGCGCGCCTTTGGCGGAAAAGGCGGTACCCATGCCCGAAACGGAACGCGCGGCGGGGAGCATGACCGCGGTCATCTTTGCGGAGGGCATGCCCGTGCCGAAGGCGGATATCGCGGTATGGAAACCGTGCGACTATGCGCGGCTTGCTCCGCCCGCGGGGGTGTGGCTGTACCTGCCCCCGCTGTTTACCGCGGCGGACGAGGCGCTCGTCGCGCCGCGTCTCGGCGCCTTCGAAGGGATCTGCTGCGAGGGGACTTACGGCATCGCCTTCGCCCGCAAATACGGCGTGAAGCTGTTCGCAGGGCCGGGATGGAATATCACGAATCCGATCGCGGCGGCGGGCGCCGCCGGGGCGGCGCAGTATTTTGCGCTCTCCAAAGAGCTTTCCCTGCGCGAGCAGGACGCGCTCGCATTGCGGGGCGCCTTTGCGCTGAGGGGCGGGGAGATCAAGGTGATGGATCTTTGCTACTGTCCGTTCTCCCGTACGTGCGCCTCCTGCGACAAGCGCGACGTGTATACGCTGACGGACGAGGCGGGGCGCGCCTTTCCCATGCGCCGTTACCGTGCGGCGGAGGGCTGCCGCTTCGAACTTTTCAACTGTGCGCGGCTCTCTTCCGAGGGCGGCGCGCCGTCTGCGCTCTTCGACGGATCGCTCGCGGCGCGGGCGGAACAGGCGCAGACGACCAAAGGACACACCATCAGGAGCATGTTATGAACGAGAGTGCCAAACGGCTGGAACTCGATAAAATTTTATCGCAGGCGGCGGCGCACGCCGTCCTCGAAGAGGGGCGGGAATTGCTGCTCCGCCTCGAACCGACGGCGGAACTTGCCGAGGCGAAACGCAGGCTCGGACTCACCGAGGAGGCGACGATCCTCCTGTATACCTGCGGCGCGGGCAAGATCGAGGAGTTCCCGCCCTGCGGCGACAGCCTGGAGCGCGCCGAAAAGGGCTCCGCGCTTTCGCCTGCGGAACTGCTGAACATCGCAAGACTGCTGCGCGCCGCCCGCATTCTGTACGGTTCCGTGCGCGCCTATGCCGAGGCGCCCGTCGAGCGCATGAAGGCGCTTACAGGGCATCTCGCGTTCGATAAAAATCTCGAGGAGGATATCGGGCAGAAGATCCTAAACGAAAACGAGCTTGCCGACCATGCGAGCGAGCGGCTGTTTTCCCTGCGTTCGCAGATCCGTCTGCTCGGCGAGCGCATCCGCTCCCGCCTTCAGAGTTATCTCACGGGCGAGGAGCGCAGGTATCTGCAGGAGGGCATCGTCACGGTGCGCGGCGACAGGTACGTCGTCCCCGTCAAGGCGGAATACAAGCGCAGTATCCGCGGATTTGTCCACGACCGTTCCCAAAGCGGCGCCACGGTGTTCATCGAACCCGAGGAAGTGCTCGAAATGAACAACGAGCTCCGCTCGCTGATGCTCGACGAGCGCGAGGAGATCGAACGCATCTTAAAGGAGCTCTCCCGCAGGGCGGGCGCGATGCGCGCCGCCCTCGAGCGGGATACGGAGGTGCTCGCAGAGGTCGATTCCTATTACGCCCGCGCGGAGTACGGGTATTCGATGCGGTGCGTCATGCCGCAGATGGGCGCGAACGGCGTTGTGGAGATCATAAAGGGCAGGCACCCCCTGCTCGACCGTTCCGCGGCTGTGCCCGTCACGCTCTCGGTGGGGGAGACGTACCGCTTCCTGCTCATCTCGGGCGCGAATACGGGCGGCAAAACGGTCACGCTCAAAATGTGCGGGCTGTTCTGTCTGATGGCTGCCTGCGGGCTGTTCGTGCCTGCCGCCGAGGGGACGCGCCTCGCCGTATTCGACGGCGTCTGGTGCGACGTCGGCGACAGTCAGTCCATCGAGGAAAATCTTTCCACGTTTTCTTCGCACATCGTGCATATCAAAGAGATCCTGGAACAGGCAACGGCGCGCTCGCTCGTGCTCATCGACGAGCCGGGCGGCGGCACCGATCCCGAAGAGGGTGCGGCGCTCGCGCAGGCGGTCGTCGGCGCGCTGTTGCGGCGCGGCTGTCGCGGCATCGTCACAACGCACTATTCCGCGCTCAAAGAATTCGCCTATGCGGCGGACGGCATCGAAAACGGCTGTATGGAGTTCGATTCCGCCGATTTCAAACCGCTCTACCGCCTCAAGATCGGCGCGCCCGGTTCCTCCAACGCGCTCCTCATCTGTACGCGGCTTGGGCTCCCCGCCGAGACGGTCGAGGAGGCGAAGAGCTATCTTTCGGAGGGGGCGCGCTCCTTTGCCGAAACGCTGCGCGCCGCCGAGGAGAGCCGCATCCGCACCGAGGAGACCATGCGAAACGCCGAGGCGCTCAGGCGAGACTGGGAGAGCCGGCTCGCCGCGCTCGGGAAGGAAGAGGAGAAATTCCGCGCGGAACGCGAGCGGTTTCTGACGTCGGCAAAGGCAGAGGCGCGGCGCATCGTCGCCTCCCGCACCGAGGAGGCGGAAGAGCTGCTCGCCGAAATGGAGGAGATCTTCCGGAAGGAGAACTTTTCGGAGGCAGATCTCATCCGCGCGCGCACCATCAGAAACAAGATGGAGAACGCGCCCGTCGAGGAGGAGCCCGTACGCGCCGTGCCCGTGGACGCCTCAAAGCTGAAAGCGGGCGATAAGGTGCTCGTCGGGTCGATGAACGCCGAGGGCGTCGTGCTGAGCGTGCGCAGAGAAAAGGGTACGTGCGAGGTGCAGGCGGGCGCGTTCAGGGTGAACGCGAAGATCGCCGACCTCTTCACGGCGGGCAAAGCAAAGACGGAGAAACAGGAGAAAAAGCACAGCGTGCAGGTCACGCGCGATCTCAAGGAGCGCCCCGCGGTGCATCTGGAGTGCAACGTCATCGGCATGACGGCGGCGGAGGCGCTGCCCGAAGTGGAGGCGTTCCTCGACGGCGCAGTTCTCGCAAACCTGCCGGAGGTGCGCATCATCCACGGAATGGGCACGGGAAAGCTGCGCGCCGCCATCCACGATCTGCTCCGTAAAAACAAGCGCGTTGCCTCCTTCCGCCTCGGAAAATACGGCGAAGGGGAGAGCGGCGTCACCGTCGTCACCTTAAAATAGCGCATAATCCGCGCGTGCCGCCAATACAATGGAGTGATATCCCTTTTCCGAGGTGGCTCCATTGAAAAAGCTCTCCGCGCGGGCGGTCGCCCTGCTCACAAACGGTATTCTTGCGCTCATCCTCATCGTCGTGGGCGCGGTGTGTTTCTTCCCGTCCGCTTCGCACGTCTCGGGCGTGAAGGAGCGCGTCGTCAGCCGCGGCAACGCCGAAAACGCCGTCTCGCTCATGTTCAACGTGTACTGGGGGAGCGGCGAGGTGGAGGGCATCCTTTCCGTACTCGAAGAATACGGCGCAAAGGCGACCTTTTTCCTCGGCGGGAGCTGGGCGGACGACAATACGGCGCTTGTAAAGCGTATCGCCGAGGAGGGGCACGAGGTCGCCTCGCACGGCTACTTCCACCGCGATCACGCCTCGCTCGATTACGACGGGAACTATAAGGAGATCAAACAGAGCGTCGATTTCATCTCCGCAGCGGCGGGCGTCGAGATCGCGCTGTTCGCGCCTCCTTCGGGGGCGTATAACGACGATACGGTGCTCGCCGCCGAGAGCCTCGGGCTCAGAACGGTCATGTGGAGCCGTGATACCGTCGACTGGCGCGACAAGGACGAGGAGGTGTGCTACACCCGCGCCACAAGCGGCCTTGAAGCGGGCGAGTTCATTCTCATGCACCCCATGCCGCACACGCTCGCGGCGCTCCCGCGCATCCTGCATTATCTGGAAACGCACGGGCTCTCCGCCGTCACCGTGAGCGAAAACATCGGATAAAACATCGAAAATTACACATACATAACGAGGAAAAGCTATGATCCAGACCAAGACACTTGAAAACGGCGTGCGCGTCATCGTCAAGCGCATGGAAGGGCTCCTGTCCGTCTCCATGGGCGTGCTCGTCGGCACGGGCGCGGCGTTCGAGACCGACCGCGAGGACGGCATTTCGCACTTTATCGAACACATGCTCTTCAAGGGCACCGAAAAACGCACCGCGTTCGAAATTTCCGACGCGTTCGATTCCCTCGGCGCGCAGGTGAACGCCTTCACGGGGAAGGATCTCACCTGCTACTATTCCAAGGCGACGAGCGATCACGCCGCCGAGGCGTTTGCGCTGCTTGCCGATCTCTTCCTCAATTCGGTGTTCCCCGAAGAGGAGATGGCGCGCGAGAAGGGCGTCGTCGTCGAAGAGATCAACATGGACGAGGATTCGCCCGAGGATCTGTGCCTCGATCTTCTCTCCCGCGCGGCGTTCGGCTCTGCAAACTACGGCAGGAACATCCTCGGCACGGCGGAGAACGTGAACGGGTTCACGCGCGAGGACCTCAGAGCATACCGGAAGGAGCGGTACTGCCCCGAAAACGTCGTCGTCTCCTTTGCGGGCAGCATCGAGCCCGCCGAGGCGATCGCCCTTGCGGAGGAATACTTCGGCGGCATGCAGCGCACTTCCTTCCGCGAGCGGGAGAAAAAGGTCGTGTGGCAGGGCGGCAGCCTGTTCCGCAAAAAGCCCATCGAACAGGCGCATTTCGCGCTCGCATTCCCTTCGGTCAGGCGGGAAGACGTCTCCCGTCCCGCCGTACAGCTCATGAACGCCATCTTCGGCGGCGGCATGAGTTCCCGTCTCTTCAAGCGCGTGCGCGAGGAGCTGGGGCTGGCGTACTCCGTCTATTCCTACTCCACGCACTATCTCGAAACGGGGCTTTTAACGGTGTATGCGGGCGTCAATCCCGCCAAGGCGAAGGACGCGGCGGAGGCGGTGCGCGCCGTCATTGCGGAAATGCAGTCAGGCGGCGTCTCCGAGGCTGAGTTCCTGCGCGGGCGCGAACAGCTCAAGGCGAGCAGCATCTACTCGCAGGAGAATACCTCGGCGCAGATGCTCCTGTACGGCAAGGAGATGCTCTACAACAACGCCGTGTACGACTTCGAAAAACGCATGGCGGAGATCTCCGCGCTCACGCGCGACGACGTTGCGGCTGCCATTGCGGAGGGCTTCGATTTCTCCCGTGCGGCAGTTGCCTCCGTGGGCAATCTCGACGAAGCGATCAAAGTATGACGGAGCGCGTCGAGGGCTTTGCGCCCGTGTGTTTCCCGGACAGCCGCGTGCTGATCCTGGGGAGTTTTCCCTCGGTGAAGAGCCGCGCCGAGGGGTTCTATTACGGTAACCCGCGCAACCGGTTCTGGGGTACGCTGTGCGGCTTTTTCGGGGAGGACGTGCCGAAGGACATCGCGGGAAAAGTGGAGTTTCTCCGCCGCCGGAAGGTCGCGCTGTGGGATTCCGTCACCGCCTGTTCCATCCATGCCTCGGAGGACGCGTCCATCCGCGACGCCGACAGGGCGGACGTCGCCGCGCTCATCCGCGGCACGGCGGTGCGCACCGTTCTCTGCAACGGCAAGGCGGCGTCTGCATACCTTTCCGGGGAGTTTCTGCCCACCCATGTCCGCGTTGTGTGCCTTCCGTCCACGTCGCCCGCCAATCCGCGGTTTTCGGCGCAGGCGTGGCATGCGGCGCTCGCAGAGGCGTTTGAGGAGATAAAATGATTACATACGAAGAGGCGCTCGCCGCGCTGCGCGCGCATGAGGATGAGGGCTACCGCGCCTTCCACAAAAAACTTCTGAAGGACGACAGGATCTGCGTGATCGGCGTCCGCATGCCCGCGCTCCGCGCGCTCGCAAAGAAGTGGAAGGGGGAGTGGGAGAGCGTGCGCACCTTCCCGGACGAATACTACGAGGTCACCTTTCTGAAGTGCGCGGTCGCGGCGCTGCTCCCGTACGAACAGCTCGCCGCGGTGATCGACGGGCTGGTGGATCGCCTCGATAACTGGGCGACGTGCGACTGTTTCGCGCCCGCCTGTATCGCAAAACACCGGGCGGAGTTTGCGGCGTATATCGGAAAGTATCTCGCCGACAGCCGCGTGTTCGCGCGCCGGTTCGCGCTCACCACGCTGCTGCATTTTTATGCGGACGCCGAATGGCTGCCGTTCGTGCTCGACTGTCTGAGGCAGGTGAAGGCGGAGGAGTATTACGTCTCCATGGCGGCGGCGTGGCTTGCAGCCGAGGTGCTCGTCCGATTCCCCGCCGCGGGGGAGGCGCTGCTTGCGGAACACGCGCTCGACGTGCAGACGCACAACCGCGCCATCCGCAAGGCGTGCGAGAGCTTTCGGGTGAGCGCGGAACGCAAAACCATGCTCCGCGCCATGAAACGGTAATACTTGTCACGAAAATGAGTGACTTTTCCGCACTTGTTTGCGGGAAAAGTATTGACAAATCCCCGCGGATGGGGTAGAATATGAATAAATATACGCGCTCCCGTATTTTTGCGGGGCGAACGGAGGATAGTCATGTTTGAAAAGGTTTGCAAAATGCTCGCAGAGCAGCTCGATATTTCCGCCGATACGATCACGCCGCAGTCCGAAGTCGTCAAGGATCTCGGCGCCGATTCGCTCGACGTCGTTGAACTCATGATGGCGCTGGAAGACGAGTACGGCATCACCCTTCCCGAGGGCGAGGTCGAGAACGTCAAGACGGTGCAGGATATCGTCGACATGATGGAAAAACTGCAGAAGTAAACTGCGGATCCGCAGAGGTCCCGCTGCCGCGGCAGCGGGGCTTTTTTTGCGTTTCCGGGTTCGCGGCGGCCGCCGCATATATGCGCGGATTTCCGCGAAATATGCCGAACAACGCTAAATATTGCGCAAAAGACTTGCTCTGAACCGCAAAATATGGTATAATAAGGTAATCTTACTTTATTTTACGGGAACACACGAGGAAACTATGGCACAACAGCATTACGATGCGGGCGATATCACCATTCTGGAGGGGCTGGACGCGGTGCGTCTGCGCCCCGGCATGTATATCGGCTCGACGGGAACGCGCGGTCTGCACCATATCCTGTGGGAGATCGTCGACAATGCGATCGACGAGGCGGCGAACGGCTATGCGGACAGGATCGACGTCGTCCTGCACAAGGACGGCAGCGCCTCCGTCGAGGACAACGGCCGCGGCATTCCCACCGACATCCACCCCAAGACGAAGGTCTCGGGCGTGCAGGTCGTATTTACGCAGCTCCACGCGGGCGGGAAATTCGATGAACACAATTACTCCTTCTCGGGCGGTCTGCACGGTGTGGGCGCGTCCGTCACCAACGCGCTCTCCAAATGGCTGAAAGTGCGCGTCAACAAGGGCGGCGATACCTGGGAGATGGAGTTCCATTCCTATTACGACGAGAAAAAGCAGAAAGTGGAGTCCGGGATCCCCATCGCGCCCCTCAAAAAGACGGGCAAGTGCGGCAAGGCGCACGGCACGCTCGTGCAGTTCCTGCCCGACGACAAGGTGTTTTCCTCCGTGCAGTTCCAGCTCGCCACGGTGGAGCACCGCCTCAGAGAGCTCGCTTTTCTGAACAAGGGGCTCACCATCACGCTCACCGACGAGCGCATCACGATGAACGAATACGCCGAACAGGCGGGCCCGGACGAGGGCGAGGCGCACCAGCTCGATCTGATGGGCGCCACGCAGCCGTACTCCGTGACCTATTGCTATCAGGGCGGCATCGCCGATTTTGCGGCGTATCTCAACGAAGGCAAAAACAAGCTGTATCCGCAGCCGCTCTACTACAAGGGCGTCCGCGACGGCATCTATGTGGAGTTTGCGATCCAGCACACGGGGGAGTTCACGGAGAACCTCTTTTCCTTCGTCAACAATATCCCCACGCCGGAGGGCGGGTTCCACGAGATGGGCTTCCGCGGCGGCATCACGCGCATGCTCAACGACTACGCGCGCGAAAACAAGCTCATCAAGGATAAAGATCCCAATTTCCTCGGCGACGACTTCCGCGAGGGCATCACGGCGGTGCTCTCCGTCAAGATGAAGAACGTGCAGTTCGAGGGGCAGACCAAGACGAAACTCGGCAATCCCGAGGCGCGCGCGCCCGTGGAGAGCATCGTCGTGGAGGGGCTCAGGGAGCTTGCCGCCTCGGTAAAGAACAAAAAGACGTTCGACGAGATCATCAAAAAGGCGCAGGGGGCGGCGCGCGTACGCATCGCGGCGCGCCAGGCAAAGGATACCGCCCGCGCGAAAAACAGCATCGATTCGCTGCAGCTCGTGGGCAAGCTCGCCGCATGCTCCGGCAGAAAACCCGAGCTCAACGAGCTCTTCATCGTCGAGGGCGATTCGGCGGGCGGCACGGCGAAACAGGCGCGCGTCAGGCAGTTCCAGTCCATCCTGCCTCTCCGCGGCAAGCCGCTCAACGTCGAGAAAAAGCGCCTCGATCAGGTGCTCGCAAACGAGGAGATCCGCACCATCATCTCTGCGCTCGGCGCGGGGGTGGGGAACGACTTCAACCTCGAAAAGCTCAACTATCACAAGGTCATCATTCTCTCCGATGCCGACCAGGACGGCTTTCATATCCGCTGTATCCTGCTCACCTTCTTTTTCCGCTATATGCGCCCGCTCGTCAATGCGGGGCATGTGTATATCGGCATGCCGCCGCTCTATAAGGTGTACCGCCCCAACGGCAGCATGGAGGAGTACGCCTACGACGAGGAGGAGCTGCAGCAGAAGATCGAAAAGGTGGGACGCGGGTATCTTATCCAGCGCTACAAGGGGCTGGGCGAAATGAGCGCCGAGCAGCTCTGGAGCACGACGATGGATCCCATGCGCCGCAATCTCACGCAGGTGACCATCGAGGACGCCGTTGCGGCGGAGGATATGATCACCACGCTCATGGGCGACAGAGTGGAGGGGCGGAAGGAATTTCTGAACAGGAACGCCAACTTCAACAAGACGGACGCGTTCATGGATAAGGTCAAACTCAAGAAGGAGGCGGGCGATGAAGAGTGAAGAAAAAAAGCAGGAGCCGAAGGGCACCCTGTTTGTAACGCCGCTCGAGGAAGTCCTGCCCTCCGCGATGCTTCCGTATGCGGAGTTCGTCATTCTCGACCGCGCCCTTCCCCGCGTGGAGGACGGCCTCAAACCCGTGCAGCGGCGCATCCTGTACACCATGTTCGAGATGGGGCTCACGCCCGATAAGCCGCACAAAAAATCGGCGCGCATCGTCGGCGACTGCATGGGCAAGTATCACCCGCACGGCGACTCGTCGGTTTACGACGCGATGGTGCGCATGGCGCAGGATTTCAACATGGGGCGAACGCTTGTCAACGGACACGGCAACTTCGGTTCGGTGGACGGCGATCCCGCCGCCGCCATGCGCTATACCGAGGCGCGCCTGGAGCCGCTCGCCCTCGAACTCCTGCGCGATATCGATAAGAATACCGTCCCGTTCTCGCTCAACTTCGACGACTCCTTAAAGGAGCCCGATATGCTCCCCGGGCGTTTCCCCAACCTGCTCGTCAACGGCGCCTCGGGCATCGCGGTGGGGCTCGCCACGAACATCCCGCCCCACAATCTGGGCGAGGTGATCGACGGCGTGGTCGCGTATATCGACCGCCCCAACATCAAGTTCAACGAGATGCTCAAATATATTCCCGCGCCCGATTTCCCCACGGGCGGCTATATCATCGCCAACGAGCTCAATCAGGCGTACAAAACGGGCAAAGGGCGCATCCTCATCCGCGCAAAGGTGCGCGTGGAGGACGGTGAAGGGGACAAAAAGAACATCGTCATCACAGAACTTCCCTATCAGGTGAACAAGTCGTCGCTTCTGCGCAAGATCGCCGATCTCAGGGAGGAGAAGAAGGAACAGCTCGCCGCCATCTCGCGCGTGAGCGACGAATCCGACCGCGACGGGATCCGCGCCGTCATCGAGGTGCGCCCCGAAGGCGATGTGAACAAGATCCTGAAAGTCCTCTACAAGTATACCGATCTCGAAGTGACCTTCGGCATGAACATGGTCGCCATTGCGGGCGGGAAGCCCATGCAGATGGGGCTCATGGACATCATCCGCTACTACGTCAACTATCAGCGCGAAGTGGTGCTTCGCCGCACGAAGTTCGACCTCGCCGCGGCGAAGGAACGCTGCCACATCCTCGAAGGGCTCATCATCGCCGTGCGCAATATCGACGAGGTCGTGAAGATCATCAAGAACGCCGAATCGACGGCAGACGCGCGCGACAAGCTGAGAAAGCGCTTTTCTCTCTCCGAAAAGCAGGCGCAGGCGATCCTCGATCTCCGTCTCGCCCGCCTCACCAAGCTCGAGGTGTTCAAGCTGGAAGAGGAGCTCAAACGCCTCAAAGAGCTCATCGAACGGCTCACCGCCATCGTCAACAGCCAGCGCAAACAGCTCGAGGTCGTCAAGGAAGAGATCCTCGAGATCAAGCGGAAATATAAAACGCCGCGCCGCTCGCAGCTCGTCTTTTCGGAGGACGAGGCGGAGGCGGAGCGCGCCGACGTCAAGGAGCCCGGCGTGCAGAGCGTCGCGTGCATCACGGCGGACGGCAGGATCAAGTGCGTGACCGAGCGCAATTTCAGCGCCTCGAACAAGTCGATCGGTCCCAATTCCAAGCTGAGTTCCATCGTCATCAAAGATATCCGCATCCTCTCCGACGAACAGATGCTCGTCGTTTCCGACTACGGCAACTGTTACCGCATCTATGGGGAGAAGGTGGGGTGCAAGTTCTCCGATCAGGGGTTCCGCCTTGCGGAACTGCACGAGGACGCCGCCGAGGACGAAAAACCCGTGGCGCTCTTCCGCGCCGAAGTCGGCAACGGGAACCTGCTGTTCATCACCGAAAAGGGTATGCTCAAAAAGACGGCGTGGGCGGAATACGCCGTGGGCAAGAGCATGTTCCAGGGAATCCGCCTCAACGACGGCGATAAACTCCTCTACGTCCAGCCCGACGCCGACGAAGAGGGCGTCACCGTGTTTTTCGTCACGCAGGACGGCATGTGCCTCAACGCCAAAAAGGACGATATCCCCGTGCAGGGGCGCGTCTCGGGCGGCGTAAAGGGCATCAACCTCAGGGAGGGCGACCGCGTCGTGTTCGCCTCGCAGATCGACGGCGAGGGCGAGATCGTCGTCGCCACGTCCGAAACGCGGTTCAAGCGCGTCATTGCGGCGCAGATCGATCCGCTCCCGCGGTACAGGAAGGGCGTGCAGATCGCCTCGCTCAAGGGCGCGAAGATCATCTTCGCCAACTACGTCACCGTGCCGTATATGCTCGCCGTCGTCAAAGACGACGATACGATGACGGAGATCACGACCGAGGATATCCCCATCGACGCGACCAACACCCGTGGCAGAACGCTCAAGGGCGTAAAGTGGAAGGCGAAGGCGGTGTACGCGATGCGTTACCGCGAGCTCGAGGAGTGACCGCGCCGCATGCCGCGGCGCGCGGCAGTCCGCGCGGAGATTACTGCCGCGCGGGCAATGGTTTTGCGCAAATAAAAGGCTGCCGTGTGCTATGCACCCCAAAAGTTGGACAGACTTTTGGAGGTGCATATTTTTATGGC
>ERZ1090879.181-NODE-181-length-42991-cov-71.820896_pt1 | contig 42991 bp, 47 predicted proteins | sample MGYA00478472_ERZ1090879 | MGnify/ENA primary metagenome ERZ1090879 (study PRJEB33644, sample SAMEA5815723) | chicken gut metagenome | biome: Chicken; feature: Gastrointestinal Tract; material: Caecum | place: Ireland | collected 2019-01-01 | study: A study of the... | reverse complement strand
GGATTGGCACGTTTGGAACTGTTGACAGAGATATGGACTATTTTTGGTAATATTGCCTATTGAATTTAAGGCAACGATGATTTATTATAAAATCAATCTCAAAAACGAAAGGAGACTTTACTTATGGCAGTAATGCAGAAAATGAACATCGCTACAGGGGAATCCAATGAAATCTCTTTGCTCGACGCAAACGGAGGAGTTCTGAGAGAACTCATTGAAAGAGAATTTGAACTGGTGATGAAGAACATCATGGATGTAAACACCGATACGAAAGCCAAGAGAAGCATTACCGTTAAATTCACCTTTGCCCCATCGTCTGACAGAAGCTACATGGCAACATCGGTGGGCGTAACAAGCAAACTTGCCGCCGTAGCGCCTGTAGAGTTTGGTCTGACAATCGGTGGAACAGATTCCAACCCTGTTGTCATGGAGACCACCACAGAGATTCCAGGTCAGACCAGCTTTGACGGAGAGGAAACCGAAGAACCAAAAGTTATTAACTTTAAAGCAGCTACTATGTAAGGAGGTACATTATGGATTTGACAAGAGACGCTATCGAGAAGATTCAGGAAGGAGCGAAACTTGAAAACCGAGTGGTAAAGATTGGAGATCATTACTACTCCCGAGACAACCTGAATCTGGTTATTGAAGCCGACGAACTTTCCCCGGATTGCTTTAACAGTAACAGTCTGTGTGCAATCACTGAATACATCAACAAGAATGTGAATCCGGTTGAAGCAGATAGCGGAAGGAGATACATCATTCACGTTGATTCTCCAACCAAGGTCATCCTCAAAAGAGAGCAGAACGGAATCAAGAGCACACATGAACTGGTTCTGTGTGAAGCGATTGGCGGTAAATTCCCGTTTAATCAGTACATTTTCCCAGAGGACTTCCTGATTAAACTGCAAACCAGTTTTGAGAACGACGATAAGGGCAACAGAAACAACCTGATTGCTATTGCAAGCAATATCTCCAACAAGATGGAAGATGGTATTGTGGACGACGGAATTTCCCAGACTGTTACTGTGAAGAAGGGTGTAGCTCTGAAAACCAGAGAGACCATCGTAAATCCGATTGCTCTGATTCCATACAGAACATTCACAGAGGTTCAGCAGCCAGTTTCTCCGTTTGTTTTCAGAATCAATGCAGAAGGCAGAGAACCGAGATGCGCTCTGTTCGATGATAATTCTGGTATGTGGCAGATCGAGGCTATGGAGAACATTCGCAACTATTTCAGAGAAAGATTTGCTGACAATGAGCAGGTAATCATTCTGTAGTTGACAAATGGGGATTGGTATGATATAATACCAACGAACCAGTGAAAGCGCAGATGTGCCGTAGCTGGTGATATTTTTCCCTGTTTCCCGTACTTTTCCCCGAAAGTATTAAAAGGGACATAGCTGATGAAAAAAAGCCGGTAGAGAAATCTACCGGCTTTTTGCTATGTAAGTAAAAATAAGATTAGGGTAAAAAGAAAGAGAGCAGGAGGAACCTACTCTCTTTTTAGGCGTTGTATGTTATGGAGTAATGCGCATGATAAAACGGCTCGCTTGTGCCTTATTAGTGTCGGACTTTAGTGCCAACTTGTTTCTGTTTCATTCTATGCTTTTATGACCTGAGAATTTCCTGCAATTAACCCTTGCAGGAGGGGTGTAAATACAAATTATAGGTATATTTTATATGCGGATTTTTCTATTGCCATTCGGAAAAGAAAATCAGCTCATATTAAGCATCATATAAACGATTTGGCACATTGTCTCAGCAATTCCTTTGAACGGCCCTCCATAACAACCGAACAAAAGAATTACTGCAACAAGAATTACGGTGTGCAGTCACCGGGCTATTTTGTGCGGTTGTGTAGCCAAACAAAACGGTGTTTTACATGGTTTTCCGTTGCGCACCATCATATTTAACAGAACCGGTTTCCTATGTCATATTTAATATAGCACATTTCCAGAGAAGTTTCAATATACATAACGACACTATTTTTATACGAGAAGTAGTTGTTGACAAAATAAATAACAGATGGTATAATTTTGACGTGGCTAGATAGCTGTCAGCTATGATTTCCGCTGCACATTTATCGTAGAGCCTCCTTGTTTTTGCTTATGGGAAAGCCACATTCCCAGAAAAGACCGTCCGAGAAATCGGGCGGTTCTTTTTTATATGTTGATAAATAAGAATAAGAGTGATAAAACATAATTGCTTAGATTTAACTGCCACTGCATCAGTGTTCAGTCAGAAGAAAAAAGAGCCGGTTTCAATCCTGGCTCTTTTTTTATGCGTTATTTTACGTTAGTGTTGACAATTTTCTATACTGGTTGTATACTTTATATTAAATTATACAATTTATAATAAAGGTGGTGATTTCTTGCCGGTTTTTTCTAGGAAGAAAACAGAAAATTCTTATGGGGACAATGAAGTTATTGCGACCGAAAGAGTGTCTGCGATAGATCAGAGCATGGAGCATATCTATGTTCACAACCAGAGAACCACCGACATTTTAAGAAAAATAAACTGCCAGTCGGACATGGTGGACTGCATCGACACTATCATATCTGAAACGCCAGATGGAAAGATGGCATACAACATCTATCTTCGTTTGGCAAATCAGGGGATCAAGGTAACATGGAAGAACGCCACCACAGGACGTCCTGTGAAGCGATATGACGCGGAGTTCAGAAGGTTCTGCTCATCTATAGGCAGAAACAATTCAAGTGGATTGGACGGAATCCTAGACACCCTGCATGGATGTTCAATTGCAAGAGGTGGAATGGCAGTAGAGGTTCTTGTCAACAAAGACGTTACCGAGGTTGAGGATGTAGTGGTAGTAGACCCTGCATCCATCGTAGAGTTTGAGTGGCTTCCAGAGAAGAAACGCTATGCGGCATATCAGCAGGCTCCGGGCAAAGAGAAGAAAGACCTCTATGACGGAAACTTTTTCTACGTTCCGTTTGAACCAAGGCCTGGACACCCGGAAGGAACATTGAAGTTTGCACCTGCCGTGTACATCATGATTCAGTACTTGCAGCTCATTCAGGACAGCTCGGCGGTTCTTCACCGTATCGGCTATCCACGATATGATATTTCGATTGATCGAGAGACTTTCGTAAACAGCCTGCACGATAAGAGTGAATCATACGTCAGGAAAGCCAGTAACGAACTTTTCAGAGAAATTAAGAACACGGTAGCTGGAATGGGAAGCAAGAGCGACTTCCTGCACTTCAATGAGGTTACAATGCAAGCGATTGGCGGCGGAGTAAACGGTGCTGGAATTGACGTTAGAGCTTGGTTTGAAGTATTAGACCCGCTGGTGGTAAATGCGTTCCAGCTTACTCCTGTTCTCATGGGCAGATTGAACAGCGGAAGCTATTCTCTTGGAAGCGTAGAGTTCAAGATTGTAACAGATACCGTAGATTCTATGCGTAGAGGAAGCAAGCGGATTTTGGAAGAAATTGCAAGAATCTGGGCAAGAGTTCATGGTTACAATATCGTTCCAAAAGTTGAGCACAATCCTATCGACTGGGAGAAAGAGCTTGATAAACTGGAAGCACAGCTCAAAGAAATGCAACTCAACCGTAGAGCAGAGGAATATGGATATATTTCCCATGACGATGCAGCTTCCAAGACGATGGGAACCGAAGGCGCAGACAATAACAATTCCGAAGGAATGTATGAATATTTAAACAAGGACTTCCGAGCAACACAGTCGGAAGATACAGGTCAGGACAACACAGAAGAAAAGCCAGAGGAGGGAACGCAGAATGAACCGCAGCAACAAAGCAGGAGCAATTCTTAAAAGCGTAGATGGACTCAATGAGTCCGATGCACTGGAAAAGATTAACCAATACACAAGGCGACCCCTTACCAAAGATGAAGTATACATTTTCCCTGTTACACTCTGCAATAATGATATTGACAGAGACACAGAGCAGTTTACCTTGGAAAGTCTGCGAGTGATGGCAGACCTGTACAAAGGAAAGACAGGGATTAAAGACCATGATTGGAGCACAGACAATCAGGTTGCTAGAATTTTCGACACAGAGGTTGTTCCGGTTGCAGGCAAGACTACTGCATCTGGGGAACCATTCTATGAGTTGAGAGCACTGTGCTATATGCTTAACAATGAGCAGAACAAACCGCTCATTGATGAAATAGAGGCTGGAATCAAGAAAGAAGTAAGCGTCGGGGTTGCTATCGGAAGATGCACTTGCTCTATTTGCGGTAGGGATTTCTGGAACGACCCTGAGTGTTCCCACCATAAGGGAGAGCTTTATAATGGACGCACTTGCTTTATAAAACTGGAAAATCCAACGGACGCTTACGAGTGGTCTTTTGTTGCTATCCCTTCCCAGAAAGAAGCGGGCGTAACAAAAAAGTATGACGAAGAAGAAGCCAAAAGAAAGGCAGGTAACAACAATATGTTTACTTACGATGACAAACTGAAAGACTTTGGCATTGATGAGGAAACCTTTAAGGGATTCGAGATGGAATCCGAAAAGGTAATGAACATCCTGCAAAAATCCAAAGCACCAGAGAAGGAAGAGTTTATCAGCGCAGAGAAAGCCAAATCCTTCCTCGGAACTGAAAAAACTGCTGACGAAATCCTGAACCTTGCAAAAGACGCAGAGGGATACAAGGCTAACGCAGAACTGTACACCAAACTGTTCGATGAACAGGTTGCAGACGCTCTGAAAGAAGGCGTAAAAGCAAAGGGTGAAGGATTCGATCAGGAGAGATGGGAGAAAATTCTTAGAAGTTTCTCCTATGAAGAAGTAAAAGGCCAGAAGGAGGAATGGCACAATGACGCGCAGAAAGAACTCCATGGCGGAGAACGAGTATCCGAACCTTTCCACAATGTCAGAAACGGACGGAACTTCTCTGACAAGGACATCAACTTCTAATTCTGCTGGATTTGCCGTTTACGAGGACATTGTAAACAAGTACAACGACCTTTTTAGTTTCAATGACGTTAATGTTAGAGAGAACTTCACAATCAACTTCAACATCGTCGGGGAACACTATGAAGGAGAAGTATTCAAAAAGGGAAGCGACGAAGCGAACGCTTTCGATACCGTAAACGGCTATGACCCGGACACCACAGACACCAACAGGATGCTTGGAGTTGTCATTGAAGTTCCCAATAACGCAACTTACCTTATTACGAATGGCGGCGTTGGATATTATGCTGCCGGAAGTGATCTTGAAAACGCTCTGCTGCACAACCCTTTGGGAGCAGGAACCAACAGAGAAATCTGGACAACTGCAAAGGTATCCGACAAGAAATACATCATCACTTACATTCCCTGCGCAGAAAAAGATGGTGAAGATTGGAAACTGATTGCTCCACAAACTAAGAAGATGAGCATTTTCTGCAAGGATGAAAGTGGAAATCCTGTAGGTCAAAAGTTTTATGTAACCTTAAAAGTAAATTATGAAAATGGAGGAAACATCATGAGCAATCTTGGATTTAAAAGAATCATGAACAGTGGTACTTACTACCTCGACCAGACCACTACTACCGCTATTGACGGCGACCTGAACGCCCTGGTAGGAAAAGCCGTAGCTCTGGTAGGCAATGAGGAAGTGGGTTACGGAACCGCCGACAAACCGTTGCTGGGCTTCATCATGACCGCTGCTTACGAAGATCAGGGAAGCGAGAAGATCGTCGTTACCGTAGAGTCCAGAGGTGGATTTGAGGGCGTTTCGGCAACTGGTGTAGCTGCTGGCGACGGTGTAACCGTAAATGGTTCTGGCGGTGTACAGAAAGCGTCTGCTGGTCTTGCAAGAGGCATTGTAATCGCTTTTGAAGATAGCAAGGCCAAAATCTTTATGTAATAAGAAAGAGAGGTAATAAGACATGGCAGATAGAAAGAGAATCGTCCTTACCGACGAGATTATGAATGACTATCTCGATACTGCAAACACCAAGTCTCTTAATGAGATGATGTTCAAAGCCTATGAGGGTGAGATTGTGGACATTAAGAAGTCCAATCCGAAGCTGAAAGATGCTTCCCCGATTAAGCTGGCTATGCTGGACGCTGGCATTACCGGTTCTTCCATCATCAAGGACTTTACCGCTCAGAACGTAGGTAGCTGGCTGCTCCCGGCCTTCATCGACGAGAGACTGAATGAAGAAATCCCAACCTTTAGCCTGATGCCTTATCTCTGTACCAATGTTACTCCTGCAAACAGCTTGTCCGTTCTGGCTACCAAGCTGAACATGATTGACGATGAGGAGAACAAGTCCAATGTTGAGATGAAGCGTGTACAGGAAGGCGCTGACTTCCCGATTGCCGAGCTGAAACTTGCTGAGAGCGCAATCAAGCTGTTCAAGTATGGTCGTGCTGTACAGGCAACCTACGAGGCTCTGCAATACATGAGAGTTGATATGTTCTCCCGCACCATGGATATGATTGCAAACGATATTGCTGATAAGCAGTCTGACAGAGCAATCAATGTTCTGGTGAACGGAGATGGAAACGACAACAAGATTAAGACCATCGCTACGGCAACCGCTGATGTCGTTACCGTAGATGACCTGCTTGAACTCGCTATGCAGTTCCAGGATAACTCTGGTGTTCCGGTAACTACTCTCGTTACCAACAGAGACTTCTACAAACAGATTTACAAAATGATGTTCTCTACTGAGGATGTTCGTGGCGTAACCAATGGTTTCACCTTCAACACTCCACAGTTCAACAACGTCAACGTAAATCTGGTATGGTCTAGCAAGGTTCCGAAGATCAGCAACAAGAATGCTGTTATCGCGCTGAACAACAACGTTACCCTGACCAAGTACGTCGCGAACAACATGAATATGCGCGAAATTCAGCAGAATATCCGCAATCAGACCCAACTGGGAGTAATCAGCGAGATTTCCGGCTTCGCCAAGTACAATGACAAGGCGGCACTTGCGCTGATTTCCAAGTAAGCCAACACTAACAACCCCATAGATGCACCTTTGGATAAGGCCCCTTTCATCAAGGGGCCTTGTTCATAGGGTAAGCCCGTAGGAGGGATGCGGCGTGAGCGAATACTTGACAAGAGAAGACTTAAGCGCCCTTGAAGAAAAGTTTGAGAGCCAAGTTAGAGAAATAAACAACAAGATTGGAAATCTTGCAAAACGAGATACTGCCCAAAAGATATTCGACCAATTAAACGCTCAAAACAATCGCATTTATGAACTCGAAAAAAAAACTGCTCTCTTAGAAAGTGTGATAGGCTCGCTTGAAGAGCTTCCCGAGTCTATAAGCTCTCTAAGAGATAGTGTATTGGAGTTCAAAAATGCGCTGGACAGAACTCAAAGCAACGTTGTCAACATAGAGGATGACATAAGAGAATCCTTGGATAATGCTATACAAAGGATAGAGAAACTAGAAAAAGGTCTTGACACGCAGGAGAAACGGGGTAAAATAGATGTTGTAGATTGGATAACTCAACATTGGGATAAACTTGTCATTGCCTTGCTTATTATCTATTTAACGGTGAAAAGCATTATATAACAAGGAGGATTTTTAGTATGGATAAACAAGAGTTTGAGCAGAAGAAACAGGAGTTTAGCCCCAGCGAATATATGCAGATGCCGGTGGCCGCATATATGTTTGAAATGGAAGCTCGTGAGAGAAAGGAACGCAGACTTTACAATACGATCTTAGCGTTGATTGTTGCCATCGTAGTAATTGTTGCGGGATTTTTATTCTTCTTGAATCAATACGATTTTACCACAGAAGAATATTCGCAAGAAGTGAGTGGTAGCGATAACGAAGATATGTACATTGATGATGGCATTCACCGCAACGATACTCCTATGAACGAATAGGCTGGTGATTTTACCTAATGGCAAGATTATTCCAAGGTTTGAAAATCCGAAGGATGATTCACAAGGATAACAAGCCCAGAAAGAAACTGTTTAAAGGAGTTTACACCAAAAAGATAAGCACACCGTCTTATTCTCATTATTCTAGGTCGAGAGTTCCATATAGTACTGCAAAGCCAAGAAAAAGGAAGGTACTTGTCAAGAAGAAGCGAAGATAGGGTGGTGTGAGGTGTGCGTCTGAAAGAGTTATCCAAAATATCTACAATGGATGAACTTATCCGGTTGCGCGACAGTCTCAATCTTACCGACAGACAAAAGGAAATCTTTATGTTGAGATTCAACAGGGGTTTCAGTATTATTCAAATCAGCATTGAGTGCAATATGTCTGAATCAACGGTATACAGAGAGTTGCGCAAAATCGGGAACAAAATAGCAAAACTTTGAAAGAGGACTGACGAAGATTCAGTCCTCTTTTTGTTTATATTGCCAATTGACGATGGGTAATTAAACTGGTATAATAACTACAAATGATAATTAAATCATTACACAGAACTAGAATGGAGGCTTAATAATGCACGATTCAATGATTCAGATGAGGATTCCAAGAGAATTAAAGGGGTATCTAAAATCTGCCGCTTTTGACGCTGGAATGACCGCAACAGCTTACGTTATTCGTTTGCTGGAAAAAGACAGAGAAGAAAAGAAGGAGGCGCAAAAAGATGAACGATATTAAAGTTTTCGAGAATGATGCTTTTGGAAGCGTAAGAACAATAGGCCGTGAAGGAGATGTGTGGTTCGTCGGTAAAGATGTTGCGGCAGCACTGGGGTATAGCAACACGAATGATGCGTTGTCTCGCCATGTTGACCCCGAAGATAAGTATCAAGGGGAGGGGGTCGCGTTTCCCGACCCCCATGGAACGCTTCAATATCCAACAATTATCAACGAGTCTGGCTTATATAGTCTTGTCCTTTCCAGCAAACTTCCAACGGCGAAACAATTCAAACGGTGGATTACCAAAGAGGTTATCCCAAGCATCAGAAAAACAGGAGGGTATTTCGCAACGCCTAAAACCTACGTTGAGGCTCTTAGGGCATTGGCCGACGCTGAGGAAGAAAAGGAACGGTTGTCCCTTGAAAACGAGGAAATGAAGCCGAAAGCTGATTTTTACGATGATGTAACTGGAAGCTCAGACACAATTGAGATTGGTGAAGTTGCTAAAGTTCTGAACTGCGGGATTGGAAGAAACAAATTGTTTGATTTTTTGAGGAAAGAAAAAGTTCTCATGAAGAACAACATCCCAAAACAGCACTTCGTAGACGAAGGATATTTCAGAGTAATTGAAACTAAGTATACAAAACCTAACGGAGATGTATCAATTAACTTAAAAACAGTAGTTTATCAAAAAGGCGTTGACTATATCAGAAAACTCCTTAAAAAGAAAGGGTATGTGGCGTAATCATGATTCATTTAGGCGATATAACGAAAATTGATGGGAGTAAAATACTTCCGGTAGACGTAATAATCGGTGGAAGCCCATGCCAAGACCTTTCAATCGCAGGAAAACGAGAAGGACTTTCAGGAGAAAGATCAGGACTTTTCATGGAACAAATTCGTATCATAAAGGAGATGCACAAAGAATATGGAACAGTTTACCCTAGATTCATGGTGTGGGAAAACGTCCCAGGAGCCTTGTCCAGCAACAAGGGGGAGGATTTCAGGATCGTCCTCGAAGAAACAGCGAGAATTGCAGAAGCAGATGCCGTTATTCCTAGACCTCCGAAAGGAAAATGGAAGAATAGCGGATGCATCATGGGAGATGGGTGGAGCATTGCTTGGCGAATATTCGATGCAAAGTTTTGGGGAGTCCCCCAGCGTCGCCGTAGAATCGCGCTTGTCGCAGATTTTGGAGGAGAATCCGCACCCGAAATATTATTTGAGTGCGAGGGCGTGTCAGGGTATACTCCGCAGGGCTTCCGTTCGTGGCAAGGAGCTGCCGGAGCTTCTGAAAAAGGCTCTGGAACGGCAGGCTGCATCTGCCTGAATGACCAGAGTGGAAACCGTATGGATGTGACGGAGGATGTTACGGCAACGCTCCGGGCAGAAAACCATGGACACCCGCCCTGCGTGATGGGGGCTGCCGGATTCTGCACCGAGCATTTCGCACAGTCCAGGGGCATCGGGTATGAGGAGGAAACCTCGCCTACTCTCCGTGCCGGTACGGTGCCGGAGGTGGTCTATGAGAACCATAGCCAGGACACCAGATACACCGACCCGCTGGAGACAGCCCCCACGGTCATGTCTACCTACGGAACGGGCGGCAATAATCAGCCCTTCGTGGTGGAAACGCCAAAGACGCTGAAGATTCGCTCCGGCTGTGAGGGCGGCGGCAATCCCTCCTGCAACCAGGGAGGCATGGCTGTGGTGGCTGCGCAGGGTTCCGTGATCGGAAGGCCCGACAAGAACGGTTCCTGGGGAAGCGGTTTGAACGAAGATGTATCCTTTACGCTGGACGCTGCTGACCGCCATGCGGTGGCTTACTGTATGACCACAGGCACTTACACCCAGATTCTTAAGGAACAGTCCCCGACCTTGATGGCAAGGGACTATAAAGACTCGCCTGTGGTGAACGAGGCAGGGCCGGAATGCGTTGTACGCAGGCTGACGCCCACCGAATATGAAAGACTGCAAGGTTTCCCTGACGGTTGGACGGATATAGGCGATTACATAGACTCCAAGGGCAAGAAAAAACACACCTCCGATACAGCACGCTACAGGGCGCTTGGAAACTCAATTGCTTTGCCACCGTGGAGGTGGGTACTGAAACGTTTGTGCAATCAATACGATAGATGTGTGACAATGGGCAGTCTGTTTGACGGAATTGGTGGTTTCCCTCTGATATGGGAAGAAATCAACGGGAAGGGAAGTTGCCTGTGGGCAAGTGAAATTGAAGAATTTCCGATTGCGGTAACAAAAAGAAGATTTTCACAATGAATACAATTAAATAACTACTTAATCTTTCAACCTGTCGGAATTTCCGACAGGTCTTTTTTTATGCCCTGAAAGAAATATGACAGTTTTGAGAAGATTATCCGACAGTTTTGGAATGTGATTCAACCGTATAATTATCTCAAAAGATATGAGAGATGAAGATAAATGAACATGATAGAAAAACTCGTAAAGTCCGGTTATCCAATAAATGTTGCGGAAGAAATCTACAAGCAGTACATGGAATTTGAACAGATGAGTGGAAATCTGGACTTAGACAAAATAGAAGATAACAAACTGAACTTTGATTAGCGGGGTGAATGACATGGCCTACGAATATTATCCAGACCCAAGATATAATCCAATGATCGGAAGAACGATGCAGCAAGATTTAAACTACATCAATTCCTATAGGCCATATCAGCCGATGGAGTATCAACCACAAAACCAGTTTCAGCAGATGAACCAGCAAGTTCCTCAGACGGCTCTACAGGCCGCTCAGACGCAGAATATGAACCAACCGTCCAACTTCACGAGAACACAGCAAAACGTGTTTGTAAGGGCCGTCACAGGACGTGAAGAAGCGATTGCCGCACAGATTCCTCTGGATGGTTCAATTGTCGCTTTTACGGATTTTGCCCACAAAAAGATTTACACAAAGCAACTGAATATGAATGATGGGTCAGCAATATTTGACACATACGAAAAAGTTGAAACGGGAAGTAAACAGGAAGGACCAAAAACAGAACCGGAATTTTCTTCCATAGACCCGAGCGAATACGTTAAACGCACAGAGATTGATTCTTTAAGGGCACAGTTTGAAAGGGCGATTGCCGAAATGTCTGAAAAGCTAAGACAAATCAATGTTCAAGAGGGAGAGCCGCAAGCGGTTCAATCTTCCGCTAAGTCTGGAACGAGAGGTGGAAACAAATAATGAACAATCAGATGATGATGCTTGTAAATATGATGATTCAATCGAACCCTCAGTTAAGGTCTGTATGGAATCAGGCCATACAGATGGCAAAGGGTAAAACACCAGAGCAAGGAAACGAAATGATTCATAATCTAGCTAAACAAATGAATCTGAATTTAGACGATGTTGAAAAACAGGCAAATTCAATGATTTCTCAATTTGTCAATAATCAAGGCAATTAAGCGCAACAGTGCTTAATAATATATATAAAATAAATCAAAGAAAGGTGGTAAAAGCGATGACAGATAATTTATCTGTTGCTGACGTTATGGCTCTGCAAAATCGTGATAATTGTTGCTACAATAATGGCAACGGTGGTTTTGGCAATTGGGGCGATGGCGGCTGGATTTTCCTGCTGTTCATTCTTCTGATTGCGGGACGAGGCTGGGGCGGCTACGGCGGCTTCGGCGGCGGATTTGGAGGATATGGAATCGGTGCAAACACTCCTGGCTTACAAGGATATGCTACTCGCGCTGATATCAACGATGGCTTTGCTCTTAACAACATTCAGAATGGAATTACCAATATTCAACAGGGTATCTGCGATAGTACCTATTCGCTGAATAACTCTATCATGAATGGCTTCCACGGTGTTGATAACGCAGTTTGCCAGCTTGGTTATCAGACCCAGCAAGGTATCAACAGCCTTGCATCTCAGATGGCTTCCTGCTGCTGCAACATTGAACGTGCAGTAGATGGAGTAAACTTCAATATGGCTACTCAGGCTAATGGAATTAACAATTCGATTCAAGGCGTTCGTTATGATCTTGCTACCCAGTCTTGCGATACCCGCAACCTGATTCAGAACACTACTCGTGATATTATCGACGGTCAGAACGCTAGCACCAGAGCAATCCTTGACTTCTTGACTCAGGACAAGATTTCCAGTCTGCAAGCAGAGAATCAGGCGTTGAAGTTCAAAGCAAGCCAGAGCGAGCAGAACGCATTTATTACTGCTAATCAAACCGCTCAGACTGCGGAACTGATTCGCAGACTTGGTGCTGATTGCCCAGTAAACGCCTATGTCGTTCAGCCGCCAACACCAGTAACCTTCCCAACCAATAGTTGCGGTACATTTGCTGGCTACGGCAATTGCAACTCTTGCTGCAATAGTTGCTGCTAAACACGTCCCCTTCTTATTCCGGCTATGCCGTTGATTTATTGAAAAGCGGTATCTTCGGATGCCGCTTTTTCTTATAGGAGGGACTTTATGTTTCAGGAAGAGCAGAGGAATTCGGGGTTTATAGACTGGATAGCAATATTGAGTTTCTGGATTGCCATCTTAAACCTTGAACAAAACATTGAGCAGTCGAAAGACCAAGATATTCATAAGGCCAACGACAAACAGCAAAAGGATATGCTCGAAGCAATTCACAGAGAATTTGATGAGCAGAACCAGAGATTGTCGTTGATAGAGCATAGATTAGATAAAATCATCCAAGAGTTAGGAGGAAATAAACATGAGTTGTAAGCCAATTTGTCAACTTTGCGACAAAATTAGAATATCGCAGGCAGTTACCTTCACTGATGGGAATCTGATTATCAATCTACCTGCCGGAAGTTACAATGACGGAGAAAAGATTTGCATAATTCTCGCACAAACGATTCCGGAGGTCACTACAATCAATGCGCCCGCATTTATTACTATTGGCACTGGAACACAGCAATATCCGCTAACCAAATCCGATTGCAGTCAAGTTACGGCGTGCGCTCTGAGAACCAGAACTAGATATTCCGTATGCGTTAGCACTACTGCGACAGGTGGAACATTCAAACTGATTGGAAAGCCGTGTTGCGCTCCAAACAATAGATTAACCAGCATCAATGGAACTGCACCAACTACACCGGCAACACCAGCGGCAGCTACAGCAAGCGTAGAAACTTCTGCAAAGGGGGTTAAGTAGTATGCACGAACTGAAAAAACTTATCAAAGACGAACTGCATGAATACGGCAAGAAGAAAGAACTCTGTCTGTCCGACGTTGAACCTATCTGCTATCTGATTAAGGCATACAAGGGCATCATGGAAATTTGCGACATGGAAGATAAAGAGGATAGAAAAAGGATATATAAAGAGATGGGTTATCCAGATATGCAAGCAGACGGAATGATTAACTTTTCCTATATGTCGGGAGATGGAAAATCTGATTACGCTGATTACATGGATTATCCAGACCAGTACAAGATGAAGAACTACAATCCTCTGAGAGTAAGACCATATCGCAATATGCCTGAAAGAAGCGGAATGTGGGGAAGAGACGGATATGATAACCGCATGATGAACCGCATGGATGGTATGTATGACGATGGTATGAGTCGTTCTGGCGAAATGGGTCGGTACAACGACAATAGAGGAAGATACGTCAATATGCCGGAAGTGTATTCCAGAAAGGGTTATGACCCGTCTCGTGGTATGAACTACAAGCACTCTGAGATGGAAAACTACGAAATCTCAGATCAGGAAATCCAGATGTGGCTCAAAGAAATGGAGAACGAGGATGGGACTCGCGGAGCGCACTGGACAAAAGAACAGACAACTCCTCTTGCGAAATCTCATGGAGTCATGCTGAACGAGGATGTTGACGAAACTATTTGGAACCTTGTAATGAACATTGTTTATTCCGATAACTGCAAGACTGCTAAGAAGTACGGAGTAGACAAGCCTGATTATTATGCAGACCTTGCAAAAGACTGGCTGGAAGATGAAGATGGATTGCAAGGCAGAGAGAAAGTTTCTGCATACTATGAGAACATCGTAAAAGCCGCCGAGTAACAAACCGATATAATTATTCTAAGTGCTGCGCTTGTGCGCGGCACTTTTTTATTGACTTTACTCTAATATAATGCTACAATTTGTATAAGTTATATTATATTATACAGAGGGTGATTTTTTTGGAGCACTTTTGTTATCGAGAGATAGCGAACTTTTACGACAGGGTAAGAACCTTGCTGGGAAGCACAGAATCTACCCTGCCGGATGAAACCATTGATTATCCCGAAAATGCGCCCTTTGCGGAACAGATTATCAAGAGAAAGGTTCCAAAATGGGAGGAGCTTGACGAGGATAAAAGACTGCTGTTTGAAACAGCGATTGTTTATCAAACAGCGATTCGAGTAAAACCGTTCAGCGGTGGAAACAATCAGATTAAGATAGGTCAGACACAATCTCTAAAAATCGAGTACAGAGAGAATGAGACCGGAAATCTGGATGATGCTTTGCAAAGCACACTGGATGATCTGTTGGGGGAACTTGACGAAGAATTTGCGGACGGAGAATTGTCGTTCATTTCCTTTGACATTACGAACAGAAGGTGCAGACCATGAACTATCAATCGTTAGGAAACGACTTTCACAAGCTCGTAATTGACTTCGGAGAGACGATAAACCTGTCTGTTATTAACGGAGAGGACACACAGATATACAGTGTCAAGGCTTGTCTGGAAAACGCAACACAGGCAGCGTACAATCTGGTTGACAGAGCGTATCTTGTAAAGGGAGACATGGAAAGGCCGGATGGGCTTCCTTTTGAAAGGTTGACCGGAATGTATTTTACAAGAGAATCAGACAATTCAACTTATCTTCTTAACACAGCGATTCCTGAACCAGTTGCACCAACGTTGTGTTTTATCTATGCAAACAAGACCAATGCAACTATCAATATTCTGGAAAAGACAAAATCCAGCATGGATGACAGAGATCAGTGGGGAAATCTGATTGAAAAGTATACTATCAGAGACGCAAATGTTCCTATCTACTGGTATACCACTCTGAGAAGTGATAAGGTACAGAACAATGGTAAACTCGACCAAACAATCTATGCGGCCTATGTACCGGCAAGATACAACATCTGCAAGGGAGACAAAATTACCAAGAAGGACTTTGTAAATGGTGGATACAATGATGAGGTGTTCACCGTAGAATCTGTTGAAACAGCTATGGTTACGACTATCCCTGAGACGGGGCAACTCTTGGGAATTGTCTCTATTCAGTTGACAAAAAATATTAATAAGGTTTTGGTGGAAGATGGCGAAAGCGAAGGCGAAACTGAAATTTGATTATCAAAGAGCAACGTCCGACTTGATTCAGTTGTTGACGAAAACTTGCGACGAACTGATAGAAGAATTTTACGACGATGCAAGGAAATATCTGACGCAGAGAGCGAAAAACGACATTGAGATAGACCATGCAACATTACAGATGGGTGAAACAAACATTAGAGCGGCGGTAGCTTTCAAGGGGTATGCGCTGTTAGAGAGCTTTGGTAAAGGCAGTCAGATGGACACAGACAATCCGTATCTGGACGAATATATGCAAAGCGATTTGTGGAACCCGTTGAGAACAGGCCCAACCATCGTAGGCCGCTCCGCTGGGGAGTATACGGACTTCTTTGGAAACAAGGCATATTCCACTGGAAATAAGGCCGGACAGCCTGTAGAGAGCGAACATGGTCGTGTGCGTTCAAGAAAACCCTCTTATTCCATCCAGAACGCAGAGAAGTGGTTTCTTGATAGCAATGGAAAGGTTGAGAGAAAACTTGACCTTGTTATGGATGAATTTATAGACGGGATGGACAAATACTTTATTTACGGGTAGGTGGTGATAAATATGATTGCTTCAAACGATGATACTCTGGGGATATGGGAAACAATTGCAACAGACCCATATATCACGCAGACGTTGGGGTTTGCGCCTGAAAACATCAAGCGTTTTAAAAACTCTCCCGACATGATAACGCAATACAACAAAGAAATCCATATTTATCCTTCTACGGCAGAGGACAGCAGAAGTAAAATTCAAAAGATACAGATTTATCAAATAGACTTCTTTGTTGTTGCGGAAGATTACAATTTGGCAAATGAGGCCAAAGACCAGTGTATTGCGTTGCTTCAAGATAAAATGCTAAAGCATTTTCACAGACTGGAACTGAACCATCCCGGACTGATTTTAGCAGTTCCACCTTCTCATTACGGAGTCGCAATACGCTTTCAAACAGCGTGTACGATTTATAATAAAATAAAACGATAGAAAGTAGAGGTAATTACTTATGGCAAGAAGTACTAACGCCACTCGTAAAGACTTGGTTTTCCCAGTTGCCGGACACTTTATGCTTGTTCCATATACCGCAGCGGGAGTTCCGAATTTTAACAAGGCTTATTCGTCCGCACATGGTATTGTACAGACTATCAGCCGTGATAATGCGCTGAACACTCTGGATTTGGCAGACGGTAACTCTCCATATCCGGCAGCTACCTACGTTCAGACTCAGTCCGGTACCGTAACCTACACTCTGGGAACTTATGACCCTGAGCTGGAAGCGTTCGTTGCCGGTGCTGATTGGTCTAACGGCGATGCCGCTGATACTGAGATGTGGACTATCTATCCGCTGACTATTGATTCCGTCAACAAGGGAGTAACCTTTAAGGAAGGTTCTGCAAAACCGATTAGCGCAGAAAAGATGGTTGTTCGTGATGGATTTGGAAACATCTTTGAGCTGGCTGAGGGTGCAGACTCCTTGACAACCGGACAGTTCTATTACGACAGTTCTACCGGAAAGCTCACCTTTGCGGAAGCTGACGTAAACGTAACTGTATACGTCCTGTATGCGTATAACGGAACCGGAGTATCTTCTGTTGCATACAAAGAAAACCCGAAGATCACCGCGTTCATGGCGATCATCATTGGTAGCACCAAGGACAAGGACGAGGCTTCCGAGCAGAAAGTCAACGTTATTGTTGACCGTTGCAGCGTTTCGGGTTCCATCACTCCTCCAACTTCGTCTAACGACCCAACTCAGGGCTGGACTCTGACTACCAACATTCTGAAACCTCGTGCTGGCAGAAGCCCGATTACTGTTAAGTTCGAGCCTGTAGCAGAGGAATAATCAAGACTGATTGAAGAAGGGTGTATCTATGGGGCTTAGTGTTGAGAAAGTAAATGGAATCTTTGAGGGGAAAGGGAAGAAGAAACTTCCACCTGTTATTACAGGAGAACTCGAAGAAGAAAAGAAACAAGTGGAAGAAGTGCTTGACGAAGAAGATGGGGAAGAAGAACTCGAATACAACAAAGAGCAAATGCTGGAAAGAGGCTATTTTGAAGCCAACGGATATATCTTCGATGTTCGACCCATTACCTTCTTTGAGAGCATGGAAATTTTCAACGATAAAAAGGTCTGGATTCCTTCTCGGTACGACCAGAATGGTGAGGAATTTACCGATCAAGAGCTTGGTCGTATGTTCATGAGGTTTTTCAAAAAGAGGGAGCCTGAACAGCGAGAAGCCACGCAAGTTGAGGCTCCCTCTAAAACCTCTCTCTTTAAGAGAAAGAAGTCCGAGAAAGAATCTGTAGACTATTCTCAATATCCCGACGCATGGCCGATGATTAAATGGTTGGAGAGAAAGGTTTCTTATGACGGAGAACCGATTAAGTTCACCGACTTGGAAACCAAATATCTCTTAACCAAAGGGGAAATCGTAAACCTCCTCATCTATCTTTTTGAAATGTCGGGTTTTTAAAAGCTGATAAGAACAACGATAGCGATTCTGAATCAGCTAAAAAAGCGGATTGGGCGAATATCTTTTCAATCTTAATGGTGCATGGAAACATGACAAAAGAAGAAATAGGAAACTCGTCCCTTCCGTTCATATTTGCTATCATGTCTACTATGGGCCGCAGGCTTTGCGAAAAGTTGGGCGTTCCATACAAATCAAAAAAAGAACAACAGCAGAATGAAGATGAAGTGGATTATCCTGTTCCAGAGGCTTCAAGGGCGAGAAGAAACAATACTAAGAAGAATCCAGCGTCCGACAATAGGAAGGTTTACTCGGCTGGAAGCAAACAGGATATTATTGATTTCTTCGGAGGACTAGCAAAGATAGAGGATAACACTTGAATGTTATCCTCTTTTGCTATATATAAGGAGAAATGAAATGGCAGAAAATACTACACAAGCAAAACACTTAACGAGTCTTGACTTTGACATAGACAAGATTCCGAACCAACTAGAATCAATCTCCAAAATGGTTGACAGCTATGCGGAGCAGATTCAGGAGAGCTTCAACAAGAAAGTTCAGTTCAATCCTTTTTCCGGCATTGATGAATCTAGTGGAACCAATACGCTGGAAAACGCCAGAAAAAACATAAAAAAGATAAGCGACCAAATCAAAGAATCGTTCACTGATATTACTGACGAACAGGGAATTATTTCATCCGTGTTTTCAAAAGAAGAAATCGAAGATGCAAAAGAACGCCTGTTGAGTTTGCTTTCTACTTATGGAAGAATTGGCTCTGTTAAGATTGACACAGATGCTAACAGTGAAGCTCTACGAGCGACTGTTACTACAATTGATGATTACGGAAGAAAGATAACCGAAGTATTCGCAACTCAAAGAAAAGAAATTACAAACGCCGCAGGAAAAGTTGTTGAATATCAAAACACTTGGCAAAAAGTATCCTCCTCCATTACAGAAAATCTTGAACAGCAGAGAAAAGCTCTTGAACAGCAAGAAAAGCAGAGAGAGAATTTCTACAAGAGAAATATGACTGAATCCGACTATCTGATTAAACAGAGACAGGATGAAGCCAAAGCCTTTTCCGCGTCGTTAAAGGCCCAGATGGAAGCGGAAGTTCAGCTAGAGAACCAGCAGAAGAAAAGAATAGCGTACATGGACAAACTGATTGAACGTCAGAAGGACATGACTACCAAGTATTCTGTAAACTTGGGGGATGACTCTGAACTTGTAAAGCAATCTAGAGAGTTGACAGACCAACTGGAAACCATGAGAGATCAGGTTAGGGTTAACAAACAACTCAATGAAGAACAAGAGGACAGAACAGACGAACTGGTTAAGCAGTCCAGAGAGCTTGACCGGCAGTACAAGTCTCTGCAAAACCAGCCGAAGGTTCAGAATAGTTTTCTTTCTACCATTGATGCGGCCAAGTTTACTATCGTTCAGGAAGGTCTAGACTTGATTCAGGAGGGTGTTGTCAATACTTTCCAAACCTTAAAGTCCGTTGAAGATCAGGTTGTCGAGATTACTCGTGTGTTTTCTGACGCAAACGTAAACATGGAGCAGTTTACCGACGATATGTTTACATTAGCAACTTCTTACGGAAGAACCTTTGAGGATGCAGGAGAAGTTGTTCTTCGGTTTGCACAGGCCGGATATGACATAAGCGATTCTCTTGAAATGGCAGAAAGCACCATGCTTGCGCTGAACACCGCAGAATTGGATGTTGAGAACTCAACCAACAGCCTGATTTCCATTATGCGTCAGTGGAAGATGGAGACGGAGGAGTTCCCGCTTCTGATTGATAAAATCAACTATGCAGCAGACCATTACGCAACCACTTCCCAAGACCTTGTTGACGGACTTCTGCGTGTATCGTCTGCGGCGAAGAACGCGGGAATTACCTTCGATGAAAACATCGGACTGCTGACTGCCATGCAGGAAACCTCTGGACGAACCGGTAAAGAGATTGGTACTGCGCTGAACTCCCTGATTACCTTTACGCAGAAAGCCCAAACAGATGGAACATTGGAAGGAATGGGAATCTCTGTATTTGCGGATGCGGCACAGACCGAGCTTCGGTCTGTAATGGACATCTGGGGAGACTTGTCTGAGAAGGTCAAGAGCGGAGGGACAGACTTTGTTGACTCTCTCATGAAGCAGCTTGACATGACCGACCTAATGAGTGAACAGGTTGCAGAGTATGCCGGACTGACAGAGGAGCTTGCCCAAATTCAAGAACTGGAACACCAGATGAATGAGCAGAACATTTCCGACATGGAGAAGCAGGAAATCTACGAGTTAGGCAAGACTTACCGTAGAAACTACTTCATCGCCCTGTTGGAGAACTTCAATTCTGTTCAAAAGATCGCAAATGACCTGCAAAACGCAGAAGGACACTCCATGCAGGAAAACTCAAAGTACATGGACACCCTAACTGCGAAATACAATCAGTTCATCGGTTCTTTGAGAGAGCTTGCGCAGCAGGCGGGAGAAGCTGGGCTAATGGACTTGGCAAAAGGCGTTCTTGACCTTGCTACTAATTTCAACTACTTTTTGAAATCAGTGGGCGGGGCAAAGACTGTATTAACAATGCTCCTTGGGATTATCCTGCAAATCAAGCAGGCAGATATTGCTAGTGGAATAAGCAAGATAGGAACATCGTTCGGAAGGTCTCTTGCGGGCTTAAAAGACTTTGCGACAGCAATGATGAACGCAGAAGGAGCTACCGGAAAATTAGCGGTTGCAGGAACTGCACTTTCTAAAGTGAATTGGGTAGGTTGGGTTGGAATTGCAACTACAGCATACGCTGCACTTGATAGTGCAATTAGATCAGCCCAGGAGGCTGCCGAAGAAGAACGTCAGGCGACAATTTCCGCAGGCGAAGCGGCGCAGGAAAACGCTTCAAAAATTGAAGAATTAAAAGCTCAATATGATTCTCTTGCATCAATTCAAGGAAGGACAGAAGAACAAGATCAGAAACTCCTGGATGTATCAGAGGAATTGGAAGAAGCCCTTGGAGACGAAGCAATTGCGTTAAAGAAACTTCAAGTTAATTCCGAGGATTACAATAAGGTTCTGGAAGAACGAATTAAACTTTCGAGAGCTGCTAGCAAAACCGCGTTAGCAGATGCGACGAGAGCCGCCGGTGAGTCCCTAGAGGCATCAACTAAATCAGAAGGAATTCCTGGACTGCTTGGTTCGACCGAAATCGGAAACGAACTGATTGATAGAGACGAACTTGTAGATGAAAAAGGTCAACTGACTGAGGTTGGAAAAATCTTCCAGAGCATATATGGCGATCTTGAAAACATATATACATTAAGTGGAGAAATTAACTTCAATAGGCTACGTCCCGAAGATTGGAGCGCAGAGGGCTTGCTGGATTATTATAATATGCTTTATGACATGAAAGCGGCTTTTGATGAACTCGGGGACTCAATGACAGATAGTGAAAGAGACGCTTGGGTTTCCACTGATGCCTATAGAGCAGTGGCCGATGAACTTACAAGAATGGACGAAGATGCAAGTGCCGCAGAGTATGCTACCGCTAAATTAAGAGAAGCGTTTGCAGAATTCAATGGAGAAGCTCCGACAACAAGGGAAGAATTTGCAGATATCATAGACAGCATGATTGATTCCGCAGAAGTCGGAGATGCTTTCAGGAATGTTGCGGAGGAAATGGCGAAAGACCTATTCCCTGAATGGGCTGACGCAATCGGTGACGCTGCAATTGCGACCAACGAATTTGAAGAAGCAGCAAAAACAGCAGAGCAAGAACTAACAAACATGAAATCCCACATGGAGAATCTTGCCAACATTGATTCCGCGTACAATTCTTTGGCCGACGCTGTAAGCGAATACAATTCAACGGGGCAACTCTCTATATCCACACTTCAACAACTCCTTTCTCTTGAACCGCAATATCTGCAATATCTGGTAAACGAGAACGGGCAGCTTGCTATCAACTCGGAAGGGTTCTTAAAACTTGCGAACGCAGAACTCGATGAGATGGAGATTGCGGAAAAGCGGATGCTCTTAAATACCATTAAGAGTTTCCAGAGTGAAGCAGAAGCGCAAGCGTGGTTAGCTGCACAAACTGTAACTACAACAGAAAAACTCGCTGGATTAAATGCAGAACTTGCGAACACTATTTCTGCTCTTGCCACAACAAAAGGATGGAGCGATGAAACCGTCAAATCCTTTGCAAATATGGCAAATGCAATTTCTTCCGCGTTTAATGCAACAAGAAGTTCCATGCAGGAAACCTACACCTCAATTCCAACCTACACCGCACAAACCGCGTCTGCCGCAAGTGCAGTCACAAAGTCCTTCTACGACCAAGAAACGGAAATGTTCGAGAGACTAAATCGCATGGGGCAGAAAACCACGCAAGAAGTCGTTGACTTTTACAGAGAAATGACAAAATCTGCGAAACTGTCCGCGAGTGAAAGACTGGACGCAGAAGAAAAGCTGTTCGACGCTATCAAACGGCAGTTGCAGGAAGCGAAAGAAGCGCAGCTCGATTACTACGATGATTTGAAGAACAAAATCGAAGCGAACGCTGACGCAGAGATTGACCGCCTGGAATCGCAGAGAGACAGCATAGAAGCCTCTTACGATAGCCAGAGGGAAGCTCTGGAAGATCAGAAGGAAGCAATCGAAGATGCGGCTGACGCTCAACTGGACGCTCTGGACAGAGTTGAAAAGGCCAAAGACCGAGCGAGAGAACGAGATGAGTATTACCGAGACAGAGAAGATATTCTGCAAGACATTGATTCTGCAAGCAGACGAAGTGGAATTGATGCCAGACGAGATGAAGCGGAAGCCAGAGAACGTCTGGAAGAGCTTGACAGAGAATATCAGGAAAAACTGGAAGATTACGAGATTGAAGATCAGCGTGAAGCAATCGAAGCCAACAAAGAAGCGCAACTGGCAGCAATTGAAGAACAGATGGACGCTCTGGAAGAATGGAGAGATTCTTCCATTGAGGACATTGAGGCCAGCATCGACGCTGTGGAAGCACAGAAAGAAGCACAGTTGGCGGCGATTGACGAACAGATTGCAGCCCTGAATGAAGCGTTTAGCGAGGAACAAATCAATATGCTTGCGTATCAGGCCATGACGAACGAAGAACTGTATAATCAGTATTACAACCAGTTTATTGAACCCATGTCGCAGGGTATGTACGACGGATTTGTTGCGGCAAGCGATGCCATGACGGACGCGGCAGCTTCTTCGGCAAGCAATATGCTGGCAGCTTATGAAGCAAACCTGATAGCTCCGTTAAGCAACGAACTTGCTTCTGTAGGCAGTATGCTTGATTCTTATATGAACCAGATGAACGAGATGGCAAACTTCATTGGGCCTCCGACTTATGAACAGTGGCTTGCGGCTAACGGTGGAGCAGGCAACGTTTCTTCTTACGACAATCGTTCTGTCAACATCCGAAATTACAACACAATTGCCGACGCTGCTTCTGGAAAGCTGTACGAGAACAGAATCATCAAGAAGATTACTGACAACTTTTACGCTCGGTAATATTGAATAATCTCAATACGTATAGTATAATTTAGGTATACTATATAAGTGCAACCTTAACTTAAAATGGAGGAACGACTTATGAATTTTATTAAAGACGCTATTAATAAAATGGCACTCAAACAACTGCATTATTACGCTCAACATCCAGAAAAGGTAACTGCCAGAGACGAAAAAACTCTGGAAAAGCTGTACGGCCTGCTGTGCAGAAGCCTCGGCATTTCTGAGAGCGCAAAATGGTGTATTGACTGGACTGTGGAGAAATTCAAGGATAGAGACGCTTATAATGCTCACAAGCCTTACGAAACTTGCGTAGCACCACAGAACGTTGTTCTGGACAATGGAGCAAACGCTCTACTGAAAATCATCGGCGGCATTGACAACACCACTCCTTTTGACGCAAACAACGCATACATTGGAGTAGGAAAGGACACTACACCGGAAAATGCAACTCAAACAAAACTGCTCGACACCGCAGCGTTTTACAAGAAGGTTGAGTCCGGCTATCCCCAGGTATCGGGAAGAACCATTGTATACAAAGCGACCTTTGACACCAGCGAAGCGAACTTTGCATGGAACGAGTTTGCGATTGCAAACGGAACCGGCGTAGGCGGTATTACCCTGAATCGCAAAGTTCAGAACCTTGGTACTAAGACCACCGGTATTTGGAGCTTGCAGATTACCATTTCTGTTACTTCCAACACCTAATTGATAAGAAAGAGGGGTATGAACTATGGCAAAAATGCCATTCTATGACCCCAGAGACTCGGAGGTTTTAAGCCCGCTTATGGCGGGTTTCTCTGAGGGATTAGGGGTTTTGTCGGAAATACTCAACCTTAACACCAAAACCATCAAGGGCGTTGCGCTGGAAAAACTGACATGGATTGACTCAGAAGGTCATACTGTACTCGGTATGCTGTATCAAGCTCCACAGGGAAACAAACTGTGGCTGACTACGCCTTATCCAGTTATCCGAAAGAACGGGACTATCATTACCGAAAGCGCAGACCACTTTACCATTGACCCGATAGGCGGCGGATTGTTCTTTGAAGAACAATATGCACTTCTTGAGGATGATGAAGTTACCGTAGACGCTACTGTTGTAACACCGAGCAGTCAAGCTCTTTACAGCATTTTACAAGATATTTCCGACCTTAAAACAAAAGCGGCACACGACAAGGGATATTATGCTAATCCTTCTGCCTTGGAAGAAGCTGTTCCAACCGGAGCAGATGGAGACTACGCTATTGTAGGAACAACTGATACAATTTGGCTGTGGGACACTGACACACAAAGCTGGGTTGATTCTCACAAGGCGACAGACCTTTCCAACTATTACACCAAAGGTGAAACAGACAATCTGTTAAGCCAAAAGGAACCAAACATCTCTGCAAAAGGCTCTGACACCGCTTCTGACAACTTTTATTACGGCGGGCGTAAACAGTGGATTGATTTACTGTACAAGGTCAGGAACACCGCTTTGAGTGGTCTGGACACGTCTACGGCGCAGACCATTGTTGCAACTGACACCATTCTGGCCGCAATGGGGAAACTGCAAGCACAAATCACACAAAGCTCCACAGAAGTCTCGGGAGATATTACTGCGATTGAATCTGATATTACAGACCTTCAAGCTAATAAGGCTGACAAAACAGAGCTTCCAAACAAGGTGATTTCAGTTACGCTGACTACCACAGGATGGACTTCTTCGGTGGATGGAATTTATTCACAGGGCATTACCAACAGTGCTATTACAGCAAACATGAAGCTGAACCTTGCGCTTGCGTCGGATGAAATGATGAAAACGCTGGCTGACGCAGGAGTATACGGTCTAACAGCAGTAAACGACAATGGGACGGCAAGTGTGTTGGCCTATGGAGAGAAGCCGACAATGGAAATTCCTGTTCAGATTGAGCTTGTGGCAGTAACAACGGAATAAGGAGGGAAAAGAAGAATGGCTAAAATTTACGGAACGCCAATCATGGCGGGAGGCGCAGGTGGAGCGAACAAAGACCTGCCGCCTTTGCTCGATAATTTCAGGGCAAAAGCGAAGGGAAATATAAGTAAAAAGGGACATGGAGAGGCCGTAAACATTATTGATAGTATTGAGTCTGAATTAAATGGCTTAAAACTATACGGCAAGAGCACGCAGGACGGGACACCAAGCCCCGAAAGTCCCGTGCCCATTGTGAGTGCAGGTGCAAGTGGCAGCATTGAAACAACCATTACAGGCAAGAACCTGCTTACCGGGCGTTTGTACTACGGAAAATATGATTATGGCACTGCCTACATCAAAAATGAAACTGCGGTTAGTTTGCCCTACGTACCCGAAAGGGAAGAGGAGGGTATTTGCTATGCAGTTTCAGTAAAGAAAGGTGTAACTTATACTTTTTCGGTAACAAACCCCAACACCAACGCAAAACTACTCCTTGCTCTGTATAGAACATTTGAGGACGCCACGGACCGTAACAACGCCATAAGTCATATCGAAAACATTACTCCCATCACCCCATCGGAAGATGGAATCCTTGTATGCTTAATCGCTGGTACTTGGACCGACGGAATCGCTACAATACATGAATGCACTGCAAGTGAGCTTTTGCAACTTGAGATTGGCTCAACTGCTACTGCATATGAAGCACCTCATTCTCAAAGCATCACGAGCTCCACACCGAATGGCCTGCCGGGTATCCCGGTAGACAGCGGCGGAAACTACACCGACGCGGACGGGCAGCAGTGGGTTTGTGATGAAGTTGACTTTGGGATGGGAACACATACACAGCTCATTGGCAAGATTAACAGTTACAACAGTGAGGCAGTTGGGAATATATGGATGAGCACAACAGGTCAATTGACGCCGGGAGCGACAGTGTTGTATAAGTTGGACGATCCTATTGTAAGCAATCTGGATACAGATATGATTGCCGATTATAAGGCTCTCACAACTTATGCCCCTGTGACCAACATTATGACCGACAGCACACCGGCAGCGGGAATTGAAATTGAATACGCCAGCACGACCATGAACGTTGAACTCTCAGCCAACAAAATGGAAGCATCCAGAGCGAACGAACTTGCGGGAGCCGTGTGGGTTTATGGAGACCATGAGCCTACTTCTGTGAACGATGGAACGAAGATTCAGTTAACAAGAGAAGAAGTCGTTACATCTGATGGGGGCGAGGCACAAACCGTCACCAAAACGGTTGAATGGAATAATGAATCCGATTTCTTCGCCCGTCAATTCACCTACAACTCCAAAAAGCAGTACCAGACCATGTTGGAGGGAGCGATTGCGACACTTGTACTGACTGGTGTTCCTGATCCTGTTACAGAGCTTGCAGAACAACATTCCGGTTCTTCTATCACATTAACATGGAAGAATCCAACATCGGATGAGTTTTACGATCACACCGTTGTGGTTTACAAGACCGATGCTTTTCCGACCGCGATTGATGACGGTACGCAGGGCTACAGCGGAACGGATGAAACGGCAACTCTGTCTGGATTGGAGCTTGGAAGCACCTATTACATTGCGGTATTTACCGTCAGCGCATATGGATTATACGGTGAACCACAAACCGTTCAGGTTGAGCTTCCTGCCGGTCGGTTGCTTTCTTCGCTTGCGTCTGGAACGAAAGTAAAACTTGGCAAGTGGAACAACACCGATCTCCAATGGAAAGTTACTAGAGACACAAGCGACCAGAGCATAAGACTTGTTCTTGAACCGACGAGCGTTTCCTTGCTCGGCAACAAGATGTGGGATAACAGAGAACCATCGAACTCTGACACCGATAGACGCAATCACGGCAACAACCGATACATTTACTCCAACATTCATCAATGGCTAAACGCAACAGAGGCTACAGGTTGGTATACCGCACAACATAGCACCGATGCTGCACCGGATTATTCCAGACAAGCAGGCTTCCTTAGCGGATGGAGCGAGAACCATATTGCCGCGCTTGACAGGGCAACGCTGACAGTTTCGCGCTCTAGCACAGATGGCGGCGGTACAGAGACGTTTGCATCGAGAGTTGCGCTGATGTCTACAACGGAGCTAGGCTTAGAGAATGGTACTGGTAATAGCGGGTTGGACATTTTCAATTCGGACGGCGATAGGGAAACTGATTCATTATATTGGACGAGAACGCCAGAGCCCTCGAGCTCCAGCAGCGTGAGGCAGGTCGACACGACTGGTACGTTGATCATGGGCAACTACGTCAGCGGCAGGGATGGGGTTCGCCCGCTTTGTAGCCCTAAATCTACTGCACTAGTATCGCCGGAAAAGGACGACGATAACTGCTATGTAGTACAATAATCGTGAAGCAGACCATCCCTATCTTTTGAATTAAAGAACAAATCTGATGAATCTTTTGATTCAAATTAAGAAAGAACATTGAAGAAGAATTTAGCGCAAAAGTCGAGGCGAAGAAAGGAAGTGTCTCTAAATGACTATTGATGGAAATTGGTATATGGCAGACTGCACTTCTACTAAAGAGCCTGTACCATACATGGATGGAGAAACCTTTTATCTGCCGGTGAACATCGAATTTTCGGAAGAAACGCAGATGTACAGCTATCAGGAATATAGGTTCAACCTGCCCATCAACTATGATATTCCAGAAGAAATACCCGAACAGCTTGCGAATGTTCTGGACGAATTTTCCAGCAGATCGGAAGTTCTTGAAAAAGAAAATATTTCGATGGCGAATTATGGAGCTGAACAGGTAAAGGAGTGGTGTGAAGTTACTGGAAATCCTCCCACGACAGACAGCGGTGTGTTTGCAAGCGGAGTGGATGAATGGAAAGCGGGAGTTGAATACAAGCTCAACGACCTGTTCACCTATCAAGGCAACATGGGATATGTCAAGCAACCAACCCTTACCTCTCTTGACGTTTATCCTCCATTCAGTGTTGGGACAGAAGCGTTGTACGGTGCAAGGCCGAAACCTGATGCGGACGGGGTTTATCCATACGTCTACAATATGGGTATCTATGAAGGGATGCTTGTGAGAGACGATGATGGAGTCCTCTATCGCTCCATTATTGGAACGCAGGAGAGACCAACCGAATTGCTTTATCATCCGAAAGATGTACCAACTCTGCTGGAAAAAGTGGAAGAAGGTGGAGAAGAAGCACCATCTGAGGAATATCCGGAATGGGTTCGGCCAACCGGAGCGCATGACGCTTACGCACAAGGCGCAAAGGTAAGCCACAATGGAAAGAAATGGACGAGCGATATTGACGGAAACGTTTAGGAACCAGGCGTGTACGGATGGACAGAAGTTATAGAGTAGGGGAAACCCTACTCTTTCTTCCAACATTCCGAAGAAAGGAGTGCATAAGATATGACCGATAATGAAATGGAAGCCGTTGTAAAGCAAATTGCGGAATACATGGAATCCAGCACAGCAAACTCTGCCAAGGCAAAAAAGAAAAAGAGCAGAAAAGGTCTTTACTCGAAGGTTGTTGTAGCTCTCTGTATTTTACTCGCTGTAGGATATACTGGATTCTGCCTTTTGATGCAATGGGTTCATGGGTTTCAACCCGAACCACAGCTAACAATCGCTTTTTTTGCTTTTGTTGCTACTGAGCTTTGGAGTCTGTCTAAAATCAAGCGGAGCAAGAATGACAACAGCAAGCAATAACTTCCATAAAAAACAATCAGAAAGGAGTGATATATATGTTCAAGGTAGAAGTCCACAAAGCAGATGCTTGGTTAAGATCATCGGAAGTTCTTACCAGCGGCTCTAGCAAGGCGTACAAGGCAACTTTCAACTTCATACACCCAATATGGAACGGCCTTACCAAAAAGGCTGTATTCAGGGCTGGAAGCGTCGTGAAAGAGCAATTTCTAGCAGACAGCCTTTCGTGCGAAATCCCTTGGGAGGTTTTGCAAAATCCCGGGGCGAAACTGGAAGTTGGCGTGTATGGCGTTGATGGAACAGGTGTTGTGCTTCCTACTGTATGGGTAAAAGCAGGAGTTGTTAAGCAAGGAACTGTAGAAGGCGATGAATCGAAAGAGCCAACTCCCGATGTTTACGACCAGATTGTTGGAGCAATTGGCCCGCTAGACCAGCTCACGACCGAACACAAAGAAAATCTTGTGGAAGCAATCAATGAAGTCAAGGAGATTGCCGACGCAGGAGGAAGCGGTGGTGGAGATCAGGGAACAATCGACCACTCGAAACTTATCAACAGAGACGTTGCAGACCAGCATCCCATGAAAGCAGTCACAGGACTTGAAAACGCCTTGCAACAGACCATATCGGTTGACAAGCTGGGAGACACTATGAAAGTGGATGAGTTTGGCAAGATTGGTGTAAAAACCACGGACGATATGGAACAGGACAACACACTCCCCATTACCAGTTCAGCGGTATATACCACCGTAGGCAATATACAAGCTCTGCTGGATACTATTTAAAAGGAGGAATAAAAGTATGGCTATTAACAAAGGTGCAAGAGTAGCTACGTTGGCGGAGGAAAACAAAACAAACATTGCAAAGTCAATCGAATCAATCACCAATTCGAGAAATACTATTAGAAACAAACTGATTGATTTTGGGCTGGCACAAAACAACGACCAATTAGCTGCACTTGCGACAGCAATCAGCAATATTACTGACAACGGGTCTGTTCAGGCAAGCGTAAAAGAAGGGGAAACATACCGTATTCCGAAAGGTTACCACGATGGTTCCGGTACTGTATCCGGTGTATCTGGCGGTGGAAACTATAACCTGCAAAGCAAGACCGTTACTCCAACAAAGGCACAGCAACCGGTTACTGCTGACGAAGGATATTACGGTCTGTCTGACGTTACCGTAAAAGCTATCCCGGAAGCGTATCAGGACGTTACTGCCGTTACTGCAACTGCCGCTGACGTATTGGCAACCAAAGTCATTGTAGACGCTACCGGAAGGGTTACAACTGGTACAATGCCGAACAACGGTGCTGTCAGCAAGACACTTGACTCGGCTACAACCAACTATGCAATTCCTGCTGGTTATCACAGCGGAGCAGGTTCGGTCAATGTCGTTACCGAAACCAAGACCCTTACTCCAACAAAATCTCAACAGGTCGTTCCGGCCACTTCCGGCAAGGTTATCAGTTCGGTAACTGTCAATGCAATTCCTGACAATTACGTTGACACTACCGACGCTACCGCAACTGCTGGAACTATCCTTGATGGTGAGACTGCTTATGTTGGTGGAGTAAAAGTAGAGGGTACAATGCCAAACAACGGAGCGGCAGAAAAGACTCTGACTACCACAGAGACAAGCTACACAATCCCAGAGGGCTATCACAATGGAGAAGGCACAGTTATTATTGTTCCAGAGCAAAAGACTGTACAGCCGAGCAGAAGCGAGCAGAACGTTACTCCAACAACCGGAAAGGTTCTTTCCAAAGTAACTGTAGGTGCTATTCCGGCGAACCTGATTGATACTACCGATGCAACCGCAGAAGCATCTGATATTCTTTCTGGGAAGATTGCTTATGTAAACGGCGTAAAAGTAACCGGTAGCATGACCAACAACGCGGCGGTAAACGGAACTATTGACGGATTGACTACTACCTCCTATGTTGTACCGGCAGGATATACCACAGGTGGAACTGTAAGCCTTACCAACAGCATTGAAACTGCTCTTGCTGCCATCTAAGCAAGGGGGAATCAATGTGAGTGTACAGAGTGAAATCAATAGAATCAAAAGCAACATAGAGAGTGCTTATGACGCTTTGGCTTCCAAAGGAGCCACCATGCCACAGACACAAAACAGCGAGAATTTGGCTTCAACAGCGCAAAGCATTAACCTTGAATCCGAGCACAAATACATCACAAAGGCCCTCCCTGCTTCTTCTTGGAGCAAACAGTCAAACGATGTTTATATGCAGACATTCACCGACCCTAGAATTCCGGCGTCCTATAAACTGGATATTGGACTGAGCAGCGAAGAACTTCTGCAAATTATAAATGATGGAGTTATGAGTATTCGTGCCGACAACAACGATGGAACTGTAGAAGTGGTATGCCTTGGAGAAAAACCATCAATAGGCCTGAATCTTCAAATTGCTTTTGTTAAAGTTGTTCAAGCATAGGAGTGATTTATTGTGAACATTCAACAGTACAGCACTGTGAATAAGTCCAGCAGAAACGGTTACAAGCCAATGTTTATCTGCTGGCATATTGCAGACGGAACTTACAACGGAACAATTACTTGGGAGAGAAATTCTTCCAGCCAGGTTTCCAGCCATTTTGTATTAGGCAAGAACGGTGAGGTTGCACAGCTTGTTCCTCTTGACATGGCGGCGTGGACACAGGGAGGAATTAGGAATCCTACCCATCCATACGTCAAGTCTCACCCAAGCGTCAATCCAAACCAATACTGCGTGTCTATTGAGTGCGAGGGATTTTGGAAGGAAACCAAAGGAAAACTGACCGATGCACAGTTTAATTCCGCTGTTGAATTGACAAAACATATTGTATCTGAGGTCAAAAAGTTGTATAATATAGACATACCAGTTGACAGGGAACACATGATCGGACACTGTGAAATCAACACGGTTACCAGATCGCACTGTCCCGGAGAGCTGTTCCCGTTTGACGAACTGATTGCAACAGTCAACAAACAGAGTGGCAACAAACCGACAACCGGAAGTGGCACTTCCGGCAATACTTCCACCGCGGATGCCAAGTATCACTACACTGTTCAGGTGGGAAGTTACAAGAACTCCATCAACGCAGAATCCATGTACAATGAGATTTCCAACATGGGTTACTTTACTTTCAAACAATCCGTAGCCGGAAACACAAGGGTTTGTGTTGGTAAATTCGAGAACAGAAATGACGCTGAGATTACCAGAAAAGACCTGCAAAAGAAAGGCTACGAAGGATTTGTTACAGCACTCAACGTATAACGGTAAAGAAGGAGGAAAACCATTATGGCAAACTACAAACTGGACGGAAAAAAGTTAGTAATCGTTCCTGTAGGAAGTATGCAAACAACCGCAGAGAAATTAAAACAAAGCCTGAACGGCGTGCTGGGAGAAGTCAAGATTCTTCCGTGCGAGTATCAGGACTATGCGGACTACTACACTCTGGCGAAAGAGGAACCAGACTACACTCTGTTCCTGATTCAAGTAAACTCGAACGAGAGACTAGTTCCATGTGTATGCGAGAATACAACCGATACCAGAGAAAGAGACGTGAAAGAAAGCCAAGAGGCTATCGCAAAACTCAAACATTTCTTTAGAATGAAACGCAACGACATTAACATTCTCGGAAATTACCGCATTGACTATGACGTTGTGAAGGACATCAAAACCACCAACGACCGTTTCTCTTGGTATCTGCTGAATGAGAAACCTATGGTATGCGCTAAGGTAAACGTTGCGGAAATGGGAGAAGATAATCTGGCAGATGCTCTTGCGGAAGGAATCAGAGAGTATTTTGTCAGCAAATAAGGAGAAACAAGTCTATGAGCACACAAGAAATTATTGTAACTGTCATTCTGGTTATCTTTGCCATTTTGGTTACATTCGCAACCATTATGATGAAGGGCGGCATTAAGGAATGGCTGAAATGGGCTGTAACCGAAGCTGAAAGTTATCTGGGCGGCGGAACAGGTCAATTGAAACTGCGCTATGTCTATGATTTGGCCGTAAAGCAGTTTCCGATTATCAAATACGTTCTTCCGTTCTCTGTCTTTGAAGCGTGGGTAGATGAAGCCCTTGTATGGATGAGACAGCAGATTGACGCTAACGAAAAGATTGCGGAATATGTGGAGACACCGTTTGCAACTCTGCAACTTTCAGACATTGTGTCTAACTCCAAGGAGCAATAAAAATCAATCAAGAAACAAACAAGAGCCTGTGTAAAAAGCAGGCTCTTGTCATAAAGAAAGGGTGAAGCAACCCAATGGCGAATTACAACAGCAACATATTCTACAACCGAAGCGTCAACCAAAAAGGCGCAAAATACAATACGGTTGCTTACGTTGTATTGTTCAGGATAACAGACGGACTGACTACAGGAGACAGTGAGTATCGCTTGTGGGCCACATACGCATTTACAGAGGGCACACAGGTGCTTTCTGACGAGTGGGCCTTGAACGCTGACTACAAGTTCTTGGAAGGTCTGGTTGCCGATGATTCTGATATTGTTGCGGCTAGACTGTTTGAGATTTTCGATGAATTTGGCGTTAAGGATTTGGCTGTAGAATTGGTAGCATCTCTAATTGTCAACGATAATGTTGAACTGCTGGAAGATGCAAAGATGTTCGCAGAGATTCTTGCAAGAGACGATATTAACGCACAGGACTTTGGAACGGTTGAGGCTTTCATTGAAGCTATGGACGATATGGGTTTTTCTGAGCTGTCCGAATTGTTTGCAACCATTATGACCTATGACAGACTAAACGTCACTGACGGAGACCCACAAGCGGCTGTATCGGACTTCTATGTAACAAAAGACGAAAACGGACTGTATGATCTTATCCTTCCGTTTAATTTGATTGTGGATTACAACAAAACAACCCTTCCGTTTATGCCAGAAGCTGTAGACACTTCTGTAGAGCTTGCTGGTGCTGACGGTGAGATTGTTCAGGACACCGTATACAAGAGCCGTGTGTTTGATATATTTGCGGTAACGATGGACGGACTTTCTGCCTATGAGAAAGAACAGGTTAAGAAGGATATTGCAACTATTCTGCACTCTATCAAGAAGGACACGAAAGTTATTACCTTCGCAAACAATGAGACTGCGTTCGATGTTAAGTACACCGGTCTTGCAAATATTGACATTGACGCTGCCGGATGGATGGAGTTTGAGATTCCTTTGAAGTCTGCTGCCGCTATGGGACACAAGCAATTTGAGCAGAGAATGAGCGGAAGTGGATTGATGGTAAACAGCGGAAGTGACCCTGTGGGCGCTATTATAACGATTACAGGCCCCGTAGACAACCCTGGATTCACTTTGGGCGATACTGCGTTCAGTTGGACAGGAACCGTCCCACAAGGCTCACGGCTCGTTATAGACATGGACGGGCAGTCGTGTTATATGCTGGATTCAGAAGGAAAGAGAACGCTTGCCACAAAGAACCTTCGAGGTGAATACGTCAAGATTCCTGTAGGGTCTATGGTACTGCAAGCAAACCAAAACACCGAGGAACACATTGAGTCTCGGTGGAGAGAGCTTGTACTGTATTAACAAAGAAAGGAGGAGGATTTGCATTGCCAGACGCACCGATGAAAGAACTCACCAAAAAGGTTTATGTTTATAACAAGAACAATGAACTGCTGGCATACTTTGACGGAGATCCGCCGTCCTATCCAGAAAACAGAATCGACATGATGATTGAGCCGACCGTTACGATTGAATCAAACGGAGCAAGCACATTCACTTTTTCGATGAATATGTATTCTCAAAAATGGCAGGATATTTCTGACCCTGAGAATATTTATCTGGTGGATGGAAGGAAGTATGTATGCTTAAATGAAACCGGAATTGTAACAGAAAACGAAACCGTTACCGTTACAGCTTATGAGACATGGAAACTGCTTGAAAAGAGATATGTTCAGGCGTACAATGTTCCAAAAGAGGACGAATTTATTGACGATCAAACAGTCTGCCTGCTCCCAAAGTCTGCTGAACCGCTGGTAGTCAACGGCGTTACCTATACCAACAACCCCTATCCCAGAGGTTCTGCCGGATATAACTATTGGGCTTTGCTGCAAGGGAGCGGATGGACGCTGGCCTTCTGTGATGTTATTGCAGACGGATTCAACGCCGCAGAGGACTATGGCGTATTCAATGTAGAGACAGACCAGAAAGACCTGCTTTACAATCTGGAACACGTCAGGGACTTGTACGGAGGTATCTTTGAGTGGGACAGTGTAAACCAGACGTTGAGCGTCCACGATTCTTCCAAGTGGAACAATGACTATGGATTTGAAATCCGTAAAGGAAAGAATCTTCAAACGCTGACAATCTCGATGGACACCGACATTACTACTCGCTTGTACCCGTTAGGAGAAAACAGCCTTAACATTTCGGCTGTCAACAACGGGAAGCGGTATGTGGATGACTTTTCCTACACCACAGCAATTTACGAAAAGAATCTGCAAAACTCTGATATTTACGACCAGAAGCAGCTTTTGTATTGGGGACAGGAACAGGTCAAGAAACTATCCCGTCCGAGAAAGAACATCAACTGCGAGATCGTAGACGTTCGGACAGTGGAAGGCCGAGAATATGAAATCTTCGACATTAACCACCTTGCTACCGTTATATACAATGAAGGGCCGGAACAGACCTTAACAAAAGAAACTTTAAGAATTATCTCTTGGACATACAATGTCTTTGCACCTTATCAGGCAACGATTGAACTTGGAGACAAGTTGCAAAATATGGTGGACTTCTTAAAGCAGTCCTATGAATCTGGAAACAAGGCTGACAGCGTAATTGACAGCGGCGGGAGAATTGACTATGACAGTCTGTGGGACTATGAGAATGGAACGTATTGGGGCGATACCTTATACAAGTACATCCATGAAACAGAACACCGGCTGGAAATCAAGATTGATGATGTTGAGGGTTCGTTAGCTGACTTTATTGTTGAAGCGAATGAAACCTTTGCGACCATTGAAGCGTTGGTTAAGTTCGAGACGGAAACGACACAGGCGATTGCGAACTTGAAGATGTACGCAGACGATACCTTTGCAACAATTACATCGTTTGTAAGTTTTCAAGACCAAACTAGCACTCACTTTTCTCAAATTGAGCAATATGTAGATGACGTTGAATCCAGAGTAACAATCGTAGCTGGTAAAGTGGACTCCCAAGGCAGCAAGATAGCGAGCATTGAGCTGAGAGTTGGAGATAATGAAAGCGCAATCAAGTTAAAGGCAGATAAGACTTATGTTGACGGAGAACTTGAAGTCATGGGGGAATTGATCGCCGAAAAGGCCGATATTAGCGATATTACTGCCGACAGGATTGTTCTGAGAGGACTTGACGGAAGTACTGTTACGCTGACTGCCTATAATGGCGCATTGAACTCGACATTGTTCCAGCACTCAGAATCAATTAGGGGAGCCTATGCCATATTCGATAAAATAAAAGTGGGAACAGCGGATATCATGGAACTCTACGCTAAGACTTCGGAGATTTCAAATCTTGTTAATGGAATTCTTACTTCACAAAGGGTTGAGGTTAAAAATTTGAGGGCGAACGGAATTGAGACAACACAGTTAAGAATAAACAGTACATTTTCCTTTCAAGGTGATGGAGTTAAATGGCACAGAATAGAAGTGCCAGGCGTTGGCGGTTATACAGTTTTAATGAGAACATAACAAAAGAGGACGCTTATTCCGCGTCCTCTTTCCTTTTGCTATATCATTTATTATTGTCTTTTATTGCGACTGCAATACTATAGTCCTTAACGTGATTCAAAAACGTCTCGATTCTATACATATCTATTGGAGTTAATTTGTTTACTCTTTCTGTTTCAAGTTCAGATTCGATATAACTAGAATCCATAACATCTTGCAGGCTAAATTCGATATTTGGTATTTCTACCTCCAAGTCTAGCAGGGTCTCTATTTCTTCCTTGTATTGAGACACAAATTCGTTTTTTATTATTAAAGTGTTTCCTTCTTGCTCTCCGTACTTCTTGAACAGTTTCGTTTTTTCGGAAGTAAAAAACTGCCTTTGATCAAAAACAGCGTCGATTACCTTGAACACGTTATAGCTCTTTGAAGGAGTAGGCCATTCGTATGAAATGAGCTTTTTTCCTACCGGTTCAATCAGCATAATATCTTCCAGTTTTACTTTCATGCAAAATCCTCCCTGTACGCTTAATGATAGTGCAAGAATATAAAAAAGAAGGAGGGCTGACTGCACCCTCCTCCTCAGATAGAGCGGAACCGAGGCCCAATTCGTCTCCGCCGATGTTTCTATTATAGCACGTTTGGGGTGATTTGAAAAGGGGATTTCAAAAATGTTTTTGTTAATCAAAAAGCCCCTTCTTTTTTTACGGAAGGAGCTTTTTGCGATGAGGTGATCTGCTTTGAAGGTTTGATAATGAATGTTAGAAGGTGTTGGAGGGAAAGGCGAGAATCGAACTCACACTAGCGGTTTTGCAGACCGCTTAACCACCACGGTTGACCTTCCCATATATTGTGTATTCGGGTTGTTTACTTTATGAGTCTCATAACAACCAAGAGACATTCAAATCAAAAGCACGATATACAATGCAGATGGTGCTCACAGTTGCATTATACGCGAATACACAACATTTCCGGCTTACACGGATGGGAGCGACCCAGCTAAAATGCCGACACAAGACGCATCCTGTGAAGGCAAGCAGCAGTCCGCAGACGTACTGCCGTTATCGAGGGGCGAATTGCTATGACAACAATATCGCTGGTGGTGTTTCGTGGGATTGAACCACGGCCCTGACACTTATAAGGTGTCTGCTCTGCCTATTGAGCTAAAACACCATATACCTCTGCGGGCTGTAGTGTGCAGAGATATATATGGGAAAAATCAATGCCAATCACTGAAGATTGATGGTGGCTTCGGTGAGACTTGAACTCACGACATTCGCATTAAAAGTGCGATGCTCTAACCAACTGAGCCACAAAGCCATATTTCCGCACTTATTTGTGTTCCCTGCGGATAGGAACATACACCGCCAAAAATCGCTACGGATTTTATTCGCTTATCCTATATGCCCCACCACGAACATATAGGAATGGAGCCAACAGCGGGAATCGAACCCGCACATTCTGCTTGGAAGGCAGATGTTCTACCATTAAACTATATCGGCAAAAGAGGTAGGCCGCATGGAAAAGAGAAAAAAGCAAACGTCATTTTGAGAAGATAGGACAAATTGGAAAGGAGTGTTATGCAAACAGAAAAAATCACAAAAGAAAAAGGATGTGTTATGATGCGGTACACAAGATGCTGTTAGATACAAAACAAACTCCATGCGGCCCTTTTGGCTGGGATGGAACGATTCGGACGTTCGGATGAGGGGTTCAAGGCCCCTTGCCTTCACCGCTTGGCTACATCCCAATAATTACACCAGCTTTGTTTGGTGTAACTGTATTATAGCACCTTATTCCTGCGAGGTCAATATCCAATCGACCTCATTTTCCATAGTTTCACACCAATTTGTTGAGTTTGCATCAAATTCTGTTACTCCCTGATTGTAAAGTGGTGCAATATCGTGAATTGTAGTGCCGCCTGTCTGGCTGTACTGCCATGAATCTGGATTGCAAAAAGTATTAGACATGAACTCAAACCAATCTACGATGCTTTCTTCTACAGAATCAAAGGTATCGTATTCATCAGAGCTTCTCACGCCGCCTACAGAGTTTCTTTCTGGCACATACTCATACCTGAACACAGAGAGTGCAAACTCGCTGGAAATGCCGTACTCATGGCTTAAATCCACAATGAGGCGGCACATGGCGGGAGTACACCAGTCCGGCGCATAGTCAAACAGTTCCCATGCGGTAACGTTCGAGACAGTAGTAATATCAAAGCTGTCTGTCTGGCTGCAAGCCGACGCTGCAAGCGCACCTGTAAACAGGGATGTTGCAGATAACAGTGCAACCACGATACCTTTGATCTTGTTTTTAATCTGCATAGTCATAGTGCTCTCTTTCGTAAAATTTTTGATAGTCACCTTCAAAGGCCAATCTGATTTGTCCCACCTGCCCTTCCTTGTTTTTTGCAATAGTCAATATACGGTCTGCGCTTTCTTCGTTCGGTGCGGTGTTGTGCAGGAGCATGATAACGTCAGCCAATATTGTTATCGTCAAGGCTCTTTATCCCTGACTTCTGCGGCTTCTTTTGTTATACCGCAGTTCAGACTATATCTTCACCTTTCGGCGCTGGGCACTCGTGTCAGGATTATTGGTTTCCATCCTCACCTGTTAGTCGTTGAACCTTCCACAATACTCTTACTGGTGTTCTTGTGGCTTGGCTGCTGATTGTCCGCTACCGGAGTTTCCAGCAATTCACCCAGTTTATACAGGACAATTGTAAAAAATCCTGTTCGATAGCGCCCGACTCTCTCAAATCGCTCATAGATGGCTCATTTACGCCATTTCTGGACAACTGAGATAGAGCGACTACCATTATTTTTCTCTGCTGTGCTAGGTTATGAAGCCCCATAGAAATATTCGTGACCTGCTCAAACCTGTCTTTGCCTCTTGCTTTGACAAGGGATAAGTAGTCCACAAAGATAATCTCTGCGCCCAGTTCAACCGCCTTTGATTCGATTTTTGACACCGTATATCCAGAAGCCGGAACGATAAACAGGTCTAGGTTGCTGAACGCACTGGATGCAGTAGCAATCTTCTGCCATTCCAAAGCCGATTCTTCACCGACCAATCCGTTCTTGATGTTTCTGAAACTAACGTGTGCAAAATTCGATATTGCACGATCATAAAGTTTTTCTGCGCTGGTTTCCAGCGAGAAATAGGCAACTCTGTGCGTCTTTGCCATGTGTAAGGCCATTTGAAGCGTGATAGCTGTTTTACCTGCGCTTGGCCTTGCGCCGATGATAACAAAGTCACCCCTGTTCATGTAAGTGTACTTATCTATCTTGGCAATTCCGGTTGTGATGTACTGCTTTCTCTTTCCTTCCTGATACTGCTTATAAAAGTTCAGAATACCATCTTTTGCGCTGACGCACTCATCTGCCTTGTCTGCGCTCAATGATTCTGAAATCTTGATTGCGGATTCCTGACATTCTTCGATCGAACTCCCTTCCAGCAGCTTCGCTTGCAGCTCTGTAACGCTCTCATAGGCCCGTATGCGCTTTCTTGACTGAATAACCAGTTGAATGTACTTCTTGAAGCTAGAAACGCCTGGAAGGGCTTCTACCATGCCTACAACAAGGGTTCTGTATTCTGTTGGAAGATTTGAAATTACCGTGATTGTATCTATCGGCTGGTTTGTTTTAAAAAGATACGAGATTTTATTGAAGCAGGTTTTTGTGACTTCGCTTTGGAAGTCTCCTGCCGTCAATTTGCTCATAATCTCTGGAACGGTCTTTTCTGGTTCAATTAGCATACAGGCAATCAACGCCTGCTCTGCTTCTACATTTGGACTAATCGAGATATTTGTACTTTCCTGCTGATTCTGGTTTTGTTTGGGGCGATCGTCTATCATTTGAAAATCCCTCCGGTTTCTTCAATTCAACAAAGTTTTCGTCAAGGTAATCAATGTATCTCCCGTTAAAAAAGGTGCTGCCAATCACCATGTATTGTTCTTTTCCTGTATCCTTGATTTCTTTAAGATATCGGCCTATTGCGCGGCTGATTTTCTCAACGCCAAGCTCATGAATCTTCTTTTTAGCAGCGTGTGTGACCTGTCCTTTTCCCCGCTTGATGGGATAGAGCTTCCACACAGCCTCAAACGTGGTCTCAATGGAAGGTTTCTTTTCTTCCTGCTCCTCTAACGTTTCTTTAAGAGGAATGACCATGCTTCTTTGGTTGTCAATCTCAGCAAATCCTTTGTCAATTAAAGCACTGACTGTTTTTCTCATGTTATCGTAAGTTTTTTGGCTGTACCCCTGTTTCTTTGCATACTTGGTAATTTGTTCTACTGTAGTATACTGACTGTCCTCGCTCCAAATTTCAAGCAGGCGATACATAGCAATTTCCATCAAACCTAAATCTGTAATATTGTTCATCGTAAAACCCCCGAAAGCAAAAAGGAGGGAATGGGGGTTTCCCCATCCCCTCTCATAAACTATTCACTAGAAAGGCAAGTCCTCTCCATCCTCTGGTTCAACATCAGTATAACCCTCATTCTGGACAGGCTGAGAGGCCACAGGAGACGTTTTCTCTGGTTCCGCGTGACTTCCTACCGACGGAGGCTCAAATCCTTCTGGAAGGTAGCTGGGTTCCTCTCCGAGAATGTTCATCCATTTAATAACAATTTCAGTCCATGTCTTAGGAGCACCATCTTTACCTGTGTACGATCTGGATTCCACCTTACCAATTGCGCACACGACGCTGCCCTTTTCGATATTGCAGGCATAATCCGCAATTCTGCCGAACGCCGCACAATTGCAATACACAGAACTTCCATCGTCCTTCTTATAAGCAAGAGAGAAAGATGCTTTCAGCGTGTCCCACTGCCCAATCTTTTTAAGTTCCGGCGTTTTGGTTGCGTTACCCACAACCATAATGATGTTATCTTTCTTTGCCAGCCATACTTGCATTATCTGCACCGTCCTTTAATTTAACTTCTTGAGCCATTTTGTGCGCTTCATCGAGCTGGTACTGAGCGTTCAAACCCTCGTTTCTAACCTTCTCAACAAGCTCATTGAGGATTTTCTTTCGTTCTTCAACGTCGTCGGATTCATCATACAATTTTACATAGTTTTCGTAGAGCGACTTGTAGATGACGTGTCCGCACATTATCATAGTGTTGATAATATTGTTCTTGAACTTCTCTTTGTAAGTCTTGTTGATTTCTTCTGCCGCAGCCTTGATTCTTTGCGGTCGGCTTTTCTTTTTGTAATTAGATTCCATAAACTACATACCCTTTCTCGGATTTACAGTTTCAAGGGCCTTGATAGCTTCATTGACAAGCCCGTCAAATTCATCGTGACCAGGAAGGGGAGCTGAATATCTCTTGATTTCCTCCTCTCTCCTAAAGATGCTGAGAGTGGTTCTTCCGGGAGTATCCCAGTCGATCACAATCTTGTATTGCTTTGCTTCTTCATGAAGTCTCTTGTCCTCTGCCCCTGCGGCCTTTTTAATGGCATCGTGTATTTCTTTTGGGATTCTAGGTTTTTCTTCACTCACAAGCTCATCGTCTTTCAGCACAACTCGAACCTTTCTGTGCTTATTATAAGGTTCTCTGCTGGCAAGCAGGATGTCAAGGTCTGTGATAAAACTTGGAACGTAATTTCCAAAGAAAATCATATCTTTACCGCCTTTCCGATTGATTCCTCAACCTCTTGTTTTATGGTGTCTTTGAGATAATACTGGCTGGATGATAGATGCAGCAGCCTGATTTCTTTTGTTTGAGATAGGTCTTGTTTTTTCAAGAACTCAATGCAAGCTTTCTCACTCATGTGGCTTCTGAACCTCCCACGACTAAAGTCGCAGGGTTCTTGGGAACAACCCTCTACCGAG